>Ga0224554_1001100_pt1 | contig 18410 bp, 17 predicted proteins | sample 714S22024metaG_FD_180666 | JGI IMG/M metagenome (GOLD analysis project Ga0224554, IMG submission 180666) | Peat soil microbial communities from Stordalen Mire, Sweden - 717 S2 20-24 | ecosystem: Environmental > Terrestrial > Soil > Wetlands > Peat | place: Sweden: Norrbotten County, Stordalen...
CGTGGGTGCGGTTTGATTGCGGCAGAGGGGTGGATGTGGATGTGTGTGAAGGTTTGGCGCAAATCGGACGCGGGGAGGCGGTTGCACCGCCGGGTGGGGTAGGATGCGGGTAGGGGATTGTGCGAGCGATCCGTGTCGAAGTGTGCCTATGACAAAACAAGCGAGCAAAAAGACGAGTGTCTCCGCGCTGATGGGCTCGCCGGTGACGGATGCCGGCGGGCAGACGGTGGGGCATGTGCGGGAGTTCGCGGTGAGCCCGCCGGTGGATGCGAACCACGTGCAGGGACTGGTGTTGCGACTGGTGGGCGCGGGGCGCGGGAAGCGGATGTCGATGGTGGCGGTGGGCGATCTGGAACTGACCGCGGCGGGAGGGCTGCGGATGCGCGGGCAGGCGAAGGCCACGCCGATGCCGAAGGAGGAGTCGTTCCTGCTGCTGGAGCGCGACCTGCTGGACCAGCAGATCATCGACGTGCACGGGCACAAGGTGGTGCGCGTGAACGACGTGGACCTGGTGTGGGAGCCGGTGGTGGATGCTGGCGCTGCTGCTGCCTCCGATTCAAAGGCGGACGGGGCCGAGGGGCCGCTGGAGGGACATGGGCTGAAGTTGCGCATCGCGGAGGTGGAGGTGGGGACGCGAGGCGCGATCCGGCGGCTGCTGAAGGGGCTATCGGCGGGGACAGTGGAGCGGGTTGCGGGACGATTTGGGACGAGCGCGATTCCGTGGGACTTTGTGGACCTGATCGACCGCGACCCGTCGCGTCGGGTGCGGCTGAAGATCGAGCAGGAGAAGCTGGCGAAGATGCATCCGTCGGACCTGGCGGACATTCTGGAGGACCTTGCGCCTGCGGAGCGGCAGGCGTTGTTCACGTCGCTGGAAGAAGGCGTGGCGGCCGAGGCGCTGGAAGAGGTCGAACCGAAGATGCAGAAGTCGTTGACCGAAGAGCTCGACTCGGAGCAGGTGGCGGGGATTGTGGAGGAGATGGACCCGGCGGCGGCGGCGGACTTTCTGGCAGAGCTGCCGGAGGAGCGGTCGGAGGCGATTCTGGAAGAGATGGCCCCGGAGGAGCGGCAGGACGTGGAGGAGCTGCTGGAGTTCTCCGGCGACTCGGCTGCGGGGCAGATGACGACGGACTACATCTCGCTGGGCGAGGGGGCGCTGGCCAGCGACGCGGTGGACGCGCTGCGCGAGTTTGGCGACGACATGGAGACGCTGACGCACATCTTCCTGGTGGACGAGACAGAGGCGCTGTGCGGAGTGGTTCCGCTGCTGAAGGCCCTGCTGGCGCCGCCGGAAACCACACTGGCCAGCCTGGCGTACGGCCACATTGTCTCGTGCGACGTACATGCCAACTGGAAGAAGGTTGCGGAGCTGTTCGACAAGTACAACCTACGCGCGCTGGCGGTTGTGGACGAGGAAAAGAAGATTGCGGGCGTGATCTACGCGGAACAGGTGATTGCGCAGTTGCGGACGATGAACTAACAGGATTGGCGAAGAACTCTCCAGGGTTGGCATGAAATTGTTGGTCACGAATCCGTTGGGCAAAGGTCTGGGTCTCGCGGGACTGGGCTTCGCGGGACTGGGCTTCGCGCCGGTTGCGGCGGGTGCGCGGCTGGTGACGGATGCGGGAACGGGGGCGCGATGAAGCATTGGTGGCGGCTATGGCGACTGCGCATCCTGCTGTTCCTGGCGGTGCTGGGGCCGGGATTCATTACGGCGAATGTGGACAACGACACAGGCGGCATCTTCACCTACTCGCAGGCTGGCGCGCAGTACGGCTTCCTGCTGCTGTGGACGATCCTGCCGATCACTCTGGCGCTGATCGTGGTGCAGGAGATGAGCGCGCGCATGGGGGTGGTGACGGGTAAGGGGCTGAGCGACCTGATCCGCGAGGAGTTCGGTCTGCGCATGACGTTCGTGATGATGATCCTGCTGGTCATTGTCAACTACCTTAACGTGGTCTCGGAGTTCTCTGGCATCGCGGGATCGATGCAGCTGTTCCACGTCAGTAAATATCTGAGCGTGCCGATCTGCGCGGCGATCGTGTGGGTGCTGGTGGTCAAAGGCGACTATAAGAGCGTGGAGAAGGTGTTTCTGGTGGCGAGCGTCTTCTACCTTGCATATATAGCGGCGGGGGTGGTGAGCCATCCCGACTGGCATGAGGCGCTGAAGGCGACCATCGTGCTGCCGCCGCGCTCGGTGTGGAGCGACAAAAACTATCTCTATCTAACGATCGGATTGATCGGAACGACGATTGCGCCGTGGATGCAGTTCTATCTTCAGTCGTCGGTGGTGGACAAGGGGATCACGGTCAAGCAGTACAAGGCCTCGCGGCTGGATGTGATTGTGGGCTGCTTCTTCACCGATATTGTGGCGTGGTTCATTATTGTGGCGTGCGCGGCGACGCTGTATGTGCATGGGATGCGCAACATTCAGGATGCGTCGGATGCGGCGGGCGCGATGAAGCCGCTGGCGGGAGACTTCGCGTTCATCCTGTTTGCTGCGGGGTTGTTCAACGCATCCATCTTCTCGGCGTCGATCCTGCCGCTGTCGACGGCGTATACGGTGTGCGAGGGGCTGGGCTTCGAGAGCGGACTGGACAAGGGCCTGAAGGAGGCGCCGTTCTTCTACTGGTTCTACACGGCGCTGATCGTACTGGGCGCGGGGGTGGTGCTGTGGCCGAACTTCCAGCTGGTGCGGGTGATCATTCTGTCGCAGGTGCTGAATGGCGTGCTGCTGCCGGTGGTGATGATCTTCATGCTGCGGCTGATCAACAAGCACGAGCTGATGGGCAAGCATACCAACTCGACGTGGTTCAACTGGGTGGCGTGGGCGACGGCGGCAATCGTCATCGCGCTCTCTCTGGTGATGATGTGGAGTCCGATACACGATGCATGGAAACATATGCACGGCGGATAGAGACAGGGAATAGGAGAGCAGGATGAGCGAGCTGGTGTTGGAGGCGAAGCGGACGGCGGTGGTGGTGATCGATCTGCAGAAGGGGATTGTGGGGGTGGAGGGCGATCCGCATCCGACGGCGACGGTGATTGCGAACTGCGCGCGGCTGCTGGCAGCGGCACGCGGCAAGGGGGCACACGCTGTGCTGGTGCATGTGGGCGGGGCGGCGGATGGGGCGGACCGGCTGCATACGACGGTGGACGCGCCGATGCGCGGAGCTGCGCCGCCGGCGGCGGACTGGAGCGAGTTGATTCCGGAGCTGGGACGTCAGGCGGGCGACATTGCGATCCTGAAGCGGCAGTGGGGCGCGTTCTACGGGACGGACCTGGATCTGCAACTGCGGCGGCGCGGGCTGACGACGATTGTGCTGTGCGGGATTGCGACGGAGTTCGGCGTGGAGAGCACGGCGCGAGATGCGTACGAGCGGGGCTACGAGATTGTGTTCGCCGAGGACGCCATGACGGGGCGCAGCGCGGAGAGCCATGGCAATGCGGTGGAGCGGATATTTCCGCGGATCGGGCGGGTGCGCGCGACGGAGGAGATTGTGGGAGCGCTCGAGGGGATTTGAGTTTCGGCTATGAGCTGTGAGCCATGAGCTATGAGCGTGAGCTTCCGAGGGAGAAAGGTGTGGGCGGTTGAGGCGGGACGAGCTTCGTCGGGGTCCTTCGACTGCGTTTGGCGCAAAGAACGCGCCAAACTCCGCTCAGGATGACAACTTCGTAATAAGTACGCGCTGCTAAGCTGACGACGAGTGCGCTTAGAGGAGCTTGCCCACGGCGAGGTCGCGGATGAGGTTGAAGTCGGCGGCGAGGAAGTCGAAGGTGGGGAGCTGGCTGAGTGGGGTCCACTGGAGGGTGTTGAAGATGCGGTTGTCCAGCTCGCCGGTGAAGGTGTCGACGACGAAGAACTGCAGGTCGATGGAGCCACCGTTGCGATAGTGGTGGCGGAGTTGGGCGATGCGGCGGCCGATGACGGCGCAGATGCCGAGCTCCTCGTCGAGCTCGCGGGCGAGTGCCTGCTCGGGAGTCTCGCCGGGCTCGATCTTGCCGCCGGGAAACTCCCACTTGAGGCCCATGGGCTGGTTCGGGCGGCGCTGGCAGATGAGGACTTCGGTGAGGGGGCCGGTGTCGCCGGGGACGGTGCGCAGGATCAGCGCCGCGACCACCAGCCGAAGAGGCTTGCTGCTTGCGTTGGGGCGACTGTCCAGTTTGCGAATACGCTCTTTCACGCGGGGGTCTGTCTTTTCTGCATCGTGCGTTCAGCATGGATGCGGCTCAGCTTCTATAGCTTAGACGCATTTTTGTAGGATGGAGCCAGAAAGTGCAGGAACAGGCAACAACGAAATGCGGGGATTCTTCCCCGTTCCCCTTCGACTTCGCTCAGGGTCAGAATGACAATCTCAAAAGGTGCTGCGCTCAGGGTCAGGGCCAGAATGACAAGCAACAGCAGATTCCCTTCGGGAATGACAACAAAAATAATGCGCTGCGGAGGAGGCCGCGTTACTGGGCGGGACGGTGGGGGGTGACGGCGACACCCATTCCGGTGAGCTTGCTGCGTGCCTGGGCGGCTTCGGGGGAGTTGGGGAAGCGGGTGATGAGGGCGCGCAGCTCGGTGATGCCGGCCTCGCGCTTGCCGGTCTCGAAGAGGGCCATGCCCTTGTGCAGGTGGGAGACGGGGGCCTTGGTGCTGTTGGGGAACTGCTCGAGGACGCGGTCGTAGTCCTTGATGGCGGTGGCGTACTTGCCTGCGCGGTAGTCGATCTCGCCGAGGTAGTAGAAGGAGTTTCCGGCCAGGGGGTCTGCTGGGTTGGAGCGGATGATCTCGGCGAACTCGGTGGAGGCCAGCGGGTAGTGGGCGGCCATGTAGTCGCTGAGGGCGGTCCTATAGAGGGCGGAAGGAGCGGGCGCAACCAGTCTGGACCCAAGAGCGGGCGAGGAGGCCGAGGCATCGGCTGCGCCGGCTGGAGTTGCGGCGAGCGGCTTGCCCTTTTTGCCGGCGATGGGCGGCGGGAGCGTGGAGGAGTCCGTGGGTATCGCGGCGCCGGTGGCATCGGGCGCGGCGGCGGGGCTTGGGGCGAGATTCTGCAGGGCGGCGTTGATGGACTGCTGCTGGTCCTGAATGGACTGCAGGGCCTTATCCAGGTTGTTGAGGCGCGCCTTGACCTCGTCGAGCGAGTCGCTGAGGGTCTGCACCTGTCCGGAGAACTGGTCGAGCCTGGCGTTGGTCGAGTCGTTCTGGGCGCGCATCTGTTGCTGGAGCGCGTCGACGGCGACCGACATCTTGTTGACCGAATCGGAGTTCTGCTGGACGAGGTCCTTGAGGACTCCCATGCGCTCGTCGTTGGACTGCTGGAGGCGGGCGACGGCGGTCTGCAGCTCCTGGACCTGGGTCTGAAGCTGGACCATGTCTTTGTTGACGGCGAATGCGGGAGGCGCGGCGAGAGCAAGGACGAGGAGGGTGCAGGCGAATCGAGGACGGAGTTGGATCATAAGGCAATTACCTCTGGAGCAGATTCGTGTCCGAATGAGCGGAAGAACAAGCTCCGTGGTTGGAACGGTTGGGGCGGTTGTGGCAGGGCCGGATCCATCGGGGTCCTTCGACTCCGTGTGTCGCAAAAGGCGCGCCACACTCCGCTCAGGATGACATCGTTCGATTGTTGAACCATCAAACCTGCTCCTGCTCTAGCGGTCGAGGGAGAACTGGGCACGGCGGTTCTGCTGCCAGCAGGCGTCATTCTCTTCGGTGCAGAACTGTTTCTCCTTGCCGTAGCTGACGACGCGGATACGCGCGGGGGCGATACCGGCGTTGACCAGCGCGGTCTTGGCGGCGTTGGCGCGGTTCTCACCGAGGGCCAGGTTGTACTCGGCTGAGCCGCGGTCGTCGCAGTAACCGCCGACGACGACTCGGATGTCGGGGTGGGCGACGAGGAAGGAAGCGGACTTGACGGCGGAGGCCTGCGCGTCGGCGCGCAGCTCGTAGCTGTCGTAGTCGAAGTAGACGTCCTGGACGTTGTCGTGGAAGACGGACTCGGAGCCCATGTCCGCGGTTGGCGTGGTGTCTGGGGGCGCGACGGGCGCGATGGGAACGCGGACGGTGACGCGGATGCTGGCCTCCGTGGTGCCACCGTCGCCCTTGGCGATGATGTGGAAGTTGGTGGAGGCGGTGGGCGAGACGGTCTGCGTGCCGTTGGGATTGACCGGGCCGAGGCCTTCGATGCTGACATTGGTGGCGTCGGTGGTACGCCAGTTGAGGACGACGGACTGGCCGAGGTCGATGGCCAGCGGATCGGCGGTGAGCGAAGCGGTGGGCACAGGCGGCAGTGGCGCGGGCGTGGGCGCGTTGATGTCTGGGTTCACGCTGTTGGCGGCTTTCTTGTGGCAGCCGGAGACGGTGGCGAGCGCGAGCGCCAGAAAGAGGGCGGAGCGAAGCGACCGGGTGAGGAAGGACTTCGGCTGAGACGAGTGCGAGTGGGTCATCGGTTTCTCCTGCGTTGCCAATGCTACATCCAAGGGTGATTCCAAGGGGCCGTCCGGCAGTATATCCAACGCTTTGTCCGGCACAAATTCCAATGCTTTGTCAATTCCATGTTACTGAAAATCAAGATTGCCGTCAGGGAAGTTTTTTGCGATGGAGCGTTTTGCGAAGATGGGAAGCATTATTTCCAGCTCCAGTTGGGCATATCGGCCCCGGGGCCGGTGAGGGGACGGCGCTGGGTCCCGTCGGTGAGCATGGTCCAGACGCGCATGTGGTTGGCGCGACCGTCACTGGAGTTGGCGTAGACGATGTGGCGGTTGTCGGGCGACCAGGAGGGGAAGTCGCAACGGCCTCCGTCGTGGGTGAGCTGGGTCCATTTTTTGGTGGCGACCTCCATGACGTAGATGTCCTGTCCACCGGGCGCTCCAGGGCCGTACTTGCGGTCCCATGCGAAGGCGAGGAACTGACCGTTGGGCGACCAGGAGGGCGAGGAGGCGTAGCCACCGTCGGTCATCTGCTGCACGCTGGAGCCGTCGGAGTTCATGATGTAGAGCTGGGGCAGGCCTGTGCGGTCGCTGATGAAGGCGATCTGGGCCCCGGTCTTGGGATTGTAGGTGGGGCTGACGTTGCCTCCGCGGAAGCTGGTGATGCGGCGGCCGAGGTTTCCGTTGGAGTCGGCGACCCAGATCTCGAAGGAGCCGTTGGGAGCGGAGGCGTAGGCCAGCTCGTTGCCGCTGGGCGCCCAGGCGGGCGATTCGGTGCTGCCGTTGCCGATGGGAAATGCGACGTAACGGTTGAGCAGGAGCGAGTACATCTTGATCTGGAAGCCGTAACGGCCGAGCGATGCGAAGGCGAGGCGAGTGTTATCGGGCGAGACGCGGGGCGAGATGGAGATGGCGCCGAGGTGGGTGATGGGGTGCTGGTTGGCGCCATCGTAGTCCATCTCCCAGATCTCTTTGCTGACGTCGCTGGTGAGGTCTCCGGTCATCTGGACGTAGTAGATTTTGGTTTCGGCGATGCCGGAGATTCCACCGCCGAGGCGGTAGATGATCTCGTCGGCGAAGCGGTGGGCGATCTGGCGGGCGGAGTCTTCGGAGGGGGCTTCGCTGTACTTTTTGGCGAGCACCTGGGGGTACTGGAGGTTCTTGGCGTCGAAGAGGAAGCCGTTTACGACGAGCTTGCCGCCCGCCTGGCCGAGGGAGCCGAAGACGAGCATGGCGGCGCTGGCGGGCGCGTTGGAGTAGCTCTGCAACTGGACCTCGGCGGGCGCGCCGGGCTCGCCGGGCGGCATGAGGCTCTTGGAGACGATGTCGAAGATGCCTGCGCTGGCGAGGTCGGCGTAGAGGGTGGTGTCGAAGGTCTGCTTGAAGGCGGCGGTCTGGGGGTCGGCGGCGAGCGGCTTGAAGTCGGCGACGGCGATGCGGATAGAGGTGACGCCGGAGCTGGTGCCAGTGAGGATGTTGTCCTGGGCGCGAGCGGGCGGGGCGAATAGAGTGGTCAGCGCCAGCAACACGACGGCGATGGCGGATCGGGACAGGGCGGCGTGCGTGCGGAATGTGCGGGGCGTGCTCTCCATGCTCTCTATGGTAGACGGTCGGGATGGATCTTTGGTTGTAACCGGCGGGCGGAGAACATTCTGAGTGAAGGGGGGGTGGGTTCTGCGAACACACTACAGAGATTCTGGCTGCGCCAGAATGACGACTTCAAGGAGGCTGCGCCAGAATGAAGACTTCATCCCTAATGGCGGGGCGGGGGATCGAAGAAGTAGGTGACGTTGATGTGGCTTCCGGTGTAGGCGTCGGGCAGGGGGCCGAAGGTGTCGATGTGGCGGACGGCGTTGAGGGCGGTGAGGTCGAGCGTAGAGTCTCCGCTGCGCTGGGCAAGCACGATGTGGGTGAGCGAGCCGTCGCGCTCCACCTGAAAGGTGATGTAGACGCGGTGTCCGGCGGCCTGCGGGTCGAGCATGTTGGTGTACCACTGCGCGGCGACCTTATTGGTGATCTGCTGGACGTAGTAGGCGAAACGGGTGCCGAATGCGGAGTCGGTGCCGATACTCGTTGTGCCGGCGCGGGACGGGGTGGTGCTCATGGCGAGGTTGAAGCCACCGGCTTCACCGGTCTGGACCTTATTGGGATCGACCTTGCCGGGCTGGGGATGGAGCGGCGGGGCGGGGGTGGCGTGGTCGGCGGCCTTGAGGGGCTTGGCGGACTTGGTGAGGAGGCCGATGGCGTCGGGCTGGGGAGTGTCGGCGGTGTGCGCGGTGGAGGTGATGGGCGCGGGCGAGGGCTGGTCGGTGGCGAGGACGTTGTTCTGATCCATGGGCTGGCGGGGCGGCAGCGGGAGAGCGTCGACCATGGTGGCCTGGATGGCCCCGGAGGCTGCGCCGAGATCGCCCCAGCTCTGCCCGGAGTGGAAGATCCAGGCCCAACTGAGCAGCAGCGCGATGAACGCGGCGTGCAGAGCGAAGGAGCCCATGAAGCCGCCGCCGAACTTGTCGCCGTTGAGGACGATGTTGAGGGCGCGGGTTGTGAGGCGGGTTTCCATGGTGGCGGCGCTTGTTCGTGCAAGATCAATGAAAAAACAAGCAAAAGAAAATACAGGGATCCTTCACTTCGTTCAGGATGACGGCTTTGAGAATTGATAACGTCGTTGAACGATTCAAGCTACTTTGCTGCGGTGTCGGCCGCGGGGGTGGATTCCAGCGGCTGGGTGACGATGCTGATGTTGGTGATGCCGGCACGTTTGACGGCGTCCATGACGGAGGCGAATGCGCCGAAGGGGACTTTTTCGTCGGCGCGGAGGTAGATGATGCGCTTGGCCGGGTCGCCGTGGCCCGTGCTGCGCAGACTGGCGGTGAGGTCTGTAAGGTTGATCGGACGGTCCGGGCCGCCAGCCTGGAGGAAGACGTTCTGGTCCTTGTCGATGGTGACGACGATGCGCTCTTCGGTGAGCTGGTTGACGGAGCGGGTATGGGGTACGGAGACGTCGATTCCGGATTGCAGCACCGGGGCGGTGATCATGAAGATGATGAGCAGAACGAGGACGACATCGACCAGCGGGGTGATGTTGATGTCTGCCAGCGCGGTCTGGGTGCGGGTCTGGCCGCCGCTTCTGGTGGAGAAGGCCATAAGCTAGAAGTTCCTCCGGCGGGGCTGTGCGGGGTCTTCAGGCGGGGGCTGCGGGGGCTGCGGCGTGAGCAGGGCGGCGTTCTCGATGGCGTTGAGCAGTTCGCGGCCGAAGTCGTCCATGCGGGCGGCGAAGTCGCGGAGCTGGGCGGTAAGCTGGTTGTAGCCGACGAGCGCTGGGATGGCGACGGCGAGGCCGGCGGCGGTGGTGATGAGCGCCTCGGAGATGCCGGGGGCGACGGAGCGCAGGGTTGCGGCGCCGGCGGTGCCCAGGCCGTGGAAGGCGTCGATGATGCCCATGACGGTGCCGAAGAGGCCGACAAAGGTGGCCCCATTGGCGATGGTGGCCAGCCAGGTCATGCTGGACTCCATCGTGGTGAGGGCTTCGGAGGATGCGGTCTGGGCGGCGCGCTCCATGGCGAGGGGATTGCGCGGCGTGCCTCGGCCCCCGCTCTGGCGCTGATACTCGTCGTTGATCTCGTTGAAGACGGAGACCAGGGGGCTGGGCTTGAAGTTGCCTGCGATGGAAGCGATCTCGGAGAGGCGGCCGGACTTGCGGAAGGCACGCAGAAAGCCCTGGCTCTGGCGGCGCGCGCGGCCGAAGCGGCGCCACTTGGTGAACATGATGGTCCAAGAGGCGAGGCTGGCGATGAGCAGGATGATGAGGACGGCGAAGGCAACAGGGCCGGAGTTGCGTACCATCTCGACCAGCGCGCTGCTGGAGGCGCCGACCGGCGGCGCGGAGGCGTCATCCTGAAAAAGGTAGAGTGCGAGGGCGATGGGCGAGGCCAATGGATGCAGAATCATTAGGACTATTGTAAGGCGTTTGTGCCGGCGAGGACGGGGTGGGAAGCTATGCTGATTCCTGCAAACGCAATCGCAGGTGTTTGCTGTGCACGAATGCCATGCTCGTTTGCTATTCTCGCGGTACAGGATTGCGCGGGGCGGATATGCTGCTGGAGCTGCGGGCGGAAAACTATGCGGTGATCGACCAGGCGGTGGCCAGCTTTGGGCCGGGGTTGAACCTGCTGACGGGCGAGACGGGCGCGGGCAAGTCGATCCTGATCGACGCGCTGGCGCTGCTGCTGGGTGGGAAGGCTTCGAGCGACGTGGTGCGGCATGGCGCGGAGAAGGCGGTGCTGGGGTGCGTCTTCGAGGGGACGCAGGGTGCGGCGGCGATTCTGGAGGCGAATGGGATCGACGCGGGGGCGTTCAGCGACGACATATTGTTGCGGCGAGAGATTGCGGCGGGCGGCAAGGGGAGGGTCTTCGTCAACAACCAGCCGGCAACGGTGGCGGTGCTGAAGGAGCTGGCCCCGGAGTTGGGGCTGATCCATACACAGGGGGAGACGCTGGGGTCGTTCGACCAGGCGCAGCAGAGGGGATTGCTGGACCGGTTCGGTGGTCTGGCGACGGAGGATGTGGCGGCGGCATTTGCGGCGTGGCGGACGACGATGGAGCGGCTTGCGGAGCTACAGGCGTCGGAGCAGGACCGGATGCGAATGGCCGATCTGTGGAGGTTTCAGACGCGGGAGATTGCCGAGGCGCAGTTGGTGGCCGAGGATGAGGACGCGCAGTTGGAGGTGGAGAAGCTCGTGCTGGCCAATGCGGAGAAGCTGTGTACGGCGGCGAAGAGCGCGCACGAGCTGCTGTACGAGTCGGAGGGCTCGGCGGAGACGACGCTGGCGGCTGCGCTGAAGCATGTGGAGGAGCTGGCGAGGTTCGACGCGCGATTCGCCGAGCCGGCACAGCAGCTTGCGGCGGCGAAGGCGGCGGTGGAGGACGTGAGCGCGGGGGTGAGGGACTTTGCGGAGAAGGTTCACGCATCGCCGGAGCGGCTGGAGGAGATCGAGGACCGGCTGGCCGCGCTGGACCGGCTGAAGCGGAAGTACGGCGGGGCCGGCGGGAGTCGGACGCTGGCGGAGGTGATGCGCTTCGGGGAGGAGGCGGCTCGGCGGCTGGCCGAGGTGGAGAACCGCGACGAGCTGCTGGCGGAGTTGCGGGTCCAGCAGGAGCGGGATGCAGCGGCGTATCGCGCGGCGGCGAGTGAGTTGACGGCGGCGCGGACGGCGGCGGCGGCGCGGCTGGAGAAGCTGGCGACGAAAGAGATCAACGATCTGGCGATGACGGTGCGGTTCAAGGTGCAGGTGGCTGGTTCTGGAGAGACGGCGGTCGATGAGACGGCGAGCTGGGCGGCGCATGGGTGGGACCGGATCGAGTGCCTGATTGCGACCAACGCGGGCGAGCCGCTGAAGCCGCTGGATGAGATTGCGTCGGGCGGAGAGATGTCTCGCGTGCTGCTGGCGCTGAAGGTGACGGTGGAGGAGAGCTTTGCGGCGGGAGCGGGTCATGGCAAGAGAAAGAGTGCGCTGCCTACGCCGCGCATGCTGGTCTTCGACGAGATCGACATTGGGATCGGCGGGCGGGCGGCGGAAGCGGTGGGGCGGAAGCTGAAGACGCTGGCCAAGCGGCAGCAGGTGGTGTGCATCACGCATCTGCCGCAGATTGCTGCGTTTGCGGACCAGCATTTTCTGATCGAGAAGGCAGACAAGGGCGGACGGACTCGCACCAGCGTGCGGCGGATGGAGGAGAACGAGCGCGCACAGGAGATTGCCCGGATGCTGTCGGGCGCGAAGGTGACGGAGTCGAGTCTGGAGCACGCGTGGAGTCTGTTGAAGTCGAGCCGGTAGGGGAGGTGACTTTTCGGTTTGTCTGCGCCGGTCTCTCCTATACCCCCCCACCTTAGCCGCGATGAGACTGCGGCGAAGATGGGGCACCCAATTTTTGTGGGGGATCAAGATTTTGAAAACTGTGGGTGTGGCAGCTCCCCAAGCAAAAAAAATAGCATCTTATCGCAAGAGATAGCGAGTACAATTCTGGCACTTCGGGTTCCCCTGCGGGAATGCCCGGAGCTTGACCACTTCAAGGAGGCTCCATGTCGACCACACCTGCATCACCCATCAAATGCGCACATATGGCTTGTACCTGCATGGCCCCCGCGGGCAAGAAGTACTGCTCGACGCACTGCGAGGATGCGAAGAAGCTGACAACGCTGGCCTGCCATTGCGGCCATCCTGGTTGCGATGAGAAGGCTGTGGCGGCATAGATCCGGAGCGGGCGGACGACGGGGGCGACGGCGGCGTTCGTTAGTTTGAACTTCGCGGGGAGAGGCTTTGCGTCGTTTGGCGATGCCGAGGTTGGATCAGTGTATCTACTGTGAGTTATGAGCTTTGAGCGTTGAGCGAATCGCCGAGAGAGGTCTGGAGCTTCTGACAGGTGTGCCACGGGGCCAGACACGGTATACTTGAAGCTGTGACTACAACCACACTGGACATACCCAGCCTGGGCCAGGGCGACACGACGAAGACGACCAAACGCGTGCTGCTGCTGAAGCCTCGGGGCTTTTGCGCGGGGGTGGTGCGCGCCATCGACATTGTGCAGATCGCGCTGGAGACGTTTGGCGCCCCGATCTACGTTCGCAAGGAGATCGTACACAACAGCTATGTTGTGAGCGACCTGGCGAAGAAGGGCGCGATCTTTGTCAACGAGCTGGACGAGGTGCCGGAGGGGTCGCGGGTGATCTACTCGGCGCACGGGGTCTCGCCGGCGGTACGGGAGCACGCCAAGGAGCGGAAGCTGAAGGTGATTGACGCGACCTGCCCGCTGGTGACGAAGGTGCATCTGGAGGCGATCAAGTTCTCCAAGCGGGGCTATTCGCTGGTGCTGGTTGGGCATCGCGACCACGAAGAGGTGGAGGGGACGCAGGGCGAGGCGCCGACGGTGACGCAGGTGGTGTCGACGGCCCAGGAGGTGGCGGAGCTGGTGGTTCCCGATCCCAACAAGGTTGCGTATCTCACACAAACGACGCTCTCTCTGGATGAAGCGCGGACCATGATCGACGCGCTGAAGAGAAAGTTCCCCAACATTGCCGGGCCCCATGCGCAGGACATCTGCTACGCGACGGAGAACCGCCAGGTTGCGGTGAAGAATGTGGCGCATGGCGCGGACCTGGTTCTGGTGGTGGGGTCGAAGAACAGCTCGAACTCCAACCGGCTGGTGGAAGTATCGAAGAACCTGGGCACGCATTCTTACCTGATTGATTCGGCGGATGCGATCCAGACAGAGTGGCTAGCGGGCGTGAATACGGTTGCGGTGACGGCGGGCGCTTCGGCACCTGAGGTTGTGGTCCAGCATGTAGTCGATTATCTGCAGCAGATGGGGTATGGGTCGGTTGACGAGGTTGAGGTGATGCCTGAGAATGTGCGCTTCGGACTTCCTCCGGAGATCGTTCAGGCGATTGCGTCGGCCCCGCCGATCGAGCATTAGAGCGCAATTCTAGGCAGGCCGTGCTGGAGAGAAGCCTGCGAGTTGCAATTCCAGATTGGCCAGACGGAGTACGATCGGCAGAGAACGATCGAAGGCCTGGCGGTCCAGAGAGTTTGAAATCGATGAGCACATTTCCACAGAATCCGAAGGCGGCGCCCGCAATGCCCGCGCGGCCACGCTATGGACGGATGGACATCGGGCTGGACAAGGTCTCGGAGGGCATTGCGCGGGCCACGGACTGGCTGCTCGGCGTGCAGCATCCGGATGGCTACTGGTGCGGCGAGCTGGAGGCCGATTCGATGCTGGAGTCGGACTACATCTTCATGCACGCGATGCTGGGCACGGGCGATCGCGGCAAGATGGAGCGCGCGGTCAATGAGATACTGCGCCACCAGAACGAAGACGGCGGATGGAGCCAGTATCCCGGCGGCCCGGCGTTCGTCGACTACGGCGTGAAGGCGTATCTGGCATTGAAGCTGATGGGCTGGTCCAAAGACCACCCCGTGATGGTTCGTGCGCGCGAGAGCGTGCTGGCCCACGGCGGCGTGGTGAAGTGCAATACGTTTACCAAGATCTATCTGTGCACGATGGGGCAGTACGACTACAACGCGATGCCCGCGATTCCGCCGGAGATCATTCTCTTTCCCAAATGGTTTTACTTCAACATCTATGAGATTTCGTCGTGGTCGCGCAGCATGTTGGTGCCCATGTCGATCATGTACGCGAAGAAGCCCTTCAAGAAGCTGACGGCCGAGCAGAGCATCGACGAGCTGTTTGTGGGCGGACGCAGGAAGGCGAACCTGCACCTGAGGTGGGACCGGAAGAAGATCGTCAGTTGGCGGAATTTTTTCATTCTGCTGGACCGGCTCATGCACCTGGCGGAACGCGTCCACATCCGGCCGGTGCGGCACTGGGCGCTGAAGCGCGCCGAGAAATGGATGATGGAGCGCTTTGAGAAATCCGACGGGCTGGGCGCGATCTATCCGGCCATGCTGAACTCGATCATCGCGTTGCGATGCCTGGGATATTCGGACGACGACCCGCAGTTTATCCGCGCGATGGATGAGTTCGAGAAGTTGGGGATCGATTGCCCCAACGGGGAACCGAATTATCCGACGCCGACCTTCCGCATGCAGCCCTGCAAGCCTCCGGTGTGGGACACGGCACAGGCGATCTGCGCGCTGGGCGAGGCGGGACTATCAAAGAAGGACCCGCGAATGCTGAAGGCCGTCGACTGGCTGCTGACCAAAGAGGTGCGGCAGAAGGGCGACTGGGCCGTGAAGGCGCCGAACGTCGAGCCGGGCGGATGGTGCTTCGAGTTCAACAACGAGTTTTATCCCGACGTGGACGACACGGCGCAGGTATTGATGGCGATGAAATGCGTGGAGAACCCGCGCGACCGCTATCAGCATGAGGTGTGCGAGCGCGCACTGAATTGGCTGATGGCCATGCAGTGCAAGGGCGGAGGCTGGGCCAGCTTCGACAAAGACAATACCAAGATGATCTTCCAGTACATTCCCTTTGCGGACCATAACGCGATGCTGGACCCGCCGACGGTGGACATCACTGGGCGCATTCTGGAGATGCTGGCAAGCTATGGCTACACGCGGCGCGACAAGCGGGTGGAGCGGGCGATCCAGTTCGTGCTGAAGCAGCAGTATCCCGACGGAAGCTGGTTCGGCCGCTGGGGCGTCAATTATCTGTACGGGACGTTTCTGGTGTTGCGCGGACTGGAGGCGATGGGCATATGGAGCCACGAGCCCCAGATTCAACAGGCGACGGAGTGGGTCCGCATGGTGCAGAACGCAGACGGCGGCTGGGGCGAGACTTGTGGGACGTATGACGATCCCAACACGCGCGGCGAGGGACCAAGCACGGCATCGCAGACGGCGTGGGCGGTGCTGGCACTGCTGGCGGGCGGCGACACACGCTCGGACTCGGTGGCCAAGGGCGTGCGTTGGCTGATTGTCCATCAACATGAGAATGGCTCGTGGGATGAACTGGCCGAGGGACGCAATGGAGAGAGCCACTACACGGGGACGGGATTCCCGCGGGTCTTCTACCTGGGATACCACCTGTACAAGCAATACTTTCCGCTGCTGGCGCTGACGACCTACAAGCGCGTGATGGAGCGGGAGGTTGGGGCAGCGTAGGGGCGAGCAATCAGTGGTGAGCGGAAAGTGGCGGGGCTGCGCTGCTGGAATTGAAAAAGGAGAACTCTGAATGGCAGTTCCTGTCTCACAAGCCTGGACCGTCGCAACGTATGTGCTGAAGCAGAAGCTCAAGGGACGCAAGCGGTACCCCCTGGTGCTGATGCTGGAGCCACTGTTTCGCTGCAATCTGGCGTGCGCCGGATGCGGGAAGATCCAGTATCCCGCGCATATCCTGAAGACCGACCTGACGCCGGAGGAGTGCTTCCGCGCGGTGGAGGAGTGCGGGACGCCGATGGTCTCCATTCCCGGCGGCGAACCGCTGCTGCATCCGCGGATGCCGGAGATTGTGGCCGGGCTGGTGGCGCGCAAGAAGTACGTCTACATGTGCACCAATGCGCTGCTGCTGAAAGAAAAGCTGCACCTGTTCAAGCCGAGCAAGTACCTCTCGTTCTCGGTGCATGTGGATGGGCAGCGCGAGCACCACGACCTCTCCGTGTGCCGCGAAGGTGGATACGACATTGCGATGGGGGGCGTGCGGGCCGCGGTTGCGGCTGGCTTCCGCGTGACGACGAATACGACGCTGTTCGATGGGGCCGATCCCAACAGCGTGCGCGCGCACTTCGACGAGATGATGGCGGCGGGCGTGGAGAGCATGATGGTGTCGCCGGGCTATACCTACGAAAAGGCGCCGGACCAGAACCATTTTCTGGGCAAGGCACGGTCGCGCAGACTGTTTCGCGCGATCCTGTCGAACCGTAAAAAGACGTGGCAATTTAATACTCATCCACTATTTTCGGAATATTTAATGGGGAAGCAGAACTTCGAGTGCACGCCATGGGGAATGCCAACTTACTCGATCTTCGGCTGGCAGAAGCCTTGCTACTTACTGCAAGATGGTTACGCGGACAGCTTCCAGGAGTTGCTGGATTCTGTGGAGTGGGAGAACTACGGAGCGAAGAGTGGGAACCCGAAGTGCGCCAACTGCATGGTGCACTCGGGGCACGAGGCCTCGGCGGTGGACTATAACTTCAGTTCGCTGAAGGGATTCTGGGAGACGGCGAAGAGATACATGTTCCCATCCCTCTATGAGGATGCAGAGGCGCAGAAGCTGCTGAATGAGTGGCCGAAGACACAGCGTGGGCCGCTGGTGCAGATTGCGGCTCCGATTGCGGATGCGAAGGAAGAAGCGGCGGAGTTGCAGGGGGTTTCGCGTGAGTAGTTTGACCGAAGAGGCGGCGAAGTTGGCGCAGGTTAGCGCGGACGAGAGCGAGATTGCAGCAGGACGCGAGCGCGAGCAGCTTGAGGGCTGGGTGCCTGAGCTGGTCGATGAAGCGGAGTTGCGCGAGGCCCTGGAGAAGGCGTTTGACTATCGCGGCGATATTACGGTGACGCGCAAGGACGGCAGCCAGGTGCAGGGCTATCTATTCGACCGGCGCACGGGAACTACGCTGGCGAATTCTTTTGCGCGGATTATTCCTACGAATGAAAAAAACAAGTTGAATATTGCTTACTCGGAGATTGCCGCGCTGGAGTTTACCGGGCGCGATAATGCCGCGGGCAAGACCTTTGAGGCGTGGGTGAAGAAGTACTGGGAGAAGAAGGCGGCGGGGGAAAAGAATATCCAGATTGAGCCGGAGAGACTAGACTAGAAGCGGAGGTGACTCGCGATGGCGACTGACCCTGTTGTACGTCCAGTAGAAAAGCAGATCGTAGTCCCTGCCGATCTGCGAGAGCTGCTGAAACTACAGGAGACGGACACGCATTATGCTGTTCATACACTCTCTGGCGCGACTCTACTGAGGTCGAAGGCGGAGATTCAATATCCGTGGCAACTGCTCGAAGGCGTTCTGGATGACGGCAAGGATACAAGCGAAGAGCGCAGGCGGGAGCGGGAGCAGGAGTTATCTCACGACCAGCAAAAGTTCGGCCGCAAGTCTGATGACTGACCGTTGTTTGGTTCTGGATGCTTGGCCGGTCATGGAGTGGTTTCGAGGGCGTGAGCCTGCTAGAGCAGCGTTCAGGGAGCTATTGTCGGAGGCCGCGTGTGGCCGTCTGTCGCTTTGCATGAGTCGCATCAATCTGGGCGAAATTTATTACTCGACGGCGAAGAGCTTCGACGATGTGACTGCCACGGCTCTTGTACGGCAGTTGACGGCAATCTTCGTTGAGATTGTGTCGGTTTCGGATGCCGATGTCGATGCGGCTGCGAAGCTGAAGGCTCATTACAGTATTTCGTACGCGGATGCGTTTGCTGCCGTGCTCAGTATCAATAGGTCTGCGGCTCTTGTGACTGGAGACCCCGACTTCTTGCCCTTGGCTTCGGATGGAGTTGTGCAACTGCATTGGATCGGTGCATGAAAGTATTTCTTACTGGGG
>Ga0224554_1001101_pt1 | contig 18406 bp, 18 predicted proteins | sample 714S22024metaG_FD_180666 | JGI IMG/M metagenome (GOLD analysis project Ga0224554, IMG submission 180666) | Peat soil microbial communities from Stordalen Mire, Sweden - 717 S2 20-24 | ecosystem: Environmental > Terrestrial > Soil > Wetlands > Peat | place: Sweden: Norrbotten County, Stordalen...
CGCTCCAGTTCGCGGGCCAGCTGGTCCAGAATCGCGCCCCGGCTCCACAGCCCGGTCAGCGAATCATGCGCCGCCTGGAATTGCAGCGCCTCGCGCGCCCTCATCAGGCCCTGACTCTCGATCTCCAGTTGCGCGGTTCTTTCCACCACAAGGCCCTCCAGCTCGTCGCGCCGCCGCTTCAGGCTGCGGATGCGCATCTCCAAAACCAGCCAGGTGAGAACGATCGCGGCGAGCACGCAGATGAGGGTTGCAGCCACGGTTCTGTTCCACGGCGGCACAACGGCAAGGCTCAACGGCTCGCCACTGGCGCTCCATTTCAAGGGCAGCTTAACCACATCCGAAAGCCAGTCATACCCGTGCGTCATGATGATCCTGAAAGGGTGTATAGGCAGAAAAGTATAAGCGTATTTGGAGCGAATGGGGCAGGCAAAATGCGTGCTGTCGCAAACCGGCTCATTCATCGTGACTTATCTATCTGACCATTTGTCGATGAAGGCTGCGCCGCTCGCTCTCGGCTGTTTGCGGTGGTCGGTCGCCGCTTTCGCACGATCCGATTTTCCCCTGCTTTACTCCCGCCGGAACTTGTTGGCCCGCTCGAACTCGTCGCGCAGCTCAGGTGTGCGTAGGTTCTCGCGGATCTGAGCCAGATGCTGCTCGAGCGCGAGCAATGCGCGCTCCACGGCTTCGGTATTGGTGTGCGCGATGTCGCGCCACATCGAGTAAGGGCTCGCGCCCAGGCGTGTCATCTCACGCAGCGCGCGTCCTCCCACATCCTTCAGCTCGGGCGCGCCGCCCACTTCCTCCTCAAGCAGCGCGCTCAAGGCCGTCGCCGTGAACTGCGGCAGATGGCTCACCCACGCAACTAATTCGTCATGCCGCTCGGCATCGAGATCGAGCGTCTTCGCGCCCATGGCGATGACCCACTCGCGCCAACTCTTCACGAATTCCGCTGATTTCGCCGAACGCTGCGCCGCCGCATCGTCTGTGAAAAGCCACACCGCGCCGCGAAACAAATTCGCGTCAGCCAGCGCTGCGCCGCCTCGCTCCTTGCCCGCCATTGGGTGCCCCGGTAGAAACGCCGCTCGCTCCGGCGTGTTGTAGAGCCGCGCGCCAGCCTCCGAAATGACTCGCTTTGTGCTGCCCACATCGGTTACAAGTTGCTCGGACCCGAGCACGGGGGCAAGTTTCTCCATCCAATCCAGCGTGGCGAAGATGGGGACGGCCAGCACCGTCACTTGGGCTCCGCGCGCAGCCTCCATCGCATCGGCGGCAAGCGAATCCACCGCGCCCAACTTCAGCGCAAGTTGTCCCTGTTCGGCGCCGCGATTCCAGCCTGTGATCGAGCCACGAAATCCCGCGTCGCGCAGCGCCAATCCAACTGACGCGCCCAGCAACCCTGTGCCCAGAATGGAGATGCGCTCGATCATGGTTGCCTTTCGAGAGGGCGCTGGTCTCCTCGCGTGCACGAGACCATCGGATGCTTTCTAACTCCGCCGTTTCCTGGCTCCGCTAACTACGCTAACACCGCGAGCTCCGCTTCCTTTACAACGTCCGGCCCACGGCCTGAGCAAGGCCGCGCAGCTCCGCAACCAGCTTCTCAAACTGGTCAAGGTAAAGCGTCTGCGCTGCGTCTGAAACCGCCTTGTCGGCGTTGGGGTGGATCTCGATGAGCACCGCGTCGGTGCCCGCGGCCACTGCGGCCTTGGCCATCGCTGGAACCATGTCGCGCCGCCCCGTCCCATGCGAAGGGTCGGCCGCCACCGGCAGGTGCGAGAGCTTCTTCACCACCGGAATGGCCGAAATGTCCATTGTGTTGCGCGTCGCAGTCTCATAAGTCCTGATGCCGCGTTCGCACAAGATCACGTCGTAGTTGCCGCCCGAAAGGATGTACTCGCTCGAAAGCAGCAGCTCCTCCACCGTCGCCGCAATCCCGCGCTTGAGCAGGATCGGCTTCCGTACCTGCCCCAGCTCGCGCAGCAAATTGAAGTTCTGCATGTTGCGCGCGCCCACTTGGAAACAATCCACCAGCGGCAGCATCGGCTCGATCTGTGCAATCTCCATCACCTCGCTCACCACCAGCAGTCCGTTGGCCTCGGCGGCTTCGCGCATAAACTCCAGTCCCGTAATCCCCAGCCCCTGAAACGAGTACGGCGAGCTGCGCGGCTTGAACGCTCCTCCGCGCAGAAAGCCCACGCCGGCAGCCTTCACGCATTGTGCAATGGTCAAGATTTGTACGCGGCTTTCAATCGCGCAGGGGCCGGCGATGACCGCGACCTTTTGCCCTCCGATGGTCGCGCCATTGCGAAACTCCACCACGGTTCCTTCGGGGCGAAATGCCCGTCCAGCCAGCTTGTAGGGCGCGCTGATCCGATGCACGTGCAACACGCCGGGCAACATCTCGAACTTCGTCAAATCGAGGCCGGCGGTCGGACCCACCCCCGCCAGAATTGTCTGGAACTCTCCCGTCGTCCGATGCACGTTCACGCCCGCCTCTTCCATGGCGTTGATCACGGCATCGACTTGTTCTTCAGTGGCTTTCTCCTGCATCGCGACAATCATTGTTTCTTCCCTGTCTCGGGCGCCTTTGCACTCGCGGCGAGGCCCGAACGTCCACTCTCTGCTTGGGCGGCCTGGGCATTTCGTTGGCTGGCCAACTCGTTCCTCTGCAACGCCCGCATCACGTCGATGATGCGCTCGTAGATATGCGTCAGCTCGATGTCCGGCAACGGTCCCTTGTTCGCCGCGCGCACGTTGGCGTAGATGATCTTCTCGCGCTCCGGCTCATATACCGGCAGCGAAGTCGCGGCCTTCAGGTTGCCGATCGTCTGCGCAGCGCGCGCCCGCTCGCTCAGCAACTCTACGAGCTGGCGGTCCAGGGCATCGATTCGGATTCGCAATTCTTCGATCGTCATTGCACCCTCAAGTCAACAAGCGCCACTTGGCCATTAGCTATTAGCCTTTAGCTCCACCTTTCCAAGCCAAGCCTCAACGCCCAAATCCGCCACGGCCGGAGCTACTGGCTATTGGCTACTGGCTGCCTTCTTCACCGGGCCAGCGCCGCCTGCGGCAGGCGCAGACCCTTGATAAATCGAGCCACTGCGCCGGGCGCCGTCTCGGCCGTCGAGTGCTCCACCAACTCGACAATGGCGCTGCCGATCACCGCGGCATCCGCGAACTCCGCCACCTGCGCAACGTGCTCCGCGTTGCTGATGCCAAACCCCACAGCCACCGGCAATTGCGTGTATCGCCGAATGCGAGCAACCAGCGCCGCGGCATCGCCAGCCACGCTCCGCTGCGTGCCCGTAACGCCCACGCGCGAAATCGCGTAAACAAAACCTTTGCTGTACTTCGCGATCGCCTCAAGCCGTTCGTCGGGACTCGTCGGCGCGGCCAGAAAAATCGGCGCCAGATTCACGCGGCTCATTTCTGCCAAATACTCGGCCGCCTCTTCGACAATCATATCGGTGGCCAGCACGCCATCCACGCCGGCCGCCGCAGCATCATCGGCAAATCGGTGCAGGCCGTACCGCAAAATCGGATTCAAATAGCTGAAGATCACGAGTCCGCTGGCAGGTCGCACGGCGCGAATCACGTGTGCCAACGCAAGCACATCCTTGAGACGCGTGCCTTGCGCCAGTGCGCGCTCGCTGGCGCGTTGGATGATGGGACCGTCTGCCAGTGGATCGCTGAAAGGAACGCCCAGCTCGATCACGTCCGCGCCCGCATCGATCGCCGCAACTGCAATTTCGCGCGTAGCGTCAAGGCTGGGATCGCCGGCCGTCAGATAAACAACGAGGCCCGGCTTGTGTTCGAATCGGATCGGCATATCAACTGTGCTCGAACTTCACCAAAACATTTCAGATTTGTATCTCGGCAAAACTTCGCGGTACACGGAAAATCTGCTCCCAAAAAGCACGAAGTGTCAGGGCACGACTTCAGTCGTGCCGATAAAGCCTGAAAAACTGTGTGGGCTTTAGCCCCTGAGGGACACTGCTCCAAACCTCTATGATCCGCCAGCTACAACTTCAACTCGCGCGCCAGAATCCCCATATCCTTATCGCCGCGTCCAGAGAGGTTCACCACCAGTATGTCACTTGCGGCCAGCGTTGGAGCAATGCGAATGGCCTCGGCCACTGCGTGCGCGCTTTCGAGCGCCGGCAGAATGCCTTCCGTTCGCGCCAGCCTCACCACCGCATCCAGCGCCGCCGCGTCATCGCACGAGACGTACTCCGCCCGGCCCGAGTCGTGCAGCGCAGCGTGCTCGGGCCCAATCGACGCATAATCCAGCCCCGCCGAAACCGAATGTGTCAGCGCAATCTGCCCATCCTCATCCTGCAGCACATAAGAAAACGTCCCTTGCAGCACTCCCGGCGCACCGCCCTGGAATCGCGCCGCGTGCTCGCCCAGCGCGGGGCCGCGCCCACCCGCTTCCACGCCGATCAGACGGACCTGCCGCTCGGGAATGAATTCATAGAACGCGCCGATCGCGTTCGACCCTCCGCCCACGCAGGCGATCACCGCGGTCGGCAGCCGGCCCTCCTTCTCAACGATCTGCTGCTTCAATTCCTTGCTGATCACGCGATGAAAGTCGCGCACCATGGTCGGATACGGATGCGCGCCCAGCGCCGAGCCCAGCAAATAGTAAGTAGTCCGCACATTGGTCACCCAGTCCCGCATCGCCTCGCTGATCGCGTCCTTCAGCGTCTTCGAGCCCGACGAAACCCCGCGCACCTCCGCGCCCAGCAGGCGCATGCGTTTCACGTTCAGCTCCTGGCGCTCCATGTCCACGTCGCCCATGTAGACCACGCACTCCAGGCCCAGCAGCGCACACACCGTCGCCGTGGCCACTCCATGCTGCCCCGCGCCGGTCTCGGCAATCACGCGTTTCTTTCCCATGCGCTTCGCCAGCAGCCCCTGCCCCAGCGCGTTGTTGATCTTGTGCGCGCCCGTGTGCAGCAGGTCTTCGCGCTTCAAATAGATCTTCGCCCCGCCCAGTTGCTCCGTCAGCCGTTTGGCGAAGTAGAGCGGCGTAGGCCGCCCAGCGTAGTCCGCAAGCAGGGAACTCAGCTCCGCCTGAAAAGCTGCGTCCGCCTTGGCCTCTTCGTACGCGTGCTCCAGCTCATCCAGCGCCGCAACCAGCGTCTCGGGCACATACCGGCCGCCGTACACACCGAATCGCCCCGCTCGCGCATCGCTCGGATTTGCCGGAACAATAATCGACGCCATGACGAACTCCTGCCTGATCGCCCAAGAGAAACGGGGAACTATTTAGTGTACTAGGAACACAAATCGTCGGTTCAGCGCTTCAATGCGGCCGCGCGCGCATTCCCGATAAATGCCTTCACCTTGGCCGCATCCTTCCGCCCTGGCGCGGCTTCCACGCCGCTCACCACATCCACGCCCCACGGGCGCAGCGTCGCAATCGCCTCGGCAACTTTTTCCGGCGTCAGCCCGCCGGCTGAAACCAGCTTTAGTCCCTCCGCTCTTTCAAACAGCAACTGTCGCGCCGCAGCCCAGTCGTAGCTCTTTCCCGTCCCGCCTACCGCTGATGCAGTTCTCGAATCGACCAGAATCGCATCGACATTCGGATCGAAAGCACGCGCCGCCCGGCTCTCCACCATCGCCGCATCAAAGTGAATTACACGCAAGATGCGCAGCTTCGGCCCGAGCCTCGCACGCAGCGCCGACGTCAACTCAGCCGGAGCGTCCCAGTGCAGTTGCACGCCGGATAGCCCAGCCGCTGCGGCCGTCGCAACAATCTGATCGAACGTCGCATCCACAAACACGCCGATCTTCTCAATCTCCGCCGGCAGCCGCGGCACAATGACCGCCGCCTGCTCTGCCGTCACTCGCCTCGGGCTGGGCGCAAACACGAATCCCACTGCATCCGCACCGGCCTCCGCGGCAATCATCGCGTCATCAAGCGACGTGTTGGCGCAGATTTTGATCCAGAGGCTCATGGCTTGCCCGCAGCGCTCTTCAGCAACGCAGCCAGCGCCTCGCCAGGGTCGGGCTGGCGCATCAGGCTCTCGCCAATGAGAAATGCATCAAAGCCCGCTTTGCGCAGGCGGACAATGTCGTCTCGCGTGGCAATGCCGCTCTCCGTGACGCGCACGACGCTTGCCGGAATCCGCCCGGCCAGCGCTATCGAAGTCTCCGCGCTCACGTCAAACGTCTTCAGGTCGCGATTGTTCACGCCGATCGCGTCCGCGCCCGTCTCGCCCAGCGCGCCGAGCACGCCCTCCAGCTCTTCCGCAGTGTGCACTTCCACAAGCACGTCGAGCGCAAGCGACCGCGCGGCCTGGGCCAGTCGTTTCAACTCGGAATCGCTCAGCGCCGCAGCAATCAGCAGAATCGCGTCCGCGCGGTGCGCGCGCGCCTCAACAATCTGGTACTCATCGACGATGAAGTCCTTGCGCAGGCAAGGGAGCGGCGCTGCACTCGACGCCATCTCCAGGTTGCGCAGGCTGCCCTGAAAGTACGGCTCGTCCGTGAGCACCGAGAGCGCCGCCGCTCCTCCGGCCCGATACCGCCTCGCCAGCCACGCCGGGTCGAACGCTGCGCGAATCACTCCCTTCGACGGCGATGCTTTCTTAATCTCGGCGATCACGGCCGGTCCCGTTGCGGCGCGCTGGCGCAATGCGGCAGCCCATCCGCGCGGGCGATGCTCGGCAGCGCGTCGCTCCAATTCCACGATCGGCACATCCGCCTTCGCCGCCGCCAATGTCGCGCGAGTCGACTTGAGAATCGTCGCCAGAAATGTGTCCGTGTGGATCGTCATCTTCTCAGTCGAGTATACGGGCGCCAAAGATGGGTCGAAATCGAAGCCTTTAACCGCCCAACCCCGCACGATGAGTGGGTGCCCCATCCTTGCGGCGTTCTTGTTTTTGCCGCAAGGGTGGGATAGCACGAACCCCAACCCGTCTCCTTCAACCGACCACGAATCTGGGGCCCGCTCAACCAGAAATCTTGACCTTCGCGGTACTCATCGCAGCGCCCCCCACCAGCTCCCGCGCCGCCTGCCGCCCCAGCCGTATGCAATCCGGCACGCCGATTCCGTCGTACGCATTCCCCACCAGCCTCAGCCCCGGCAACTCAACCACCCGCGCCGCAATCCGCTGCATGCGCCCCTTGTGGCCCACGGCATATTGCGCCATCGCACGCCGCCAGCGCGAAACCTGCGCGTGCTCCGGCTCAACATCCGCGCTGAACGTCCTCGCTCCAAGAATCTCGCCCAACTCGCGCCGCACTGTCTCGACCAGTGCCTCGTCGCTCTCCGCCAGCAGTGCCTCGCGATTCATGCCGCCCAGAAACGCGCGAAACACGGCCTTCCCCGGCGGCGTCCGCCCCAGAAACTTGCGGTGCACAAACGTGCAGGCCAGCATTGCGCGTCCCTCCACCGCCGGAACCAGAAATCCGAATCCCTCCGGCAGTGTGCCGATCTTCTTCTCGTCGTAAACCAAATTCAACGTGATCGACGACGAATAGGGAATCCAGCCAAGCTCGCTACCGAGCGCCGCATCGACCGGCCCCAGCAGTTCTCCCGCCGCCCACGCCGGCGCCGCCATAATCAGAGCGTCGAAAGTTTCTGCCGCACCGCCGGCCTCCACGCTCCAACCGCCCGCCGCCCTCCGAATCGCGCTCACTAGCGTCCCCGTGCGCAAGTTCGCCGGATCGAGTCGCGCAACAAGCGCATCCACCAACTGGCTCATGCCTCCGCGCAGCGCCGTAAAAATGGCGGCTCCGCCGTTTTGCGTTTTGGACGAAGTCCTTGCGTGAGCTCTCATCCGCTTATGCGCCGCCAGCATTCCACGCGTCAGCGAGCCGTACTTCGTCTCCATCTCCACCAGCCTCGGCAGCACGGTTTGCGCGCTCAATTGCTCGGCGTCACCGCCATAAATCCCGCTTAGCAGCGGATCGGCCAGCCGGTCCACCGCTTCCTGGCCAAAATGCCGCCTCACCAGCGCCGCCACCGACTCGTCGCCGCCGCTCGGCCGCGATCCGCGCAACAGTTCAAGCCCCATGCGTACTTTTGTGCGCAATCCAAACAGCCGCGTCAGCGCCGTCGGAATCAACTTCGTCGGAACCAGGAACATCAGCCCATCGGGCAGCGCCACCAGCCGGTTGCGCACCACAATATATGTCTTGCGCGCCGCATCGTTCGAGGGCAGCAGCTCGCCGCCAAGCCCCAGCTCGCGGCAAAGCTCGGCTGCAGCCGGCTTCTCAGTCAAAAATGAATCCGGCCCGCGCTCCAGCACCGCCCCATCCACAATCTCCGACGCCAGCGACCCGCCCAGCCGCGCCCGCTCCTCAAACAGCGCGTAGTCGACTTGCGCTCCCGCCGCGCGCGCCTTTTCGAGCTCGTAGGCCGCCGCCAGCCCGGCAATCCCTCCGCCGACGATTGCAATCCGCATTCTTTTCGCCTCACCCCATCTTTACAGCAATTTGCGGCACACGCGCCCGCCAGGAAAAAACGAACGGCCCCATCGGGATCTCCGCACTAAGTCTAGAACCCAGCCGCGCCCCGTCCCCAGCAAGTGATTTACGCCGTGACAAGAGTTAGAATCGGGGCGGAGTTCAAATCCGCTTTTCCCCGGCGCCGAAAAACTGCGTCGGCTTTGCCACTATTCATTCCTCGATCCTGATCCCCGGGTGCCTCGCTCGTCCGTCATCCGGCCCCGCCCGCAGCAGGAGACCTTGCATGACCGCCGAAATCATCCACCGGCTGCATTTCGCCTTCACCATCACCTTCCACTATTTGTTTCCGCAACTCACCATGGGCCTCGCCCTGCTCATCGTGGTGCTCAAAACCGTGGCCCTGCGCACCGGCAGTGAAACATGGGACCGCGCGGCACGCTTCTGGGGCCGCATCTTCGCCATCAACTTCGTCTTCGGCGTAGTCACCGGCATTCCCATGGAATTCGAATTCGGCACCAACTGGGCGCGATTCTCGCGCCTCTCCGGCGGCGTCATCGGCCAGCCCCTCGCCATGGAGGGCGTCTTCAGCTTCTTCCTCGAGTCGGCGTTTCTCGGCCTGTTTCTCTACGGCGAAAGGCGCATCTCCAAGCTGATGCACTGGTTCTCGGCGGTCATGGTCTTTCTGGGTTCGTGGATCTCCGGTTTCTTCATCATCGTCACCGACGCGTGGATGCAGCATCCCGTCTCCTACACCCGCATGCCCGACGGTCACTTTGAAGTCATCAGCTTCTGGCAACTGCTCATGAACCCCTGGGGCCTGCTGCAATACATGCACAACATGACTGGCGCAGTCGTCACCGGCTCGTTCGTCATGGCCGCCGTCGGCGCGTTCTACCTCCTCGAAGGCCGGCGCGAGGACTACGCACGCATCTTCTTGAAAGTCGGCGTCATCGCCGGCGTCATCTCCTCGATCCTCATCATCTTCCCCACCGGTGACCTCGCCGGAAAATACGTCGCGCAATACCAGCCCGCGGCCATCGCCGCAATGGAGGGACTCTTCAAGACCGAGACCGGCGCGGGAATCGTGCTCGTGGGCCAGCCCAACGAAGAAACGGGCCAGATCGACAATCCCATCGTGGTCAACGACGTCCTCAGCTTCCTCATCTACGGCACCACCAAAGCCGAAGTGAAAGGGCTCGACCAATTTCCGCAGGACCAGTGGCCCACGGCGCTTCCGCTGCTTTTCTACGCCTACCACATCATGGCTGGTCTCGGGACCTGGTTCGTTCTCCTCATGGTGGTCGCTGCACTTCTGCTTTGGCGCGGGCGTCTCTTCACATCGCGCTGGGCGTTATGGGCGCTCTTGCTCAGCTTTCCGCTGCCCTACATCGCCAACACCGCTGGCTGGATGACCGCCGAGCTGGGCCGCCAGCCCTGGCTCATCTACGGACTGATGCGCACCAGCGAGGGCTTTTCCTCGACCGTCTCGGCCAGCAACGGTCTCTTCACCCTGATCGGCTTCATGGGACTCTACGCTTTGCTTGGGCTTCTCTTCACGGTGCTCATCTATCGCGAAATCGATCACGGACCGGAACCAAAGCAACCGGCCACCGAATCCGTTGCTGCAGATTGACCAATTGCATTCGATCTGCACGAACTGAAACTGTGAACTACGAACTGCGAACTCGAAACTGAGGTTTTCCTCATGATGGGTTTTCTCTGGTTCTGGCTCGTTGCCGTAATGATCGTCGGCTATGTCGTCCTCGACGGCTTCGATCTCGGCGTCGGTGTGCTGCACCTGTTCCTCGTCCGCACTGAGGCCGAGCGCAGTGCCACGCTGGCCTCCATCGGCCCCGTGTGGGACGGCAACGAAGTCTGGCTGCTCGCCGGCGGTGGCACTCTCTACTTCGCTTTTCCGCTGCTCTACGCTTCGGCATTCAGCGGCTTCTATCTGCCGCTCATGATCGTGCTCTGGCTGCTGATCCTGCGCGGCGTAAGCCTTGAGCTGCGCAATCACATCGATGTCGGCGTGTGGCGTGCGCTCCTTGACGGCGTCTTCGGTTTCGCAAGCGCGCTGCTCACCATCTTCTACGGAGCGGCCCTGGCCAACGTGCTCCGCGGCGTTCCGCTCAATGCCGACGGCTATTTCTTCCTGCCTCTCTGGACCAACTGGCAGCCCGGCGTCCTGCCCGGCATTCTCGATTGGTACACCGTCATCGGCGGCCTCGTCGCCCTCGTCGCGCTTACCCTTCACGGCGCCTTATGGCTCTCGCTCAAGGTTTCTGAAGACTTGGAGCAGCGCGCGCGCAACGTCGTCTCACCCCTCTGGCTCATCCTCGTCGCGCTCACCGTTGTCAGCCTCTTCGCCACCATCGCCGTGCGCCCCGCCAGCCTCGACAATTACTTCCATTATCCGGTCACATTCATCGTTCCCGTCGGCGTCATCGCCTCGCTCGCCGCTATCCAGCTCTGGAACCGCAACCGCCAGCCTCTGAAAGCCTTCCTCGCCTCGTGCCTCTACTTGTTCTTCATGCTGGCCGGCGCATGCTGGGGACTCTATCCGGTGCTCCTGCCCGACTCGACCCGCGCCGCCAACGACATCACCCTCACCCGCGCCATCTCCGGCCCGCACACTCTGGCCGTCGGCCTCGCCTGGTGGCTCGTTGGCATGGCTCTAGCCGTCGGCTACGTCGTCTTCGTCTACAGCCGCTTCAAAGGCAAAGCAGACGCCCACGCCGGCAGCCATTGATATACACTGCGCATCAGTCCAGGTAAACCTTCGCAGGCAAGATGCGCCCAGTCATCCAAGTGTCCGGAGTCCGCAAGAGCTACGGCAAGACGGTCGCTGTGGCAGAAGCCTCGTTTGAGGTGAACGAAGGCGAGATCTTCGGCCTGATCGGGCCAAACGGCGCCGGAAAAACCACCACAATGGAGTGCCTTGAGGGGTTGCGCAAGCCCGATCGCGGCTCCATCGCGGTTTTAGCGCTCGACCCATTCCGCGACGTCTACAAACTTCAGAACCGCATCGGCGTGCAGCTGCAGCAGGCGCAGTTGCAGAAGCGAATCAAGGTCTGGGAAGCAGTGGACCTCTGGGCCACGCTCTATCAGAAAAAGACCGCCGATGGGGATCGGCTGCTGGAGCAGCTCGGCCTCACAGACAAGCGCAACGCCTGGTTCATGAATCTCTCCGGCGGCCAGAAGCAGCGGCTGTTCATCGTGCTGGCGCTCATCAACGATCCGGAGGTAGTGTTTCTTGACGAGCTGACCACCGGCCTCGATCCGCAGTCGCGCCGGTCAATTTGGGATCTGGTACGCGGCATTCGTAAACGCGGAAAGACGGTCTTTCTGACGACGCATTTGATGGAAGAGGCGGAAAGGCTCTGCGACCGCGTAGCAATTATGGAGCACGGGCGCATCATCGACATCGACACGCCCGCGAACCTGGTGCTCCGGCATTGTTCCCAGCGTACGGTTGTGATTGAAGTCAGCGATCCAGGCGCCGTGGAACGCTTCAAGATGATTCAAGGCGTGGAAAGCGTCGAACGCAACGGGAATCGACTTACAATTTGCGGACGCGGCGATCTGGTGACTGAAGTGATTCACTGCCTGTCGGAGAATCGGGTGCGAGTGACCGATTTTCGTGCCATCCTTCCCAACCTTGAGGACGTTTTTCTCAAGCTGACAGGGCGCTCCATTCGCGAGTAGGAAGAATTACGATGCTGCGTGGACTGGGTAAACTCACCTGGATTGAAATCAAGATCTTCATGCGCGAGCCGCTGGGGGCGATCGGGACGATTGTGGTGCCCGTGCTGGTGTTTGTCGTGGTCGGCCGGGCCATGACCTCAAGATCGCAGACACTTTCGATGAGCAATTTTGCGCGGGTCGGCCTTCCGGTTATGGCGTCGATGCTGATCGTCATCAGCGCAGTGCTTTCACTGGTGACCATCATTTCCATTTACCGCGAGGGCGGCATCCTCAAGCGGTTGCGGGCCACGCCGCTGCGGCCGCAAACCATTCTGAGTGCGCACGTCCTTGTTAAGCTGCTGCTGACCGCGGCGTCATTGCTGCTGATGTTTCTGGCCGGCAAGCGCTACATTCCGCCCGGCGTCCACCCTCCGATTGTCTCCTTCACTGTTGCGTTGGTAATCAGCACCTGGAGCATTCTATCGATCGGTTTTGTCATCGCCAGCATTGTTCCCACGGCGCGATTCGCACAACCGGTCGCAGCGCTGGTGTTGTACCCGATGGCCGGGCTCTCAGGATTGTTTGTGCCCGTCGCATCATTCCCGCCTGCGTTTCGCCTGCTGGCACACTTATCGCCGATGAACTACGCCGTAAGCCTGGTGCAAGGCATTTGGGTAGGCGATCCATGGTCAGCCCACCTTGCGGATGTGGCAATGCTCATCGTATTCTTCCTGCTATTTACAGCACTCTCGGCAAAGATCTTTCGCTGGGAATAGGGGACGATGGGCTGACGCACGCGGGATTTTTGGGATAGCCGCTTCAAAGGCAAGGCAGACGCCCACGCCGAAGGGCACTGATGCCTCGAAATCCCCAAACGGATTCCCCGGAACCTGTGCTCCCGCACTTCGAGGCTGAAGGCTAGGACCGGCTTCTACAGCGTCACCAGCGTCTCCGCCGCCGCATGTCGAAACGTTTCGGCCTGGCTGTCCAGCTCCGCGTCCCAGTTCTTCGGCTGATAGATGCAGCACAGTTCCTGGGACAGCGGATCGCCCGTCAGCGCATACGCCCGCGCCCGCGACCCTCCGCAAATCTCTTTGAACTCGCAGGCGCCGCATTTGCCTTTGAGCTGGCTGGTGTCGCGCAGTGCCTTGAAGATTGGCGCGTTACGGTAGATCTCGCCCAGCGGTGTCTCGCGCACGTTGCCCGCATGAATCGGCAAAAACCCGCTCGGATAAACGTTGCCCACATGTGAGATGAACATGAACCCTTTGCCGTCGTTCACGCGGCGCGTGGCCCAGCCCATGTTGCGCGTCTTGGCGTCGCTCGTGGGTACGCCGGGCTCGTAACCACGCCCATTCGGATGTCCCGACCCGTTCCCCGATCCATTTCCAGCTCCATGCCCCATGCGCTTCTCTTCCAGATTGTGTTGCAGCAGGTAGCGCCGATAGTGCATCGCCTCCGTCGTCTTGATCTGGAAATTCGCCCGCCGCGAGAGCTCGTAAATCTTGCCGAACACCTGCTCAAATTCCTCGCCGCTCAAAAGATCGTCCAACTGGCCACGTCCCACGGGAACCAGAAAGAACACATTCCACATCACGATCGCCAGCTTCTCGAACAGATCGCACAGGTTGTCGAGGTCATGAACGTTGTGCCGGCTCACCGTCGTATGCACCTGGATCGGGATGCCCGCCTCGTTTGCCCACTCAATCGCCTGAATCGTCCGCGCCCACGCTCCCGGCAGCCCGCGAAACGCATCGTGAATCTCAGGCGTTGAGCCGTCGAGCGAAATCCCCAGCCGCACCAGTCCGGCCTCCTTCATCTTGAAGATCGCCTCGCGGGTCAGCAGCGGCGTGGCGCTGGGAGTCACGGCAACGTGCACATCCTTGCTGGCCGCATAGCGGATCAACTCGAAAAGATCCTTGCGCTTCAGCGGGTCGCCGCCGGTAAACACAAAAATAGGAATGTGCATATCGGCAATCTGGTCGATCAGCGCCTTGCCTTCTTCATGGGTCAGCTCGTCGGGATGCGCAATGGGCTGCGCCGCCGCGCGGCAGTGCTTGCAGGCCAGGTCGCACGACTGCGTAATCTCCCAAATCGCGAGGAACGGCGATTCGTCGTAGTCGATCCCGCCTCGTGCGGGAATGCTCTGCATCGGCTGCATCGTCATGGGGCCTCCCCGGCGCAAATGCGCCGCCAAGAAACTGCTAGAATCGCGGCAGCCCGGGGTGCCAACCTGTTCGGCGCCTTGGGGATGAAGCAGCTTCCGGCTGAAAAAATCCTTCGCGGCGAGCTCACTTGCCAGCCGCGCCGCCACCAGGAAATCCGCCCCGAGGGCCACGATTCCGGTCCAGAAGAACAGTTTTGGGTGGGCCGGGCTGTGATTGAAATCACATAATGCGTTTTATTCCGGCGTTACCGTTATATCGCTGGACAGAATTGGGAAACAGGAACACAATTCCTTCACCAGCAGCGCCACTTGCTCGGCCCCCGCGCCTATAGTGAGTGTGAGGGAGTGCCGCAGCCGGCAAACGCCGCTGGCAATTCGCGCTAAGGTGAGCTGGGTCACCTTTTGGTGTGCGGCTAAGCACCGCAAATCCAGCTCTGCCCATGAGACTATTTGAACTCACTGTAAGGAGGTATCTATGGCCGCCGTTCTGAAGCCAGGTTGGACGAAACCCTCCACCATCCTCTTCGCCACCGAGATACCGCCCAACGAGAAGGCCTTTTCGTTCGCGCTTGCCCAAGCCCGGGAATTCGGCTCCGATCTCATCATCTTTCATGCCTATGACACGCTCATCGTAGCCGCGTCGGAGTCCTCGGGCATTCGCTATTACGATTACGCCGCCGCCGCGCGCTCTGAAAAGCAGCACCTCGAGCCGCTCGCGCTGCGCGTCCGCGAGGCCGGTCTCAAATGTGAAGTCGTTGTGCGGCCCGGCCTGCCTGCCGACGAGATCCTCGCCTTCACGCGCGAGCGACAGATCGACCGCATCCTCATGGGCACTCACTCGCCGGGGCCCATCGGCAAGCTGCTCGTGGGCTCGGTCGCTGAGGCGGTCCTGCGCACTGCTACGTCGCCGGTCTTCATCATCGGCCCCGAGGTCGTCGACGGCGCTTATCGAAACTTTGCCACCCGCACCATCCTCTGTGCTGTCAGCCTGCATGAGGCCAGCCCTGTCATCGCGACATTTGCCGCGGAATTGGCCTCGCAGCACGCCGCGCGCCTGATTCTGCAGCATGTCATCCGGCCTCAGGACCGCGTCGAGTTTCTTGCCGGCCGCTCCCTCGACGACGTCGAAGCCGACATGATCGCGCTGGTCCCCAGGGAGTTGCAGGGTCAGGTTGCCGTTCAGACGATCGTCGTGCCCGGCGACCCGACCGAAGAGCTCCTCTATCAAAGCCGCGCGCAGCAAGCCGATCTCATCGTCCTCGGCGCGCAGGGAGCTTCAGCCTTTGCCGCCATTACCCGCCACGGCGTGGTTTACAAGACCCTCGCCCACACGCACTGCCCCGTCATCACGCTTTCGCCGGTAGTTCTCGCCGAGTTCGGGTCGAAGGCGGAGAGCCTCAGCCCGGCCGAAGCCTACATCGCCGGTGTCTTTTAGCTAGCTTCCGCGAATCGAGCATTCACGCTCGTTTAAGCGAGTGTGTATGCGTGTATCGCTCTCCCGCCCCGCGCTTCAGATCACCTTCAGCAAGAGCAGAATCAGGACAATCGTAAGGATCAGGCTGACTCCGCCCCCGCCATAGTATCCCCATCCTGGTCCCACTCGATAGCCGCCATATCCAAATCCCAAAATCAGCACGATGAGAATAATCAGCAAGAACATTTAGCTCTCCTTCCGGTAAGTTGCGTGCGCAATGCCTTCACACAAACCCTTTGCTGTGATGCCGGGTCCGCGTTTACGGCTGCTTCGCCCGAAAGGAGAATCGCTCCTCCCATCAAAGTCGGCGAATCTTCCCAGGGCGATGCCTCGAACCACGCAGTGGTTGCATCAAATCGGCATTTCACACTGTCGTTTGGTCCATTGCGATGTGCAGCGCAGCGAACAACCCCTACGCCCGCCACGGCGTCAAAGCGTGAGTGGTTGAGGACGAATCACCGGGAGGTGAACGATGCTCTGGACGATCTTTGTAATCCTTCTCGTGCTGTGGTTGCTTGGCATTGTTTCGTCATACACCCTCGGCGGATTCATTCACATCCTTCTCGTGCTCGCGCTGGTAGTGCTTGTGATCCAGCTGATCACCGGACGTAGGACCGTCTAGGCGCAACGCCATCGGCGGCAATTTTCGACGACGTTTCTGTCTGTCTCGCCCGAATGGTCAGAGGGCATCAACAGGGTCCGCTAGTTAATGAGTTAAACCGAAGCAGAAACCCACGGAGGTGGAATCATGGATAAGGATCGGGTAATAGGTGCAGTCAACGATGCAGCAGGACGGGCGAAACGCCAGGTTGGCGAGTGGACCGGTGACACCAATGCCCAGGTGGAAGGAGCCGCGCAACAGATCAAGGGCAAGGCGCAGAAGGTCGTAGGCAACGTGAAGGACGCGGCCCGCGACGTGGGGGCGAAAGTCGACCGTGAGCACGAACAGGAGAAGGGAAGAGAGCAGGAGCGGGAGCGTCAGCGCGAGAGCGAGCGCGAGCGCGAGCACGCGCACCATAGCTAAACACTGAGTTCCATCGGTCGCCGGCGCCGAAAGCCGTCACCGGCCTATCGATGCGGCTTGATCCATCAACCTGAACTAAAAACCTGGAACCTCGCGGGCAGGCGACGGGATGAAGCGAAATTGAAGTCGCTTCTCTCGGTCTCCTGCCCGCATCGTCTTGTGCCCCGCGTTTTTTGGCGCATTGTCCCGCACCGCATCCACCTTCATCGAGCCGCGCTCGGACCCGTCTTATTGCCGGTCCCCCTCCCGCGAGCCAGAATTTCAGCGATTGCGCTATACTTGCCCCATCGGGCTGCATCGGTTCGGTTTTCGGCCCGAAGCGAGGTGCGTCTTCTCGAGAGACACCGCCATCCGCATCGCCGACGTTCCATTAGCGCAGACAACGCGCTGGCGCGCCGTCGTTCGGGTGCTCCGAAGTCCAATCGATAGTTTAAGTTGCGCCCTCCTCCCCTCCTCCTGTGCTCTCTGCGGCTCTCCCTTGCCCGAGCTCTCTTCCGTTCCAATTTGCCCTGTCTGCTGGTCGGAGTTTCCCGTCCAGTCCGGCTCCGTTTGCGCCCGCTGCGGCGACGCCATCACCGCGCCTGCAACACCCACGGTTTCAACGCTTTGCCGCACTTGCCGCCTCGCCCCGCCGCCATTTGTTCGCGCCGTCTCGCACGGCGTCTACGAAGGCCGGATGCGTGAGGCCATCCACGCTCTCAAATACGACCGCCTGCACTCCGCCGCGCGCGAGCTCGGCCGCCTGCTGGCCGGCGCCATCGCTCAATTGGCCGGCGAAGCGCCCGCTGAAATGCTCGTAGTCCCCGTGCCGCTCCATCGCTCCAAGTACGCGCAGCGCGGATTCAATCAGTCGCGCTCGCTTGCCGTTGAGGCGCTCAAATTCCTTCGCGCGAGCCACCCGCAGTGGCGGCTTGCGCTCGCTCCCAGCACGCTCATGCGCCTGCGCGCCACCGGGAGCCAGGCCGGCCTCGCTCCGCGCGAAAGGCGGATCAACGTACGCGGCGCATTTTCAGTCTCCGATCCGTCAAAAGTAACGGCGCAGCACATTTTGCTGGTGGACGACATTCTAACCACCGGAGCCACGGCGCGAGCCGCTGCGCAAACCTTGCTCAAAGCCGGGGCTGCTTCTGTCTGGGTAGCCACGTTGGCGCGCGCGCAGCGCTCAACGGGATTTGGGCGTCCCTTGAACTCGGCCCGCGACGAAGAAAGAGACGACGACAGCGAAGAGGACGACGAAATCCTCACCGGCCCAATTACGCATGTGGACCCAAACGCAGCATCGGCAGATTCATCGACTTTACGGAAACAGCCATCTTCTTAACCCTGGGGGAAAGAGATGTCGTTGGGAAAAGCCATGATTCACGCGCGCAAGCAGAAGGCGATTGCCAAGGCCGTCGTGATGGCCGCGGACCACGGTGCCGCGCCGCATGTCCACGCGCACATTCTGCAGATGCCGGTTCTAGTGCTGAACGCCTCCTACGAACCCATCAACATCTGCGGCGCGCGCCGCGCGCTCGTTCTTGTTCTCAAGGGCATCGCGCGCACTGAGGAGGAGCACGGTCTCTCGCTGCACGCCCAGCGCACCATCATCGCTATGCCCTCGGTCATCCGCCTGCTCGAATACCGCCGCATCCCCCAC
>Ga0224554_1001104_pt1 | contig 18372 bp, 16 predicted proteins | sample 714S22024metaG_FD_180666 | JGI IMG/M metagenome (GOLD analysis project Ga0224554, IMG submission 180666) | Peat soil microbial communities from Stordalen Mire, Sweden - 717 S2 20-24 | ecosystem: Environmental > Terrestrial > Soil > Wetlands > Peat | place: Sweden: Norrbotten County, Stordalen...
CCAATCGATTTTGCTCAGATCGCCCACATCGGTGTAGTAGTTTGCCATTGCCGGATACGCGTGTTGATCCGTAAACACGAACGGAATTTGAAACTCCGCTATCCTGGCCAGCGAGGAGACTACGATCAGAATCTCTTCATTCGGAACCTGCCGTACGTTGTATCCCGTGTGGATGTTGTACATCATGATCGAGAAGGGCGTGAAATAGAACGGCACGTAGTCGCTCAACGCCCCTCCGGGACCAACCCGAACTTTCCGCTGATTTCGCCTTCCGATGAGATCGACATTTCCTATGTTGCGATAATTAGGGTCGGCGATCTCTCCATTGCTGGCGTGCAGTCCGTGATCCAGAATCCATGGCAGATTGTCACGATGGATGATCCGGAAGATCAGAGCTTTCTCGGGATTGAGAGTCGTTGCCATCTTGGTTGAATTTGCGACCAGCCTTTGGGGTTCTGAGAGAGACATCTGAACCATAAAACATCCAGACGTAAGAAAATGAATGACTTATGGCCTGTAAACCCTGCCATGGATTCCATTTCTATTCTATCCGAACCGGTTCGGTGCCGGTACCCTTTTGGACCGTCAAGGCGGCATCATCGAACTCCTTGTTCAGTTTGGTGAATTCTGCTTCAGCATTTTCCGAGGGGATTTTCTCCTCTTCGGCCGATCAGCAAGTCAACATGATGAGCGGATATCTGCTTCCGCTGACGTGGAAAAATCCGTATATGTTGGCCTGGAGGCGACTTTGACTGATTCCGGGTCCCCCAACGGAAAAATATTTTGCCCCTGTTGTCGCGAAAACTGATTCTGTTTCGCCACTAGTTCAATGGAGTCAATTAAGTTCTCACCAGATGCTACACATCATGGTGGATTTTCGATTCTGCAAAAAGTTGGTGGCAAACGAATGGAGAAGCCGTCCGCTTCCGTCTCGAACACGCCTCTTCCCCAGCGAGCCGCGCAATACGTGCGCATGTCCACCGAACACCAACAGTACTCCCCTGAAAACCAACTGGATGTGATTCGCAAATACGCTGCCGCCCACCAAATGGAAGTCGTTCGTGAGTATTCGGATTTCGGGCGAGGCGGGCTGAATATTGCAGGACGGGAAGGCCTGAACCAGTTAATGTAACGCAAACCGCAAATTATAGACGGCACAGCGCTTACGAACCGGCATAACCGGCAAAAACGGCCCTCTGGGCGCTATTTGCGGGCAAAATGCGGGCAAAACTACAACCCAAGTGGCCATCGGGCTGATCGTGTGGAATCGACCCAACTGCTAACGATCTTACCAAGGTTCCAATCCGTCCTTCTACGTTCCAAGTAGCTCTTCATCGCAAGCAATAAAACGGGTGGGCACTTTGCTGGTGATACGCAATTCAGATCACGCTCTCAATGAGAAGCAGAGTCCCGTAGTCCATGACCGGCTGGAACTGAGGTCCAAAGTTCACTTATCAGCAATCCTCCCAGCCAGCGTTTACGCTCTTGAAGGATGAAACCGGCCTGCCGAAGGGCAATGGAATGGTCAGGCAGGCTGCGTACCTCAAGCCCGGTGAGCCATCCGAAGGCACGGTAAAGCGCCCATACTACTGGTCGCGCCACCAACCAGCCAAACCAGTTTGTGGGAACGGCAAACTCCGAAATGATCCATAGAGAGTCAGGCGAGACTGCGCGAGCCAAGGTGACTGCAAGCGTCTGGACCTCTTCGGTGGTGAGGCAATCCAGAACAAAGTGCGAAACGATCAAGTCGTAAGGCGGGTTTTCAGGTTGCCAGTGGCGTGCATCAACGTGAAAGGCGTGAACGCGGGCTGAGTCCGGGCCAGCGCGGTCAATAAGCGCCTCAAGCATGGACGGGCTTGCGTCAACGGCGTCGATCTGGATGGCGGAGTTTTGGCGGAGCAAGCGAGTAGTGAAGCGTCCATCGCCGTCCCCTAGCGCGAGTCCGCGGCGCGCTGCGCAGCATTCATTCAGGAAGGCACAACGGCAAAGCATGAGCCAGGGACCAAAGCTGACCAATTCCATCCAGAGGTAGACCCGAGCGAGCCGGTTGAAATTGGGCGGTGGATTCATCGAAGCAGCAGTACAAGCGGGGTAAGTAGAACCAAATCTGCGGCCGTTCGCAGAGCCAAAGGGGTTAGACGACCGCGGATTCCGTCGAGCAAGACGAGCAGTACCGCACTGGCAGCGCCAGTTCCTAAGAGAGCCGCTTCACTCGAATGGGCTGCGAAAAGGATGATTGCACCGAGGAAACCTGCCATTGCAAGCAGGCCCGCGGCTGGAAGGATTTGTGGGTCAGAGCAGGACTCGCCCACCGCCTCCCATCGCTCGATCGCATGGCAGTTGAGCCAGGCCAGAGCTGCGAAGAAGACCATCACAACTAGAAATGCAGCGAAAATGTTTTCTGTTCGTCCGATGGTGGGCAGCACACAGCCCGCGGTGAATATGACGCCTACAAGCAACTCCTTGGGAAGCAATGCTCGAAACTTCGTTCGGGTGTGGACGCTCGATAAATAAGCAACGCAGGCCATGGCAAGAAGGGCGTTGCGTTCTCGTGCTTCGCTCGGCATAAAGGAAATAACGATCCATGCGCTCATGCACGCGGCTACGAGGGCTAGAGGGAAAAAGACGCGACGGTGACGCCAGTGAAAGTGGTGGCGTTGGCGGAGTCGATGAATTTGTCTTGCGCTCTGCGCAGAGCGGGCGTCCAGGAGGCGGTCGCTTATATAGACGCACCACGTCACAAGGATCAGAAGCACTGGACCCCATTCCGGCAGTCGCACTCCTGCCGCTTTCGCAAAGCCAAGTGACCATACTGCTGCTACAGTGGGTGCATCGAGGCTCGACAGGTGCCAAAGACGCAAGAGGCTCGGAGCATCGAGTGCACGATCCAGTGTTTCAAGACGCACTGGCGGGTTGAGGCTTTGCTCCATTGAGCCTATTGTAAAATACTCACGACTCCTTCCAGGCAGAACTTCATAGCACTTCATTCGATTGTGGCGAGGCTGCAACCGTACCGTTCAAACCGACGCCCCTCACTCTACCGGCAGGCCTCGATGCTGTGGGCAGCATCCATCGCGTCCTTCTATTCCTAATCTCCAAATTGTTATCCTGATCAGACTTTGCTGCTGGGGTTATGCCATCCGCCTTGCGCAGCGATGATCGCATCGGCTTCTTTCGGACCCCAGGTATGTCGCTTATAAGGGCGAACCCGATGGTGGATTTTAAGAACCGAATCGACCACAGCCCAAGCTGCTTCCACGGCATCTTCCCGAGTGAAGAGCGCGCCGTTGCCGGACATGGCGTCGCCCAAAAGCCTCTCGTAAGGAGTTTCCTCATCTGGCCGTTCTTCTGACAAGTAGAGTTCCCGCTGCTCGCCAACGAAATCTTTTCCCGCGAGTTTGACACGAGCTGCGAGAGCTACGGCCGAATTAGGCGAGAGCCGGAAGCGAATGTAGTTGGAGCGGCCAGTTACCGACTCCGCGTCAGCGAAGAGTTTCTGCGGCGGCGGTTTCAACTCCACCAAAATTTCGGTCGCGGTATCGGGCAGATATTTGCCAGATCGCAGATACCACGGCACACCATCCCAGCGCCACGAATCGATGAATAAACGCAGAGCGCAGAAGGTTTCGACGTCGGAGCGCTTTGCCACATCAGACTCCAAGCGGTAGCCAGCATACTGACCGCGAACCAAGTCATCGGGCTTGAGCGGGCGCATGGCTTTGAAGACCTTGGCCTTCTCGTTGTGCACAGCTCCGAAGTCCCTGCCCGCAGGTGGCTCCATGGCGAGAAGTGCAACAATTTGGAAGAGGTGATTTTGTATCACGTCGCGCAGGCAGCCAGCAGATTCGTAGAACGCTCCGCGCATTCCAACACCGAAATCCTCGGACAAGGTGATCTGGACACTGGCCACATAGTTGCGGTTCCAGATCGGCTCCAGAAAAGAATTTGCAAAACGGAAGTAGAGGATATTCATGATCGCTTCTTTTCCGAGGAAGTGATCGATGCGGAAGATGGAGTCTTCAGAAAAGACTGTATGCGCTACCAGGTTGAGTTCTCGTGCGGAGGCCAGGTCGCGTCCGAAGGGCTTTTCGACAATGACACGCGCATGCTCAGCCAACTTCGCGATGCCAAGCCCTCGAATCACCGTCTCAAAAAGCGAGGGCGGAATAGCGAGATAGTGCGCAGGCCGCCGTGCCTTGCCCAGCGCATCTTTGATCGCTGTGAATGTGCTTGGGTCTTTGTAATCTCCGCTCACATACTTGAGCAGAGAGAGAAGCTTTTCAAGCGCGCGTTTATTGTTGATTCCACCCGCACGCCTGATGCTGTCCGTCACACGCTGGTGCAGTCGAACCAGACTCCATTTTGGAAATGCGACGCCGATGACCGGAACCTTAAGCGTGCCGCGCTTGACCATCGCATAGAGCGCGGGAAATATCTTCTTATGGGCAAGATCACCCGTTACACCAAAAATCACTAACGCATCTGACTGAGATTTGGCCATCACGCTTCCGCCTTGTAGCCAGCTACTTTTTCTTCATGACCACCGAATTGATAGCGAAGGGCTGACAAGAGCCTTTCTGCGAAGTCGTCTTCACCGCGCGAACTGAAACGTTCGTAAAGTGCAGCGCTCAAAACTGGAGCAGGAACTGACTCGTCGATGGCGGCGGCGATTGTCCAGCGCCCTTCTCCGGAGTCCGAGACGCGGCCAGCGAACTTCGCCAGATCCGGGCTATCGAGTAGAGAAATGGCAGCCAGATCCAGCAGCCACGAAGAGATGACACTGCCGCGACGCCAGACCTCGGCAATGTCTGCAATGTTCAGGTCATACTGATAGTGTCCAGGGTTGCGAAGCGGCGTTGTCTCAGCATCCGCAGCGCGTTGCTGCTTGCCGACGTTGGCATGGCGCAGGATATTCAACCCCTCCGCATAAGCGGCCATCATGCCGTACTCAATACCATTGTGGACCATCTTGACAAAGTGGCCCGCACCACTGGGGCCACAGTGCAGATAGCCGTGTTCGGCTGTGCCGCCGCTCTTCTCTCGGCCAGGTGTGCGGGGCGCGGAATCGATGCTGGGGGCGAGAGCAGAAAAGACGGGATCAATGCGATGGACGACAGTATCATCGCCGCCAATCATCAGGCAGTATCCTCGCTCCGATCCCCAGACCCCGCCACTGGTGCCGACGTCCACATAGTGAATGCCTTTCGGCTTCAACTCGGCAGCGCGGCGAATGTCATCGTGGTAGAACGAATTGCCGCCATCGATGATCACGTCGTCGGTTTCAAGGAACGGAATGAGCGTCTTCAGCGATAAATCAACCACAGCAGCCGGTACCATCATCCAGACGGTGCGTGGCGCTTTCAGTTTGCTCGCAAAATTTTCAAGCGAATTTGCCCCGACTGCGCCTTCTTTGACGAGTGCCTTTACGGATTCCGAGTGAAGATCGTAAACGACGCAATGGTGGCCAGCCTGCAAAAGACGCCGCACCATGTTGGTTCCCATTCGTCCGAGTCCAATCATACCCAATTCCATGTGGATTTCCTTTCGTTTGAGAGCCCCGCGTCCGCTCTACATAAATGTCAGATGCAACTTAAGAACTGAAGTATCTCCTAATCTTCCACTTTGCCTATATTGCGTTACACCTCAATCGTGAATCCTTGCCTTTTAGCGACAGACTTGATTCGTCGAGAAAATGTGCTGTAGTGCTGCGCCATATTGGCCGACCATGTGAGTCCGTCCGCGCGCCCAATCTTCAACCAATAATCCTGAAGTGTCCGGTCATAGGCATCAATTGCTGGCATAAGCGGTTCTGCATGATACTTTTCCTCGTGGCGAAAACTCCCAATAGGCATACGTGGCTTTTGCGGAGCCTCTTCGGCGACGTAACCGAGCACGACTCCGGCTACGGGGAAAGTATTCGCTGGTAGTCTCAGCAGATCGATCATCCCTTGCGGGTCGCGGCGAATTCCGCCGATGGGGACGATGCCAAGGCCGAAAGCGCGTGCCGCAGTCATAAGTGTCGCCATCGCAATTCCTGCGTCGCTCACCGAGGAAAAGATCGCCTCCAGGCTGCGTTGCATGACCTGCTCAGCTCCGGATTTCTCGACGCCGAGGCCAGTCTTATAGAGATCCGCGACTACGGCGATGAACACCGGAGCTTGTGCGATCCATGGCTGGCCACCGGCGATTTCTGCTATGCGTGCGCGGCTGGTCGGATCGCGTACGACAATAAGTGATATCTGCTGGCTGTTGATGGATGTGGGAGCACGATGCGCGGACTCAATGATGGCATCAAGAATCTCTTCCGGAATGGCATCGCTTTTATAACTGCGGCTGCTATGATGGGCCTGCAACAGGCGTATGGTTTCATTCATGGCGTTTCCTCGATTGCGCAGGCTCTCTCTCAACTTACTTGCTGACGAGAGCCGTCAACTCCTGTGACGCAAGCAGAACAGGATAGTCGGTGTAGCCGCGCGACCCAGGCGTGAAATAAGTGCTGGGGTCTGGTGTGTTCAGCGGCGCGTGATTCGCAAAGCGAGCCGGCAGATCGGGGTTGGCAATAAAGAGCTGACCAAAAGCCACGGCATCTGCTTCGCCATCCTGAATCACTTGGTCAGCCAGCGCGTGTGTATACTTTTCGTTCGCGATGTAGACTCCGCCGAACTCCTTCTTGAGTTGCGGCCCCAGCCTATCTGGGCCGAAATACTCGCGAGCACACAGAAAGGCAAGTCCGCGTTTGCCGAGTTCGCGAGCCACATAGCCAAAGGTGGCCGCCGGATTTGAATCATGCATATCGTGGCTATCGCCGCGCGGCGCCAAATGCATCCCCACGCGCTTGGCGCCCCAAACAGAGATCACCGCATCGGCCACTTCAAGCATGAGCCGAGCGCGGTTCTCGATCGTTCCACCGTACTCATCGGTGCGGTGATTGGAACCGTTCTGAAGAAATTGGTCAATCAAGTAGCCATTGGCCCCGTGAATCTCCACGCCGTCGAAACCAGCGACCTTTGCGTTCTCCGCGCCTTTGCGAAACCCCTCGACGATGCCCGGAATCTCTGACTTGTTCAGGGCGCGCGGTGTAACATACTCCGTAACCGGACGTAGCAGGCTGACATGACCAGCAGGCCGGATAGCACTTGGAGCAACTGGGAGCCGGCTCTCCAGAAAATGCGGATCAGAGATACGGCCCACATGCCATATCTGCGCGAAGATGCGCCCTCCAGCACGTTGCACGGATGCAGTCACTGGCGTCCAAGCCTCGATCTGCCGCTGCGACCAAATGCCAGGGACATTCGCGTAACCCACGCCCTGCGGGACAACAGGAATGCCCTCGGTGATAATGAGGCCGGCGCTGGCGCGCTGCGTGTAGTATTCGATCATCAGTTCGGTAGTAAGATGATCGGATGTGCCGCGCAAGCGGGTAAGTGGGGACATAATGACTCGATTCGGCAGGGTGATCTCGCCGATCTGGATGGGGTCAAATAAGGCAGGCATGGAGTGAGTCCTCGATGAACAGTAAATTGTTGTTTAGGTTGTTCCAGACAAAACGTAGTCAAGGTTTGACTGCCTAGACGCAAATCTCGTGCAATGCCATGAATGCTTTCAGCAAAACTCGTGGATCGTATTGCCCCTTGTATACGGGAGGCGGCTCTTTCTCCAGGCCAAGCAAAGTGTAGACAGCCTTTTGCGCGGATCGAACAGAGTATTCAACAGTGAACACCACATCATCCGGCATTTCGCAATACTGGCCAACGAAGGCGAGGTTTTTCGAGCCTTCAGGTATCACTTGAGGACGATCTCCCTTGCTCCTAGGCAGGAATTGACTGGTGATGAAGGGCATCATGCAGGGAATGCAGATGGCAGTGCCGAGAATTTGGGCGGCTTGCGCTTCTAGGCGCAGATGGCCGAGGATCTCCGTCATGATTTCACGCCCAGTGCATGCCGACATGGGCTTCTTCACGAAGTTGCCAGGTACATCAACGAACAGCCCATAACCCCAGAGAACCTGCACATCTTCAGGCTGCCCGATGAAATGCGGTTGGTGCGGCAACACAATCGATGCGAGCCAACTGGACTCCGGAAAAGTGATCAGACCGCCCTCTCCAGGGACATTGCCGGTTAGATCGTGAATAAGCCGGAAAAATGTTGGGTCGTGAAGCGTAATCGTAAAGGACAACCACTTGGATTGCTCGATGTGGTCAGCGAAGTTCTTCGGATGGCCAAACTGCGGATGATCTTCTGCAATCTTTTCCCACAAAGCCCAGGAACCTGCAACGGGCTTTCCGAGCAATGCCGGCGGCGAATCCATTGAGCCAAGATTGGAAGCTTCTGTCATGGAGCCCAGCGTAACGATGACTCTATCCTGCTTTTCGATAGCTATCTCTTTAAGGCAAGCGCCATCATTGACGATGATCTGGTCAACGTAATAACTCTCATCCTCGTAGTAAAAGCTGAGATCGGTGACGCGTGTCTTCAGCATAAAGTTCACACCGCGTTCTTTTAGCCATCTATAAAGCGGTAGCACCATCGAATCGTACTGGTTGTAGACGGTTCGCATGATGCCCGCAAGCGTATTGAAGCCGGAGACCATGTGGGTGAAACGCACCAGATAACGCTTGAACTCGACCGCGCTATGCCAGGGTTGAAAGGCAAAAGTCGTACACCACATATGCCAGAAATCTGTCTCAAAGAATCCAGGATCAAACTGGTCAGAGATGGCGCTTCGCCCGAGCAATTGTTCAGGTTCGAGCGCCAAGCGCTCAAGCGTCAGAATATGACTCTCGCTCAAGCCAAACGCGGGCGCGTCGATACTGTGTCCATCTCGAAACAGGCGGGACCTCGACGCCGTCTTCATTGTTTTATTCCAGTCGAAGATTTCCCGCGTCACCGTCCGGGTTCCATCGAGAGTGAGAATCGATGAAAAGAGATCGAAGGTACACAGATACTTGCTTTCGATCATGCGGCCGCCCCTCATCACGTAGCCGTCATCCGGATTCCCGGCTGCATCCAGACTGCCGCCAATTCTGGGCGACTCCTCGATGATCGTAATTGTGCTTCCGGGGATAAACCCATCGCGAATCAAAAACACCGCTGCGGCAAGGGAGGCGATACCGCCTCCCACGAGGTAGGTGCTCGGCTCTGGATCAAATTGTGTCTTTGGCATCGCGATATCACTTTCTTTCTACCGATTGCTTCTCGTAGCACCGAGGCATGAGGATTTTGCATGGTGGAATTCTGTCACACAGTGCGATTGTCTATTCGCCAAACTGAAATGACTGTATCCAATTGAACAGATGGTCTGCGCTTGGCGATGGGAGGATCATTTCAGGTATGCGGCGATGGTTGCGCCCTACGGGACGACAGATTACAGGGCGCTTTGCCAGCGTACTTTGGTTACGAAACACAGGATTGGAAGATAAAACACATGGCATATGTGGGACACAACCCAGCAGGCGAGTTGCACTTTGCGGCGCGATCCAGGTCGAACGACAAGCACTCTTATCCATCTTTGGATCTTGCCACTGATGGCTTTAACATCTGGTGGGAGAAGACGTTTGCGCAGCACACGGATATGCTTGCGCAAGCGTCTGCTCTCATGCGAGCGCATCGGCAAGTTGGCGCTGTGGGCGAGACTCATGTCGGACAAGCCCATTGATCTTACCTCTGGTCAAGTTGCGATCAGCGCGCGAATCAGCCTCCATGGCGCCACACATATAACAAAACTCGATGCGCCCACAAACGAGACCCGCTCCTTATGGGTACACGCGTTGATGCTCAATAGAGAACAGTCATTGCGGAGATGAGCAACGACAATATACCCACACTGATTCTCAAAGGAGTGCATCATGTCAGAAGCTCGTGTTTTTCCGTCAATTCCAACTAAGATTCTGTTGCCCATTGACTTCAGTCCATCTTCAAAGGCTGCATTGGAGATGGCAAGTGATTTGGCTCTGCACTTCCACGCCGAGTTGTTTCTCGTAAACGTCATTCCATTCTTTCCGACTACAACCTTACCTGATTTTGTTCCAGAAGAATCGATTCTGGAAGAGGCAAGAACTCACGCTGAAAGGCATTTGGCGAAGTGCCATGCGGTTCTCTCCGGAAAAGGCATTAAGGCGAAAACCATTGTCGAAATTGGAAATGATGTGGCTGGAAACATCATGGAAGTGGTGGACCGAGAGCATATCGACATGGTCGTAATTTCGACGCATGGAATATCTGGCTGGCATCCACTGATCTTTGGCTCGATTGCCGAAAAAGTCGTCAAGCTCGTGCAATGCCCGCTCTTGCTTCTTCGCTCCGCAAAGCCAGACCCGGATCTGAAGACGCCTTCGACACGCTCGATGGAATGGTGGTAGCAAGATTGCACAATTCGGGGACCAACTCTGAATGCGAATCGCGTGGAAACACCAATCTCATCTGAAAAGAACTTAGCCATCCCAAAGGGCCTCACAAGCGAGGAAGCCCGGGGCCGTCTTGAAAAAGACGGTCCCAACGCAATGCCGGACACGTCGGCACATCCACTGCGCAATGCACTGGCTAAATTCTGGGCGCCTGTGCCATGGCTGCTTGAAGCGTCCATTGTGCTTGAGGTCGTCCTTCATAAGTATTACGAGGCTGCAGTCATAACTGCTCTGCTTGTTTTCAACGCGGTCCTTGCATACTTTCAGGAAAGTCGTGCCCAGGCTACTCTTACCGCTCTCAAATCCCGTCTGGCGCTCAACGCCTCCGTCCAGCGAGACGGCGAATGGAAGACTGTGCCCGCAGCGGAACTGGTATGCGGCGATCTGGTGAAGTTGTCGCTTGGCGGCGTGGTTGCAGCAGACGTACATCTGATGAGTGGATCGGTTGAACTCGATCAGTCGATGCTTACAGGTGAATCCCTTCCTATTGAGGCAGGTCCTGGCTTAGATACATTTGCTGGAGCTTTGGTTCGGCGCGGCGAGGCCACTGCCATCGTAACGGCCACCGGTACGCGCACCAAATTTGGCCGCACTGCCGAACTCATTCGTACTGCACGCGTAGTGAGTACACAGCAAAAAGCCGTGCTCAGAATTATCCGCAACCTGGCTGTCTTTAATTCCCTCATTATCGTCGCGATAGGAGCCTACGCCTATCACCATGCGATGCCGTCGAGCGAGATGATTCCGTTGTTGCTGACCTCTGTGCTTGCCATCATCCCAGTCGCATTACCTGCAACATTCACGCTCGCTGCTGCAATTGGAGCCCGTGCTCTCGCCAAGCAAGGTGTATTGCCAATACGGCTTTCTGCCGTGGACGAAGCCGCATCGATCGATGTGTTTTGTTCCGACAAAACCGGCACTCTGACGCGCAATGAACTTTCCGTCACAAGCGTTCGTCCACTGCCTGGATTCGATGAAGCGAACGTTCTCGGGATGGCGGCACTGGCGAGTTCGAAAGGTGGCCTAGACCCAGTTGACGCTGCCATTCGACTCGCTGCGTCGCAGAAAACAGCAATTGGCTTGCCAAAGTTGACTGCATTTGTTCCGTTCGATCCTGTCAAGAAAACGTCGGAGGCAACTGCGACATATCCAGCGGGTACTTCCGAGCGAATCATCAAGGGCGCGTTCACTGCGGTTGTCGCACTTACCGCGCCTTCGCCTGTCGCCGCTGCTATCGTAGATGAACTCGAAAAGCAATGCTTTCGAGTTTTAGCAGTTGCTGCAGGAGCGCCAGCATCTAACCATATCATCGGATTGATTGCCCTCAGCGATCCGCCGCGGACTGACTCGATCTCTCTTATCTCGGAGTTGAATGGTCTCGGCGTACGCACAGTTATGGTGACTGGTGACGCTCCCGCCACAGCCGCAATCGTCGCTTATGCGGTTGGATTGCAGGGAGCAGTCTGCCCGCCCGGCAAGCTACCAGACGGCATTCAACCGCAAGATTACTTAGTCTTTGCAGGCGTTCTTCCTGAAGGCAAATTCGACTTGGTTAAAGCATTCCAGAAGAGCGGACATACAGTTGGGATGTGCGGTGATGGCGCAAATGATGCGCCCGCGCTGCGGCAGGCACAGATAGGAATCGCGGTATCGACAGCAACGGATGTCGCCAAGTCGGCTGCTGGCGTCGTGTTAACCGAAGCTGGGCTGGGCGGCATTGTGGCTGCTGTAAGAGAAGGCAGAGTTACCTTCCAACGCATTCTCACGTACACGCTCAACTCGGTTCAGAAGAAGGTATTTCAGGCGCTCTTGCTGGCGGTTGGCTTGATCATGACAGGTCACGCAGTGCTGACTCCGATGTTGATGGTCATTGTGATGATCACCGGTGACTTCCTTGCCATGTCGCTAACCACGGACAGAGTGCGGCCATCCATGATGCCCAACACCTGGCAGATCGGCCGAATCACGAGTGCAGGAGTGATGCTCGGACTCTGCTTTCTTGCCTTCTCCACGGCAGTCCTGGCAGTTGGCAAATTCAGGTTGCATCTCGGCATTGAGGAACTTCAAACGCTGACCGTGGTCAGTATCGTGTTTGGCGGCCAGGCCACAACGTATGTCATTCGCGGACGACAGCATCTCTGGGGTCTGCGCCCAAGCATTTGGCTCGTACTCTCTTCAGTAGCCGATGTCCTTATCATTTCAACTCTCGCAATCGTTGGAATCGCAATGGCGCCATTGCCCATTGCGGTCATAGCCGCCGAGTTCGTTGCCGCTGTCGCTTTTGGTGCAATTGTGGACGTATTAAAGATCCCGGTTCTTGCCCATCTTAAAATCGACTGAATATTCACAAGAATTGGCGAAAGAAACAGTTGTTCTATCAGGAAGAACCCACGATGTAGATATGTGCCGCCCGCATCAACTTTTAAACCGTCCATTGCAGGCTTCGCATTAACACTGGAGGAGATGATCGGCGATCTGCTGGCCGTGGACGAGGCCAAGCCGAAGGTGCTTTCCGATCTCGGCATTCAGTAGGTCGCGGCTCCCGTATCCTATGTTCAATGTTCTTACGGAACCTCAGTGCCCGCTTGTTTCCGAATCGACCTTGCCGCGGAATTTGCCATAGACAAAGACGATATAGCCGATGGCCAGCAGCATTCCGAAGCCCCACCAAACCAGGCCCACCGCGAGAGTGTGCGGGCCTGAGATGGCGCTGTTGAGAGTGATGTCGCGGTCCGCGCCGGTAGTAGCGGGAAGTAGTGTGGGATAGAGTCCCCAACATGCGCCGGCCAACATGAAGAATAGGTAGAGGCAGGAAGAGAGGAAGGCCTTGACTGGCTGCGCCTTGCGGTTGAAGAACCAGATGCCGCCCAGCGAGGCTATTACGCCCATCGGTACCGCAAAGGTTACAGGCAAGTTGAAATAGTTGTTGAGACTCGCCGGACGCACATGGATGGTGGCTACGAGACTGACCACGGTGAGCACTACCAGGACGAGCCAGAGCGGATTTACAATGCGGCGGGCTCGCTCTTCCAACTCTCCAGAGGTCTTGATTGCAAGCCACAACGCACCATGCAGAGTGAGCGCCACGAGCGCCAATAGCCCACCAATCACCGTGTACCAATCCAGGATGCCGGGATGCACTCCGGGCTGCCAATTGGTCCACAAAGGCAGAAAGAAGTATCCGTCCGCCTGGAGCGGAACGCCGCGCAAAACATTGGCCAATGCTGCACCGAAGAAGATGGTCAGCAGAGCGCTCGAAAGGCCGAAGAGGCCGTCGAGCAATGCGCGCCATACGCCCACATCGATGTGGTTGCGCAACTCCAGGCTTATGCCACGCAGGATGAGCAGCCAGAGTACGATCATCAAGGGCAGATAAAAGCCACTGAACGCTGACGCATAAAGCAGTGGAAAGGCAAAGTAGAGCGTACCGCCGCCGGCCAGCAGCCATACTTCGTTTCCATCCCAAACAGGGCCAATACTGGCTAGCGAGGAGCGGCGTTCCTTTTCATTGCGCATCAGGAACAGATGCAAAACACCCACTCCGAGGTCGAAGCCGTCGAGCACCACATAGGCCACGATCATCACAGCGACCAGCCAGAACCAGATGAAACCCATCATGGGAAAGCTCCTTTATTTTTCAAGCCCCAACTGAGAGCGGCAATCGTCAATCTACGTGAACAATGTCGGTCGGGATGACCTTGGGCTCAGGGCCGTTGCTGATCTCGCGGTAGATCAAGACGGTAAATAAGAGGCCCAGAAGTGTGTAGAGGCCCATGAAGCCCAGCAGGGTAAAGAGGCCGTTGCTGGCCGAGACGGTGTTCGAGTAGCCTTCGCTAGTGCGCATCAATCCGTAGATCAACCACGGCTGGCGGCCGAGTTCGGCGGTCATCCAGCCGGCGGTGTTGGCAATGTAGGGCTGCGGAAAGCTGAGCAGGAGCGCCCACAAAGCCCAGCGCGCGGTAAAGAGCTTTGCGCGCCAGAGCAGAAATGCACTGACGATCATCAGCAGCACAAACCAGGTTCCGAGGCCGGCCATGATGTGGTAGGCATAGAAGAGAAGTGGCAGAGCGGTCGGCCACTGGTCGCGGGGGATCTGATCGAGTCCCTTCACCTCAGCCTTGGTTGTTCCGTAGATCAGAAAGCTCAGAGCGTCGTTGACCACGATGGGGTTGTCGATCTGGCCTGTCTCTTCATTGGGCTGGCCCATCAGAACAAGTCCCGCACCTGCCTCGGAGTGGAATAGGCCTTCCATTCCAGCGATGGCGGCGGGTTGGTTACGCGCTACATACTTGCCGTGCAGGTCACCGGTGGGAAATATGATGAGGATCGAAGCGATGACGCCGACGATCACTCCCACCTTGAGAAAGATGCGGGCGTATTCTTCGCGCTGCCTTTCCAGCAGGTAAAAGGCGCCTGTGGCGGCCATGACAAAGGAGCCAGTGATCACAGCGCCAGTCATGTTGTGCGCGTACTGCAACAGCCCCCAAGGGTTCATCAAAAGTTGCCAGAAGCTCAACACTTCGAACTGTCCATTGGGCAGACGATCATACGCCACCGGATGCTGCATCCATGCGTCTGTGACGATGATGAAGAATCCCGAGATCCACGATCCCACGAATACCATCACCGCTGAGAACCAATGCATCCACTTGGAGATGCGCCTCTCACCATACAGGAATAGACCCAGGAACGCCGATTCGAGAAAGAAGCTGAAGACGCCTTCCATCGCCAGTGGCTGGCCAATTACGCCGCCGGAGAGCCGTGAGAAGCGCGCCCAGTTGGTGCCGAACTCGAATTCCATGGGAATGCCTGTAACGACACCGAAGACGAAATTGATGCCAAAGATGCGTCCCCAGAAGCGCGCTGCTCTGTCCCACTGCTCGCTGCCAGTCTTGAGGGCGACCGTCTTGAGGACAACGATCAGCAGGCCAAGGCCCATCGTGAGCTGAGGGAATAAATAGTGAAAGGTAATCGTAAAGGCGAAGTGCAGGCGGTGGATCAGCTCAGCGGTCAATGAAGAACTCCTGTATCAATACGCCGGCACCACGAACAACGCGTTGTTTGGTTGATCTGGCACCGATTTCATACGGTACTAGCCGTGGTGCTGTCCATCGTACAGTCTTTGGGCGTAACGAGACCTTCTCAGCTACAGAGCCAGAAACAAATGGGAGTAGGAAGAAGCGTTGAACACCACAACCATTTTCTCATTTTGTAGGGTCGGCCACTCGTCCCATGAACAAAATGCCGCCTGAGCGATTGTCGCGGATCAGGAAAATGAACGGATGATCCGCGCGGAAAACGGGAGGTGCAGGCTGTTGCATTCTAGCCATCATCGAGCGCATCACTACCGCAGTTGCTGCCGCTGCCTCGGTTCCCTCCTCGTTGACATCGATGTAGGCCTTATGAATCACGGCTGAAATGAAAAAGTCGCGGTTGCCTGTCATCCCGGAAAAGTCTGCGTGCGCATCGAATGCCAGCGTCATCCCCATCGAGCCAAGCGTGCCTTGCAGTTCGAATTGCCGCGTCATCTTGAACTTGGGCAATGTAAGGACAACTTTGGGAATTGGCCGCAACTGGCCGAGCCATTGCCTCGTGTTGGGCGTGGTCAGCGACTGTTCCAAAGCAAACATGCCACCGACTTCCTTGGGCAGCAAGACGATCATGGACAACTCCGCGCTCTTGTACGGAATTTCCAGAATCTGAAGTGTTCCGCCATCGAAGTAGTTGAAGCCTGCTTCGCGGTGCATCATGGGCGCATTCACATTCTGCGTTGCGGATAGATGGAAATCCTCATCCCTGGTTTGCGCTTTGTCGAATTGCGTCTGCCAATCGCCCTTGAAATAGATGGCGTTCGTCAGCACCAGCCTTGTCTTGTTGTTGAGTGTGCCCCGCTGGAGTAGGTCTTTGATCTTGTTGTCGGTTTGCTGCTCCACCCATTGGTTGATGGTTAATCGCGCCGTCTCAGGGGCGTCTTTGAAATCAACCTGCTTCAAGCCTGCGTCATAATCGCTCTTGGTCACCTTCAGGAAATCATCGAGGAATGTATAGCCTTGTTGTGCCCAAAGCGCGTTGGCCATGCAAAGCTTATATTCATCATGCGGAGCGTTGAGGTCGCCAAGCAGACTTCCCATTGCCGAATGCAATCTCAGTGGCGGCAGCGTGAAATGCAGCGTCTTCGCCATCTCGGTGGCTGTGTCGCCACGCGCCCCGGCGTAGGTCATGGCCATGGCTGTGGAAATGCTATCGGGCGAGAAGAAGAGGTTGCCGCTTTGTGTCCGCAACTGGTTGTACAGATCAATGGCGAAGGCGTTGTTGCCCTCGACAACCGCTGCTCGGTCAGACGTGGCTGTGGCTGATGGTGGCGTCTCTGCAGGCAACTTGCTCATCGATAGGATCAGACACATGAGGAATATCCTTAACAAGAATTTCATACGTTTCTCCTAAGAACCAAGCGCGGCGGTGATCGGTTCATGAGTTGTCCGTCTGGTTGTCATAGACCATACTCATTTTGCAGTAGTTAGATTCCGGCATCCAGCGTTACAAATCGCACCGAAATACTGCGCAAGCACACCGCGATCTCCAGTTGGATTCATACTCATCGGCATATAAATCCAAAGTGAGGCAGGAATGCATATTGCCTAGTGTAAAATCTAGCCGGCAGCGGCTTGCCCTTTCTGTTCAAAACCGAACAGTTCCTTCATCCGCCAAGTGTCATAGTCGGGATGTATCGGAGATTTCAGATCCCTGAGAAACGAAGGCTTTGATGATTCCGAGGCTATTCGACCATGGAGGAATATGCTGCACACGCTGAGTGATTTGATGGGGTATTCCGCACAAGCGACAGACGGAGAAATCGGAAACGTCAGAAACTTCATATTCGACGATATAACCTGGGAGATTCGCTATCTGGTCGTCGATGTAGGAAGCTGGCTTGAGCGACGAAATGTGGTTCTGGCAATCTCGACAGTCGAGCAGCCCAATAGCGAGAACAAGACGTTCAGCGTCCGCCTGACGAAAGACCAAGTGCGCGAAAGCCCCGATGTTGACACGGAGAAGCCGGTCTCTCGCCAGCAGGAGATTGCGATGGAAGAATACTTTGGCAAGTTTGCCACTTGGGTACACCGTAACCTGGACTACGGAGTCCCAATTCCGACAGGTAGGAAATATCCAGTTCAGACCAAAGAAGATCCGCATCTTCGCAGTGTTCGCGATATGTATGGTTATGAGGTCCGAGGCACTGACGGTGATATTGGCCGTCTGGAAAGCTTTATTCTGGACGATACTACCTGGCATATCGGTTACCTGGAAGTCAAAGGTGGAAAATGGATTCTCGACCGCACCGTGCTAATTCCCACACTCTGGATAGAGTCTGTCTCTTGGGACAACTGTCGCGTGAACTTGCATCACAGCAGGAGTGGACTCAAGGAAGATTTGCAATCCGGGGTAGGAAGCAGTTAAAGACCGTTGTCTCGTTCACTGTGGACTGACAGCAATAGCACTCAATATCAAAGATAGACGAGATGGAGCAGAGGGTTTTTGAAGATCGAACACGGCCAACTGATTGATAAACAATTGCCTAGCGGCGATCACCTCGGTCACAGACAGATTCTGGCAGCATCCATCCAAAATATTTATTTCTCGACGCGCAACTAATTGATTAGTTGCGCGTCTCAATACAGCAGGGAGGTGAGCAAGCGGACTCCCACAAACAGCAATTCCTATGCCTCCAAAGAGATCCATCACGCTCACGCAGGCCGAACTCCGGCTCATGAAAATCCTTTGGGAGCGGGGCGAAAGTGGTGTTTCCGACATGGTGACGGCGATCTCAGCCGAAACCGAGTTGGCCTATACTTCTGTCCTCACGACCATCCGGATACTTGAGAAGAAGGGCTACGTCTGCCACCGGCAAGAGGGTCGCGCGTTCCTCTACAGTTCATGCGTTGGAGAATCTGAAGCGGGCCGGTCAGAG
>Ga0224554_1001107_pt1 | contig 18358 bp, 17 predicted proteins | sample 714S22024metaG_FD_180666 | JGI IMG/M metagenome (GOLD analysis project Ga0224554, IMG submission 180666) | Peat soil microbial communities from Stordalen Mire, Sweden - 717 S2 20-24 | ecosystem: Environmental > Terrestrial > Soil > Wetlands > Peat | place: Sweden: Norrbotten County, Stordalen...
CGTCGCCTTGGTCGGCTCCGGCGCGGATGCGGCTTCGGCCTCCGGTGTCCGCGTCGGCGTGGGGTCCGTCAAATAGAACCCCTGCTTGGTTTCGCTCTCAATCAAGCGGCCTTCGGCGCGGGCTGCGTCAACTTCCGCTTTCGTGATTACACCTTTCAGGTCGGTAAAGGGTATAGTGCGTGTGAAGTTCGCTCCACCGTTGCCCCAGTTGTCGAGCACGGTCACGGATACCTTGTTGACCTTCTGGATGTAGGCCCAGCCTCGGCCATTGCCGGGGGCGCACCAACACCTGACCGCGCCGCCCTTCTCCGGTCCGGTCTTCTCGGTGACGGTGCCGCCCTGTTCGTCAAGCATTGCCCGCTCATAGGCAATCCGGTTCGATAGGTGGTCAATCCACCGCTGCGTGTTGGCTACAGTGGCGCGTTTCGCGCTGGTCGCCATGCTCAATGCCTCCTCGAAGGGCAATTCCTCATTTTTCAAGCGCGTCTGGTTCTCGTAAGAGAGCCCACCTTCCCACGTCTGGAGTAGAGCCGGGAGCAGGTCGCGCCCGTCGCGTAGCTTCGCGGTGCGGGCCTGTGGGTCTTCGTATGCCTTGAGAAACTTTTGCGCGTCGGTCTGGCTGCGTTCTTCTTTGCGCTTGTCCGCCTCCAATCCCTTGATGCGCCGCGCGCGCACGTCCGGGCGCTCCTTGTACTTGGCGAGCCTGATTGCTCCTTTGGCGCGGTCCTGCCAGTATTGGGCGGCTTTCCAGCATTCAACTGCCTTTCTCATGCCGTTCTCGATCTTCTCGGCGTCCTTGCGGGCGTGGCGTTCGGAGTGGTGGCCGACTAGAATAGGCTGGCCGAACGGGATGCCGTCCGCGAGAGCGTGAACGGCTTTTTGTGCGCGGTCTGCATCCTGGGTGCGGCGTTCGCTCAAGTTTTCCAGCCTTTCAGCTTTCGCCTCGGCTCGCTCAACCAATGTTGTGTCTTCGTCGCCTATCTCACCGGCTAACTCAATACATAGGTCTTCGCGGGTTGGTGTCCACATTGGAGTTACAAATAGTTCTTGTTTAGGTGCCCACTTGAAGCCCGCTTTTATAACTCTGTTATAGGTCTCAGAGTCAAGGCGAGTTATACAGAAAAGCCTGATTTTGTTGTCTTCCGGTGAGTAAGTCGCTGTGATGTTAGTCATTGATCTTTCTCCTTTGTTGTTGCTTTTGAATTGGGGCAGTGTAGTTGCTAACAACTACGCCTTGGCCCAGGCCCACGCCTGCGGGGGTAGCAAGTGCAAGGGGAGGGGAATCTCCCAGGGCTTGTAACGGAGCGCAGCGAGAGTGGAAAGCCCCTTGGTCTGCACAAACGGAGCGCAGCGCAGTGCGGAAGACTGGGGAAACCCCTTGCGGGCGCGGGGGGCGGCGCTCCCTAGGAAGGGTTTTTGCTGTTGCTGTTGCCTTTGTTGTTGTTTTCGGTGGTGCCGGGTATGAGTTGGCCGGTTCGGGGAGCCTTCTGAATCCGCGCCGGCCCGAGTCGGCGCCTCGCGACGGTGTCAGCGTCCTGGTCAGAAACCGCAACAGCTTCGCGGAATCTGCTCACCGAAGATCCGACGCGGAAGTCCGTGCCGGCCCGCCGCGCAAGATCACGGCTGATCGTTGGCTGATCTCACCGGCGCGCGCAGAAACTCGGCTGGACTTCACGAAAAATTAAAGATGACGTTTGGAGTGTGGTCAGAGGCCCTGAAACGCATTAGGGATAGGCCGATGGCCTCCCGACGCCCAGCAGAGCCTCTGGACGGGCATTCTGTTCGATCTACCACGACCGTAAAGGGTTATCCGATGCAGCCAAAACACCCCATCCTCATTTGGAAAGTTCTTCCATCCTCCTTTTTTGTTTTTCCTTCCTCCTTCTAAAACCGCCGCGCAAATTCCACGGATTCACAGATTTTGGGCTGGGGACTACCGGAAAAGACTAGAGGATTACATATAGGTTTCCGTACCAAAGTAGTCGCGGTCCATGCACCAAAGTAGTCGCGGTTTTCGTACCAAAGTAGTCGTGGAAATCTTTGATAATAGGGATATTGCGCACGGCTTATGCACAGGGCGTACCAAAGTAGTCGTGGTAAATCTCAAGGCTCTGCCAGTGGTTGTAGGGAATAGACTTGAATCGGCCTTTTGAATCCTCCGCGCACCAAAGTAGTCGTGGTTTAAGTGACTGAATATACTACATTTTCAGGACACGGAAGAATCAGGCGTACCAAAGTAGTCGTGGTCACGCGAGGAGCTTTTTGACGGGCGGTGGGCTGTTGTAGAGCGTTAGACCCGTAGCCGGCTCTTCCCGCCAGAATGTCTCTCCTTGTATGGAGTAGCGCCGTGCTTGTTTCGGAGTTTCGTCTAGAACGCGGGCGGCTTTGTATATGGAGAGAACCTGTTTGAGTGCGACCCGGAATACCTGCCGGAATTTCCTGATGTGTTCCGTGCTGTAGCCTTGCCCGAATTGTCCGTGCAAGGACGCCCATGTGACGAGGGTTGGCTTGTTTGCAGGTATCCTATGAAGGCGCTGGGCCAGCCATGTGTAAATGTCAAGTGCAAGTGAGCTGTGCGAGAGTGCCGCAATGTGTGTCTCGTCAAGGGGAACGGCATGGTTCACGAGATTCTGAAAATAATCATGCGAGAGTTGGATTGTAGAGGGCCATAAAACACGTTGACGGTCGTCTTTCGGAAACCATATATCAAAGGCTGTGACAATTTGAGAATTGATTGTTGTTGCGTGTCCGTCGCGCACTACGCCGAGGTGGATCGTTGATGCCGAAAGGCGCGCAAGCTGCTCTTTAACTGAATTGATGTTATCGCCTTTGGAGTGCAATTTGAGCATCTTGGAAACGAACGAAGTGAGAGAGTTCTCTACCTCGATGACGGGTGACTGCATGAGAATGGCTTTTTGGTTGAGGCACATAAGGACAAGACGAGCCTTTGGACCGAAGGGCAGGCCAACAGGCACGAATTGTTTTGTGTCCGGGTGCATGGCGATACCAGCGGTGATGCGCAGCCGAACATCGCCGTTTGATCGCTCCCATGTCTGTACGTCGTTGCCTGGATCGCGCGGCGGCAAGTAGGTCTGACAAAATATCGAGTGGTGATAGAGGATCGACTGGGAGTTCTCCTGGTCTGCACTAGAGACAGCGGCCTCAATCAAACGACTCTGCACACGGGTTGGGCCAAGCAATTCACGCCTCTTCCGCTTGATTCCTCTGAGAACCTGGGGAGCTATCTTTTCAAGGGGAATTAGCGTCGATTCTTGTCTCATGCTTATGCCTCTGTCTTGGGGTTAGGAGTCTGCTGAAATGCTGTGAATCAGGCAACTGAAGGCTTAAATACTGCGCTGGCTGTCTTCCGGGTTTTGATACTAGACAGATAGAAACGCAAAGCTTCGGCTACTACATCTTTCAGGTCTACTTTGTTCGCGGCACAGTAGGTTTTTGCCTCGACGTAAATCGGGTGCGGAATGACGGCGCTGATCTTTGTAGTGAGAGTCGGGTTCATCGACATGGCTCCTTGACGGCCAGCCGCATATGCGGCTGCACGGTTATACTCTTTCAGGCAGGGCGCGGAGTGGTCAAGGGAAAAAGCTCGAAGGCTGAACCTGGATAGTCAATGAACCTTGCAAGCAAGGATGGTTTTAAGCGGGTTGCTATGACTCGAATTGGAACTTCGTTCTCCATTCGGTTGCCTCACTGCAAACAAGAAAAGCATCGAAAGGCTTGCCCTGCTTGCTTGTGAAGCCCTTGAGGAGTGCTGTTTTCCCTTTGGTGCATAGGGTCTCGATCTGCTTGTCGGTGAGCTTTTTCTTTGCGATTACGACGTTGACAGAAAAAGAGCAACCCTGGCGGTACTGGTCGCAACCAAAGAAGTCTTTGCCGTTGGGACGGCGCAGATGGCCTATTTTGCACTTTGGGCACGGGATACCGGCTTCGGTGGCTGATGTTGCGCCGCCTGCGGGCCTGTGCGCGGCGAGTTCTGGTTGGCGCTCGATGTGAAGCTGGCCCAGTTCGATATTGAGCAAGCCGTCGAGAGCCGATACCACGCTGAGGTATTGCGCCTTGCCACTGGCGATGTCGTCAAGCTCCTGCTCCAGCGCGCGGGTGTAGTCGTACTCGACGAAGCGGAATTTTCCGGTGAGCGAGTCGATCAGCAGCTTGGCCAGGTCTGAGGCCGTGAGGATCTTCTTGCCCTCTATGAGGTAATTGCGCGTGATGATGTTTTTGAGAATGGACGGATAGGTTGAGGGCCGTCCAATGCCTTCACTTTCCAATTTCTTGATGAGGCTGGCCTGTGTGTACCCGTTCGGGGGTTTGGTCTGTTTATTGAGCAGTCGGGTGCTGGTTGATTGAAGCGCGGTTCCCGCGCGAACAGCCGGGACAGCTCCATTGCTGTCGTCTTGGCCCTCAGCGTTGTCTTCGGCCTCTTCTGCGGCATCCTGGGCCGTCAGGACGCGCCAGCCGGGGGCTGTGAGCGTCCGGCCCGTGGCTTTGAACACGAACGTCTGTGCGCCCTGCTGGGCCTCCATTGTGACCGTGTTCACGCTGTACTCGGCGTCGGCGAGTTGAGATGCAACGGCGCGCTGCCAGATGAGGGTATAGAGTTTTCGCTGGTCGTCGTCCTCGCCGACATTGCGGTCCTGTAGGTGTGTCGGTCGGATTGCCTCGTGGGCCTCCTGGGCACCCTCCTTCGACTTCCACGTCCGGGGCTTGGGCGGGATGGGAAGAAGGTTCGCCTGGGCAAACTCCCGGATTTCAGCAAGAGCCTCGGCTGAGAAATTCTGGCTGTCTGTTCGGTGATAAGTAATCAAGCCCTGCTCGAAGAGTTTTTGAGCGAGCATGGCGGTCTGGTCGGGTTTGTAGCCGAGGGTGACGCTGGCAGCCTGCAAGAGGGTCGCGGTGGTGAATGGAGCGGGCGGCGCCTTCCGTGCCGGCTTGGTGGCCGCGGCGGTCACACGGAAAGCGCGGCACAGGGCAGCTTGTTCGGCAAGGGCATAGTCGAGGATGTACTTCTCATCCTCTTTGAGAAAAGGCGCGGTATCCCACTGTGCCGTCCATTTCCCATCCTCAAAGATGGCCTCCGCTCCAAAGTGCTTGGTAGTCTTGAAATTCTCGATCTCGCGCTGGCGCTCCACAACGAAGCGCACGGCCACGGTCTGTACGCGGCCCGCGCTCAGACCGGCTATGCCGGTCTGCCGGGAGAGGGCGGGTGAGACTTTGTAGCCTACCAGCCGATCCGCGCCGCGGCGGGCCTCTTGGGCATGGACAAGGTTCATGTCGAGCTGGCGAGGCGTCCTGAGTGCCTTCTGAATCACATCCTCGGTGATGGCGTCGAAGGTTACGCGGTGGTATCGCTTGAGCTGCAACGTCTCTTTGAGGTGCCACGCGATCGCTTCGCCCTCGCGGTCGGGGTCGGTGGCCAGGTAGACTTGATCCGCGCGCGCCGCGCGCGGCTTGAGGCCGTCCACAACGCCCTTGCCGCGCTCCGTGTACTCATACTCTAGCCGGTAGTCCGGCGTGGTCACTCCGAGCGATTTAACAGGCAAGTCGCGGACGTGGCCGACACTGGCGGCAACGTCCCAGCCGGGGCCGAGAAAGGTTTTGATCTTCTTCACCTTGTTAGGGCTTTCGACAATCATCAAATTCAAGACGTTCTCCGTGCTGTTGAGGGGGGAGGGGCCGGATTGGCCGGCTGGCCCGGTTCCGGTTACGCTTTGAGGCTCTTCGGTCGCACGATACGGCCGATTGTGTTCTTGTGGACGCCGAACTGGTCGGCGATCTCCTGCAAGGTCTTTTTGCGACTGGCCCATAGGGTCTTGACTTGGCGAATTTGCTTGGGCGTCAACTTCGGTTTACGGCCGCCCAGCTTCCCTCTGGCGCGGGCGGCGGACAATCCGAGCTTGGTTCGTTCGCTAATCAGTTCGCGCTCGAACTGCGTGAGAGCGGCGAAGAAGTCAAACACAGTGCGGCCCGTGGCGGATGTGGTATCGAAATTCTCTGTGAGAGAGCGGAAATGAACCTCGGCTTTGTCGAGGCGGTCCATAATCTCCAGCAAATCGCGCAACGAGCAGGCGAGGCGGTCTAACCGCCAGACAACAAGGATGTCCCCTTTCTCCAGTTGGTCAAGGCACTTCTCCAGCTCGGGGCGGTCTATTTTGCGCCCGCTTCCCGTTTCTTCGTAGATGCGTTTGCACTTCGCTCGTTTCAGGGCGGGGATCTGCGGCGCTGTGGCCTGGTCAACTGTCGAGACTCTAGCGTATCCAACAATCATGGAAAAACAATACCATAAACGGTTGTGTTGTGGTACTTTGTTTTTAGTGCCTGATTGAGTTGCGTTTCGGTCGAGCGACCCCAGTAAAACGGGGTGGTTCTGGACAGCACCTAAAAACGGTCGTTTGTGGCGCAAGGATGTAGGAGGATTGTAAAAGTCATGACGAAAGAGCAACAGGTTGCTTACGAAAAAGCCCAAGCTGATATTGCTACTACGTCTGCCACACTCAAGAGTGCAGCAGATCGATATGCAAGCGCTGCACTCAGAGTTTGTGATGATGGGGAAATGCAGCAGCATGAAGATCGGTATCAGACTGCGTGCAACACTCATGCAGCCGCTATAAAAAGGGCCACAGCGGTTCTACGTGCGGCTGGGATTTCTATACCACAATAAAGGCCGTGTGTGACTGGAGGCTCAATGAAACGTGAACGCTTTGAGATCAATCCGCGTCCTGCCGAAGTTGGCGGTGGTTGGCAAGTGCGGCTGATAGGCCGCGATGAGGAAACAGGGGAAGAGATGGACATGGGCGGTGGCGTCATTCCTGCGGTAGAGGGGGAAGACGACAAAGACGCCTATGCGGACCTGTTAGAAGTAGGCGAAGATTGGCTAGCTGTAGATTCTGAGGCGTGAGATGTTGGAATTCGTCAGGACAGCTCGAAACCTCCGCGTCGTGGCTCGGGGTCTCTGGTTTGTTGGGATGGTTTACGGGGTGATCGCTGTGCTCTGTCTTGTGCGGCGGGATTACTACCACGCTCTGATTTCAGGTCTTGTCCTGGCCGTGGTGGTGGGACTGGGCCTTGCGGCCTGGCTGAAGTCAGCCAGTCGTTCAATACCTGACTGGCTTCGGACCGGGTGCTTCGTGTTGGCCCTGGCTCTGTTCTTTGCGGTGTTTCGTTGATCGTGGTCGCAGAAAGGGTCGTATCTGATGCGGCACTCTGGTAGATGTATCGTCTTGGAATGCTCGATTTTCTTCGTTATCGTTTAGTACGTTGTTGAAGCCTGAATTCAGTTGCTAAGAATAGATTTTGCGTCACAGTTCTGACGGGGCAGTTAACGGTCGTTTGTGAAAAGGGATAGTGATACCCAATTGCGCAATCTGCGACGGGGTCGGGCTGGTGCGGGTGGTCAACGCTGCCGGACAATGGGTCTCGCGCGCCTGCGAGTGCCAACAAAAGGTGCGCGAGGAGCGCCGCTTGGCTGCTGCGCACATCCCTGATCGTTACCGCCAATACTCTCTGGACAGCTACGATGCCGGTTTTCGCAATGCTAACCCTTCACTGGTTCTGGCGCTCCTGACGGCCCGCAAATTTGTCGATTCCTACCCGGTGGATACCGCCGGCAAAGGGCTGCTGTTTACCGGCTCTATCGGCGTGGGCAAGACTCACCTGGCCGTCGGTGTCCTGCGCCTCCTCGTCCAGGAACGGGGCGTGAAGGGCCTCTTTTGCGACTACCGCGAGCTGCTCAAAAGCATACAGAACAGTTACAACCCGCAGGTGCATACCACCGAACTGGAGTTGCTCGGGCCGGTCTTTGCCGCCGAGGTGCTGTTGCTGGACGATCTGGGCGCGCAGAAGCCCAACGAATGGGTATGGGATACCGTCGCACTCATACTCAACTCTCGCTACAACAATCAGCAGACCACCATTATCACCACCAATTATGCCGATCTTCCGGCAGGCGGCGGCGCCAAGACCGACGCCGAACGCGCAGCTCGCGAGCCCACGCTCGGAGACCGCATCGGCGACCGTATGCTTTCCCGTCTGGCGGAGATGTGCTTCTGCGTCGAAATGTCCGGCCTAGACTTCCGGCGAGCCGTCAAGCGCGTAAGTTTCAGTTGAAAGTCTACTCGTGTGGCTACGCTTCTGGTCGTGCTGAACAGCGCGCAGGATAGGTTGCAAGCCGTGCCCTACACTGGCGGCAACGTCCCATCCGGGGCCAAGATATGTTCCGAATCAGCAACTTGCTCATAGATGGAAAGAGCCGAATTGTCATCTCTTTGAAGTAGCCTATGTCATTTGTTTTCAACGCGCGCATTCTCTTAGCGTACTCTGCGATCTGTTTTCTGAAACGACCCTCAAAAAAATACTTGCGCCTTGGACTTGGTGAGTTTAGTGTTGTACTCGCACGTCATTACACGTACTAGCGGGAGTACCAGTGGCCACTCGCACAAACGGTGTTCGGAAGGCTAGAACAACGGCCAAACGCAGCGGTAAGCCGCTTACTATCTACCTTAAAGACGACCTAAGTTATTCTCTTGCAATAACTTGCGAGAAACGAAAGGTGAACAAGTCAGATTTAGTTCGCGTGGCTGTCGAACGGCTCCTCAACGATCTCGAATCTGGGCAGCTTGATCTGCCACTAGGAATATGAGGTCATCAATGGCATCGCTCAACTTGGCCGGAAATCCCGTTTCGTTCTCAGGCCACGAAACATTTGTGTTCCGTTACACTTGGCTCAAAAAGGCCGTTGACGCGGTGAAGGCTGACGCGCGCGTTTTTGGGCAAGACAACGCAATCGTCACATTAGGCGTTGGTAAAAATATGGTGCGGTCAATTCGTCATTGGGGTCTAGCGACTGGCATTCTCGTGGAAGAGCCAAAGAGTCGCGGCACTGCAATTAATGTCTCGCCCTTTGGCGAATTCCTTTTTGGAAGTGCTGAATTCAACGGTGCCGACCCATTTTTGGAAGATCCAAACACACTCTGGCTACTCCATTGGTTTTTAGTCTCCAGTTCTGAACGCAGCACCACATGGCAGTGGGCATTCAACCGTATCCCCTCCAATGAGTTCACGAGGGAAGGACTGCTACAAAGTATCGAGGATGAGATTCGTCATCTCAATTTGGCCATGCCAAGCGAAAGCACGCTTAAGCGTGATGTCGAGGTCTTCATCCGCACGTATCTCAGTAGCCGGGGAAACCGTACAGCAGCTATCGAAGACACTCTCGACTGTCCATTGACAGAACTGAATCTCATTGAAGAAGTGTCTGGAACCAGTCTCTTCAAGATTCGACGTGGCCCCAAAAGTACCCTCAGCAACCGGGTTTTCGCATACTGCCTGTTGCAGTTCTGGGAAAGAGTTGCGCCCGAAATGAAGAGCTTAGCTTTTAGCGAAATCGCCTATTCACAGAATAGCCCTGGTACAGTTTTCAAACTGGATGAGAACAGCTTGATTGAACGACTTGAGATGCTAGAAATCGCAACAGGTGGCGCCCTTGGTTATACGGAAGGGGCTGGATTGAAGCAAGTGTACCGACAAAGTGATTGTGATGGACTCTCCTGGTTGAGTAACCACTATGAGGAAACAAATCCAGTGCTGGTGGGGGTGTAATGCAACTAAGTGATCTAATATCTGTTGCCCCTCGGTACGCCCGTTCCGTAAATCTGGAACGAGATGGCTTCGCGGATTCAGCCATCGAAGGATATGTTGTTACGGCGACCGCTGAGAACTTTGTACTTCGTTTTGGAAGGGCATTGGTAGGTGCGGGAGGCCATCGTGCTTGGACGCTGACCGGCCCATATGGAGCGGGTAAATCTTCGTTCGCTCTCTTTTTCGCAAATCTATTCAGTCCTGCGGATTTTGGCGGTTCAACAGCAGCGCGACGGCTATTGAAAGATCAACATCCCGATACACATCGGGAACTATTTGAGGGAAAAGGTAAGGGGAAGCTCGGACGCGAAGGCTTCGCAGCCGTCGTAGTGAGCGGAGCAGCCGAGCCGCTCCTTGGAGCGATCCTGCGCTGCACAATTCGAGATGTCGGTATCTATTTTCATCAGGGCCGCAAGCCAGATGCACTCAAGGAGCTTGATCTTTTAGAGACCCGCTTGGCCTCCGGTGAGCAGGTTGCAACAACCGCAGTAATGAACGCGCTAAACAGGCTCTCAGAAAATCTGGTGAGTACAGGCCGCTCACGAGGCATTCTTCTCATTGTTGATGAGTTGGGGAAGTTCCTGGAATATGCTGCGCGAACCCAAGCAACTGGCGATGTCTTCCTTTTGCAACAGCTCGCTGAAGCGACAAACCGTAGCAGTTCTGAGGGACTGTACTTGGTGACAATCCTGCACCAGTCCTTTGAACGTTATGCTGCCGAATTGAGGCCGGCAGTTCGTGAGGAGTGGGCTAAGGTGCAGGGGCGTTTTGAAGATGTGGCGTTTCAGGAACCTCCTGAGCAATTATTGGAGCTGATCTCACGAGCCCTGGTAGTTAAGCAGCCCATATCATCTGCCTTGCGCCCTCTCTATCAACAAGCCAAGGAGCTTGCGCAAACCGCTAAAGAGCTGGATCTTTCTCCGCGAGGCATGAGCATCAAAGGCTTTGTCCGCGCTTTGGAACACTGCGCGCCGCTTCATCCACTTACATCACTAGCCCTGGTTCGTCTCTGCCGCAAGTTCGGCCAGAACCAGCGCTCCCTCTTTTCCTTTCTCACTTCACGCGAGAAACATGGATTCAGCAGCTTTTTGCTTCAATCTAGCCAACCTCCATCGTTTTTCGGGTTGGCAGAATTGTACGACTACTTGGCGGAGGGGTTTGGCTCCGGACTTGCTGTTGGAGAATCGGCTACACGCTGGGCTGAGATTCAAAGCGCACTCGACCGCGCGGCGTCGTTGGGCGAAGTGGAGATACGATTCATCAAAACAGTAGGCGTATTGTCGGCCATCGGACAGATTGGGGACTTCAAAGCGACTTCGGAAGTGATTCGTTTTGCTCTCGGCCTTGATGTGGCAGATTTTCGACGTTGCAAGAGAGTCCTTGCGGAGCGATCGCTCATCGTCGAACGGAAACATAGCGGCACAATTGCTCTGTGGGAGGGAAGCGACCTCGACCTTGATAACGAAGTGAGAAACGCTGGCAAGTTCATCGCGAGCAATGCTTCTCTCGCAGAAAAACTCAACTTGCTCTGGGCACCACGCCCGCTAGTCGCAAAGCGCCATTCTTTCAAGACTGGAACTCTTCGTTATTTCACTGTTAGGTTTGCAGATACTCCAACGCTGAGCAAGAGTTTGGATGTGGAGCCTGGAGCAGATGGCTTGCTTTTGTACTGCTTGCCGCTCACTTCTTCAGAACGTGAAACACTCGTTGATCTGGCTTCAAACGCTCTGCTGCAAGAAAAGCCCGAAGTCCTCGTCGCCATTCCGCAAGAAGTGAATGCACTGCATGACGCAGTTCGGGATTTGGAGGCATTACGCTATGTCCAAGCGCATACTCGTGAGTTGGAGGCCGATGCTGTCGCACGGCGCGAGTTGCGTGCCCGTATTTCTGCTGCGGAAAGTCGTGTCTCGACCGAGGTTCAACGCCTCTTTTCGCCAGAGGAGCAGACCGCCCGTGAGACTGCATGGTTCCACCATGGAATGCCGACGCACGTTCCAACGAGCCGAACGCTGGCAGATAAATTAAGCCGAATTTGTGACAAAGTGTATTTTCGTGCTCCGATCCTTCGGAACGAGTTAGTCAATCGGCGCAACCTGTCGTCAGCCGCGGCAGCAGCACGTCGGAACTTGCTCGGCGCGATGATTACTCGACAGGCCGAGCCTCAACTAGGATTCACTGGCACCCCTCCGGAAGTTAGCATATATAGTTCCATTCTTGCGTACACGGGTATTCACCGTCTTGAGAACGGGGGCTACTGCTTTGGAGCACCCAAAGAGGGAGATGCGCTCGCAGACGTTTGGCAGGAGATTACGGATTTCTTCAACGATTGCGAGTTGAAGCGCCATACCCTTGCAGACCTGTTTGGAACACTCCAGCGCGCGCCATTTGGGCTGAAGCTCGGCGTTATTCCGATTCTTTTCTGTGCCGCAGCGATGGTCTACGATACAGAGATTGCCTTCTATGAATGCGGGGCATTCCTGCCTGAGATGACTGTAGACGCTTTCGAGCGTCTCGTGCGTTCTCCAGAATCCTTTGAACTGCGGCGGTATCGGATTGAAGGCTTGCGTCGCGATGTCTATGTGCAGCTCGCTCATTTGTTTGGCCAGCCAACACCTGCGAAAGGGGAAAGCCTCCTCTCAGTCGTTAAGCCGTTATTCCGTTTTTTGCATAGGCTTCCCAAGTATTGCCAAACCACGACGCGGCTCTCACCTCGAACACTTGAGGTGAGGAGCGTTTTGATGAACGCCAAAGAACCTGATGAACTTCTTTTTCGGGAACTGCCACGTGCATGTGAGATGGAGCCGTTCAATGCGACAGAGACAGATGGAGAACGAGCAAAGACTTTCTTCGTTGCTCTTCGAGCGTCCATCACCGAACTCCAGCGCGCATATGAAGATCTTCTGCGCGATATGCAAGAACTGTTATTCCGCGCATTCGATCAGCCGCTTAGAGTAAAGATGCAGTCACGCGCCCAGGCTGTTGTATCGTACTGTGTTGAACCACGACTAAAAGCAGTTGTAACCCATATCGCCAATGAACACATGGACGATTCGCTATGGATCGAGGCTATCGCGACAACCATAGTTGGCAAAGCTCCTAAGTCCTGGAGCGATGATGACCGCGTGAGATTTGAGATCGGTCTTGCAGAGATGTCACGCAATATCCGGCATCTTGAAGAGCTCCTTTATGAAGAGCGCAAACGTCAGGATGCGGGTAAGCGTCTTGAGGAAGTCTTCCGTCTTGGAGTGTCCGACAGGAACTCTATGGAAGTAGGCGCGGTAGTTGTTGTCGAGCAACACGAGCAAAAGCAATTTATGAACGCGGTTCTTGAATTGCAGTTCCAGATTCAGGCACTAAATGTGTCCCCTCAGATCGCACTGGCTGCGCTTGCATCCGTCTCACAATCACTGCTGGGCGAGTACACTGGAGTAGGAGCGAGAGTTGAGGAGGTCGTCAAGCATGGCTGATTCTGTGCGTCACGTTTTGGGCATCTCTGGAGGCAAGGACAGTACAGCACTTGCCATCTATATGCGGGACCGTGTTCCAGATATGGAGTATTTCTTCTGCGACACTGGCGCTGAGCTTCAGGAGACATACGAGTACATTGACAAAGTAGAAGTTTACCTCGGCAAGAAGATTGAGCGCCTCAATCCTGAGCGTAGCTTCGATCACTGGCTACAGATTTTCGGTAATTACCTCCCATCGTCACGGATGCGTTGGTGTACTCGTAAGCTAAAGATTGAGCCCTTCGAGAACTTTGTCGGTACTGATCCTGTCGTCAGCTACATAGGTATCAGGGCTGATGAGAACCGTGAAGGCTACATTTCAACAAAGCCAAATATCACACCTGTTTTCCCGTTTCGCGAAGATGGAATTCGATTGAATGATGTGTATCAGATTTTGGAGAAGAGCGGAATAGGCATTCCAAAGTATTATGACTGGCGGAGTCGGTCTGGATGCTATTTTTGCTTCTTTCAACGAAAGGCAGAATGGGCCGGCCTCAAAGAACGTCATCCAGACCAGTACGAACAAGCCAAGGCTTATGAGAAACTCGACACCATCACCGGCGAACGCTTTACTTGGAATCAAAAGGAAAGTCTGGATGAGTTGGCGGAGCCGGAACGCCTGAAAGAAATTTGGGAAAAGCACACGAAGGCGATGAGTTCTGTGTCTAGTGTCAAGCCCGGCGATAGCCTCTTCAACATCTTGGGCGCAGCTCTCGATGAAGAAGACGACACAGAACCTTGCACCATTTGCAGCCTCTAAACCGTAAGCAACCGGCGTATCTGGAGATCCACTTCCTTGAACACAAAACAATTCCGATTCAACGAAGTTGCCAGCGCCCCAGATACGCCCGGAGTCTATGCTTGGTATTACCGAATCGAGTTGACTGATCGTGACATCTCGGTATGTATTGCGGATGTCGAGGCTCAAACAGATTTCGAGAGCAAAAAAACAATTATTCGATCCTTCCTGGATCGGAGACTTTTTCGCTACTACAAGGAACAGGGTTACAGTGTTGAGTTAAGCGGTCCTCTCAAGCCACGCTATTCCGGGAAAGTTGAACACAAGCCTGACATCTCTTCATCCTTGATTAGCCGGGTTGCTGAAAGTCCTACGCGACTCCACGCAATCAAGAATACTTTAAAACTTGCTGTCCCCCAATTTGCAAGCCCGATTTACATAGGGGTTGCTAAGCAACTTCGTGGACGACTCATGCAGCACGTGAGACTAATCGAATCTCTACAACAGATCAGGTCCTCTGCCATAGCCTCTGGATCTGTGATCAGCCCCACTTCAGAGGAAGATGAGAATGACCACAAATTCGCCTATGAAGTAACCATGCTTCGTGACTTCGCTACAAGTAGCCTTGTTGTGAACACCTTTGAACTCTCGGTTGACAGCGCGATTCGATACGATCTAGAGAACATCTTGAATCGTATCAACTATCCACTCTGCGGAAGGAAGTAAAATGGGAATCGGACCTATCCTCAAAGTTGTATCAGGACTCGACCTGGAAATATCGGGCGCAGTCGGCATTTTCTCTGTAAAACCCGCTGCTCCAAATCAGCCTTCGATTCCCGTTCGATATATCCAGACGCATATTACTTTCAATCTGGATGGAAGCCAAAAGGAACGCCTGTTTCAGAATCTTCTGCCCGTTCGCGAGATTTTTGAAACGAAAGACCTTGGCTTCGATGACCTCATGCAACGAGATATTGATGATGGGCGTGTTTCCAATTCGCTCATCCCGTACCTTCTCCAGTCGGGCGAAGCTGTCAGGTTTTTCCCACCGATCGTTGCGGTGGTTGTACCTGTAGGCCCAGAGAAGGAATTGCTTTCTTTGTATCCAGCTATCACCGAGGAGTCGAGTGTAGTACCGGGAGAGTCTTACAAACAAGTGATTCAGCGGGCTGGCGCTCGCGGTCAAGAAGCATTTGAATTTGAGCAAGTCGAATTCAACGGTGCGAGGCTAGAGTTCGATAACGCAAGACTCAGGATTAATACGAACCGTTGCAAAATTGTGATCGTTGACGGACAGCACCGTGCAATGGCGCTCCTGGCGCTCTACCGGAACATTAAGGGATGGCCAGACCATACCGCTGCAATCAAACATTACTATCGCCGCTGGACTAAAGATTACCTCAAGAACTTTGACCTCAAAGAGATTTCACTTCCTATTGCAATCTGCACTTTCCCGACGCTATTCGAGGGAAACAGCACATACAAGGTTACTCAGGCTTGCCGGTCAATATTCCTGGCATTGAATAAGAACGCTCGTCCTGTCAGTCGGTCTCGTAATATCTTGCTTGATGACAAGGATCTCCTCTCGCACTTTGAACGGGGAATTCTCGAAGAAGTTAAGTCGCGCAATTATGGCTCACCGAGTAGATTGAGATTGTGGAACTTTGAGCTTGATGCTGAAAAGAATGGGACCATTCTAACTACTGCTGTCGCTTTTTCTGGGATCATGCACCTCTACGCTTTATTAGAGCGCATACTACTTCTCAGTCAGCAGCCATACGGGTTAAACGTTCACGGCCCTCAGAATTGGTGGTTAACACGAAACATCGAGGGAACTGTCATTCGACGGCTCGATGGCCGTAACCTCCTCGGTGAGGAAGTTGCAAAAAGCACTACGCGCAATATGTTTACGCCCGACGCCTTAAAGGTTCTATCTGACTCTTTCCGTAGCAAGTATCTACGCTACATAGTGAAGGGCTTTGAGGACTTTTACCCTTATGCTGCTATGGCACGAGCAGCATCTGATACCGAGGTTGAACTCAGGGACAAGTCAGACAAGAGAACTCACGCCATGCTTTTTGAAGGTCAGGGTGTCCTAAGAGTCTTTAGGCAGTACGTTGACGATCTGACGACAGAGGAGAAAGAGCAAAAGTTCCTAAATCAAAGTGAACAGGCATCCGAGTTTACTTCGATTCTTGCAGACCTGCGTAACCTTGAGGTTAGCGTAGCGACAGATGAGACAGGGTTCCGCGCTCGTAGAACAGAGAATCTTCTTGCAACAGTTGCCAAGTCCAAACTAGAGTTCTTGAACCCACAAGTTGATTTGCTATACAAGAACGATTTGACCACCGCCGCTTTTCAGATTGGACTTTTTGCAACATTCTTCTTCACGATAGAAGACTTCAACGGTAGGGACAATGGTGAGCCGCGTCTAGCGGGCGATGCGCAGGAGATGGCCCTTTTCGAGGAGTATTTGTTGTGCCTAAATGGATTCTTCTCTCCTCAGTCAGATAGCGAAGCGAAGCGCCTGTTCTCCACGTTTCTTGGAACTGTCAGCGGTAACTTTGGTACGTCGAGTATGAAGATCACTGAAAGCGATAGCATTTTACGAAAGATTGTAGTCCCTGGAGAACTTAAACCTGATGAATGGCCACGCTTCAGGTACATTTGCTTGGAGCTATGGCGGCCGCAAAACGAAGTGCTCGGCGAGATCATCAAAAAGTATCGCGATCAGTGCAGGGTTGACGTTCTGAAGGCTTACATCAGACAAAAGCTGAAGGCTTACGCCCGTTCTGAATCAATCGAAGAAACCCAGATAAAGGAATCCGTCAGGACTAGGCTCAGCAAGGAGGCTACTCAGCAGTACGAGAGTGCTCTTTCAGGTCTCCCCGCATTGCTAAGCGAAGCAGAAAAACTGTCACTTCGTGCGCTTGGAGAGAAACCCGCCCCGCCACCACCAGTTGAGGAGGGTGCGTCTATAACCGAGGAAGAGGAAGCGTGACTTACATCCCGTCGCAGCATATGAACGTTGCGAACCTGAAAGAGGCTATAAGTGATAGCCGGCGCGGCTCATGCCAAGAAAAGGAGCCCTAAAGGGTTATGCGGGCAGGAACAGACCCACCGGGTAGGATGCCGGGGCGCAGCGAGCGGAGGATGCAGGTTTCGTTCGCGTTCAATGCGCGAAAACCTCGGCCTGACAGTCGGGGGTTGCTCCCCCTGGACTTTCTCCATGTGTTCGCCTATGCTGATTCTGATGTCCTTCGGAATTCAGAGACGAAAGCTGTTCGTGGTGGAGTGCAAACGATGCCGGCGGGACGTGCCTGCCGGTGTGCCTGAATTCCCTTTTCAGTCCATTGTGGTCGTCTGCCCTCTGTGCGGCGAGCGGCGCCGGTATCTCCCCTCAGAGGTTGCCCTGGGAACGCCTCATCATTTGGTGGCGAAGCAGGCACGGGCGGGGCAAAGTTGAGTTGGCCCCTTCCTCGTTAGCTCGATGGCCCTGGGCTGGTTGACTCTCAGCGTCTAGTGCCTGTTCGCGGGTGGGGTGCCGGGGGCGTAGCGGGCGGCCCGTCGCAACGGTGGTCCCTCATTTCTCTCGCGCCCAGTTCTAGGCCGCAGCCCTTCGGGCAAGACCGCAGAATCTTTTTACGGCCGCTTTTGGAGGGGTCACCGAACCAAGCACGGGCAACGGTCGCCGCGTCGATGTGAAATTCGCAGTTGGGACAATCAAGCCCGCCCTTGGGCTTCGTCGCTTTCTTCGTCGTCATGGTCGCTCTCGCGGGCTGGGTGCCGGATCAACGCGCCTAGTCTTGTGGTGCGCTTGGATTACTCGACCAGTATATCACGAATTATAATTTGTAGTAGTTATTACGGTTGCTGGAATTCGTCTGCAATGCCGATTCTGTACGCCAGTCTTCCCCAAAGAATGAAGTCCTCCCGGCAGTCGAATTCATCGCGGCGCGGAAAGGTCAAGTGTGCGCCATCTTCAAAGACGACATAGCGGGAATGAACGGACTGGATCGTGCGCGGCGGGCTGGCTCGATAGCCGTTGAAGTCCAGCCTCTCCAGTGTGATTCCCGGCCTCCGCAAGACGCGCTTTAGGTGCTCAATCGAGCGGATAAGGCGGCGCTGCTCCGGTATCGGCTGTCCGGCCAGGTCGATGAAAACGGTTTCCATTTTTGGTTCCTTCGTGAGGTATGCCGGATGCGCTCCGGCGGGCGGTTGTGCTTCGCGGATTCAATCTGCCCAAACTCCAGTGGCCGTGTGAATGGCGGCGCGGGCTTGCCATCCAACTCCGGGGAACTTCGCATCCTTGCCTAGCTCTTCGGCTCCCCTGCCGATTTTTCTCATCTCCTCGGAATAGCGATCTGCATAGATGAGCAATGCCTGTAGCGCAGATAGCAGCACCGGCGCGGACTCCTTCTTTGCTGCTCCATCACAGCCAAACTCTGCTGCGTACCCTTCC
>Ga0224554_1001108_pt1 | contig 18340 bp, 9 predicted proteins | sample 714S22024metaG_FD_180666 | JGI IMG/M metagenome (GOLD analysis project Ga0224554, IMG submission 180666) | Peat soil microbial communities from Stordalen Mire, Sweden - 717 S2 20-24 | ecosystem: Environmental > Terrestrial > Soil > Wetlands > Peat | place: Sweden: Norrbotten County, Stordalen...
TCTTCGGGTTGTGCTTGGACAACACCTTCGTGATCGCCGCCGTCAGCGTCGTCTTGCCGTGATCGATGTGCCCAATCGTCCCTACGTTTACATGAGGCTTCGACCGGTCAAACTTTTCCTTGCCCATGACTCTCTCCGTTTTGTTCTACTTCGTTGTCTGCCAATCCTGTGCGCCGGTCATGCAGGCCAGCGCGAGTCCACTTCTCGTCTACTTGTCCTTCGCGTCCTTGCCCTGCACCTTCGCAATAATCTCTTCCGACACCGACCGTGGTGCCTCTTCGTACTGCTTGAACTGCATCGAATAGTTGGCTCGTCCCTGGGTTGCTCCGCGCATGTGGGTCGCGTACCCGAACATCGTCGACAGCGGAACCGTGGCGCGGATGGCCTGTGTATTGCCCACCATCTCCATGCCTTCGATCCGTCCGCGGCGCGAGCTCAGATCGCCGATGATCGCGCCCATGTAGTCCTCGGGAACGATGACCTCGACCGCCATCACCGGCTCCAGCAGCACCGGCTTGGCCTTGCGCGCGGCCTCCTTGAACGCGATCGAACCGGCGATCTTGAAGGCCATCTCGTTGGAGTCCACATCGTGATAGCTGCCGTCGTAGAGCGACACCTTGACATCGACCATCTCATACCCGGCAAGCACGCCGCCCTGCATCGCTTCCTGAATGCCCTGGTCGATGGGCTTGATGTACTCCTTGGGAATCGTGCCGCCCTTGATGTCGTTGGAAAACTCGTATCCCTTGCCCGGCTCGTTGGGCGTGATGCGGATCTTGCAGTGCCCGTAGTTGCCTGAGCCGCCCGTCTGGCGAATGTACTTGCCCTCCGCATCGGACTTGGCGCGGATCGTCTCGCGATAGTTCACCTGCGGCTTGCCGACGTTGGCCTCAACCTTGTACTCGCGCATCATCCGATCGACGATGATCTCAAGGTGCAGCTCGCCCATGCCCGCAATAATTGTCTGCCCGGAGTCGATGTCGGTGCGTACGTTGAAGGTCGGGTCTTCCTGCGCCAGCTTGCCCAGCGCCAGGCCCATCTTCTCCTGGTCCGCCTTGGTCTTCGGCTCAACCGCAACCTCAATGACAGGCTTGGGGAAGTCGATGGTTTCCAGCACCACCGGGTAACGGTCCGAACAGATCGTATCGCCAGTGATCAGGTTCTTCAGCCCAACGGCTGCGCAGATGTCGCCCGCCAGAATCTCGGTGATCTCTTCCCGCTTGTTGGCGTGCATCTTCAGCAGTCGCCCGATGCGCTCGGTCTTGCGCGTACGCGGGTTCAGCACCGAGTCGCCGGTCTTGAGCGTGCCCGAGTAAACGCGGATGAAGGTCAACTGGCCGACGAACGGATCGGTCATAATCTTGAAACCGAGCGCGGAGAGTGGCTCTGCATCGTCCGGCTTGCGCACAATCTCCACCGCCATGTTCTCCGGGTCGTGTCCAATCATGGGAGGAATGTCGAGCGGGCTGGGCAGGTAGTCGACCACCGCGTCCAGCAGCGTCTGCACGCCCTTGTTCTTGAACGCCGAGCCGCACAGCACCGGGAAGATGTTCATCGCGATGGTGCCCTTGCGGATGCCCGTCTTGAGTTGCTCCTCGGTCGGTTCCTGGCCTTCGAGGAACAAGCGCAGTATTACGTCGTCGGAGTCGGCAACGGCCTCTATCAGATCGTGGCGAGCCTTCTTCGCCGTCTCCAGCAGATCGGCGGGAATCTCTTCAATCGAGTACTCCGCGCCCATCGTCTCGTCATGCCACAGAATCGACTTCATCGTCACCAGGTCGATCACGCCCAAAAACTTCGCCTCTGCGCCAATCTGAATATTGATTGGCACAGCGCGCGCGCCCAGGCGATCGACGATGGTCGACGTGGCGTAGACTGCGTCCGCCCCGGCCTTGTCCATCTTGTTGATGAAACAGATGCGCGGCACCTTGTACTTGTCGGCCTGGCGCCATACCGTCTCGGACTGCGGCTGCACGCCTGCGACCGCGTCGAAGCAGGCCACCGCGCCATCCAGCACGCGCAAACTGCGTTCCACCTCGGCGGTGAAGTCCACGTGGCCGGGCGTGTCGATAATGTTGATGCGATGGTCCAGCCAGGTGCATGTCGTCGCGGCGGAGGTGATCGTGATGCCGCGCTCCTGCTCCTGCTCCATCCAGTCCATGGTCGCTGTTCCCTCATGCACCTCGCCGATACGGTGCGTGATGCCCGTATAGAATAGGATGCGCTCGGTCGTCGTCGTCTTTCCGGCGTCGATGTGAGCCATGATCCCGATGTTCCGGCAACGATTCAGAGGTATATTGCGTGCCACGGTATCAATCTCTCACTCTGCAAGGCGTACCTTGCGGGTCAATCAAACTCGGTTGCAGCAGGTCAGGTTTCGTGTTCCCTGTTCCCTACTCCCTGTTCACTGCTTTACCAGCGGTAGTGCGCGAATGCCTTATTGGCCTCGGCCATGCGGTGTACATCTTCTTTCTTCTTCATCGCCGCGCCGCGGCCATTCGCGGCGTCCAGCAACTCGGCGGTCAGCTTCTCCACCATGCCCTTCTCACCGCGCGCGCGACCAAAAGTCACAATCCAGCGAATCGCCAGCGAGGTGCGACGCTCCGGCAACACTTCAATCGGCACCTGATAGTTCGCTCCGCCAACGCGCCGGCTCTTGACTTCCAGCAGCGGCTTGCAGTTCTCAATGGCCTTCTTGAAGAGCTTCAGTGCCTCGTCGCCGCCCTTCTGCTCCAGGTTGGTCATCGCGGTATAGAAGATGCCCTGCGCGGTCGACTTCTTGCCGCCCCACATCATGGAGTTGACAAACTTTGTGACCAGCGTCGAACCATAGACCGGGTCGGGAGCAACTTCACGCTTCGCTATATAACCTTTTCTCGGCATCTTCTCTCTCTTCTCTTCTTCCTCCAGCGCCGTCAACCTCTCAAGCGGCTGGACCTAAAACTTCACTTTGTCATCCCGTAGCGTAGCGGAGGGATCTGCTTCTGCCCTACTTGCCCGCAGCGGCCTTCGGCCTCTTCGCCCCGTACTTCGACCGGCTCTGTTTGCGGTCCGCCACGCCTACCGAATCCAGCGACCCGCGCACCACATGGTAGCGGACGCCCGGCAGGTCCTTCACGCGACCGCCGCGGATCAGCACGATCGAGTGCTCCTGCAGGTTGTGTCCGATCCCAGGAATGTAGGTCGTAACCTCAATTCCGTTGGTCAGGCGAACGCGCGCGACCTTACGCAACGCCGAGTTCGGCTTCTTCGGTGTCTGGGTATACACGCGGGTGCAGACGCCGCGGCGCTGCGGCGAACCCTGTAGCGCGGGGCTGGCAGTCTTATAACGGGTGGGCGTGCGGCCCTGCTTGACGAGCTGATGGAACGTAGGCACTCGAACTCCTTGAACTCCGGCATTGAAGCCGTTACTGCTAAATCCAAACTCATGCAGACGAAGAGGAAGGGGCCTCGTTCGCGTATTCATGCGTCGTACACACAAATAAGTGAGGACACTGATGTGCCTCGCGCGAAGATTTTCCCTGGCTTCCCGTCTGTAACACTCAAATCAGACGAACAACAGTCGACGGTGGCCTAGCGTCCATTGCTTCCCGTCTCCGGCTCGCGCTTGCCCCATGCCGGCGACTCGCCCTTTGCCTTCAACCATTACCGGAAGGTGGAGTTGACTCCGTATCGCTGTTCCGTTCCCGCATAGCCCATCCACTTTGGATCCCGGCAAAATCGTCGGGGTGGAGGGTGTCGCAGTTACGATTGCGAGGATGTTGCGCCGCGATGGTACTGGCCCATGCCATGCTTCCCATGCATAGACCCGCGGATGTACTACCTGTCCAGTGTACCGCAAAATGGCGGAAAGTCCCTAGCGGCCCCTACCCCAGTCTGCCCAACACACCAGCCGCCTCCGTGCAATCTGCATACAAACAAATCATGCAACCTGCGCGGCAACGGGTTCCCGATTCATGCGGAACCTTCTAAAGATACCAAGCACGCGGCGCGGGGTCAAGCTCAACGGGAATAAAATCCCAAATCTGACGCACCAATTGCAAATGGCGATCAGTCGCTGCATCAATAAGAACGGGGGCCCCGTCCTTCGGCAAGCTCAGGACTGACTTTTCGTTTTTGAGTCCGCGGAAGTTAACAGCCAGGAAAGTTGATCTTTTTGCTCCGTGACTGGCGAGCCGGTCGCAACAATCTCGTCTCATCTGATAGACTCTTTCTTGTCGCGATGTTGGTAGTTCTGGTGTGTCCTTGGTCTCCCAATAGACCCAGAACTGAATCCAGAGCAGCGGCAAGGTAGAATCAGGCGAATTGGCAATTCAAGAGAGGCCCTGTCCAGAGCAACTCCCTCCGCAAATCCGCCCGTTCTATCTGACATTTGCTCAAGTTGTTGCAAAACAACCTGGGGACGTAGCTCAGTTGGTTAGAGCGCTGCCCTGTCACGGCAGAGGTCGCGGGTTCGAGCCCCGTCGTCCCCGCCATACATTCCAAAGCACTTAGGAGTGTATTGCGACTACAGTGGCAACCCGAATTTCAATCCGAATTTCGGTTATCCCGGCGAATCCCAATCGCATCAAGGTACAGTTTTTGGCCGTCCATGTGCTGCTTGTTCACTCCATGCACGTAGTGGAGTGTCATCTCCAGTTTTTCTGGCGCAACATCTTCTGGATAACCTGCTCTGGGATTTCCTGTGAGCCGAAGAAAGTCGCGAGGCTGTGGCGCAAGTTGTGCCACCCGAACCGCACGCTTTCATCGGCCTTGATGACGCCAGCCGTAACAGCCGCTGGCCTCAGGTAATCCTTCCCGCACATTGAAGCGGCACATGGAGTCTTCCCCTTGTTACGGTACGAAGGGAATATCGATGGCATCGGTGAGGCTCTTGAACTGGACGCGCTGCTTGTGCAATTTGCTAACCAGATCGACAAGATTCTTGACACTGCGGCCAAGACGATCTAAAAATGAGCCCAAAAGCTATCCTTGGAGGGATTATGGACCGGCGCGATTTCTTGAAGACGGCGACAACGGCAGTCGGCATAGCTACCACGGAGCAATTGTTGACACCCATGCTGCGTGCCGAGCGGAAGACCCCGGAGAGCGACGGAATGATCTACCGCACACTGGGCCGCACCGGGGAACGCATCTCATCGATTGGGCTGGGCGGCTATCACATCGGTAAGCCGTCGCTTCAAGAGCAGGAATCCATTCAGCTCGTCCGCCGCGCCATCGATCATGGCATCACCTTCATGGATAACTGCTGGGATTACAACGACGGCGTCAGCGAAGTGCGGATGGGTAATGCGCTGGCAGGCGGTTACCGCAACAAAGTATTCCTGATGACCAAGATTGACGGCCGCACAAAAGCCTCGGCGGCACAGCAGATCGACGAATCGCTACAGCGTCTCCAAACCGATCACGTTGACCTGATGCAATTCCATGAAGTCATTCGCCTGGAAGACCCCGACCGGATCTTCGCCGAGGGCGGCGCGATGGAAGCCATGCTCGATGCGAAAAAGGCGGGCAAAGTACGCTACATCGGCTTCACGGGCCATAAGGACCCGTACGTCCATCTGCGCATGTTGGACCACGCGCGCAAGCACGATTTCCACTTTGACGCCGTGCAGATGCCTCTGAACGTGATGGACGCGCATTTTCGCAGCTTTACCCACGAAGTGCTTCCAGTGCTCAACCGCGAAGGCATCGGAGTGCTGGGCATGAAGTGTTTCGGCGATCACTTTATTCTCGACAGTCACACGGTAAAACCCATCGAGGCCCTGCACTACTGCCTCAACCTGCCGATCGCCGCGCAGATTACCGGGATCGACACCCAGGAGATTCTGGAACAGGCTCTGGAAGCGGCGCGAACCTTCAAGCCTCTCTCTTCCACCGAGGTTGCGAGTTTGCTGGAGCGCACCAAGCCAGCGTCTCAGGAAGGCAAGTACGAACTCTACAAAACCAGCAGCCACTTTGACGGAACGGCACACAAGCCCGAGGTGTTGGGCTGAGGTGATTTTGTCCGCTCCGATCCATGGCACCGTCACCGACGCTGGGCCCATCCGCCGCTGCTGCAACCAACTGAGACGACTCTTCCGCATCCGCGCCATCCCAGTTCAAAAGACCCTTTGAATTGATTATCTAGGACAGCCCCTAATTAAATCAGTAAGCAAAACCAAACAGACCCGGACAACCGCGCCGGCCTTCGCTTTTAACTGTTCCTTATTTCTTGCCGGGGCTTCGCTTTTTATACGTCTCTCGCGCTTAGCGCGTGCTTAACTTACATTTTTTGAATACTTTACGCTATTCACCCCTGGGGGGGTCTACAATGACGAACGCAACCGAAACCGCACCTGCCAACCCGGCTCCAACCTCAGAACCCGCGCCCAGACGCTTCCAGTGCCGCCACATCCACACCTCGGGCAGCCGCTGCCGCTCGGCCTCGCTGCGCGGCGAGCAGTTCTGCTGCTTCCGCAACACACGCAACTTAGATCCACTTCTTCCACAGCAACCAGACCTTCACGGTCTGCGTAAGGCCCGCGTAGGCAAGCAGCGTCAGCAGCAGAATCGGCCAGTAGAGCCCCGGCAGGTGCACCAGGCCCAGCGATGAGGCCAGCGGAGAGAAGGGGAGCCACGCCCCGAAGGCCATGATGCCCGCCGTCGTCAGCATCAGCGACCAGCTTGCGCGACTCTGTAGAAACGGAATCTTGTTGGTGCGGATGATGTGGATGATGAGCGTCTGCGTCATCAGCGACTCGACGAACCAGCCCGTCTGAAACAGCGGAGCGTTGGATGGGTGCCAGCACTTGAAGAGTTGCAGCATCACGAAGAACGTCGTGTAGTCGAAGATCGAGCTGATCGGCCCGACGCAAAGAATAAACCGCCGGATCTCTGCGATGTTCCAGGGCCGCGGCTTCGCCACCAGCTCGTCGTCCACCGCGTCGGTGGGAATCGGTATCTGCGAGATGTCGTAAAGCATGTTGTTGGTCAGAATCTGTATGGGGAGCATCGGGATGAATGGCAGAAAGGCGCTCGCTCCCAGCACGCTGAACATATTTCCGAAGTTGGAGCTGGCGCCCATGCGAATGTACTTGAGAATGTTGGCGAAGACTTTTCTCCCCTCGATCACGCCGCCATCGAGCACATTGAGGTCTTTCTCCAGCAGGATCAGGTCCGCCGACTCTTTGGCGATGTCCACCGCCGTATCCACCGAGATGCCGATGTCCGCGGCGTGCAGCGCGGGCGCGTCGTTGATGCCGTCTCCCATGAATCCGACGACGTGTCCATTGCCCTGCAGCGCGTGAACGATTCGTTGCTTGTGTGCCGGCGAGAGACGCGCGAAGAGCGTTGTCTTCTCCGCCGCCTCCGCCAGCTCGGCGTCCGTCATCTTCTCCACCGCGTCGCCCAGCAGCATGGGATCGGGCACGATTCCCACGTCGCCGCAGACCTTGCGGCTGATGAGGTCGTTGTCGCCGGTGAGAATCTTTACGTCCACGCCATGGCTGTGCAGCGAGCTGATTGCCGTCGCCGCACTCGGCTTGGGAGGGTCGAGAAATGCAACGTATCCTTTCAGGACCAGATCGCGCTCGTCCTCCTTGGAGCAGGACTTCTTTCCATCGAGGTCCTTCTTCGCCACGGCCAGAACCCGGAATCCGTCGCCGCTCAGGCTTGCGTACTCCGCCTTCAATCCCTGAATCAACGCAGGTTCCATCGGCGACAGCTTGCCGTCCAGCTCGAACTGAGAGCACTGCTGGAAGATCTCCTCCGGCGCGCCTTTGGTGAGCAGGATTGCATGGCCGTCCGGATCTTCAACCATCACCGACATCATGCGCCGAGTGAAGTCGAAGGGTATCTCATCCAGCTTCTTGAACTTCTCGATCAGTTCCTGCTGATGAAAGTCCGAGCTATTCAGGATCGCCGTGTCCAGCAGGTTCTTCAGGCCAGTCTGAAAGTGGCTGATCAGGTAGCCGTCGAGCAGCACCTCATCGGTCTCGCGTCCTGCTACGTTGCAGTGCCGCTGCAGCACCACGCGATCTTCGGTGAGTGTGCCAGTCTTATCGGTGCACAGCACGTCCATGCCACCAAAGTTTTGAATCGCATTCAGCCGCTTCACAATCACCTTCTTGCGGCTCATCGCGATCGCGCCCTTGGCAAGGCACACCGAGACGATCATCGGCAGCATCTCCGGCGTCAGCCCAACGGCCACCGCCATCGCAAAGAAGAAGGCGCTCTTCCAATCGTGCTTGGTAAACCCGTTGATGAGAAATACCAGCGGCACCATCACCGCCATCAGCTGGATCATCAGCCAGGTGAAGCGGCTCAGCCCGCGGTCGAAGCTGGTCGGCGGCTCTTCCTCAGTGATGGAGCCGGCCATGCTGCCGAGGTATGTGTTGACTCCGGTCACAACCACCACCGCGGTCGCCGTGCCGCTCTGCACGCTGGTCCCCAGGAAGCAGATATTCTTCAGCTCGGACGGCGAGTTCGAAACCTGCGGCTCGGGGTCGTGAAACTTCTCGACCGGCATCGACTCGCCGGTCAGCGTCCCCTGGCTGACGAACAGGTCCTTCGTTGTAAGCAGCCGCACATCGCCGGGAATCATATCGCCGGCCGAGAGCTTGACCACATCTCCCGGCACAAGATCCCGCAGCGGAATCTCCCGCGCGCTGCCATCGCGAAGCACCGTCGCGGTCACATGGATCATGGCCTTCAGCTTCGCCGCCGCCGCGCTCGCCCGCGCCTCCTGCACAAATCGCAGCGTCACGCTCAGCACCACCATGCACGCCATCACGGTTCCGGCGCGCATGTCGCCAGTGGCGTAGGAGATGGATGAGAGGACCGCCAGCAGGATCACCAGCGGATTGCGCAGGATGATCAGAAGGCGGATGAACCAGCCGCGCGAACGCTCCTGCGCCACCTCGTTTGGGCCTACGCTGCTCGCTCTCCCCTCGGCCTCCGACTGCGTGAGGCCCTCAGAAGCCGTGTGCAGGGAACGCAGCAGTTCGTCGCCGTCCTTCGCCGCCGCATCGAGCACCGCGGGCGAGACACGGATGTTGTGTTCCTTCGCCTTGGCAAAAATCTTTGCAGGAATTACAGACTTGCCCGTCGGAGGCTTTGTCCCCGCAGAGCTAACACCCGCTGGACCGCCCTTTCCGGTCGGACCCTCTACCGCACGATTCGTTTCCGGTGCCGTCATCGCTCTTTTCGCCGCTATCGAAATGACTTGTTTCGTTTCGCTCAAGATTAGCATGGAGTCTTGACGCGTCTGAGGCCGTGCGCTTGCAACAGAAACCCGCAGCACTTCCCACGGATGGCCCGCGGATGAAATACTTGTTCCATGCCTAATGTCACACGCAAACCATTGATCGCAGCCAATTGGAAGATGTTCAAGACGCCCATCGAGGCAGTTAACTTCGTTCGCGCCTTCATCCCCCTCGTCGCCACCTATAGCCATGCAGAGATCGTTCTCTGTCCCTCACCCGCGCTGCTGCCTGCTGTTGTCGATGCGGCGCGCAATACACCTGTCCGCATCGCCGGGCAGAACATGCACTGGCTGGATCAGGGCGCATACACCGGTGAGACATCGCCGTTGCAGCTCAAGGCGCTGGGCGTCACCCATGTGCTGATCGGCCACAGCGAACGCCGGCAGTACTTCAACGAGACCGACGAGACGGTGAACCTGAAGCTGAAGTCCGCGCTGGCGCATGGGCTGATCCCAATCGTCTGCGTCGGCGAACTGCTGGCCGAACGCGAGGCGGGCGAGACCGCCGCGGTGCTGGAGCGGCAGACCGCAGGCGCGCTGGCCGGAATCGATCCTGCGACGGCCAAGACGCTGATCTTCGCGTACGAGCCGGTTTGGGCCATCGGAACAGGAAAAACGGCGACGCCGGAGATTGCCGACGAGGCTCATAAGATCATCCGCGCACAGATTGCCAAATCGCTCTCGGCTGAGCTTGCTGCAAGCACGCGCATTTTGTACGGCGGATCGGTGAAGCCGGACAACACGGCCGTCCTCTGCGCTCTGGAAGACATCGACGGAGCGCTGGTGGGTGGAGCGAGCCTTGAAGCGGCTTCGTTCTCGCAGATTGTGGCCAACTCGGCTGCAAAATAGCCGATATTCAAACCATTTAATGGGCGCGCCTTACAAAGGCGCGCCCATTTCATTCAATCTTCGCTGTAGCCCGGGTCGTCATTCTGGCGCAGCCCCACACGTCGTCATTCTGGCGCAGCCCCCATGAGAGTCGTCATTCTGGCGCAGCCAGAATCTCCGTATTGGCCCTTGCCCTTGCCTGTTCTCGCCCGTGCCGTTGTCTGTTCTCGCCCTTGCCGTTGTCTGTTCTCCGGAGGGAGCAGGGGGCTTCACAGGCTGCGGAAAAACCCCTTTTTTGTCTTTCGGAGGGAGCAGGGGGCTTCAGCCCCCTGAATAAAGCCAATGGATTCAAGGGGCTTTAGCCCCGGGTCTTTTTTTCGCACCCCACCCCGCAAAAACTCCAGCAAATCCATGTTGTCAAGACCCTCGAAGCCCCAAATTCCACCTAAACCACTCCAACCAAACCACATAAATCCTTTAAAAAGTTGGCATACTAGTTATGCTCCGCTTGCTACAATTAACCTATGGATCGAATTCAACGAACTTCGTGGGCCCACGCTCACAGCTCCCTCGATACGCCGTAAACGATTCATAATAGATATTTTAGATGTAAAGTAGCTGAAATGACCACTTTGGCGGCGCTTGATTCCGCCATCCTGTTGATACAAAACAAGTTCCACGCAAGATACCCCTGGGAGGGGGGAGGGGGGAGGGGACGAACAAATATAGAACATAAGGCGAAATAACGGCAACTCTCGATCAAGGTCAAGGGCGAGAACAGGCAACAGCAAGCGCAAATACGGAGATTCTGGCTGCGGCAGAACGACGACGTGGTGAGGGTTGAGTGGCTGGCGACTAAACTCGACTTAGCGCAACTCTATGCGCTGCGGAACGTCCATGGACCTGCACGAAAAAATCCGCACCATTCCCGCGCTGCCCGGCTGCTACCTGTACAAGAACGCCGAGGGAGCGGTGATCTACGTGGGCAAGGCGAAGAACCTGCGCGCGCGCGTTCGTTCCTACTTCCTGGAGTCGAGCCAGGCGAATGCGAAGACCGGCACGCTGATGCGCGAGGCCGTGGACATTGAGTACATCACGGTGGCGAACGAACGCGAGGCGCTGGCGCTGGAAGACAGCCTCATCAAGCAGCGGCAGCCGCGATACAACATCCTGCTGCGCGACGACAAGACATACCCGTACATTCAGTTGACGATGAAGGACCGCTTTCCGAAGGTGTTTGTGACGCGGCGGCTGCGGCGGGACGGCTCGGCCTACTTTGGGCCGTACTTTCCCAGCAGCCTGGCGTACCGGCTGGTGGAGCTGATCCATCGCAGTTTTTTGATTCCGAGCTGCAAGGTGGATCTTTCGCGCTACCATCCGCGGGCCTGTTTGCAGTACTACATCAAACGCTGCCTGGGGCCATGCGTGGAGGGGCTGACTACACAGGAAGCGTACAAGCAGGCGATCCGCGACGTGCAGCTCTTTCTGGGCGGCAAAGCGGGCGAACTGGAGGCCGAGCTGACGCGGCGCATGGAGGAGGCCGCGGCGGGGGAGATGTACGAGGCCGCGGCGAGGCTGCGCGACCAGATCGTCACCGTACACCAGATGCAGGAGAAGCAGCGCGTGGCCAGCGCGGAGGACGAGGACGCCGACGTCTTCGGCTTCCACTATGAGAATGGAATGCTGGCGGTGAACCTGTTCCACATGCGCTCGGGCAAGATTGTGGACCGGCGGGAGATGTTCTGGGAGGAACTGCCGGAGCTGATCGACGAGCCGCTGGGCGAGGAAGCGGATGAGGAAGAGAAGGCGGGTGCGAGCGAGGCGGGCGTGAGCGACGCGACTAGCGACTTCAGCGCGGCGGGGTTCTTCAGTTCCCTGCTGAAGCAGATCTACCTGGGCAACGCCTATGTGCCGCGCACGGTTCTGGTGCCGGTGAATTTTGCGGACCGCGTGGTGCTGGGCGAACTGCTGACGGAGCGGACGGGACACAAGATTGAGATTCTTGCTCCGCAGCGTGGAGAGAAGCGATCGCTGGTCGATCTGGTGTGCCTGAACGCGAAGCAGTCGTACGACCAGCGCTTCCGCGTGCTGCAGCCAAACATGAAGGCCATTCAGGCGGCGTTGCAGGATGCGCTGACGCTGGAGAAGCTGCCGCGGCGGATCGAATGCTTCGACATCTCGCACATCCAGGGGACGGAGACGGTGGCGTCGATGGTGGTGTGGGAGGACGGCGCGATGCGGAAGTCGGAGTACCGCAAGTTCCAGGTGAAGACGGTGACGGGCGTGGACGACTTTGCGTCGATGCGCGAGGTGGTGGGGCGGCGCTACAAGCGATTATTGGACCGGCAAAACGAGAACGGCACGAAGTTGATGCCGTCGCTGATTTTGATCGACGGGGGATTGGGGCAGCTCCATGCGGCGGTTGCGGCGCTGGCGGCGATCGGGATACAGCCGGGAGTGCCGGGTGAGCCGGCGCTGGCGTCGATTGCAAAGCGCGAGGAGGTGCTCTACGTCTACGGTCAGGAGCAAGAGCCGATTGTGCTGGACCGGCGGTCGCCTGTGCTGCACCTGGTGCAGATGATCCGCGACGAGAGCCACCGGTTCGCGGTGACCTACCACCGCAAACGGCGCGAGATGCGCGACAGGGACAGCGAGCTGGACACGATTGCCGGGGTTGGCCCGCGCACGCGGCAGCGGCTGCTGGAACACTTCGGCAGCGTGCGCTCCATCGGGCAGGCCAGCCACGACGCGCTGACGGCGGTGGTGAGCGCGGCGACGGCGGCACGGATCCGGGAGCACTTCAAGGGCGCAGCGGACGCGGGATAAAGCGCGGCGGGACGGACGGAGCAGAGTCTCTGAGAAGACACAGCGCGGCGCGGCGGCTGGATGGCTTTCCGCAGCCGACGAAGCGCGTGATTTTGCGACGCGCTGTATCCCCCGAATTGACGCAACAGTGCAACAAAAGTGGCACAGGGAACGGGTGCAAGCGACTGTAGACTTGCGGCTGAAGCAGTCGGTCTGCCAGTGCAGACGCGCGGCGCGCAACGGAGCCTGAAGGCACCGGGAACGGCGCCATTGCGGAGCCGGCATGGAAGCGCGGACGGGACCGAATGAGGAGTGAGGCCACCAGTTGCAGATGCAGGAAGAGGTCCCAGCCATGGTTTCGACGACGCAGCATCATGGTGAGAATTCCGCCTCCATCTGGCGTAAATTCGTGCGGTTGATCCGCTCGATATTGGCGCTGATGCAACATCCGGTATTGGCGCTTCTGGTTGGAATCACCTTATGCTGCACGGCGGCGGGACAGACGTTGACAGCGACCAGCCTGGGCGTATCGAGTGGCTCGATCCTGGTTGGGGCGAGCGAGACGCTGACGGCTACGGTGATGTCGGGGGGCCTTGCGGTGACGGCGGGAAGCGTGGAGTTCCGCGACAATCTGGCATCGCCGGGAGGGAGTGTTCTGGGAAAGACGCCGCTGAATGGCAGCGGCTCTGGGCAGTTGACTCTCTCCAGCGTGGGCCACGGCGTACATCTGGGCATGGGCCTGCATGAGATCAGCGCAATCTATACGGGATCGTCCGGGCTGGCAGTCAGCGTCAGTGCATATCAGGCAGTGACGGTGAGCGGGACATCGCAGTTACCGACGGCGACGGCGATCAGTTCGACGGGGGTGGCGGGCAACTACATGCTGACGGGAACGGTCAGTGCGCTGACCTCTGTGCTGCCGACCGGCATTGTGTCGTTTCTGGATGCCTCCAACGGCAATGCGGTGCTGGCCACGCAAACTCTGGACCCGGCAAGCAAGAGCTTCGGGTTCGCAAGCTTCTCGACTGCTTCGGCTTTATCCGGCGTGACCTGTGTTGTGGTGGGCGATTTCAACGGCGATGGTCATCTGGACCTGGCCGTGGCCAATACCTACTCCGGCACCGTATCGATCCTGCTGGGCGATGGGACGGGAAACTTCACGCTCACCGCGACAATTACGGTGGGATACTATCCGTACTCGATTGCGGTGGGCGACTTCAACGGCGATGGAAATCTCGATCTGGCGGTGGCCAACTACGCCAGCGGCACGGTGTCGATCCTGCTGGGGGACGGAACGGGGAACTTCTCGGCCGGCGCGACACTTACGGTGGGAAACAGTCCGTACTCAATTGCGGCGGGCGACTTCAACGGCGATGGGAATCTCGATCTGGCGGTGGCCAACTCCGCAGACGGCACGGTGTCAATCCTGCTGGGCGACGGAACGGGGAACTTCACGCTCGCCGCGACAGTCACGGTGGGAAACAGTCCGCACTCCGTAGTGGCGGGCGACTTCCTCGGCAACGGGAATCTGGATCTGGCGGTGGCCAACTCCGGCGACGGCACGGTGTCGATCCTGAAGGGCGATGGAACGGGAAACTTCAGCAGTTTCCCAAACTCGCCGGTGACCGTTGGGTACACTCCCACCTCGGTTGCGGTGGGCGACTTCAACGGCGATGGGATTCTGGACCTGGCCGTGGCTAACGAGTGCGGGAACGACCCGCGATGCTCTTCCGCGGGCACTGTGTCGATCCTGTTAAGCGATGGAGCGGGAAACTTCCTGCCTGCCGTGACGTCCCCAGTTACAGTTGGAGTCAACCCGTGGTCCATTGCGGTGGGCGACTTCAACAATGATGGGAACCTCGACCTGGCCGTGGCCAACTTCACAAACGGCACGGTGTCTGTGCTGTTGGGCGATGGCGCGGGGAACTTCACCTCCGCTACGGCGTTGCCAGTTTCTGTTGGAGTCAAGCCCGAGTCTGTTGCGGTGGGCGACTTCAACGGCGATGGAAATCCCGACCTGGCCGTGGCCAATTACACCGACGGCACCGTGTCGGTGCTGCACGCAGTATGGGCCGAAAGCGCCAGCGCGCCTGTGATCTTCTCCACTCCGGCATCGCATAATGTGCTGGCCAGCTATCCGGGGGACTCGATGTACGCATTCAGCCAGTCGACATCGATGCCGTTGCTGGGATTGTTGAACACGGGGCTGGTGTGGACGCCGGTGGACACGATCATCTACGGCACAACATTGAGCGCGCTGCTGAACGCGACAACCACATACGGCGGCGCACCGGCTCCGAGTACATGCAGCTACACCGCAACGCCCAGCGGCGGAAGCGCTTCTCCTGTAGACAGCTCGACCGTGCTTGGCGTGGGGCCTTACACGCTGGGAGTCAGTTGCACGGGACTCTATCCCGCGACAACGGGTACAGCGGCACTGACGGTGTACGCCACCGGGTATGTGCTGACGACGGGCGCTAACCACCCGCTGGAAGGCACGGTGACTCCGGCCACGGGCAATATCTATTCCCCGACCACGCAGGTTGCCATCACCGCGACGGCCAACCCCGGCTACTCCTTTGCGGGCTGGCTGGCGAATACAGACATCAGTAACGCCAGCAGCGCCAACACCACTGTGACCATGAACGCGGCGGAGACGGTGACAGCGGACTTTGAGACGGTGCCCTCGTTCGCGGTGAATACAAACCAGGACGACAGTTCGACGCCCGCTGCCTCCAACTGCCCGGCAAACCCGCCCGGCACAGGCAGCGGCGCATGCACGCTGCGCGATGCCCTGCTTGCAGCCGCGGCCGCTGGCGGCAACATCAGCTTCGACCCGACGGTGTTCAGAGCCGGCAATACGGCGGCGGCCAACACCATCACGCTGGGCGTCGATGGGACGCTCATGATTCCAACCAACACCATTCTCACTGGGGCGACCTCGGGCAGCGGCGCGACGCTGACCAACCTGGTGACGGTGAATGGGGCCTCCGCAAGCACGGTCTTCACGCTGATCGGCGGCACGGTGGCGATTCTCAACAACCTGACCATTGAGAATGGATTGTCTGGCGGCAACGGCGGCGGCATCAGCAATAGCGGCAAGCTGACGGTGAACGAATGCACCTTCGCCGGCAACTCCGCGAGCAACGGCGGGGGCATCGACAGCAGCGGCACACTGATGGTGAGCGGCAATACCTTCGTTGGCAATTCCGCGAGCAACGGCGGCGGAATCCGTGTCGAGACAGGTGGAGCCGTGACCGTGAGCGGCAGCACCTTCTACAACAACTCCGGCACAAACGGAGGCGGCGCCATCGACAGCATCCTGGGCGCGTCGTTGGCGGTGACTGGCAGCACTTTTTATGGGAACAGTTCAACCAACAGCACGGGCGGCATTGCCGTGTCGCACTCCAGCTTCTCGATGAGCAACACGATCACAACAGGCAATGGGAACGGGGATTGCACTGTCTACAGAAGCGCCTGCCCCGCGAATGGCACGGGCGGCAACGTGGTGGGTGTTCCCGCCAACCTGGCTGCGCCGGGCAACTACGGCGGCCCGACCGAGACCATGATTCCATTGCCGGGCAGCGTGGCTATCTGCGCGATTGTTCCCACGGGCACTGGAACCGACCAGCGCGGAGTGACTTGGCCGGTAAGCTATAGCGGAACATCCTGTCAGGACGCCGGCGCGGTGCAGACCGACTATTCGCTGAGCTTCTTTCAGCAACCCTCGACGACGCTGAGCCTTACGCCCATCTCGCCGGCTCCAACCGTCGAGTTACAGGAGAGCGGCATCCCGTTTGCTTCGTCTGTAACGATTCCGCTGACCCTGAAGGACAGCAGCGGCGACGATATTTCGAGTCTCGACCTGAGCGGCGGATCGGCCGCAACGTCCGGCGGCGTGGCCACTTACTCGCCTCTGGGCGTCGCCGCGGCAGGGACCGGCGACACGCTGACGGCCAATCTGATGCTGAATTCGGCGAGTACTCCCGCGACTGCGATCTCCTCCACCAGCAACCCGTTCAACGTGATCCTGAAGCCCACGACGACCGTTTCGTCCGACGCGTTGGCCACCTATAGCGCAAGCGTACAGAGCATACCCCTGTCGGCAACGGTCACCAGCAGCATGGGAACGGTGAATGCGGGCACGGTGACCTTCACGGTGATGCAGGGCAGCACCACGATCGGAACGCCGGTGACCAGCGGCACGGTGAGCAGTGGCGCGGCCAGTGTGAACTATTCCCTGCCAGGCGGAACAACGGCGGGCATGTATACCGTTCAGGCCATGTACAACTCCTCGGGAGGTGGCTTTGCCATCAGCAGTGACGGCAGTCATACACTGACGGTCGGAATGACCACGGCAACTGTCACGTTGGGCAGCCTATCGCAGATATACACAGGGTCTCCTCTGGCAGCGACGGCCACAACCACGCCGAGCGGCTTGACGGTGAACTTGACCTATAACGGCAGTTCCACCGCGCCGACGGCGGTTGGCAGCTATGCCGTCGTGGGAACGATCAACGACACTAACCACCAGGGCAGCAGCAGTAACACGCTTGTGATCAGCAAGGCAACGCCGGCGATCAGTTGGGCGGCACCGGCGGCGATTGCTTATGGAACGGCGCTGAGCGCGGCGCAGCTTGACGCCAGCTCGGTGGTCGGTGGAACCTTCGTCTACACGCCGACAGCGGGAGTGGTGCCGACGGCGGGTCCGCAGACCCTTTCGGTGACGTTTACGCCAACCGACAGCAGCGACTACTCGACGGCCATGGCGACGGTGCAGTTGACGGTGAACAAGGCCACGGCAACTGTCACGTTGGGCAGCCTGTCGCAGATATACACAGGGTCTCCTCTGGCAGCGACGGCCACAACCACGCCGAGCGGCTTGACGGTGACCTTTACCTACAACGGAAGCTCGACCGTACCCACAGCGGCGGGCAGCTACACCGTTGTGGGAACGATCAGCGACAGCAACTACCAGGGCAGCAGCAATAACACGCTGGTGATCGGCAAGGCTACGCCGGCGATCAGTTGGGCGGCACCGGCGGCGATTGCTTATGGAACGGCGCTGAGTGCGGCGCAGCTTGACGCCAGCTCGACGGTCGCGGGAACGTTCGTCTACAGCCCACCAGCCGGAACCGCATTGACGGTGGGTTCGCAAACACTGTCGGTTACTTTTACGCCTACCGACAGCACCGACTACAACACTGCTACCAGCACTGTGCAGTTGACGGTGAACAAGGCCACGCCGGCGATACCATGGGCGGCACCGGCGGCAATCACTTACGGGACGGCGCTGAGCGCGGCGCAACTCAACGCCAGCTCGACGGTCGCGGGGACTTTCGTCTATACACCGGCAGTGGGAGCTGTCCTCAGTGTCGGAACACAGACCCTTTCGGTGACTTTCACGCCAACCGACAGCAGCGACTACACGACGGCTACCGGCACTGTGCAGTTGACGGTGAA
>Ga0224554_1001109_pt1 | contig 18329 bp, 17 predicted proteins | sample 714S22024metaG_FD_180666 | JGI IMG/M metagenome (GOLD analysis project Ga0224554, IMG submission 180666) | Peat soil microbial communities from Stordalen Mire, Sweden - 717 S2 20-24 | ecosystem: Environmental > Terrestrial > Soil > Wetlands > Peat | place: Sweden: Norrbotten County, Stordalen...
CGCCGTCTGGCCAGAGATTACGAACGCCTCGCCAAGACGCTGGCAGCGCTTCACTACCTCGCCTTCGCCATCCTCATGCTCGCAAATCTGGCGCGGCAACTCACGCAAAGTTAATAACAGGCTCTAGACGGATTGTTCGAGTTCAAATTGAAACTCTCCCATCTCAATCCCGGTCTCCGTGCCTCGCGACCATCATAACGAATTCTAATCGCTTCCCCAAAAATAATAACTTTGCCTTATACCACCCTCATGCGAGACACTGGTAATAATCGCAAAAGGCTACCCCTGGCAGGCAGGTACATGACCTCAAATCACTTGTTTATCTTCGACACCACCCTGCGCGACGGCGAGCAGTCGCCCGGCTGCAGCATGACCACGCAGGAAAAGCTCACCATGGCCCATGCCCTCGAGGACCTCGGCGTGGACATCATCGAGGCTGGCTTCGCCATGGCCTCCGAGGGCGACTTCGCGGCCATCGCCACCATCACCCAGGCCGTCCGCAAACCCCGCATCGCCTCGCTGGCCCGCGCCAAGACTGAAGATATCGAAATGGCCGCCCGCGCCCTGCAGTTTGCCGACCGCGCCCGCATCCATGTCTTCCTCGCCTCCAGCGACCTGCACCTCGAATACAAGCTCAAGATCAGCCGCGCCGAGGCCCTGGACCAAACCGCCGATTCGGTGCGCCTCGCCCGCTCCCTGTGCGACGATGTCGAATTCTCCCCCGAAGACGCCACCCGTTCCGATCGCGATTTCCTCGTCCAGATGGTCCGCGTGGCCGTCGAGGCCGGCGCCACCACCATCAACATGCCCGACACCGTAGGCTACTCCACCCCCGAGGAGTACGGCCGCATGTTCGCCGAGGTCCGCGAGCGCGTCCCGGCTATCGATGCCCAAGGCATCGTCCTCTCCTCGCACTGCCACGACGACCTCGGCCTGGCGGTCGCCAACTCGCTGGCCGCCATCCAGAACGGAGCCCGCCAGGTCGAGTGCACCATCAACGGCATCGGCGAGCGCGCCGGCAACGCAGCTCTCGAAGAGATCGCCGCCGCCCTCTACGTCCGCGGCGATCACTTCGGCATATCCACCTCCATCAAGCTCGAAAACCTCTACCCCACCAGCCAGGTCCTCGGCCAGATCATCACCTTCCGCCCCTCGCCCAATAAGGCTGTCGTCGGCGACAACGCCTTTGCCCACGAGTCCGGCATTCATCAGCACGGCATGTTGGCCAACCCCCTCTGCTACGAGATCATGACTCCCACACTGGTCGGCGTTGCCAAGACCCATCTCGTCCTCGGCAAGCACTCCGGCCGCGCCGCCCTCCGCCATCGCCTGGAGCAACTCGGCTTCGCCCTCTCCCGCGAGGAACTGCAACATGTCTACTACCGCTTCGTCGCCCTCGCCGACCGCAAGAAGAACATCTACGACCAGGACCTGATCGGCATTGTGCCCGAAAAAATTCGCGAGAACCGCCGCGAACCGGTCTCCGAACTCGATTGAACGGCGGCTGAACTCGAATGAGCCCAGCGGCTAACTTGAACCGTACCCGCGCAATTGAACGTCAGAAATGGAAACCATGAAGATACGCCGTTTGCTGATCCTCGCATGTACTGGAATCGCATCCCCTTTGCTCATCCTGTTCGCGCTTGAAGCAGAAGGAACCAAACTTGGATGGCTTCCTGCTCCGATTTTCGGTCCGGGGCTTTTTGCGGCGCGCGTGTTCCTTCCCAACGCCGTGCAGACAAACCATTTATCCTTGTATTCTCAGGTTGCGTTTGCCGTGGACCTTGTTTTGGTATGGATCGTTTTGCTGCTTGTTGCCATATTGCTTGAGAAACTTATCGCCCCAAGGAAAAAGCAAGCATGAAGCTGAACATTCTAGTCACCGCCGGCGACGGCATCGGCCCCGAAGTCACCAACGAAGCAGTCGCGGTGCTGCGCGAGGTTGCATCCCTCGGCGGCCACGAGTTCATTTTCCCCGAGCGCCGCATAGGCGGCGTCGCCATCGTCCACGACGGTTCCCCGCTCCCCGCCGGCACCCTCGCCGCCGCGCTCGCCTCCGACGCTGTTCTGCTCGGCGCAGTAGGCGGCAACGAATTCAATTCCCTCGCTCCCGAGAAGCGCCCCGAAGCCGGCCTTCTGCAACTCCGCGCCGCGCTCGGCGGCTTCGCCAACCTGCGCCCCGCCTTCGCCTTCAAGGAGCTCGCCGTCAACAGCCCCCTGCGCCCCGAGATCATCGACGGCGCGGACATTCTCTTCGTCCGCGAACTCCTTGGCGGTCTCTACTTCGGCCAGCCCCGCGAGTGGAACCGCTCGACCGGCGAAGCCTGGAACACCATGCGCTACACGCGCGATGAAGTAGCCCGCGTAGCCCGCGTGGCCTTCTCGCTCGCCACCAAACGCCGCAACAAAGTCACCAGCGTCGACAAGGCCAACGTCCTTGAAGTCTCGCAGCTCTGGCGCGCCACCGTAACCGAAGTCGCCCAGGAATTCCCCTCCGTCACCCTTGAGCATCAGTACGTCGACGCCATGTCCATGCACCTGATGAACCAGCCCCGCAACTACGATGTGGTGCTCACCGAGAACCTCTTCGGCGACATCCTCAGCGACGAATCCGCCGTCATCACCGGCTCGCTCGGCATGTTGCCCTCGGCCACCATCGGCGGCAAGGTTAATCTCTACGAACCCGTTCACGGCTCCGCGCCCGACATTGCCGGCAAGGGCTTGGCCAACCCCCTCGGCGCCATCCTTACCGGCGCACTGATTCTGCGCCACTCCGCCGGCCTCGAAGCCGAAGCCGTCGTCATTGAAACCGGAGTCCGCAAGGTCCTCGAGCAAGGCTTCCGCACCCCCGACCTCGCGCGCACAAATCCGCAAGATTTCACCGTATTTACCACCACAGAAATGGGCAAAAAAGTCCGCGAAACCGTGAAGACCATGCTAGTCAACGCTTAAACCTGGGTGCCCCACCTGGGAGCCCTCTGGGCACGACGTCTTTGTTTTTGTCGCTAGGGTGGGATAGCACGAACCCCAATATTCAAACACAGGGAGCAGCATGACCACCGCACCAAAAACACTATTCGAAAAAGTCTGGCAGCAGCACGTAGTCGTCGAGCCCGCGGGCGAGCCAACCCTGCTCTACATCGACCTGCAACTGCTTCACGAGGTCACCTCGCCGCAAGCCTTTGAAGGCCTTCGCCTGGCCGGCCGCAAAGTCCGCCGTCCCGATCGATGCATCGCCACCGTGGACCACAACGTCCCCACCACCATCGCAGGCCGCCTCAACATCCTCGACCAGATCGCCGCCACGCAGATTGCCGCGCTGCGCACCAACTGCGCCGAATTCGGAGTCGAGCTCTACGACATCGACAGCCGCGAACAAGGCATCGTTCACGTCATCGGCCCCGAGCTTGGCATCACCAAGCCCGGCATGACCATCGTCTGTGGCGACTCGCACACGTCGACCCACGGCGCGTTCGGCGCGCTCGCTTTCGGCATCGGCACCAGCGAAGTTGAGCACGTCCTCGCCACGCAGACCCTCCCGCAATCGAAGCCCAAGACCTTCCGCATCGCCGTCGAGGGCGAGCTGCCGCGCGGCGTCACCGCGAAGGACATCATCCTCGCCATCATCGGGCAAATTGGAACGGACGGCGCGACCGGCTGCGTCGTCGAATACTCGGGCTCCGCCATCCGCGCGCTATCGATGGAAGGCCGCATGACCATCTGCAACATGAGCATCGAGGCCGGCGCACGCGCCGGCATGATCGCTCCCGATGCAACCACCTTCGCCTATCTCAAGGGCCGCCGCTTCAGCCCCAAAGGTGCTGCTTGGGATGAGGCAGTAACCGAGTGGAGCAAACTCCCCACCGACCCCGGCGCAACCTTCGATCGCGAACTCATCATCGACGCCGCCGCGCTCGTTCCCTACGTCAGTTGGGGCACCAGCCCCGGCATGGTCGCGCCCATCACCTCCGCCGTCCCCGACCCCGCCGCCGCGCCCAACGAGCAGGAGCGCAAGGGCCTGGAGCGCGCCCTTGAATACATGGGTCTCAAGCCCGGCACGCCGCTTGAAGACGTCTCCATCGACCGCGTGTTCATTGGCTCCTGCACCAACTCGCGCATTGAAGATCTCCGCGCCGCCGCCCGCATCGCCTCCGGTTACAAAGTCTCCACGCACGTCAGCGCCATGGTCGTTCCCGGCTCGCAGGCCGTCAAAGCGCAAGCCGAATCCGAAGGCCTCGACCGCGTCTTCTTGGAAGCCGGCTTCGACTGGCGCGAGCCCGGCTGTTCCATGTGCCTGGGCATGAATCCCGACATTCTTTCCCCCGGCGAGCGTTGCGCCTCCACCAGCAACCGCAACTTCGAAGGCCGCCAGGGCCGCGGCGGCCGCACCCACCTCGTTAGCCCCGAAATGGCCGCCGCGGCCGCCATCGCCGGCCACTTCGTCGACATCCGCAACTGGCCCGTTCGCGAGCCCGCAGCCCAGCCCGCAGCCCCACTCACCGTCCAGGAGGCAAAAGCCTGATGCAACCCTTTCGCACCCTCACCGCACTGGCCGCGCCTCTCGACCGCGCCAACGTCGACACCGACCAGATCATTCCCAAGCAGTTTTTGAAGCGCATCGAGCGCACCGGCTACGGCGAGTTTCTTTTCTTCGACTGGCGTCGCACCGCATCCGGTGATCCCAACCCGGAATTCGAGTTGAACGACCCGCGCTACAAGGGTGCTCAAATACTCATCGCCGGCAAGAACTTCGCCTGCGGCTCCAGCCGCGAGCACGCCGCCTGGGCGCTCTCGGATTTCGGCTTCCGCGCCGTCATCGCCCCCACCTTCGCCGACATCTTTTTCTCCAACGCCGGCAAGAACGGCATCGTCCTCGTCCGCCTCAGTGAAGAACAAGTCGCCCAACTGCTCCACAACGCCAAAACCCTTCCCAACTATCAACTCACCGTCTCACTTGAAGCCCAGACCGTCACTGACAGCCACGGCTTCCACGCCACCTTCGAGGTTGACCCCTTCCGCAAGTTCTGTCTTCTCGAAGGCCTCGACGACATCGGCCTCACCCTGCGCCACGAAGCCGCGCTCGACACATTCGAAGCCAAGCACGACCAGGCCGGCTGGCTCAAAGCCAAATGAACTTGGGTGCCCCACCCTCGCCGTCCGCCGCGGCGGATTTTTGCGGCTAGGGTGGGAAACCACAACAATCAATGCACGGAGCCCATTTCACTGCTCCGCGAACAAACTGACCACTGATCACTGACAACTGACCACTGGCGAACGAAGAGAGCAAATGACCATCGAAGGCAAGCGCCAAAGCATCCCCATGACCGAAGGCCCCAGCCGGGCCGCTGCGCGCTCTTATCTCCGCGGCGTCGGTTACAGCAAAGAAGATCTGCACAAGCCCATTATCGGCATCGCCAACACCTGGACCGAGATCGGCACCTGCAACGTCCATCTGCGCGAAATCGCCGAAGCACTCAAGGAGGGGATTCGCGAGGCCGGCGGCACGCCCATGGAATTTAACACCATCACCATCTCCGACGGCATCACCATGGGCACGCAGGGCATGAAGGCCTCGCTGGTCTCGCGCGAAGTTATAGCCGACTCCATCGAGTTAGTCGCCCGTGGCAACCTCTTTGACGGCCTCGCAGGCATCGGCGGCTGCGACAAGAACATGCCCGGCATCATCATGGCTCTCTGCCGGCTGGACATTCCCGGCCTCATGCTCTACGGCGGCTCCATTGCTCCCGGAAAACTCAACGGCGTCGACATTACCATCCAGAACGTCTTTGAAGGCATCGGCTCCCACGCCGCCGGCCGCATCGACGACGCCGGCCTTGAAGCCCTTGAAGCCAACGCCTGTCCCGGCGCGGGCGCATGCGGCGGCCAGTTCACCGCCAACACCATGGCCATGTCGGCTGAAATTCTGGGCATCGCGCCCATCTATCTCTCCGGCGTCCCCGCCACTTCCAAAGACAAGCACGAAGCCACGCGCGAAGCCGGCCGCATTCTCATGGACGCCGTCCGCGCCAACCGCCGCCCTTCGCAGATCATCACCCGCAAATCCATCGAGAACACCATCGCCAGCGTGGCCGCCAGCGGCGGTTCCACCAACGCCGTTCTTCACCTCATCGCCATCGCCCGCGAAATCGGCATTCCGCTCTCCATCGACGACTTTGACGCCATCTCCAAGCGCACGCCTTTCATCTGCGATCTAACTCCAGCCGGCAGATTCGTAGCTTCCGACTACCAGGCCGCCGGCGGTTCGCGTCTTCTCGCCAGGCGCCTCATTGAAGCCGGCCACGCCGACGGTTCCACCCTCACCATCAGCGGCCGCACCCTCGCTGAAGAAGCTGCCCTCGCCCAGGAAACTCCCGGCCAGGTCGTCATCCACACCTTTGAAAATCCCATCAAACCCACCGGCGGCCTTGTCATCCTCAAAGGCAACCTCGCCCCCGAAGGCAGCGTGATGAAAGTCGCCGCCGCCAACCGCGTCGAGCATCGCGGCCCGGCGCGCGTCTTTGACAACGAAGAAGATTGCTTCGCCGCCGTCCAATCCGCCCAAATCAACCCCGGCGACGTCCTCGTCATCCGCTACGAAGGTCCCAAGGGCGGTCCCGGCATGAGAGAAATGCTGCAAGTCACCGCCGCCATCTCCTCCAACGCCGAACTCAGCGCGCACGTAGCCCTGCTCACCGACGGCCGCTTCTCCGGCGCAACCCGCGGATTCACCGCCGGCCACGTCGCCCCTGAAGCCTTCGTCGGCGGACCCATCGCCGCCGTCCGCGAAGGCGACATCATCCACTTCGACATTCCCAATCGCAAGCTGACCCTCGAGATCGGCGACGAAGAAATCGCGGCCCGCCTCAAAGGCTTCAAGCCGCCCCCGCTCCGCTGGCCCAAAGGCGTCTTCCGCAAATATGTCGATCGCGTAACCTCCGCCTCCGAGGGAGCTACAACGTAAAGGCGGCGTCTAGCTGCTCGCCTCTAGCTTTTGGCTAAAAGCTGGTAACTATCGACTGATAACCGGAAGAACAGCCGCCCAGACAAGAAGAAACTTTTCAGCGACTTTCTTCAAAGAAACAGAAACAAGCTCGCAACATCCGAAAACAAGCTAGCAGCTAGAGGCTAGAAGCTGGCAGCTAACAAGGAGTTTCACATGGGAACCAACGGCCAAACGCAAGCCTCGAACGCCCACCTCACCACCCCCACCCGCCTCACTGGCGCTGAAATCCTGTGGGCCACGCTGGTGGGCGAGGGCGTCACCACCGTCTTCGGCTATCCCGGCGGCGCCATCCTGCCCGCTTACGACGCGTTGCGCAAGTTTCCCATTCACCATGTCCTGGTCCGCCACGAGCAAGGCGCCGCGCACATGGCCGACGGCTACGCACGCGCCTCGGGCAAGGTCGGCGTAGCCATCGCCACCAGCGGTCCCGGCGCAACCAATCTGGTCACCGGCATCGCCACCGCCATGCTGGACTCCATTCCCATGGTCTGCGTCACCGGCAACGTCTCCAGCAAGGTGCTCGGCACCGACGCCTTTCAGGAAGTCGACATCACCGGCATCACCCTGCCCGTCACCAAGCACAACTTCCTCGTCAACCGCACCGAGGACCTTGCCCCCGCGCTGCGCCACGCCTTTCAGATCGCCGTCTCCGGCCGTCCCGGCCCGGTCCTGGTCGACATCACCAAGGACGCGCAGCAAGGCACGGCCATCTTCGACTTCGCCGCCGCCAAGCCGCGCCCTTACCGCCCCCATCCCATGCTCTGCGTGGAAGAGTCCGGTCTCGCCCACGCCGCCGAGCTCATCCGCAACGCCAAGCGCCCCGTCATCCTGGCCGGCCACGGCATCATGGAATCCGGCGCCATGGAGCAGGTCCGCACCCTTGCAGAACGCGCCCAGATTCCCGTCGGCCTCACCCTCCTCGGCCTGGGCGGATTTCCCGCCTCCCACCCCCTCAATCTCGGCATGATGGGCATGCACGGCGAAGCCTGGCTCAACCACGCCATCCAGGAAGCCGACCTGCTCATCGCCTGCGGTATGCGCTTCGACGATCGCGTCACCGGCTCCACCTCCACCTACGCCCTCAAGGCCAAGAAGATTCACATCGAGGTTGCCCCCGCCGAGATCAACAAGAACATCAAGGTCGATGTTGCCCTCGTTGGCGATCTGCGTGAAGTGCTCGAGAAGCTGCTCCCCCTCATCCCCGGCCGCGACGGCTCCGCATGGCTCAAGACCATCGACTCTTCCAAGGGCGCGGTCGCCGTCCGCGACATCAAGAACCTTCCCGACGACGGCCACCTTTATGCGGCCCACGTCATCCACGACCTCTGGCGCATCACCGGCGGCAACGCCATCGTCGTCACCGATGTCGGCCAGCACCAGATGTGGGAGGCGCAGTACTACCACCACGAGAAGCCCCGCACCCTGATCACCTCCGGCGGCCTCGGCACCATGGGTTTTGCGCTGCCCGCGGCCATCGGCGCCAAATTTGCCTGCCCTGACAGGGAGATCTGGGTCGTCGCCGGCGACGGTGGTTTCCAGATGACCGCTGCCGAGCTTTCCACCATCGTCCAGGAAGGCATCAAGATCAACATCGCCATCATCAACAACGGTTATCTCGGCATGGTCCGCCAGTGGCAGGAATTCTTCTACGAGGGCAACTACCAGTCCACTCCGCTGCTCAGCCCCGATTTCGTCAAGCTGGCCGACGCCCACGGCATCGCCGGCCGCGCCGTCCGCGCCCGCGCCGAGGTCGCCGGCGCCGTTGCGGCAGCCCGCTCCGCTCCCGGCACGTTTCTGCTCAACTTCCTGGTCGAAAAGGAGGAGTCCGTCTACCCCATGATTCCCGCCGGCTCTGCACTCCACGAAATGATCCGCCGCCCCGGCAACGACCCGCTGCTGGAATTGCCGGACGACAAGTAAGGCAGTGGTCAGTAATCAGTTGTCAGTGGTCAGTTCTCCTTTGCCGGTATCGGCAGTGCACCGGCAGGTCGTTTGCAGTTTCCCGATGCGGCTGACCAGTCCGCCAAAGATGCATAGTTCACTGACCACTGTTCACTGATCACTGACCACTGGAAAGGCTTTTATGCTCCACACATTCGTCGCCTACGTTGAAGATCTGCCGGGAGTGCTGACGCGCGTCGCGTCTCTCTTCCGCCGCCTCAACATCAACATCAACTCCCTCACCGTGGGCCGCAGCGAGCGAGCGGGCCTGTCGCGCCTGACCCTGGTCTGCGAGGCCTCCGCTGAGGCCGGCCATCGCATCCGCGCCAGCCTGTTTAAACTGGAGAATGTCGTCGATGTGGACGACATTGCCCAGGCCCCGTCGGTCACCCGCGAACTGGCGCTCATCAAGGTGGCCGCCTCGCCCCGCACCCGCTCCCAGGTCTTCGAACTGGTCGAGGTCTTTCGCGCCCGCATCGTCGACCTCGCCCCGGAGTCGCTCATGATCGAGATGACCGGCGTCGAAAGCAAGATCGAAGGCCTAATCCAGGTCCTCAACGAAGGCGAGGAGCGGGTGCTCGAAATCTGCCGCAGCGGCAAGATGACCATGCGCCGCGGCCATCACACCTCGAGCGTCCTCAAGGCCATGGGCGCCGGTTCCTCCGAATCTCCAGAGCCCGCCGAGCCGGACAGCGAGCCCGTGGAAACCTTGGAAGACGCCGCCGCCAACGAGCCGGAGTGAAAAGTCAATGCTGCGCTATCCGCTTCCAATGATGTTCTCATCCTGATCCCACAGAGACTGTCATCCTGAGCGGAGCGAAGCGAAGTCGAAGGACCTGCGGTTGTTTTTCAGCCGCATAGAGCAAAGAACTTCAACCAAGCAAAGGAAAAGCGAGAAAACCATGGCCAAGACTTACTACGATCACGATGCCGACCTATCCCTCATCCAGGCCAAGAAAGTGGCCATCATCGGCTACGGCTCCCAGGGCCACGCCCACGCCCTCAACCTCAAGGACTCCGGCGTCCAGGTCAAGGTCGGCCTCGCGCCCAACTCCAAATCCATCGCCAAGGCCCAGAAGGCCGGCCTTGAAGTGACCACCGTCCCCGAGGCCACAAAATGGGCCGACGTGGTCATGATCCTTACCCCCGATCAGACCCAGGCCAAGCTCTACGCCGAGGAAATCGGACCCAACCTCACCGCCGGCAAGTTGCTTCTCTTCGCCCACGGCTTCAACATCCACTTCAAAACCATCGTCCCCGCCGCCGACATCGACGTAGGTCTCGCCGCGCCCAAAGCTCCCGGCCACCGCGTCCGCGAAGTCTTCACCGAGGGCGGCGGCGTCCCCTGCCTCATCGCCGTCCACCAGGACTCGACCGGCAATGCCCACGCCCTTACCCTCAGTTATCTCAAGGGCATCGGCGGCACGCGCGCCGGGGTCCTCGAAACCACCTTTAAAGAGGAAACCGAGACCGACCTCTTCGGCGAGCAGGCCGTACTCTGCGGCGGCATCAGCGCCCTCATCAAGGCCGGCTTTGAAACCCTCGTCGAGGCCGGCTATCAGCCCGAGAGCGCCTACTTCGAAGTCCTCCACGAGCTCAAGCTCATCGTCGATCTCATCTATCGCGGCGGCCTGGCCTACATGCGCTACTCCATCTCCGACACCGCCGAGTGGGGCGACTACGTCTCCGGCCCACGCGTCATCAACGCCGAGAGCCGCAAGGCCATGAAACAGATCCTCGCCGAAATCCAGGACGGGTCTTTCGCCAAGCGTTTCCTGGCCGACCAGAACTCCGGCCGCAAGGAATTCTTAGCTTTCCGCGAAGCCGAAGCCAAACACCCCGTAGAAATCGTCGGCAAGCAACTCCGCGCCGCCATGCCGTTTCTTGATCCGGTAACGGTGGAGGAAGTGGCAAAGAACCGGTAAATGAAGAAGCCGGAGGGCCTCCTGCGCCCCTGATGCGACCAAAGATGCAGAAGGCCTACCGGGTTGATTACCAGCGGTTGTCGCCTTTTTTGCGATTGTTCTCCCAGTGGAGGGGTTGCAGATTGCTCAACGCCTCTGAACCACCTCGCGCTAGAGGAACAATATGGTCAACTTCCCAGCCATATTGGGTCGTCTGCCCATATTGACTCCAAGCAATCCAGGTTCCGTAAACGTCCTTGCGGAACAAGTTGGCATCATTGTTTCCATCGATCCGAGCCTTTGCCCAGATCTCGCTTAATGTTGCATGGTCATACTGAGTGCTTATTGCCATCTCTTCTCCTTCGCGTTGTGTGCCGCGAAACACCACAGCAGTTTTTTCTTGACGGCGAAGGGCGAAGCCGATCAAACTACATTTCGATCCGATAATCAGCTTGCACCCGTCACCAACGGGTGCCGGGGCAGATGGTACCGTCCACCGACCAAAGTATTCGGTACCACCTGGACTGAACGCCGCCTTAGGGCGGCGTTTTCCGTGCTTTTGGCACAGCGGCATTTGAAAAAATAGCGCTGTCTGTGGAACAAGTCAACAACAAACCACAATATCTTGTATTTCATGTGTACTTCTGAGGTTCCTCGCAGACATTTGGCTGTGGAAATGCTGCAAAATTAGTGCATTATGTGGAAAAGAAGAACCTCTAATGGAGAATCAATCCTTTTAGGAATCAAGATAAACAACCACGGCATATCACGCAATTCAGCGCAACTACCTAATCCTCTAAGCACTAACTTTCCTACAGCTTCTCCAATTGCGGTCCAATATCCCTTCCGCCGTATAGAATCCGCAGAATCTCCACCCGTTCTTCACCAACTCGGAACAGGATGGTAGCCCTGTGTTCGAATCCCATAGTTCGAAGACCGCTGACATTCCCGGCCACCGCAGTCCCTCGCTTCGGAAGGCTTCCAAGAGAAAGACAAAGCCTCTCTATCCGCGCAAGGTAGCCATCTGCAATTTCAAGGGATGATTTTTCTGCGATGTAGCAAAAGAGTGAATCCAGGTCGTTGACTGCCTCCGCCATGAAGTGAACCTCGTACTGTTTCAAGAGGCTCACTCACCCGTAGGCCGGCCATACTTGGCTCTCAACTCCCGAAAAACCTGAGCCGCCGGAACGCTCGGCCTGGGATCGGCCAACGACTCCTCGGCCAACTTGGTCAGCCACTCATCGGTGCCCGATTCCTCGCGTTCCAATGCGAGTAGACCAGCGCGAATCACCTCATCGGGGCTGGCGTAGGAGCCGGATTTTACGCGGTCCTCGACACTCTTCCGCAGTGGCCCGAGATCGACGACGATCCGGTTTTGCGCGGTTGCCATAAGGGCCTCCATGGAGTCGATTGTACCGCAGTTTTCGTTATAGCCGGGATGGCAGCGGCGGCCTACCCCACCCGCCTCTGCCCCGCTCCTTCTCCAGTCGCTCCGCCAGAAACACCTTGAGCAGCGACTGGTAAGGCACATCGCGCTTATTGGCAAGAATCTTCAGATCCTCGATCATGGCTACTGGCAGCCGGACGGAGATGGTTCTGAGCGACGGCTTCAGGTTGGGCAGTTTGGTGCGCTTCGCCGCGACCAATCCAAATACTCGGTCGAGTCCGCCCCCTCGCCCGACGAGGACCAGAACTCGAACTCTTCGGCTTCGCTCTTGAACTCAGGAATCGCTTTTTTCATGGACATCACTTCCGGTCCAGCCGGAACGCCGCCGCCTGAAAATCCCCGCGGAACCCCTCCTCCATCTCCAGCCCGTGGTTCATCCACCAGGCCCCACTGGCCACTGCCGGCGATCCCTCCCGCGCCTTGCCCTCAATCGCGCTCAGCGCGTACTCCGCCGCCGGATCCAGCCCCTTCAGCTTGAGCGTCGGAAACCCGCGTCCCTCCTGCGTCGAGTGGATAAACGCGAACACCACCGCCTGGCTCTTGTCCGGCCTCACCGTCTCGGTTGCCGAGAACTCGCTCCCGTTGCGCGGCGAAATCAGCCGGTAAAGCTCGCCCTGCACAATCGTCGCCTGCACCTGGTGGTAAGCCGCAATCAGCCGCTTGGCCGTCGCAGCCTCGTCCGGCGTCCAGTTCGCAATATTCGCGCCAATCCCCAGCGACCCCTGCATCGAGCTTAGTATCCGGTAGCTGAGCGACGTCGTCCGCTTGTTCAGCCAGTGCGGCGAGTCCGTCACCCACGCCATCATCACCTGCGGCGTGTACGCATACGTGAACCCATCCTGAATCGTCAGCCGGTCGAACGGATCGGTATTGTCCGAGGGCCAAACCTCGTCCACATAGCGCAGAATCCCCAAATCCACGCGCCCGCCGCCTCCCGAGCAGGACTCGATCTCCACCTGCGGGTGTCTCTTCCGCAGTTCCGCCAGAATCGCGTACAGGTTGCGCGTGAACTCCACATAAACCCGCTTCTGTTCCGCCGCCGGCAACTGGTCCCACCCCGGCTCGCTCCAGTTGCGGTTGTAATCCCACTTCAAAAACGCAATATCGTTCTCCGTCAGCAGCTTGTCCAGGAAGCCCAGCACATACTCCCGCACCTCCGGCCGCGCCAGGTTCAGCACCAACTGATTCCGCTGTTCCGACTCCGGCCGTCCCGGAAAATGCAGCACCCAGTCCGGATGCTTGCGATACAAATCCGAGTCCGGGTTCACCATCTCCGGCTCAACCCACAACCCGAAATCCATCCCCAGCGCATGAACCTTGTCGATCAGCGGCTTCAGCCCGTGGGGAAACTTCTCCTGGTTCACATACCAGTCGCCCAGCCCCGCGTGATCGTCCTTGCGCTGCCCAAACCATCCGTCGTCCATTACAAACCGGTCGATCCCCAGCGCCGCGGCCTTCTCCGCCAGCGCCATCTGTCCGGCCTCGGTCACGTTGAACTCCGTCGCCTCCCACGAGTTGTAGATCACCGGCCGCGGCCTGGGCGTCAGCGCCGTTCGTGAAGCTGCCGGCGCCTGTCCCGCCTTCGCTTCCGTCCGCGGCAAAATGTGCTCCAGTTCATAGCGGTGCAGCAGACGCGAAGCCCCGTCCAGCCCGTTCTTCGCATACCCACCGTAGAAAACCGGCGTCTCCAGCTTTTCCCCGGCGTGCAGCACATACCCAAAGTCGAATGGATTGAAGCCGCCCGTCACCCGCACCGCGTCCAACTGGTCCTGCTCCACCGTGATCCGCCACGACCCGCTCCACCCCAGCGCTCCAAACCACACCTCGCCGTGCTCCTCTTCCGCCTCGCCGGCCTGAAGCGCAAACCACGGATTGGCCTGGTGCCCCGTCGAGCCCCTCCGGCTCTCGATCACCCGCGCCCCCGCGCGCACCGTCTCCTGGTTCAGCGTCCACTCCCCGGCCCAGCGCCCGGTCAGGTAGTTCAGCGTGTAGCGCCCTGCCGGCAGCGCCCAGGCGGCGGCAGCCGCCTGCTCCACCGTCACCGCCTCGCTCCCGCGGTTCTCGATTGTCGCACTCCGCGCCAGAATCCCGCTCTCCGCGTCGATCGCGTAGTGGAGCGTCACAAAAATGGGCCGCGCAATGTCTTTCAGCACCACGTCGAACCCATTGGCAGCCTCCGCGTAGCTCTCGTAGTGCAGCACCAGGTCGCGGTTCCCGTCGGCAAAGCTCACCTTCAGCGCCGGCTCGTTGAACAGCCCCGCGCCCCACCCCGCGTACTCCTGCGGCGTATTGGTGTAAGAAGAGTCGAACGACGCCCACTCGCGCATCGGCACAGCCTGCGGAAACTTGTCCGTCGCCCCCAACCGTCCGCCCCAGTAAAGCTGCTCCAGTTCCCCGCGCGCGTTCACCCCAAACAAATAGGAAACCCCGCCGCCATCCAGCCGGAAGACCTTGGCCGCCGCATCGAAGTGGTTGACCATGGGCTGAGCATAGCCAACAGCGGGTGCAACCAGCAAAACCAGAATCGTTGAAAAGGTTTTCAACACGTGCAGCCTCCTACCGCAAATCTTCAAACCGCCCCATCATACCATCCACGCTGACCCTTCGAGCAGGCCACGCCCGGTCCAACGTCCTGCGCATCTTCACTCGCCGCTGCGCTGGGGCTAACTTGCCGCATTTGTAATTGATCCGGCCCTTAACGATTCAATCGAAACTGGGTGCCCCGCCCTCGCTCCGCCGCGGCGGACCGCGGCGGATTTTTGCGGCTGGGGTGGGATTTCACTGTCGCATTCCAAAGAGGCCGGATCAATAATAGCTTTGTCCAACCGCCCCCGCCCGTTCATGAGGAGCAATCCATCAAGCCTTCGCGGCGCCATTCGCCTGTGCAGCCGTCGCCCGTTCCGTGCCCTTCCCAGCCTGCCCGCGCAACGTCAAAATCGCGTAGCAGCAAAGAATCACCTGCAATGGATCGACCGGCCGCATATGGTAGGGCTCCGGATGGGTGAAGTAATAGACCACCGGAAACAGAAACAGCACGCCGCCGTAGCGAATCGCCTCGAACGGCCTCCGCCGCCACGCCAGAAACAACCCCACAACCGCCAGCAGCGTCATGCAACTGGCAAACGGGATGTTGAATGGGTCGGTCGGCTCCACGGCCAGATAGCGCTTGTCGAAGCTCCAATAGCCCGTCCAAAGATAGACGGCGCGCCGCGCGCACATCCCCGCGTACCAGCCTGGGTGCTCCTTGATATAAGCCCTGGCCTGTTGCGCCTTGTGGTCCATGTAGGCCAATTCGCCCTGGTCGTAATCGGCCAGCTCCTTCGCGTCGTGCAGCGGGTGCTTCTCGTCACTCGTCCAGCGCAGGTTGCTGCCGTTGTTGCCCATCCACAGTTCCAGCCCCATGCTGTCGCGCATGGGAATGAAGCGGTGAAACACCACGGCGTCGCGAATCAGCCACGGCGAAATCGCGGCTGCCAGCGTCACCGACGCCACCACCCCCGGCAGCAGCCAGCGTTTCCCCGCCTTCGCCAGCCTCCACGCCGCCAGCGCCATCAGAAACGGCGCCACCACCAGGACCGACGGCTCCGTCAGCCCCGCAGATCCCGCCAGCAGGCCAAAGCCGGCCCACAGTCCCAGCCGCGGCGAGATCTCCAGCTCCTGCGCCAGGTAGAGCAGCCAGCACAGGCTCAGCAGCAGCAGGTGCGTCGACCAGGCCCACGCCGCCGCAAAGTAGATCCCGTAGGGGAAAAACACCCACACCCAGCCCGCCCACCTGGCCACGCGCTCACCAAAGCTCCGCCGCGCCATCAGGAAGATTGGAATGCAGGCCAGCGCGTTGATCAGGCAGTCGAACGCATGAACGGCAAAGATCGACGGCGCGGTGTGAACGCCGAAAAAGTAGAAAATCGCAGCCACAATCAGCGGATAAACCGGCGGCATGATCGCCGAGGGCTGTGTGGAAGCAAACGGGCTGCCGAAGCCCTGCCCCGCCAGCAGCGCCCGCGCCACATTCCCCTGCTCCCAGGCGTGGATGTGGTTGGCATCCATCAGGTTTTCGATGGTATCGAACGGAATCGCCGCCAGCCGCAGGACGAGCGCAATCAGCACCATCCACGCCAGCACCGGCACCGCGCGCAAACGCCCGCGAATCGACGTGCTCAAAGCGTTTCCCTTTGTCCCACGTCTCCCATCATAGCCGGGCCTCTCCAATCGCGGGCCATTTCCAGCCCCATCCCGCTCGAACCGTTGCAAGCCTGTCGGGCTTCTTCACTGTTGCTGGAATGTGGGTTACTCTAATGTGGGGGACCCTATCCTTGGCGGCCTTTCGAGGGAGAATTACAGGGGTGGGAAGCGAGCGCCTAAGGCACCACTTCCACGCCCCGCCAAAAGGCCACGTACCCCTTGATCCTGCGCGCCGCCGGCTTGGGGTCCGGGTAGTACCAGGCCGCGTCCGGGTTATCCTTTCCGTCGATCAGCAGGTTCAGGTAGCGCGCCTGCCCCTTCACGGGACAAATGGATGTCGTGGTGCTGGGGCGAAAGTACTTCCGCTTGAGGCTGGCCTCAGGAAAGTACACATGCCCCTCCACCGTCTCTGTGGTCTCGCTTTCGGCTATCACTGTGCCGTTCCAGATCGCTCGTGCCATGGTCAATATCCGGGGAAAACCGCTCTTAGCCCCTCCCATCGGCCCCCAAAGCCGGGCCTGGAGAGAGGATCGGATACGACACTAACAGAGTTTCCGCGGCGTGGCGCATCCATCTTGCGGCCGGGAATCCCCGCAGGCAACCTGCTTTCCGTCCGAAACCTACTTCGCTTCCGAAATGGTCTCGATGTGAACGCTCTTCTTGGCCGCATCGGCGGTCGCGGTCACCGTCACATGATCGCCGTAAAAAGCCTTCACCGCCTCCGGATTGTCGATGGTCCAGACCTCTTTCTTGGTCTCGTCCACAAACACCGGGGCTTCCCCGCCCTCAATGCACTTCTTCACGCACGCCACGTTCGCGCCGCTGCCAGCGTGCTTGGCGCCGCACATCGCGTCGGAGATCCAGCCATTGATGGTGGTGGAATCGGCTGCCTTGGCCGCAAGCACGGTCAGAGCAAAAAAAGCTGTCAGCAAAACCAGAACTCGTTTCACGAGAAACCTCCAGGGGATTGGAACTCTCGATCTGCTACCATCATGCCTCACCGGCCGCAATTCGGCAAGATTTTTTCCCGATCACGGTTTGGGCGGATAGGAATACTGCCCGTGAGCTTCCTGCTTTGCCGGCTCGCTGTTCCGCCTGGCCTCCACATTCTTCAGCACCGCCTCGTAGCGTTGCGCCGCCGCTGAAAACCGGTTTACCAGCTCCGCCGTCTTCGTCAGAAACCCCGGATTCTTCTCCCGGATCGCCTCCAGAATCGGCGCAAACTTGGCCAGCAGAAAGAACCCCTCGGCGTTGCAATCCACAAACAGCTCCGCCGAAACCGCCCCGTGCAGCACCATCGCCGCCGCCATCTCCCAGTAGGTCAGCACCTGCCGCAGCCACGCATTGTGCGGGTCCGCGGCGTTCGATGCCACGGCGAAAAACTCCTCCGCCGTCGCAGGCCAGAACTCGCCCGTTATCCACGCCCGGGCCTTGCGCATCTCCGCTTCGGTACGCAATTCATAGAGTCTCAGGATGATCTCAGCATCCGCAGGCGTTGCAAGCATACGTTCCATGGGCATTTCTCCGCTGCCCCATATTACCGGATTCGCCCCGGAGTGCGCTGAGCCGCAGGCCCGCATTCAGCCCGTAAGGAGGCCGGGATGGCCTTTGCCGCTCTGCTGGCCATTCCTCAGAACCTGTATAAAAACTCCAGTAAGTGGCAATTCTCGAGGTCTTTGTAACAGGGCACGACTTCAGTCGTGCCGCAAGTGCCGCAAAATCAATGTGGGCTTCAGATGGGATGAGACGGCTGGTCTCGCGGAGCAGCTAAGCTGACCGCAACGCACTCGAGGGTGCAAAAGGAGACCAGCCGATGAGCAAGATTAGCAAACCAGCAGGACGTAAGAAAACA
>Ga0224554_1001112_pt1 | contig 18323 bp, 9 predicted proteins | sample 714S22024metaG_FD_180666 | JGI IMG/M metagenome (GOLD analysis project Ga0224554, IMG submission 180666) | Peat soil microbial communities from Stordalen Mire, Sweden - 717 S2 20-24 | ecosystem: Environmental > Terrestrial > Soil > Wetlands > Peat | place: Sweden: Norrbotten County, Stordalen...
GGATAATCGGCGTAGCGCTGTTTTACGTTCAGAAGCCGTACTTGCGGAAAATCTGCTCCCGCGATCTCCTGTTTTGCATTCTGAGCATCTTGCAGAGAGAAGCCCATGTTCGACTGGCCCGATGCAATCCACACATCCCCTACGAGCACATCCGTTAATGTGATGGTATTCGTTCCCCGAATGATAAGAACAAATGGTCCGCCGGGACCTCCAGATGGAAGTTGTACCGCCCAGCGGCCCAGCGAATCCCCAGTCGTAATCTGCTCTTTTCCACGAAAGGCTACTGTGACTGTTTCGCCGGCCGCCGCATCTCCCCACACATGTACCGGTTCATCTCTCTGAATGACCATGTGATCTGCAAAGAGCGCAGGAAGGCGAACTGCTCCGTAAAGCGGTAAAGAAGCATACCCCAACAAGAGTAAAAGACAACTGCGTGCCAACGAACTCATCTCTTTCAACCGTCCTTTACTTGGCATTTCTTCTGCTAAAAATAATACTGCTTTGGAAATGTTCGGACAATGAGGGTATTCATCATTGCTCCGGTAAAGTCCCTTTAAAGTGAATACCCGCGCTCTGAGTCGAAATCCAATCTATTCGGATGATGCGGGTGTCAATCATATTGAAAAGGAGTCAATTATCTCTGGATTGAACAATAGATGTTCGGCTTCCACGCCCCATCGGATCAAATGTCCTGAGTCTGGCTGTTCCTGCGACCGCGACAGGCATGACATATCTTGTGGACCTTGCATTGGGTTCGCTGCCATCTGTGGTGTATCGGATAGATAATCCAGGGAAGGAGACATTGGCTTTAAGAATGCCCTTTTCGATGACTGCACCCGGAGGGGGGATACGGTACTGAAATCCACCATTTAAGTACGAGAGTCGGCGAAGCTCTCGCTGCCCCAACTGATTGGAGAATTCATTCCAATCGCGCGCGAAGGCGGCGGAATTCAGGCCGTTACAGTCGGATTCCCATGCCGGTTGCTGAGCCCATGCTCGTTCGGCCAGAGCCAGAAGCTTTGGGAACAGAGAATACTCCATTGTGGATTGGCCAAGTATATGTTCAGCCCACAGGCTTCCCTGCAACCCAACGATGTGGCTCTTTCCAGATACCTCAAGCTGTTCTCTTTCACGAAAAGCTTCGCATGGATGTACCAGTTTCCCCATCAAATCGGCTCTCTCTGAAGCGTAAAGATTTAAAGGCAGGAATTCGTATACTTGTCTGGCATCCACAAACCCGGCCCAGTAATTGCCTGGCTCCTCAGGATCCTTGCTATAAGGCATGTCGAAGTAGAGATTGGATGCCTGCGCCATGATGACGTCGTATCCACGATTGGCCAATATGTAGGCGGTGCCCATGTTCTCCTCGCCCCAAACATTGTTCCACGCGTATGCGAGTGGATGATTATCCAGAAACGAAAGGTCGGGAACAAGACTGCCCGTAGAATCCGGCCGAATCAACCCCTCTTCCCATGTCGCGGCGATCAACCCCATTTCGTGCAATATAGCGTCGATCTGTTGGAAGTAGTTGCTTCGTAATTGGGCGGCGGAATGATTGGTGATCGCCGTTCCAGCCCCAATTCCACATGCCGGAGACCCCATCCATGCACCCTGCGGCACTTCGTCGCCTCCAACATGCACCACCCTGAGCGTGCTTCCGGCCTCGGCATACATTTTGACGAGTTCTTTGAACACCTTTCTCATGAAGTTAAACGTTGAAGGCATACAAATGTTCATTACATTGTCATGCCATCCCTGTACCGATTCATAACTCGATTTATCGTCGGGATCGGTCAATAGATAGGTTTGTGCGTCTTCAGCGTTTCCCTGTCGCATGAGGCGGCGAAACCGGGCCTGCATCGATTTTATTGCGGCCCGCGCATGACCGGGAGATTCAATCTCGGGAATGACATCGATTTTCCGGCGCGATGCGTATCGCAAAATTTCTATGAAGTCTGCGCGCGAGTAATAGCCGCTACCATGGGAAATGGCCGGATCGGTGCTGGGACCTGAACCGAAGGATGGTATCAGGCGATCAGCCTCTTCTAAAGTGTGTCCACGCCGTCCGCCTACCTGTGTCAACTCTGGAAGGCCGGGGATTTCCAGGCGCCAACCCTCATCGTCCGCCAGATGTAGTTGAAGTTTGTTCAATTTGTAGAAAGCCATTGCATCCAGAAGCTTGAAGATCGTCTGCTTGGACTGGAAATTTCTGGCGACATCCAAAGTTAGTCCGCGATGGTGAAAGCGTGGCGCATCCTCGATAACTCCCGCATCGATGCGGATCGAGGGGTGAGGCAAGCGATAATACTTGACGGGAATCAGCGCGCGGAGTGTCTGAATACCGTAAAAGACGCCGGTTGCAGTGCTGGCGGAGATGGTGATCTGACCCCGCGGCGCGACCTCGACCCTGTAACCTTCCTCGTCGTCGATCTCATGCAGACTGCCGGTGGTCGGCTTGGCAAGCACGAGGCGGATCGACCCGGCAGAGACATCTTGTACGCCGATTCGCAAACGAGCGCCCAGGAGCGGCTGGAGCACGGATACGAAATAGTCGGCCTCGCTCTCGAGTTGGGGAGAACAGACGACGATTGTCCGAGAGGTGATCCTGGTTGCACCTTCCAATCGTTGCGTATACGCGGGTGTGGGGAGGACTTTTCCAACCTGATCCAGCGGGAGTTGGGTGAGCGCCCGATTTTCGGCGAATCGCACCTGCGGAGAATCGGTGGGCAATACGTCCCCCTTGCCGCGAGACGTTTGATTGGAATCTGTAAAACGTCCCACTTCGAAGTGTGTGACGGGTAATGGTTGAGATGGAGAGCCGTCCGCGCCGGTGAATACGAAGTAGAACCCCGAGGGGGCGAGAGATGCATTGATGATGGGTAACGCAAAATTCATTGGAATTGCGATCGTATGGCCGGGCTCCAGGGGAAGGAACGAAGAGGCGGGTTCCAGGCGATAGAAGTCTCCGTTAATACGGGTAATACGCACCGTGGAGGTTTGCGGAAGGGGACCGATTTCCTGGTAGAAGTTGAAGTAGAGAGCCCATCCGGTTCTTGAGAGTGTGCTCCGTCCCGAATTTGTGAGCGCGAGTTCGGATTGACACAGCGGCGATGTGCCGAGGCCGTTGTTCAAGACGCGCCAGCGTATCGAATAGCTCCGCCTCGGGACGGGACCACTGGTCCCGGCATGTATATTAACGGTCAAGAATAAAAACAAAAGCAATGCGAAGCTGGCGGATCTTCTTCGTGAGGTCATGCCGCACCTTTCCATCTCCAGGCTCAAATGAAGTCCGCCCGGAGCAGACGATTCTGGATATGCATCGCAATCCTACCTGAGGCATTCGCGCGCACCCAGTAGCGAACAGTTGCTAACGGAGTCCGGGCAGAGATAAAGACGGCGCGGGCGTCAAGGGCTGTGTTTTTTCCGCATATACAGCGGTTGGAATTCCACGCGCGCGAATGAATCGAGAGTGGGGAAACCGCTGTGGCGGCATGAGTATCAATTCCGCAACAACTGTTCGTTACGTCGATCTCTGCCTCAGCCTGCCTTGCTCGTTCCATATGATCGGTAAAAATCCTCCACGTCGCTGCTCCACAATCACCTTCGGGAGGGAGCGCCGCAAGCGACAGTTCGCCCACTTCAGCAGGGCCGTTGCTTGGCCTTTTGTCTGTAATTCACACATTATGAGTCCAACAGCCCGGCCAACTGCGGGCTCACGAAGCTTTTGAATCGGCCACTCGGCGGGGAAACACTCGCGTATTGGTGGGAATGCGCGCAAATTCTCCTGCAAGAGGGGCATTCACCGTGTTCGCCAACATAAACACCACCATTCATGAAAGCGCAACTGTTCGCTACTGGACTTGGCCATCCTGCGTATTATTATGGCGACAATCTTTATAGGGAGTGCAATTTGCAAGCGCGGAATCCATGCCGCGCAGGTTGTAGCGGGCCATGACAGAGCGTCTTTCGGGAAATTGAGACTTTCGGGAGCAAGCCGCAGTGGAATCGAGCCTAGCACCTTACGCGCGGCGACACTTCAAGAAGGTGGGGGGTGTGGGTCAGATGGCAAAATTTCAGACGGTATCGATCGGGCTTCGGCTGTCGCGCATCGGCGCTATGGAATTTTGGATTCAGAGTAAAAGATCCTTGGCGGTCTTGCGCAGGGCGCTATTGTTCGCGGCAGCCATATTCATTCTGTTCTTGTGTCCGCTCGGGTGCGGCGGTAGTTGCGCATCCAATTCCGGGCCCACTACATCCACCACGCCTATTTTCGATTCAAACCCGGCCCATTCTTTCCAAAAGGATAATGGAATTTTTCTCAATTATGGGTTCGTGACGAATCTCATGACCGACAGTCAGATCGCAGCTGTCATCTCGTGGCTGCACGCGCGGCTTTTCGTTTATCAGTTCCTCGATGTCTCCGCGTTGAACTCCGACGGAACGATGAGTTCGTCGCAGTATGCTCAACTGGCGAATTGGATCCGTGTTTCACGCGCGACCGACCCGAGTCAGAAGATCATCCTATACATCAGCGGGACTCTCGATCTTGTGAACACGCCGTCTGCCTGGCCGAACATAGCGGCTGTATGCAAGATGTTCATTACCCAGTACGGCGCGGATGGCATCAATCTCGATTTCGAGCCCTACCGCACGGACAGCGCAACGGAAGCCAACTACATAGGTATGTTCAGCGCCGTTCGCAACGCAATTGGGCCGAAGGTGAATCTGTCGCTGGACTATACCACCGACCCTGACTATACATGGTCCGCGGCGTTCTACAAGCAGGCTTCAGCGTATTTCACCTGGATGATGCCGTTGGTATACGACACTTCGTGCACAACCGTCGGTTGCTACAACACCCTGATCGACAGCGCTCTCGTTTTTCAATACAACAATCTGGCGGCGAATACCCTGCTCTATCCGATATTTCCTGCATATGCGAAGTCGGATACTCACGATCCTGCTGTCGAAAACCTCGTAACCAGCACAAGCGAACTATGGAATTTGATTGGCAACAACCATACACAGGTCTATGGCATTGGAGTCTGGTGGTACTACGACTGGGACTCCACTGCGGATACCGACTGGGCGGCATGGCTTGCGCACGATTAGTTCGAGCCCAACGCTTCGCACATAGTCCCACGCGGCGAGGGAGTGTTCTTTGGCTTGCCGCACAAACCGAACCTTGAACCCTTTTGGAGGAAGTATTATGACGCGTAATTCGACGATACCCAATTGGTTTGCAGATAGATGTGTCTCTTTCCGCAATGACCTGCCGGCGAATTTGGGAAGACATTTCTGGATTTGCCTGTCTATCATGATGTTGCTGCTCGGGTTTTCGGCAAGTCTGTCACGGCTTTCCGCTCAAACCGTCAGCGCTACACTTACCGGCAGCGTCGCCGACCCCTCAGGCGCGTTGATACCGGGCGCGAAGGTGACAGCGCACAACGATGCGACCGGCGCTGAACGCTACGCCACAGCCGGCGTGTCGGGAAACTTCGCAATTCCTGAGTTGGCAGTGGGCACCTACACCGTGACCGTGGAATTCACTGGGTTTGAACGGTACATTGCGCAGAACATCGTGCTCAACGTGGGCGATCACCGCGACCTGGCCATTCAACTCAAAGTCGGAACATCCACATCGACCGTCACAGTTACTTCGGCTATCGACACGGTGGATACGCAATCCTCCTCGCAGGACACAACGATTACCGCCAGCGAGATCGAAGATCTTGAGTTGGACGGACGCCACTTTGAAACGCTGGTTTCCCTGCAACCGGGCGTGGTGGGCAGCGGCCAAACTCTCTACGTCAATGGGAATCGCTACACCGGAAACAACTGGACCGTTGACGGCGCCGATGTAGTGGACAGCGGTTCGAATGGATCGACCGTCAGTTCGCCTGCCCTCGACTCCATCGCCGAGTTCAAGACAGCCCGCAGCAGCTATGACGCCCAATATGGACGCGGCGGCGGCGCGCAAATTAGCGTGGTCACGAAGGGGGGCACCACTTCTTACCATGGCGACGCATTCGAATACATCCGCAATACGGTTTTCGACGCCAACGACTACTTCAACAAGAATTTCGCCAATCCTCAGGATGATATTCCGCGCCAGCAGTATCACTACAACAACTTCGGCGGCACTTTCGGGGGTCCGGTTCCGTTCGAGAAAAAGAAGCTGTTCTTCTTTATCTCCGAGGAATGGAGAAAATTCAAATATCCCAGCACGGTGACGTCAAATGTTCCATCGACGGCAGAGTTAAAAGGAGATTTTAGTGACCAGGCGTCTCAAGGCCTGGTTATTGCTCCTTCGCTGATGCCCTCCGGTTGCCTTGACAATACCGGCTACGTGATCTCCTCAACTTGTTTCAGCAGCAACGCAAAGCTCTTCCTGCAGAATGTTTGGGATAAATTGCCAGCGCCCAACTCCACCTACCCTGGAGTTGCCCAATATATTTGGGATGACAGCAACTACAGCAACACCCGCCAGGATTCGGTCCGGCTGGACTACAACTCCCGCAAGTGGCAGGCGTTTGTTCGCGTTACGAACGACAATCAGCCGGCCAATCAACCGACCGGCCTCTATTCCTATGACACTGTTCCTGGCTACGACCCGACCATTACAGTAGTGGGTTCGCGCACATACCTCGGTCACCTGACAAATACGTTTACGCCTAAGGTGGTCAACGAACTTGAATATGAGTACACCAGAGGCAGTATTGATGTTCATCCAGCCGGGGGAGCGGATATAGACTCCACCTTCTTCAACGCATTGACCCCCATCACCACCGCAAATGAAGTTTATGGCCGCGTTCCCATAGCTTACATTTATGGCAACTGGGGGGATCCAGGCAGCCCGAACGTAGACAGTCTCTCGAATCCCGAGGCGCCTTATCGTGAGCGGAATCTCGATCACCAGTTTTTCGACAATCTCGTGATCGACCTAGGCAGACATTCCCTGCGCGCCGGCTTTATGGTGCAGACGCTGGAGAAGACCGAGAACTTCGACAACAACACCAACGGCATCTTCGAGTTCTATGACGATTTTGGCCTTCCGACCGAGGATTATGGCGGCGCCTACGTTCCAGCGTGGGGCAGCTTCCTGCTGGGTCAGGCGGGAGACTACCAGTACTGGAGCAGGGACATTATCCCCGATCTGCATTACAACAACATCGAAGCGTACTTCCAGGATGATTGGAAAGTTACCAAGCGACTGACGGTGAATCTTGGCGTCCGCTATAGCCTCTTCCCTCCTCCCTCGGACTCGACCGGCACCATGAGCGGATTCGATCCGGCCCTGTTCAAATCGGCCGCGGCGCCAACCTTCGCCAGCAACGGCTCTGTGACCAGCGCCAACTGGAACCCATCTACCTATCTGAACGGCATTATTATCGGCAGCCCTGGCGCGTCTCCGTATCCCGGAACCACGTCGCCGTGGGGGTATAAGGTGAACCCCACCAACAAGAAAAACTTCGGTCCCCGCGTCGGTCTGGCATGGGATCCCTTCGGCAACGGAAAGACCTCGGTTCGATCAGGCTATGGTATCTACTATGACCGCTCGTTGAACGGCATCTGGGAGCAGAACCAATCGCTCAATCCTCCGTTCATTCAAGCCCCGGTCTACTTGTATTGCCAGGGAGCGGCAAATTCGGACAGTGGAACTGGTTGCTCGCCCGGCGTAAACTCGTTCGACGCTTGGAACTCCAACGCAACTTTAGACGCCGCTGTAAATTCGCTTCACACCGTAGGCGCGCCCAATCTGCCCAACGCCTACACGCAATCCTGGAACCTGTCGGTGCAGCGGCAATGGGGTAACAACGTCTTCGAAGTGGCCTATATCGGCACCAGGGGAACCCATCTGCTGGGAGCCGTCTCCCTCAATGAGGTTCCCGCGGCGACTGCGGCGGCGAACCCCAATACCAACGCCAATGCAGAACGTCCTTATCCGGGGTATGGAAAGATCACTGCCATCGAGGGTAGATTTTCCTCCCACTACAATGGCTTCCAGGCGTCTTGGGATAGGAAAGTGGCCAAGGGACTGAACGGAGGCGCCACCTATACCTATGCCTCCTGCATCACGAACAACAACGACGACCGCTTTCAAGGCGCGGAGGACACATACAATCTCTCCTATGGGCGCGGCCTCTGCAAGTTCGGCAATCGCGAGGTTGTGACAGCCCACTACATCTACGACCTGCCCATCTTCCAGCACAACAGCGGATGGATGGGCAATGTACTCGGCGGATGGAAGTTCTCCGGAATCACGACCTTCAACACTGGGGATCCGCTGACGCCTGTCCAGTCCAGAGATCCATTCTGGACCAGCAGGAACCGCCTGGGTATCGGACTGGCGAATGGCACCACGATTATTCCGGATCGCGGTACCGGCAGCCCGTACGCCTCGCCGCGGACCGTTAATCAGTGGTTTACCAATGCCAATGGCGCGTATGTGGATGCGAAAGGGCATTTTGGCAACTCTGGCGTCAGCATCCTGACCGGACCGCACTACCTCGACTTCGATTGGGGGTTGCGCAAGACATTCAAAATCAGAGACAAAATCAACTTGCAATACTCGGCCGATGCATTCAACGTCTTCAACCATGCCAACTTCACCGATCCGAACATGAACATCGACTCCACTTTTGGCCAGATTACTTCCGATATCGCTTTTCGCGACATGCAGATGGGCCTGAAACTGAAGTTCTGAAAAATCGGGGGTGGGCTCACCAGCCCGCCCCCGCTCTTCCTCTCCAATGCAAACCATTCCCACTCGCGGCCTGACGGGTTGAGGCTCAACGATTGAAGAGCCAGGCTTTACTTAGGGGCAGCTCGCGAAACGGGACCAATCGTGCGACCAGAAGAAGTTGATATTGAAATTGAAAGATTACCGCAACGCTTCATCCGCATTGTTGTCGTGAATTGAACTTCTGCAAGCTATTGATTTCATCGTCTGAAGAATTTGTAAACGGACACTAGCTTCCGTTTTGTGAATTTACCCGATATGTCCGACTCAATCAATCGCCGTTCCGAACGGATCATCAAATTCCTTTTGGAGAACGAAACAGCCGCTATCGAAGAACTGTTCGCGATCACCGGCTCCTCGACGCTCAGCGTCCGGCGCGATCTCGCGCGGCTGGAGGGCCGGGGCCTGATCCGCCGCACGCACGACGGGGCAACCCTGGTAGGGCCGCTGCTCTACGAGCCCTTTCGCTACGACAGATCCTTTCTGGCGCACGAACAACGCAATGCCACTGCAAAGCGCCGCATCGGGCTGGCGGCTGCCGAACTGGTGCAGGCCGGCGAGACGGTGGGCCTGACTGCAGGCGCCGTCACCACCCACATCGGCCGCAACCTGCGCCACCACGACAAAATTCAGGTCGTTACGAACGCCATCAACATCGGCATGGAGCTGTACAACCAGCCAGGCATACGCATCTATCTGACCGGCGGCGTGGTTCTCTGGGCCTGGTCGTTTTCGCTTACCGGTAATGCGGCGCTTGCCTTCCTCGACAATGTCCACATGGACAAGGTCTTTTTCAGCGTGACCGGCCTGGAAGCCGAGCGGGGAGCCACCACGCTCGAAACCGACGAGGCGCTGATCTATCGCAAGATGCTCAAAAAATCAAAACAGGTCATTGTCGCTGCTGAGTCCGGCAAACTCGGCAAAGTGGGCCCGGCCTTCATCTGCCACTCCAACGAAATTAATATTCTGATTACAGACTCTGGGGCGAGCGATGAAGCTATCGCTCCATTCGCGTGCCGGAACATCCGCGTGATTCGCGCTTGAAGCGGGGATAAAATCGCAATTCGCCGGAATGATGCAAAATGAGCCTGTCGCGTGACGATCCTCCGCTCTGTCACCACACATGACTGGCGACAGCCACGGGAATTCCCGGAGAGCCGTGGACAATATTCACTCGCAGCACAATCTGAACATTCTTGTTTTGCCATCCGGCCGGAAGGCCGCGCAGGATCTCGGAAAACTGCGCCGGATTCGACACCACATTCCCGGCGGCTTCTGTCCCGAAATACGAGATACCCGCAATCTCAACCAGAACACTATGCGAATCCGGATCGAAGAAACGCGAAATCAACGCGTAATCCTGGGTCAGTTGCGGATCCGCCGGATAGGAGGAGATTTTCCACTGCGAGGGGTGTCCGTTGTCCAGAACGGCGTTGTTAATCAACGAAAAGCGGAGTTGGCGGCTGATTTCATTCCACCGCGAGTAGGAGTAGCCCACAAGAATCGCCGGGGCCGTTTGCAGGTCGTGGTAGGAAAGCTCGGTTCCCACGCGAAGGCGATAGGGATGCTTCCTCTGGACAAGCATCTCCGAGATGCGTGTCACCGCATTCAAATCGCCGATCGCAAGGAACTGGTCACGAGTGGAGACGATGTCCTCGAACGAGTTGGGCGGATCCCGCTTCTGGGTAAAGACCGGAACCGTGCTCACACAGAGCCAAACCGGGTTTTCGCTACGCACTAAAGGAGCCCAAAACTGCTCTACCAAGGGTGAACTGGCATTGCGGCGCTGGAAGATGCCAAGATAGATGAGGCAAAGCGTTAAAACTACAATCAAGCTTGCCAGGAGCCATTTCCAGCGATGCAGAAGCGCGGCCCAATGTAGCGGTGCCCGGGGCTGATCCTCCAGTGCCGCGCAAACCGGCGCATCGATCAACGATCTTTCAAGCGGAGATGCAACTCCTAAAACTCGGTCAGGATAGCGGAATAGAGGCACATAGCTTCCAGAAGGTAATTCGATCCGAACCGGATCAGCTAACCCCTCTGAAGCATAGTAGTCGTGCAAACGCTTTCGGACTTGTCCGGCCTTCACGCGAACCGTTGCGTCATCGCTTGGCTCATAGGAGGCCGGGCGGCCAAACAACTCCATCCCGATAGTGCGCTCCTTGAGTGTCTCTTCTTCTCCGCTAAGCGTGCGCGTCACGATGTAGTGCAGAAAATCGAAGCACCGCTTCGACGCTCGAAACTCCCTACTTTGCTGAATTCGGTTCAATTCCTGGTGGGCTTCGGTAAAAGACACTTCAACGCCCGGCAGATGCTCCATTGACAGCATGTGGTCTGCTGAATTTCCGTCATTTTCCAATGTCAACCCCGCATTCCGTGTCGTGTAAATGATAGGGCCGGCAACCCACAAGAGCAATATCCGAATCATCGAAGCTGTTTCCGATCCTTCGCTCCACGAAAAACGCACGCAAGTATCTTGCTGTAGTCGAATTTGTAACTGTCAAAGCACCCCAAAGCAACAAAAATCTACAGGGATCGGCAGGCATAAGGTAAATAATTCAATCGAAAGCACTTAATTTCACCCAATTTCAACAGGTTTCCATAAGCGGTATGATCTGTTTTGGGACAGATGGAGTGCCTAGCGGTAAGACATTCAAAATCATCATGTTACAGAACTGCCGGGTTTGAGAGAGCATTTCGCCAGTCATTCTTGTGAGTACGGCCCACGTAAGTAATCTTTCTTCATCGACCTGCAGCACATCAAACGCTCTGTTTTCAAGACAGATGGAGCCACCAGATGTGCCTCGCTCTATTGGAACATCCCGCCGCTCCAAAGAGTCATTGGATCTTCAACCAAGGCCAGAGTCTTGGACCAAGTCGTACTCCAAATTGGACGAACCCAAGGGGTCACTCCGGCTGGTACTTCTTCCCTCGTGCCATACGCTCTCCCTGTCCAGTTCTCCCTTATCCACTGGCACAAATCAAGCCGGGCACTCCAGTATGGGACTGTGCTCGCATAGAGCTTGCACGCTTCTTTGAAAGCGCACTTGCAGGAGGCGGACTCGCACGCGCTATGCGCGTCTCTTCTCAACGAGTGGCCAGTTGGCCAACATAATTATTGGGATATCATATTGGAGTATGCCGCCGCGCTTATCGGCCATGTACGCGGATAGACTGGAAGGGTCCGACGCTGATGTCTCTGGCTTACTCTCTTCCGTGACTTCTCTACAATCCACTTGGCAAGCCGGTTTGGATCGCGTGGACGTTTGCCCTTGCCGACTGTCATAGATCAATCATTCCACATCCCTAGATGCTAAAGCGAGGCTATGGAAATCCAAACTGACCCAGTATCTGTTATCGTTATCTGTCGCGGTTTTCTCTTGAGTCTCCTGCGTGTAGCGTGAGATTGTTGGCATCGCCAACTTATCCCGCCTGACGGTCAGGCTGAAAGGGAAAAGATGAGCAGTCATGTACTTGAGGCCACAGTTTGTCTGGCGCTAACGGATGGACTGCAAGTGCTGTCGGTGAGTGAAGGGATCGAAGCTTTGCTCGGCTTCACCCCAGAAGATTTTCTTTTCTCCAGGGTGAGCCTGAAGGAGCGGATTCACCCCCACGATTCCGATACTTCCGGCGCTCTATTTTCCCTCGAAATCCACAGCGGCTCCGGCACGTTTAATATCCGGCTCAGGCACGCCGATGGCCGGATTCGATGCATCAAGGGGCATTGCACAAAGGAAGCCGGTGCCGAAGGCCAGGTCATTCTCGAGCTGCTTCTACAGGATGCGACGAGCCTTGCAGAGGATGTGGACGAGTTGCCCATGATGGCCAACTTCAGGGCCATGATGGAAAACTCCGAGGATTATATCTATTTCAAGGATCGCAACCATGTTTTCACCGCCGTTAGTCAGACCGGAATTCCTTCCGACGGCAAATGCAGTGCCGATGTGGTCGGTAAGACCGACTACGATTTATTGCGGGAAGAATCCGCGGATGCGCTATACCTGCAGGAAGAGCAGATCTTCGCCGGATTGCCCATGGTGCAGAAGATTCATGAACTTCAGATCGTGCCCGGTAAGAGAAGCTGGCTGGATAACCGCATGTACCCGATCAAGACCTCGAGCGGGGAGATCACTGGCGTATGGGGCATGGCGCGAGACATTACCAAGAGGATGCAGACAGAGGAAACGCTGCGCGAGAGCGAGGAGATTTTAAGAGAGTCACAGCGTGTCGCGGGTCTTGGCAGTTACGTCCTGGATATTCGCACGGGGGAGTGGAAGAGTTCGGATGTACTCGATGAGATATACGGAATAGACGAAAGCTATGAGCGCACCGTGGACAGATGGGCAGCTCTGGTCCATCTCGACGACCGCACGATGATGGTCTCCCATTTCAAGGACGAAGTCCTTGGCCGGGGCGGGGCTTTCAACAAGGAATATCGCATTGTCCGTCCGGCAGACCAGGCCGTGCGCTGGGTGCATGGATTGGGCAGACTAGAGTTCGATGTCCAAGGGCAGCCGGTGAAGATGCGCGGCACGATTCAGGACATCACCGAGCGCAGGCAGGCCGAAGAGAGGCTGCGCCTTGCCGCCCGTGTTTTCACCCATGCCCGCGAAGGCATCCTGATTACCGCCGCCGACGGTGCGATCATCGATGTCAACGATATGTTCACCCAGATCACCGGCTACACGCGCGAGGAGGTTCTGGGCCGCAATCCGAGTCTGCTCAAGTCGGGCCGCCAGGGCAAGGATTTCTACACCAAGATGTGGCGCGCTCTGCTCGAGAAAGGCTATTGGTCCGGAGAGATCTGGAACCGGGGCAAGGACGGGCACATATACGCCGAGATGCTCACCATCAGCGCGCTGCGGAATGAAGGCGGCGGGATCCAGCAATACGTGGCGCTGTTCTCCGATATCACCAGGGTCAAGGAGTACGAGCGGCAGCTCAAACATATCGCCAATTACGATGTGCTGACCGGCCTGCCCAACCGGGTTTTGCTGGCCGATCGCATGAATCAGGCCATGGTCCAGTTCCCTCGGCTGAATCGGGCCATGGTCCAGTCCCGTCGGCGCGGACAACTGGTGGCCGTGGCGTATCTTGACCTGAATGGCTTCAAAGTGGTTAACGACCGGCACGGGCATGATGTCGGCGAGCGGTTGCTGGCAGTGGTGGCCAGCCGCATGAAGAAGGTGCTGCGCAAAGGCGATACGCTGGCCCGGCTGGGCGGCGAAGAGTTCGTCGCCGTGCTGCTCGACCTGGAGAACACGGAAGCCAGCATACCGATGCTTAACCGCATGCTCAAGGCCGCTTCCCAACCGGTGCAAATTGGCAATCTCGATCTTCAGGTCTCGGTGAGCATAGGCGTCACCTTTTATCCGCAGGAAGAGGAGGCGACTGCGGATCAACTGCTGCGTCAGGCCGATCAGGCCATGTATCAGGCCAAGCTGGCCGGCAAGAACCGCTACCACCTCTTCGATTTCAACCAAGATCGCACTGTCCGCGGTCGTCTGGCAGGCCTCGATCGTATCCGTCAGGCCTTGGCGGCAGGGGAATTCGTCCTCTACTTCCAGCCCAAGGTGAACATGCGCAAGGGGACGGTCGTGGGCGCCGAGGCGCTGATCCGTTGGCAGCATCCGGAACAAGGGCTGTTGCTGCCGGGGGTGTTTCTGCCAGTAATTGAAGATCATCCTCTGGCCGTTGAACTCGGCGAGTGGGTCATCGATACTGCCTTGACCCAGATGGAACGCTGGCGCGCGGCCGGACTGGATATTCCGGTCAGCGTGAATGTGGGGGCGCGGCAATTGCACGAATCCAACTTCGTCAATCGTCTAGCCACGCTGCTGGCGGCGCACCCTCGTGTCAAGCCGTCGTCTCTGGAACTGGAGATTTTGGAAACCAGCGCGCTGGAAGACATGGCCCAGGTCTCGCAGCTGCTGGAAGGCTGCCGCAAGATCGGCGTGATGCTTGCCCTGGACGACTTTGGCACCGGCTATTCCTCGCTCAGCTATCTCAAGCGCCTGCCTGTCGATGTTCTCAAGATCGATCAGAGTTTCGTGCGCGACATTCTGAACGACCCGGAGAATCTGGCCATCCTCGATGGCATCCTGGGGCTGGCCGCGGCCTTTCGCCGTAAGGTCGTCGCCGAAGGCGTGGAGACCGTGGATCATGGTTTGATGCTGCTGCGGATGGGCTGTGAGCAGGCTCAGGGCTTCGGCATCGCCCGCCCCATGCCGGCAGGAGATTTTCCAGACTGGGCAGCTGCATGGCAGCCCGATCCGCGCTGGATCAATGTGTTGCCGGCCAGCCAGGATGAACGGCAGTTGCTCTATGCCGATGTCGAGCACCGGGCTTGGATCGCGGCCATTGAATCTTTTCTCAAGGGCGAGCGCCATCTTCCTCCGCGGCTGAGTCTGGATCAATGCCGGTTTAGTGAGTGGATGACCGCGAAGAGTTTGGCTGGCAGGGGTGAGTCGCCGGAGTTTCAGGCACTCCAGGATTTACACCGGCAGATCCATGCGCTGGCCGAGGACATCGTAGAATTCAGAGATCGGGACCATACCACGGAGCCTCTGGCTCGATTAGACGAACTGCACAGCCTGCGCGACGCCTTGCTGAACCAGTTGGAGCTTTACAGGCGAAGCTAGAACCGGTCTGGCTCTGTTGACATCCTTTGTAAGGGGCAGTTACGGCAACGGAAAGCGGCGTCAAGCTGAAACCGCTCTGATGTTTTCGCCGTTGGCTATGGGGTGATCAGTCTGGTACTCAAGGCTGCGAGTTGTTGCCGAAGAGCCAGGTTCTCCATGAGCAAATCGCGGCGAGAACGGGCAGATCAACTGAGCATGACGAAAAGGAGCCTCGGGTGAGCGTGGCATATGCCCTTTGAGCAGAGCCACAAGAAAGCTCAGTGTAGGCGTCGATAGTTTGCCAAAGAAAAATCAGTCAGGATTTTCAGGGCTATAGACGGAATTGTAACTGCCAAAGCACCCATTCGTGCGCTTCAAGGAATGCCTGCTGCGCGGCGTGCGGATGCCTGTGCGACGGCGCTGGAGCTGCGCGTTCCGGAGTATCGCTTCGTGCGGCGCTATCTGGAGCGCAGTCCGCAAGCGCCACTGAGCCTGCGCCAAGTCGATCCACTTAAGCACAGCGTCTATTTCCTTTTCAAATGCGGGCAGATTTACCTTCACACATTTGGACCACGCTCGCTCAAGGATTTCCTTCTGGGATTGGAGCGTCGCGTAGCGCCCCGCTCAAGCCGGGAAATTCGATCCCTGACATCCTGTAGGGGCGTCATAGCGCCGCATTATAAGGCGATAGGCAGGCCCGCATGGATTATGCCGGCTAGCACTAGGAAGTAAAGAATCAGCACAATGCCGAACAGGACAAAGCCATTGCGTAAAGCCTGAAATGCGGCCTCATTCCTTACCTGTCGAATCTGATTAGCTTTCTCCTGCCTCAGCAAAGCGTCGATGTAGACTTCCACCGGCGCATTTGCTCTCTTCACGTCGATCTTGAAGCCAGTACCATAACCGAAGGTCGGCAACGTCCTAAGGCTACTTAAGGCAATGGACCCTCCAACAAAAATGTAAAAGATCGAAAGCGCGAGGCCAAACCGCATGAGAGTCGCAATTGTAGACTCTCCGACGTTTCTAAGGAGCACCGCAGTCACCGACCCTAAGATCGTTAGTCCAAGAGCAAGGGAGAGCGTCATCTTGAATGTTTTCTCGTCCAGCAATTTTGACCTTTCGTGTTCCTCAAGAATGCTCTTCTCAAGATCTGAAACCGCCAATTCTCTATAGTTGGCAAGTGTGTCAGGTGGTGCTGGCGGATTGTCGCTATTCATTGTTGCTTGCAAATGTGTCCAATTGATGAAGTATGTGATGAAAGGGAACAGCTCCTCACCAGCGCGTGCCACAATTTTCCGTAATTTGTATCGGAATTCGAGAAAAGCTGTGTCAATCACAGGATGCCCCCTCTGGCTTTGCCAACCAGTCGGCGATCGCCATGTCAATCGGAAGACCGCAACGAACGAGCCACCCCCATTCGCCTGTTGGATTTACTTCCACGAAGACGATTTTGCGTTCATCGCCAGCTTCGAGAAGGTCAATAGCTGCAAAGGGTAAACCGAGCGTTTCCGCTAGGCGCAGACAAAGTCTTGCGCACTCCTCTGACAGGTCGATCGGCACGAATTGCACTTGGTCGCGTGGTCGCACGCGCCAGTCTCCCTCTATACCGCGACCGCCTTCCTCGATGCGGACTGCGAAGATGTTGCTCCCAACGACAGTCACTCGAAGGTCAGTCTTGTCACGGATAAATTCTTGGCATAAGGCAGGAGCCGAAGACAGGTCTTCATCGTGCCAGCTAGCGATGTCGCTTGCCGTCGAGTAGGTAAACAGGCAATCGCTACCCTCGTGAATCAGAACAGTGTCGAGAGATTTTACTATCAAAGGATCTCCCAGCTGAGCAGACCGGATACCTGCGAGATCGTTTCCGATGCGAGTGGGAGGGACAGTGAATCCGAGCCTGGCGGCCACCCGCAACTGATATGGTTTACATTCCGCAAGATAGGTCTTGGCTGGATGGTTCATCCAACGTGAGCCATCAAGAACACAAAGTCCACGCAGGAACGCTGACCATTGGGAACGCTCCAATTGCTCGGCCACAGACAGGGCGTACCCCGGCGTGTTTCTTAAGAAGATCGGTTGCCGGAAGAGCACGGCACGCAGACTCGACGCATCGATTGTCGCCTCTAGACCACTGGGACTTCGTACTTCAATGACCGCTGCCACGGGATCAAGAGTCACGCGACAGGTCGCCAACTGTTCGCGGTTCAGCCGCAAGAATGTTGCGCCGCGTTCCTTGAGAGCCGCCGCAACAAAATCAGTTGAAAAGTCATAAAGACCCGACAACAGCAGAACTTGTGGCGTCATCATTGGCCTTTTTGGTCTTCTCCGGTCTCCTGATCACACTTCTTTGTCTGTTGTGGCGCGAAGGCTATATCGCGAACGAGAATCTTTTCGTTCTCAAGGCGCCACAGACCAGAGGCGTCGTCATAAACCGAACCCTCTGGCATGTCTACGGTTTCGCGATAGGGACGGCGGGTGGCATTCGTAAGGAGAATGTGCTGACCGGCAAACATAGATTCCTCCGTTCGTAATGAGATTCCCGATGTCCGGGCGGATGCCGGACCTAAAACGGAAATCGAGCCTCGATCAATTCTGAGATCAAGCCTCCATTATCTCAGGATAGCCGACCTTGGTATGCCGGAAGAGATAAGCAAGGTGTTCGTGGGATTTCAAAAGCATCTTCACCAAGCGGCAGCATAAGGCCGGAGGCGTGTCAGTCGAATTGTCTGCCGGTTCTTCGTGCGTTCCTGAGAGATCGAGTTGATCTTCCCGAAACGCCGCATCGGAATCCTTGCGTTTTTTGGGATGTCCCGTCGCGCTGATTAAAGAAGGAAAATCCGTCGCTGTAGTCGAATTTGTAACTGTCAAAGCACCTAAGAGCCACAAGGATCAACAGGGATCGGCAGGTGCGCGGTAGATAGCTCAATCAAAAATACTTATTCCCGCTCAAATTCAGCAGG
>Ga0224554_1001113_pt1 | contig 18302 bp, 16 predicted proteins | sample 714S22024metaG_FD_180666 | JGI IMG/M metagenome (GOLD analysis project Ga0224554, IMG submission 180666) | Peat soil microbial communities from Stordalen Mire, Sweden - 717 S2 20-24 | ecosystem: Environmental > Terrestrial > Soil > Wetlands > Peat | place: Sweden: Norrbotten County, Stordalen...
TACCGCGAGAAGCTGTGGAAGACGATGGGCGGCATCGAGCGCGCGCAAAAGGTGATGAGCGCGATTGTGGAGAACGTCGACGTGCTGATCGGCAACGAGGAGGACCTGCAGAAGGGGCTCGGATTCGCCGGGCCGGAGGTCGCGGCCAACGCCAAGACGGCCAACTCCAAGCTGGACACAGGCACGTTCCTGGGAATGATGGAGCAGGTGGTGAAGCGCTTCCCGAAGACGAAGGTGGTGGCGACAACGCTGCGCGAGGTACACAACACAAACCACCACAGTTGGAGCGCGGTGGCATGGGTCAATGGCAACGCGGTGTTTGCGCCGACGGCAGAGTTGAAGGTGCTGGATCGCGTAGGCGGCGGCGATGGCTTCGCGGCTGGCTTCATCTATGGGCTGCTGAACGGCAAGGAGCCGGAAGAGGCAGTCAAGCTGGGATGGGCGCACGGCGCGTTGATGACGACCTTCCCCGGCGACACCACGATGGCGACGCTGGACCAGGTGGTCGCGTTCGCCAGCGGCGGATCGGCGCGCATTCAACGATAACGTTTGCAGCACCAGGCAAGAGAGGAAGTTTTCGATGGGGCAATCGTTGTTTGACTTGAGCGGCAAGACTGCCGTGGTTGTTGGAGGAACGTCGGGGATCGGGCTGGCCATGGCCGTCGGACTGGCGGAGGCCGGCGCCGACGTTGTGGCCAGCTCGCGCCGCCAGGAGCAGGTGGACGAGGCGGCGGCGCTGATTGAGTCGAAGGGCCGCAAGGCGCTGCGGCTCACCTCGGACGTAGGCGATCGCGCGACCCTGGAGCGGCTGCTGGACGAGACAGTGAAGGCCTGGGGCAAGGTCGACATCCTGATCAACTGCGCAGGCAAGATCAAGCGCGCGCCCACGGTCGACTTTCCCGAGGACCTCTGGAACGACATCATGGACACCAACGTTACCGGCACGCTGCGTGCCTGCCAGGTGTTCGGACGGCACATGCTGGCGAACAGATACGGGCGGATCATCAATATTGCGTCGCTGAATACGTTTGTCAGCCTGAAGGAAGTGACCGCGTATGCATGCAGCAAAGCGGCGGTCGGGGCGCTGACCAAGTCGCTGGCGGTGGAGTGGAGCGCGCAGGGAGTGACGGTGAACGCGATTGCGCCCGGGGTGTTCCGCACCGCGCTGAATGCAGAGCTGCTGGATAAGAGCGAGCGCGGCAAAGAGCTGCGGATGCGCACGCCGATGGGCCGGTTTGGCAAGACCGAAGAACTGGTGGGGTCGGCGATCTACCTGGCGAGCGATGCGTCCGCGTTCGTCACCGGAGAGATCCTGGTGGTGGACGGCGGCTTCCTGGCCAGCGGGGTGAACCAGTAGAAGCAAGGTTCAGGGTTTGCGGTCTAAAAGGAACGGCACCGGGCTGGTGGTCGGGTTCCTGGGGGCCTCGCCCGAGCTTGCTTGCGGCGTATACTCTCCAGTAACGGTTCGGGGCGAATCGACATCCAAACGAGCACGGCCAATCAAGACATAGAGGGTTTCGTATGAGTGAGAACGGGAATGGCCATCGCGCCAACGGCAAGGTACATGCTGCAAACGGCAGTGTGCTGGGCAAGGACTACACGGTGCCGGCGTCGCGCGCGGAATGGATTGTGAAGCGCCGCGCAGAGGCCGCGCGCACTGGCGACAGCAACATGAGCCAGATGCACTTTGCGCGCAAGGGAATGGTCACCGAAGAGATGGCCTATGTAGCGCAGGTGGAGAAGGTGACGCCGGAGTTCATCCGCGATGAGGTTGCGATTGGGCGGATGATACTCCCGGCCAACATCAACCACCCGGAGCTGGAGCCGATGGCGATCGGCGTCGGCTCGCTGTGCAAGATCAACGCCAACATTGGCAACTCTGCGATGGTGTCGAATGTGGACGAGGAGCTGCGCAAGCTGCACACTGCGGTCCACTACGGGGCGGATACGGTGATGGACCTGTCGACCGGCGGCGACATTCCCATGATCCGCGAGCAGATTCTGCGCCACTCGCCGGTGCCGCTGGGCACGGTTCCTATCTACGAGGCGCTGGCGCGGGTCAAAAAGCTGGAAGACCTGAACATCGACCTCTACCTGGAAGTGATCGAAGAGCAGGCGCAGCAGGGCGTGGACTACTTCACGATTCACGCCGGAGTTCTGATCCAGTATGTGCCGATGGTGGCCAAGCGGATCACCGGAATCGTGAGCCGCGGCGGCGCGATCCTGGCGCAGTGGATGACATCGCACCACAAACAGAATTTTTTGTACGAGAACTTCGACCGCATTACGAAGGTGATGGCGAAGTACGACGTGAGCTACTCGCTGGGCGACGGGCTGCGGCCGGGCTGCCTGGCCGACGCAAGCGACGAGGCGCAGTTCGCCGAGTTGAAGACGCTGGGCGAACTGACGCGGCAGGCGTGGAAGAGCGATGTGCAGGTCATGATCGAGGGGCCGGGGCACATTCCGATGGACCAGATCCAGATGCAGGTGGACAAGGAGGTGGAGCTGTGCGACGGCGCGCCGTTCTACGTTCTCGGCCCGCTGGTCACCGACATCGCTCCGGGCTACGATCACATCACATCGGCGATTGGCGCGGCGATGATCGGATGGCACGGCGCGGCGATGCTCTGCTACGTGACGCCGAAGGAGCACCTCGGCCTGCCGAATGAGAAGGACGTGAAGGACGGGATTATTGCGTACAAGATCGCGGCCCACGCGGCGGACGTGGCGCGGCATCGGCCCGGCGTGCGCGACCGCGACGACGCCATCTCGCAGGCACGGTATACCTTCGACTGGGACAAGCAGTTCGCGCTGTCGCTGGACCCTGAGACGGCGCGCGCCATGCACGACGAGACGCTGCCGGACGAGTACTACAAGGAGGCCGCGTTCTGCAGTATGTGCGGGCCGAAGTTCTGTAGCATGAACTGGTCGAGCAAGGTGGATAAGTTCAACGAGCAGGAGCATGGACTGAAGAAGCCGGACCTGACGCAGATTGTGACCGACCAGATGGCGCTGCGAAGATAAAGACGAGCGCGGCGCATACCCCAATCGGGAAGGACGCAGCCATTCAGACCGGACCAAAGCGGACCCATCGCGCGGCTTCGCGGTAAAGTGGTGGTATGGCCGAAGTGGAGACAGCCCAATCGCGGCAGGCAGATGTGCCGCGGGAGACAGACGCGGCGGGGCCGCGTGAAGCCGAGGCAGGGGCTGTAGAACTTCTGAACGAGGCGATCTCGATTATGGCGCGGCTACGCGCGCCGGGCGGCTGTCCGTGGGACCGTGAGCAGACCTTCGACACAATCAAGCGGCACACGCTGGAAGAGACCTACGAGGTCTTCGACGCTATTGAGCGGCGGGCCTGGCCGGATTTGAAGGACGAGCTGGGCGATCTGCTGCTGCAGGTTCTCTTCTACGCGCAGATGGCTTCGGAGGCGGGCCACTTCGACATCTTCGACGTTGCGGCGAATCTGAATGCAAAGCTGGTACGGCGCCATCCGCACGTCTTTCCCGTGGAAGGAAAGCTGGCCGATGCGAAGGACGCAGAGGCGGTGCTGCGCAACTGGGACGAGATCAAGCGGGGCGAGAAGCGAGCGGCTTCGGTGCTGAAGAACGAAGCTGCAACGCCGCGTAATGCTGAAGCCGACGCGAGAGGAGCCTCGGCGCTGGATGCGATTCCGCGCTCGATGCCAGCGGTGATGGAGGCTGGAAAGCTGGGCTCGAAGGCGGCGAAGGCGGGCTTCGATTGGCCCGATGTGGAGGGACTCTTCGCGAAGCTGCAGGAAGAGATTAATGAATTGCAGGCAGAGCTGTCCCCCATAGAAGCGAAGAAGCAGACCCGCGTCGAGGAGGAGATGGGCGATCTTCTGTTTACGGCGGTGAATCTGGCGCGGCACCTGAAGGTGGATACGGAGTTGGCTCTGCGCGCTGCGAATGCTAAGTTTCGCGCGCGTTTCCGAGCGATGGAGGCGAGCGCGGGAGGCTTCGATGCGCTGGCTTCGCTTACGCCCGCTGAATTGGATGCGCTGTGGAACAGGGCGAAACGCAGGACCAACGCGAAATCGGAGAGGTCAGCCGGCAGCGAGCCGGTGCCCATCGGTCCGGGCGGGTTGAAGATATGAGCGAGCAGAAACAGAGGAGCGATGGAGTAGAGGACCTGGTCCAGACGGCCGGGAATGCGGGCAATTTGAAGCAGATTCGCATTGCGCCAGTGACTGAGCTGGCGGACTTCGAGAGTTGCGTCGAGGTGCAGCTTGCGGTGTGGGGATACAGCGACGGCGAACTGATCCCGAAGCGCGTGTTTATTGTTGCCCAGCGCATCGGCGGACAGGTGCTGGGGGCCTACGACGGGAATACGCTGGTGGGCTTCGCGATGGCGTTTCCCGGCTATAGCGAGGGCAAGCCGTACCTGCACTCGCACATGCTTGCCGTGCTGGCGGAGTATCGCAACGCGGGGCTGGGACGGCGGCTGAAACTGGCGCAGCGCGACGATGCGCTGGCGCGCGGGATCGACCGGATGGAGTGGACCTTCGACCCGCTGGAGATCAAGAACGCGCACCTGAACATTGCTCGGCTGGGCGCGATCGCGCGGCGCTACCTGCGGAACATCTATGGGCCTTCGACCTCGCCGTTGCAGGGTGGACTGCCGACGGACCGGCTGGTTGTGGAGTGGTGGCTGCGGTCGGAGAGGGTGCGGCGGGCATTCGACGAAGAGACATCGGACGATGGGACGGCAGGGCAGGCGACTGCTGCCGACGAGGTGGTGGAGCGGATCGACGTGCCGTGCATCATCCACGACTGGAAACGCGATCCCCAGCGGCGTACTCTGGCGGAGTCACTACAGACGCGCAACCGGCTCATACTGGAATCGGCGTTTGCGCGAGGGCTGGCTATTATCGGCTACGAACGCTGCGCAAACGGCGACGGTTTCTTCCTGCTGGGGCGCGTGAGCGGACTGTAAGACAGGGAATAGCAAACAGGAAACAGGGAACAGCAAACAGGGAACAGGGAACAGAGATCAGAAAACAGTACGACGCAAGGACAGGACGGAAACGATGCTGACCATCGACGCAGTCCATCTACGCGAGATCAACATGCCACTCGCCTTTCCGTTTGAGACCAGCTTTGGCCGCACCACAACGCGGCGCATTCTGCTCGTGGAGATCGAGTCCGGCGGGCTGACGGCTTGGGGCGAGTGCGTGGCGGGTGAGCATCCGTACTTCTCCGACGAGTGCATCGACACGGCATGGATCGTCACCGAGAAGGAACTTGCGCCGCGTCTGGTGGGCAAAGAACTCGTCAGCGGCGGAAGCTGCCCCGAGCTCTTCCGCCAGGTGCGTGGGCACCGCATGGCCAAGGCGGCGCTGGAGAACGCGGTGTGGGAGCTGGAGGCGCAGACGAAGCGGGTGCCTCTGGCGAAGCTGCTGGGTGGTACGCGCAGCGTGATTCCGTGCGGCGTCTCGATCGGAATTCAGCCGTCGCCCGCGGCGCTGATGGAGAAGATTGGGCAGGAACTTGAGGCGGGCTATCAGCGCATCAAGCTGAAGTGCAAACCGGGCTGGGACACTAAAATCTTCGAGGCTGTGCGCGCGCGCTGGCCGGAGATTCTGCTGAGCTGCGACGCCAACTCGGCCTATCGCATTGTGGACTTCGACCACATTGTGGAGTGGGACCAGTTCAAGCTGCTGATGATCGAACAGCCGCTGTGGTACGACGATTTCTACTTCCACTCAATGCTACAGAAGCGGCTGGAGACGGCGATCTGCCTGGACGAGTCGATCCGCAACCGGAGGGACGCGCTGGCTGCCATCGACATGGAGTCGTGCCGCATCCTCAACATCAAGGTGGGTCGCGTTGGCGGCTTCTCGGAGGCGATTGCCGTACACAATGCGGCGGCGGAGCGCGGCATTCCGGTGTGGTGCGGCGGAATGCTGGAGACGGGCATCGGGCGGGCGCACAACATCGCGCTGTCGTCGCTGGAAAACTTCTCGCTGCCGGGCGACGTGTCGGCGTCGGCGCGCTACTGGGCCGAGGACATCATCGAGCCGGAGGTGACGGTGAGCGCTACTGGCGAGATCGAGGTGCCGCGCGGCGTTGGCTCTGGCTTCGCCGTGCGGCGCGACCGCATCGAGGCGCTGACGGTTCGGCGGCAGACGCTGCGCGTGGCGGCGCGCGTGACGGCGTGAGGTACAGTGCGGTGACAGCATGTGTGGTGGAGTGCGTGGCGCTCTGCGTTAGAACGACAGAACTGAATTAGACCCCATCGGCTTTGGCGCGATCAGAGGCCTGAGACGCGAATGGCGGCCTCAATCCATCGCAGCAGCAGTTGCGGGGCGCAGCCAAACAGAATGACGGATGCGGCAAGCAGCAGCAGAAGAAGCTGGCTGAGGGCCGGTGAGTTGAATTTGTTGGCGTCGGCGGGGAGAGGCGCAACATAGACCCGCTTGAGTACGCGCAGATAGTAGTAGAGCGAGACGACGCTCATGGCGATGGCGAGGACGACCAGCCAAAGCAGGCCCATCGAACCAGAGGCTGAATTCAGCACCGCTACGAAGAGATAGAACTTGGCGAAGAAGCCGGCGAGAGGTGGAATCCCAGCCAGCGAGAGGATGAAGATGGCAAGGCAAAAAGAGAGTACGGGAGATTGCCTGCTCAGTCCGTCGAAGTTGGAGAGATCGTCGCCGCCCTTTTGGTCCTCGACAACTGCGATGACAGCAAAGGCGCCAAGCGTGGCGATCGCATAGGTGATGACGTAGTAGAGAAGTGCAGCGAGGCCCTGCTGGGTGTGGGCAAGGATGGCGAGCAGCATATAGCCCGCGTGCGCGATTGCAGAGTAGGCAAGCAACCGGCGCAGGCTGATTTGGCGAATGGCGACTAGGTTGCCCAGCAACATGGAGGCGGTGGCCATCAGGGCCAGCACTGGAACCCATCCGCGTACCAGATGCGGCCATGCGGCCGAGCCTTCCGCTCCTACAAAGCCCAGCGCCATCAACTGAAAGAAGAGGAAAAAGCTGGCGACCTTGGAACCGGACGCGATAAAAGCCGCGCTGGGCGCTGGCGCGCACTGATAGACGTCCGGCGCCCAGAAGTGGAAGGGAACAGCCGCAACTTTGAAACCAAGGCCGATTGCGGTGGTTCCGATGGCGATTATCAGCAGAGGATTGAGCGCAGGGCCGTGGATGGCAGCGGCGATGAGCGAGAGGCTGGTGGAGTTCGACAGGCCGTAGAGCAGGCTGAATCCAAAGAGGAGAAAAGCCGCTGACATTCCTCCGAAGAGAAAATACTTCAACGCAGCTTCCCAGGATTGCGCGCTGCGTTTATTGAAGGCCGCAAGGATGTAGAGCGACAGGCTCAACAGCTCCAGCGAAATAAAAATTACAAGTAGATCCTGCGTTGTCACGAGGAACAGCATTCCGGCGGTTGCGACCAGGATGAGAAGGACAAACTCGCCGACGTGCTTCGTAAACTTCGAATTGATGGAGAGGAGCAGAGTGAAGATCGACAGAACAAGCAGCGCAATCTGGAGCAGATGCGTCAGCGGATTGGCGATGAGCATGCCGTCGAGGATGTTCGCTGTTTCCGGGGCCAACAGAAGCCGGACAATTGCTGCCGCACAGCCGAGCGATCCAAGGACGGCGGCTACGGTGAACCGGACCGCCGTCCTGGACCTTCTAAGAACCAGAAGGTCGGTCGCCATCATAATCAGCGCCGTGGCTACAACGATGACTTCGGGCATCGCCAGCCGCAGTAGTTGCGCATAGTTGATTGCGATCATTGCCAACTCCCTTTGCGCAAGCCTTCAAACAGCGGAGAATTCAACGCTGGAACAATGACATTGCGAAGCACCTGGGGGTAGATTCCGACGAGAACACTTGCGCAGATCAGAATGATTGCGCCGAGGCGCTCGGGGAACGAGATGGGAGGCAGCGGCGGTTGTGGCGCAACGGGCCCGACGCCTGGCTCCGCAAAGAACGCCTTCTGCATGGCGCGCCAGATATAAATGACGCCGATGACAAGGCCGAATCCGACGCAGAGCGCAAACGTGGGATAGGAACGCCAGACTCCGACCAGGATCATCAACTCCGCCCAGAAGCCGCTGAATCCGGGCAGGCCCATGCTGGCCATTCCGGCAAGAATAAATGTAACTGCGGCAAATGGAATAAATTTATATAGATTCATCGGGCCGAGAATAGCCAGCTCGCGGGTGTGGGTGCGGGCGTAGACCATGCGCCCGACAACAGCGAACATCAAGCCTGCGAGAATACCGTGCGAGTACATCTGCATTACCGCGCCGGTAAGTCCAATCTGGTTCAAGGTCATCAGGCCAAGCAGAATAAATCCCATGTGGCTGACGCTCGAATAGCCGATGACGAATTTAAAGTCCTTCTGCACCAGCGCTACCAGCGCGCCATAGATGATTCCAATGACTGCGAGCAGGGCAAAGACGTCGCGCCACGAACCGAGACCGAGTACATGGAAGCTCCACGGCCCGAGGCCGAGCGGGAAGAGCGTCATGGCGACGCGAAGGCAGCCATAGGCACCCAGCTTCATCACTACGCCGGCGAGCAGCATGGAAGCCGCGGTGGGCGCGGCGACGTGGCCGGTGGGCGCCCAGGTGTGGAAGGGCCAAAGGCCTGCGAGAATCGCGAAGCCAACAAAGACGAGAGGAAAAGCAAGCATCTGGAAGTGAAGCGAAAAGGGGAATTGCGCCAGTTCGCTGAGCGACGTAGACTTTGCGCCGGCAACAACATAGGCGGCGACCAGTCCGATGAGCACCATCGCGCTGCCGACGAAGGAGTAGAGCGCAAGCTTCATTGCGCCGTACTCGCGGCGCGTCGAGCCCCATATGGCGATCAGGAAATACTTCGGGATAATGACAATTTCGTAGAAAACAAAAAGAAGGAATAGATCATAGCTGAGAAATACGCCGTAGACAGCGCCGATGAGCAATAGATAAAACGCAAAAAATTCCTTGGTGCGTTCTATAATGTCCCACGAAAACAGGATGCCGGTGATGGCGATAATTCCTGTCAGCAAAAGAAGGGTCAAGCTGATACCATCCGCCGCGAGATGATATTCGATGCCGAGAGATGGAATCCAAGGCACACGAACAATCGTGAGCATCTCTCCGGTCTGGTGATGCAGGAAGTAAGTGAGCGTAATCCCAAATCCTGCCACAGCCGTCAGGAGGGCCAGGAGGCGCACCGCGGCCACGCTGCCCCTGGGCAGCAGGAGCAGGCCAGCCGCTCCGAGAAATGAGATGTAGATCGTCCAAGCAAGCATAATCAAAACACCACGTTCAGCTATCGATCAAAACTTTAGATGGTTTACCATCTGAATTGCTGTACTGTTTATGACCCCAAGAATTAGTTGTGGATAGAGTCCTATCGCGAACATGAGGCCAATTGTTGGCGCTAGAGCCAGTCGCTCGCCTGTCGTCAGATCGGGAAGGTTGATCCATCTCTGGTTGAGCGGACCGGAGAAGACGCGCTGAATAATTCCAAGAATAAAGATTGCAGTACCAAGCAGTCCTATAACTGCGAGCGAGGTTGCCCATGTCACGAGCGGAAAGGACCCTTTGAAGATCAGGAACTCACCGATAAACCCGTTGAGGCCGGGCAGACCCAAGGACGAGAACAAGGCGATGCCCATGAGTCCGGCAAAGACGGGCGCGACCTTGCGCAGGCCACCGAAATCGTTCATGCCGCGCAATCCGCCACTGCGCTTTTCCAGCATGGCGACGAACCAGAAGAGGATTGCGGCGGTCAGTCCATGATTGAACATCTGCAACAGAGCGCCGTTCATCGCGGCATATTTCTGCGCGGTAAGCGCTGCGTCGTTGCCGGTGAACTTGAGTACGGCAAAGATTGCAAGCAGGCAATAGCCGAGGTGGTTGATGGAGGAGTAGGCGAAGATGCGCTTCAGGTCTTTCTGGGCCAGCGCTGCGTAGGCGGAGAATATGATTGTAGCGACTGACAGCCATAATAAAGGCGTTAATACTAGCTGCATCTGTGCGCCGAAGATGGGAAGTAGGATGCGGAGAAAGCCATAGAGACCCATCTTCGACATCGCGCCGGTCAAGAGGATGGTGGTACCGGTTGGCGCCTCAGAGTAGGCGGAGGGAAGCCAGGTATGGAAGGGAACCAGCGGCACTTTGACTGCGAAGCCAAGGAAGGCCCCGGCAAAGATAATCAGCGCCACATGCTGTGGAGTGAAGCGGTGCCAGGCCAGTTTGTCGACTATGGAAGGCATAAGTTGTCCGCTTTGCGCGAGGCTGGCCAGATCGATGAAGTCGAATTTCTTGGTAGCCAGAAAAATGGCAAGAAATGCCAGCAGCAACCCAACGCTGCCGACCATGGTGTAGACTAGGAACTGTGTGGATGCACTGGCGCGGCGCGGGCCGCCCCAGATCCTGATGAGGAAAAATGCCGGAATAAGACTCAGTTCCCAATAGATGAACCAGTGAAAAAAATTCAGTGCGGTAAAAGTACCGAAGAGGCACGCCTGGAGGATTAGAACCAGGGAATAATAGAGCGGCACTCGCTCCTGAATCTGCGAGGAGGCAGCCATCCCGATGGGTACGACAATTGAGACGAGCAGTAACATCAGAAGTCCGAGGCCATCGATTCCGACGTGGTACTCCACGCCCATGTCTGGAATCCAACGATGCCACTCTTGAAACTGGAGGCCCCCAGAGGAGGGATCAAAGTGACGCCACACGATGAGGGTTACAACAAGCGAAATGAAGCTGAAGGCCAGCGCCGAGTGCCGGACAAGGTTCTTGTTGCGTCGGCCAAGCGCAAGCAGAAGAAGTGCGCCCACGACGGGCACGGCGGTCAGGACTGTAATCCAGGGGAATTGGGTCACTGCCTTACCCCCCAGAGTAGAAATAATGTGAGGGCAATAAGCGCACAGCCGATAACGCGCATGTAACTCTGCACCTGACCGCCTTGCAGCAGAGAGAGGAGTTGGCCGCCGCGCGAGACGCCCTCACAGCCTTCATCGAAGCCAGTATTGACGATGTAGGTGTCGAAGAGATGATCCAGCCACGCGATTCCTAGAACGAGAGAGGAGACCGTCTGCACCGCTCCATTCCAGACCCATCGATCGAGCCAATCACATACCATGGCCCACATGGTATTCAGGCGAATAATGGTTGCGCTGTAGAGTGCGTCGACAAAAAATGCGTGGCTAAGCACGGAATAGAGCTGCGGCTGAAGTCTGCCGAGTTCATCCGGTGCGGCTGCGCTTGCGATGGGCCTGCGTCCATAGAAGGTCCAGCCTAGTCCGAGGCCGAGAAATACAAGGAGCGACGAGGAGAGCATTATCGGCATAATTCCTGCGCCGAAGAATGCCGACAGACTGAAGGTGGCCCGATTGCCTTCGAGGAAGGACTGGAACCACGGCCATGCTGGAGTTCCGATGAAGCCGAGCAGCACGGCGAAGGCGGCAAGAACCACCAACGGGACGGTCATTACCGCGGTGCTTTCGTGCGGATGGCTAGCGGAGTGGGATGAATCGTGGTTTGCAACAGATAAACGCGAACTGCCAGCAAAGACGTAGTAGACCTGACGTGTCATGTAGAAGGCGGTGAGCAATGCGGCGAAGGCTGCCATGTAGAACGGGGCCTGGGAGATGCTCCAGTTGTGTGCTGCATGGAGAATTTCATCTTTACTCCAGAAGCCGGAGAAGAAGAAGGGGAATCCGCAGAGTGCAAGCATTCCCGCGGCATACGCGGCGAATGTGATGGGCATGTACTTTCGCAGGCCACCCATGCGGCGAATGTCCTGCTCACCGTTGCAGCCGTGAATTACGGAGCCTGCGCCGAGGAAGAGCAGCGCCTTGAAGAAGGCGTGGGTAATCAGGTGGAACATCCCTACGGCGACGCCGCCGACGCCCAGACCCATCATCATGTAACCGAGTTGCGAGATGGTGGAGTAGGCGAGGATTCGCTTGATGTCGAATTGCGCGACGGCGATCGAAGCGCCGAAGACGGCGGTGACGGCGCCTGTCCAGGTGACGACTTGGAGTGCGATGGTTGGAGTGAGTGAGATGCCTGCGTGGGCGCTCATGAGGGGATAGATTCGGGCGATGAGGAAGACACCGGCAGCTACCATGGTTGCCGCGTGAATCAAGGCGCTGACGGGGGTGGGGCCTTCCATTGCGTCGGGAAGCCAGACGTGCAGGGGGACCTGGCCGGACTTTCCGGCTGCGCCGCAGAAGATGAGAATGCCGATGGCGGTGGAGAAGGTGAGGCCGAAGACGGCGGTCTGCGCGACGAGGTGCGTGAGCGCGGAGGATTCAAGGCAGCCGGCCCCGGCGTTGTAGAAGAGCAGCGTGCCGGTCTTTGCGTAGAGCCAGACCATTCCGAGCAGGAAGGCGAGATCGCCGATGCGGGTGGTGATGAAGGCTTTCTTGGCGGCGGCGGCTGCTTCCGGCTTGTGATACCAGAAACCGATGAGGAGATAGGAGGTAAGGCCGACGATCTCCCAGCACATGAAGAGCAGAAGAAGGCTGTTGGCGATGACGACGCCCAGCATGGCTCCGGCGAAGAGCGCCATAAAGCAGAAGAAGCGGGTGAAGTTTTCATCGTGTGCCATGTAGCCCACGCTGTAGATGAAGATGAGCAGGCCGACGAAGGAGACCATGACCAGCATTACGGCGGTCAGCGGGTCGAGCATCCAGCCGAGTTGCAGCCACTCGTTGCCGAACTGGAACCAGCGGAAGTTGAAGGTGAGGACCTGATCAGCGCCGTGGTTGGCGAGGACATGCGCGAAGGCGCAGAGCGAGAGCAGGAAAGACGCGGCCAGGGAACCGATGGCCAGCGTGGCGGCGAGGATGCGGCTGCGCTGTTTGAGGAGTGCGGCGACGGCAGCTGCGAAGATCGGCAGCGCGGGAACCAGCCACAGGTTTTGAACGATCCAGGTCATTGAGTCTCAGAAGGTGCGAATCATTATCGGTTATAAAACCACGGAAATTGTTGATGTCTACGGACGAAATACAGAGATTCTGACCCTTCGACTACGCTCAGGGTCAGAATGACGATAGCAGGCTAGTATGATGGCGGTAGGTTAGTATGACGGCGGTAGTTATCCTTTCAGTGAATTCATCTGGTCTAAGTCGGTGGTCCTGGAATGACGATAGGCTGCGAGAATAATTCCCAGCCCGACGGCTGCTTCTGCTGCGGCTACGCTGATGGAAAAGAGCGCGAACATGACCCCGGTCAAGGCCGAGGGGTCCGGGCCAAAGCGCCAGAATGCGATGAAATTGATGTTGGCGGCATTGAGCATAAGTTCAATTCCGATAAGAACAAGAATGGCATTGCGCCGGATCAAAACTCCGGCAAGGCCAATGGAGAAGAGAAGCGACGACAAGAGCAGATAGGATTGCAAGGAGTTCATTTCATCTCCTCCCTGCGGTCCATCGCGATGACTACGGCGCCGATAAGCGCGGCGGTCAAGAGCAGGCCCATGATCTCCAGCGGCAGGACATAGCGATGCATCAGCGAGTCGCCGACCTGATGGACTGTGGCTTCAGGTTGCGGCGGCAGGACTTGCGTGAAAGCCGCGGTGGAATAGATTGCACGCGCAAGGACCGCGAAGACGGCGGCGGCGACAATGCAGCCCATTATCCATTGGGAAGAGAAGACAGGCGAGTTCGCCGATTCCGGGTTGTGCGTCATCATGATGGCGAAGACGGCAAGGATGGCCACGGCGCCCACATAGACCATGATCTGCGCAAGACCTACAAATTGCGCCCCGAGTTGAAGATACAGCGCGGCGATTCCGACGAATCCAAGCGTCAGCGCCAACACGCAGTGGACTGCGTTGCGCAAGCCCATGGCTGCCGCCATTCCGGCAACCGTAAGCAGGGCGAGGACCATGAAGGATGCAGTCATATTGATAATTCGATCATTTGGTGCGATTCGATTATGTACTTTCTGCGCTGAGTCAATATTTCTTACCACACGAACAAAATACGGGGATTCTTCGCTGCGCTCAGAATGACAATTGTTCACTGGGAATAATGATAAGTACGGACTTGAAATTTTTTCTTATGTTTCAGCCCGCGGCTCAGCAGGATGCAGGGAACGACAACCATGGTACTGCAAACAAGCCATCGCAGAGATCCGGCGGCCAAGAAGTGCCAAAGGCCGGCGGTAAAGAGATTAAAAAGGGCCATGGGAAGCATGAACTCCCATGCAAGGTTCATCAACTGGTCCATGCGCAGACGGGGGAGGGTCCCGCGAATCCAGATGAAGACGGAGATGATGGCGAGTAGTTTTGCGAAGAACCAGACATAGGATGGAACCCACGTGAGGAAGGAGAATGGCGCGGACCAACCGCCGAGGAAGAGGGTGATGGCCATTCCGCTGGTGGCAAACATTCCGATATATTCGCCGAGGAAAAAGAGGGCGAACTTAAAGCCGGAGTATTCCGTGTAGTAGCCGGCGATGATCTCGGATTCGCCTTCGGGCAGGTCGAAGGGGGAGCGGTTGGATTCGGCGGTGGCTGCGATCATGAAGAGGATGAAACCGGCGAATCCCCAGGGCGTGAAGACGAACCAGTGCGGCCAGATTCCGGTGTAACTGGCCTGCAAGTCGACGATGGAGACGGTGGAGAGCGAGCCGGCCTGCATGATGACGACGATGGAGGCAAGGACCAGTGGGACCTCGTAACTGATCATCTGCGCGATGGCGCGCATGGCCCCGAGCAGGGAATACTTGCTTCGGCTGGACCATCCGGCCATGAAGACGGCCAGTTCCATCATGGAGCCGATGGCGAAGAAGTAGAGTACTCCGGCGTTGAGGTTGACGAGCACCATGTTGCGGCCGATGGGGAGGACCGCAAAGCCCATGAAGGACGCGGCGACCAGAAGGACCGGCGCCAGAAAATGCACCGCATGGTCTGCCGTGATGGGTACGATGTCTTCCTTGGTGAGCGACTTCACTCCGTCGGCGATGGGTTGCAAGAGGCCGAAGGGTCCGACGCGGTTTGGCCCGTAACGGTTCTGCATGCGGCCCAGACCCTTGCGCTCGAGCCAGGTCGTGATGGCGAACAACGTGGCGAAGACGATAATGATGGCCGCAACCGACAGGATGGCCGAGCAGAGCGGTTGAAGGGCGGCGGGGAGATCGCTCAGCAGCCAGTGTGCGGCAAGGACGAAGATCTGATCGAGCTGTTGCGCTAACAGGGCCAGGTGGGTCATCGCGGTCCACCGATCTCAGGTTGCGCCTGCGTTACCGCTGCGAGCTTAGCATCGGCGGCGGACTTTGCCTCGGCGGCAGCCTTTGCCTTGGCTTCCTGCCGGGCGCGCTCCGCGGCGAGCCGCGCATCCACGGCGGCGGCCTCGGTGGGGTGAATCGAGTTGTAATACTGGTCTGATTTGGCGAGGCGCTGCCTATCGAGCAGAAGGCCGCCGAAGCGGTCGCCGGAACTCAGGTCGGTGACCACGTCCATCTTGATGGCGTCGAAGGGGCAGACCTCGACGCAGATCTGACAGCTCATGCAGACGGAGATGTCGATGTTGAAGGTTGCGGGGAAGAACTGCGGTTTGCCGTTTGCGTCCGGCTTCTTGTCCTTGCTTTTTTCGATGAAGATGCACTTTGGCGGGCACTCTTTTTCGCAGATCTGGCAGGCCACGCAGCGCATCCCCTGTTGCCAGTCCTCGCCATCGTAGACCAGGAACGGGAAGCTGCGCGCCGCCTCGATTGGCGGATCGCGCTGTTCCGGATACTGCACCGTGGTCAGACGGTCTTTGCGGAAGTAGCTGCCGAAGAAGTTCCGGGCCGTCTCCGCCATTCCCTTCAGGATGCCTTCGCCTACCACTGCTGTTCCTCCGCGAGAGCGATTCGCACAAATGTCATCGGTCCACCTCGCCCAGCACAATGTCGATGCTACCCAGAATGGTCACGATGTCTGCTACATTCCGCCCCACGCAGAGGTCTTCCAGCACGGTGAGGTTGATGAGGCTGGGCGGACGGACACGATAGCGGTACGGGTTGGGCGAGCCGTCGCTGATGAGATAGAAACCAAGCTCACCCTTGGGCGCTTCGATCCTGCCGTAGGCCTCGCCCGGCTTGGGGCGGAAGCCTCGAACCTTCATTTTGGGATCGACGATCGGGCCGGCGGGGATATCGCGCATGGCCTGTTCGAGGATGCTGACCGACTCGCGCATCTCCAGCAGGCGGACCATGAAGCGGTCGTATACGTCGCCGTGGCTGCCCAGCGGCACGCGGAAGGCGAAGCGGTCGTAGATGCTGTAGTGGTCCACCTTGCGGATGTCGTAGTCCACGCCGCTGGCGCGCGCCATGGGGCCGCTGATGCCTGCGCTGACGGCCAGCTCGCGCGAGAGCACGCCAACCTCCTGGGTGCGGTCCATCAGGATCTCGTTGCCGACCAGCAGTTGCTCGAACTCATCCAGGAAGCGGGGGAAGCCGGCGACGACTATTTTGGCCTGATCGAGCCATCCGGCGGGCAGGTCCACTCGGCAGCCGCCGAAGCGCATGTAGTTGCACATCATGCGTGCGCCGGTGAGCGACTCGAAGAGGTCGAGGATTTTTTCGCGCTCGCGGAAGGCGTACATCAGGGGCGTTCCGCTGGCCCCCATGTCCTGCATGAGGAAGCCGATGAGGCAGGCGTGGTTCTGTAGCCGGGTCAGCTCTCCGACGATGACGCGCAGGTACTCGGCGCGCTCGGGAACCTGGATGCCGGCGAGTTTTTCGACCGCCAGCGCGTAGGCCCAGTTGTTGGTGATGGGGCACATGTAGTCGAGCCGATCGGTGTAGGGCATGGAGCCGAGATAGGTCTCGGATTCGGCGATCTTCTCGTGGTTGCGATGCAGGTAGCCGAAGACCGGCTTGAGGCGGACGACGTGTTCTCCGTCGAGCACGACGTTCATGCGGAAGACGCCGTGGGTGGATGGATGCTGCGGGCCCATGGCAATCTCCAGCAACTGCTCTTTGCTGGTTTCGGAGAGTGGTTCCAACTCGGGCTGAGCTGTGGGATCGGCGATAGTGTTCATCGGCCTCCCCCTTCGCTCAGGTGCTGGTTCGCGCGGCGCAGCACCTCGTCGTGCGCGGTCGGCTCGTACTCGTAGTCGTCGGGACCGACGTAGTCTCGGCGCATGGGATGGTCGACGAACTCGTCCCACATCAGCAGGCGGCGCAGGTCGGGGTGCCCGTCGAAGACGACTCCGAAGAGGTCGAAGATCTCGCGCTCCTGTAGCTCGGCGCTGCGCCAGACGGGAGTGAGCGAGGGGAGATGGACGTTGGCGTCGCGGTCGATGGTGCTCATGCGCAGCACGATGGGGCCATGCTTCTTCTCGATGGAGAAGAGGTGATAGACGACTTCGAGAGAGCCGGGAGTTGTGGTTGTGCGCAGCTCTTCGACCTCCTGCTGTGTGCCGTCCACCAGCTTGTGGAGCTTCACCTTTTCCGTGGTCTGCTTGCCCGGCCAGTCGATGCCGGTAACATTGGAGCAGAGGTCGAAGCGCAGGCCGGGGGCATCGCGCAGGGTGAGGGCCACGGCGACGGCGTGCGCGGAGTCGATGCGCAGCGAGTGCTGGCCCGACGGGCTGGGGTTGGCAACCAGCTCCAGACGGCAGCCGGGAACGGCGGCTTCGAGTTCGGATTTAATGGCTTCCAGATTCATCCGTGCCTGCCTGCGGCAAAACTGTCTGCAACGTGCCTGTTTGCGAGATCTGGACCAGAGGGGGCTTCCAGAGATTCGGGTTCTTGGCTGGTTCCAGATCGTGCGCGCCGAAGCGCGGCACCAGGAACTCGCTGGGTTCATCGGCGTTGAGATGACGCGGCCGGTTTGCGCCGGTCAGTTGCTGCCGGTCGATCTTCTTCTGCAACTCCATGAAGGCATCGAGCAGGGCCTCGGGCCGCGGCGGGCAACCTGGAATGTATATATCCACGGGGATGTAACGGTCAATGCCCTTGAGGACGTTGTATCCCTGCTTGAAGGGGCCGCCGGAGATGGCACAGGCGCCCATGGAGATGACGTACTTCGGCTCCGGCATCTGGTTGTAGAGGCGGACGACCTGGGGGGCCATTTTTTTGGTGACGGTGCCGGCGACGATCATCAGGTCGGCCTGGCGGGGGGAGGGGCGGAAGACCTCGGCGCCGAAGCGGGCCATGTCGTAGCGCGCCATGGTGGTGGCGATCATCTCGATGGCGCAGCAGGCGAGGCCGAAGTTCAACGGCCAGAGCGAACTGGTGCGGCCCCAGTTGTAGAGCTCCTGCAGGGAAGTGGTGAAGATTCCCTGCCTGCTCAGCTCGTTCTAGAGTTTTTCATCCACCA
>Ga0224554_1001115_pt1 | contig 18251 bp, 16 predicted proteins | sample 714S22024metaG_FD_180666 | JGI IMG/M metagenome (GOLD analysis project Ga0224554, IMG submission 180666) | Peat soil microbial communities from Stordalen Mire, Sweden - 717 S2 20-24 | ecosystem: Environmental > Terrestrial > Soil > Wetlands > Peat | place: Sweden: Norrbotten County, Stordalen...
ATCGACGGCCACAACAAGAACCCAAAGCTTTTCATCTGGACCGCAAAGGCTTCCGACATCCTCGCCAAAGTCTCGCGCGCAAAAGCCGCCCTCGATAAACGACTATCCGTGTGACGGACTACACTAGGCACATGCTCCTACAAAGCACTTGGCAGCGCCCAAGTGCTGGCCAGGAGGGCGAAGGCCGCCAAGGTTCGGATCGCCGACCATCCACTCGGAACCCCAGGATTACCACGCCCCCTATTCCCAACTCCCAGCTCCATGATGCAAAATGATTGGGCCTTCCGGAGATCCCGCCCATGCACGCCATCATCAAACTCGCCATCCTCGGCCTGCTCCTGCCGACCCTCAGCGCCACCGCTCAAGCCCAACCCCAAGCCAACCTTGACCCTTTCTCCAACTGGCCCGCGGGCACATCCCCGCAGGAAGTGGGCAAGCGTATCGCCGACCACTTTGTCACCAGCCCCCACCAGTACACCGCCACCATTCATTACTCGGAAGTCTGCGCCTGGTTCGGGGCCCTCACCTTCGCCCAACTCACCCATGACGACGCCCTCCGAACCGGCCTCATCCACAAATTCGAACCCCTCATGCCCGGCGGTGCCGAGTCCTCCCGCATCCCCGTCCGCCATCACGTCGATGACTCCATCTTCGGCATCGTCCCTCTAGAAATCGGCATCCAGACCAAAGATCCCAGATACCTCGTCTACGGTCAGTTCTGGGCAGACCGTCAATGGGAGAACCCTCAGCCCGATGGCCTCTCCGCCGAAACCCGCTACTGGATCGACGACATGTACATGCTCACCATCCTCCAGCTTGAGGCCTACCGCGCCACAGGCGACCCCAAATACCTCAACCGCGACGCCCTCGAAATGGTCTCCTACCTTGATAAGCTCCAGCAGCCCAACGGCCTCTTCCCCCACGCGCCAGACGTCCCCTTCTACTGGGGCCGCGGTGACGGATGGTTCGCCGCCGGCATGGCCGAACTCCTCCGCACCCTCCCTGCCGACCATCCCCAGCACGCCCGCATCCTTCAGGGCTACAAACTGATGATGGCCGCCCTCCTCCGCTATCAGGGCAAAGACGGTATGTGGCGTCAGCTCATTGACCACGAAGATATCTGGCCTGAATCCTCCAGCTCCGCCATGTTCGCTTTCGCCATGATCACCGGCGTCAAGAACGGGTGGCTTCCCGCCGATACCTACGCTCCTGCAGCCCGCAAAGCCTGGATCGCCGTCGCCGGCTACATCGATCAGAACAACGACGTGACCCAGGTTTGCGAGGGCACCGGCAAGAAGAACGACCTCCAGTATTACTACGAGCGTCGACGCCGAACCGGTGACTTTCACGGTCAGGCCCCCGTCCTCTGGGCCGCCTCCGCCCTCCTACGCTAGAACGCCTCTTTGTCTGATTTTGACCAAGAGGGTTACTTCTCGTTTGCCGAACGCATACCCGGAACCCGCCTGGTGGCCGATCGACAGAACGCGGAAATATGCGATTGAAAGCCACGGCAAGCGCAGGTAAAGCAACCCTCTTGAAGATCGGTTTTTTATCATAGAATAGGTCAGAGAAAGCAGCCAGGAAGGCCCAAAAGAGAAGCTCAAGGGGGAAAGCAGGCACTCATCATGAAAAAGAGTGGTTCCCAGACCGTCGAATCTGCGTCTGGGCTGCCCGCATCTCGATTGATCGACGCGAGAATCCAGGAGCTAGGCGATTGGCGCGGAGAGATGCTCTCCCGCCTCCACGCTTTGATCAAGCAAGCCGACCCTGAAGTCGTCGAGGAGTGGAAGTGGGAGAACCCTGTGTGGTCCCACGGCGGGATCGTCTGCACCGGCGAGACCTACAAGAAGGTCGTCAAGCTGACCTTCGCCAAGGGCGCCTTCCTGGATGACCCCGCAGGTCTCTTCAATTCCAGTCTTGAGGGCAGAGTGAGGCGCGCCATCGACTTCCGCGAAGGGGACGAGGTGAACGAGAAGGCGCTGAAAGCGCTTATTCGCGCCGCCGTGGCTTTGAACACCTCCAAGGCCTCTGAGGGCTGAGGGAGTTCTGCTCTTCTCGCGTCTACGCCGGCCAGCCAATTTTCTCTGAAAAGGAGACGCCGATAATACGGCTTGGGGGTCGCAGCGCCCACGATGCCACAGTAAAACCAGCGATGATGAGAGGGGCGATGACGTGAAAGCCGTAAGCGCCGTAACCGCCGACCGCAGCGCAGGATGCGGCCGCGCCTGTCAAGTCGAAGAAGATGCCGGCATACGCCCACTCTTTGAGACGAGGAAAACGCGGCACGAGTATGGCAATGGCCCCGAGCACCTTCCAAAATCCCAGGATGGCGAAGAAGTAGATTGGGTAGCCAAGGGCGGGCACGACTCCATGAGGGTTGGCATGAAATTGTGCTACCTGCGCGACACCGCCGCTTCCGATAAAAAACGCTACGAGTATGGTCGTTGTCCAATAGGCAATGTTTTTTGCTTTCATGGTCAGTCCACCCCCCCAACAACACGCTCCAGGTTGCCGAAGAACTTCTGCCAGCCGTATTTTGCACCCTGATAAGCTGCCTGCTGATCGGGACGGAAGCCGGACTGCTCCATGCGAACGTGGGTGCCGCCCTCCGCTGGAGTCAACGTCCAGAGCACCACCCATTGAAGCCCGCCGCCGGCTTCGCCTCCCCCAACACCCCAGTTATAGGACAGGCGTCGAAATGGGTCGACGACGAGCACCTCGCAGTCGACGACACCATTCCAGTTCGGCATGGGCTCGGCCCGGAATTGGAATTTTCGACCGACCACCGGCTCGAAGTCGTTGTTCATCATCCATTGCGCGAGGAGCGGGCTCTCGGTCAGCGCGCGCCACAGCTTTTCTGGCGGGTGTGGGAATACCCTCTCGATCACAAGGGTACGGGTACTCTCTGCTGGGTTGCTCATGGGTCCATCCTCTCCAAAAGGGATTCAAGCCGGTCAAACCGGTCGCGCCAGAAGGCGCCGTAGAGATTGAGCCAGTCCACCATCGGCGCCAGCGCATCGGGCCGTGCGCGATAGTGAGTTTCGCGTCCCTGGCGGCGATGCCGTACCAGCTTTGCCCTCTTCAGCACTGTCAGGTGCTTGGAGACAGCAGGCTGGGACACGCCCGCATAGCGAGTCAATGCGTGGACGGTCTGTTCGCCCTGCCGGGTCAACTCCTCGAAAATGGCCCTGCGAGTCGGGTCGGCAAGAGCGCGGAACACGTGATTGGCATTGGCCGGCTTCACGTCCAAACCATAACCGTGCGGTGATGGTTTGTCAAGAGCGACGTAACACTATTTCGAATTGCTCCCCTTGCCCGATATCAACTCCTTCGATTGCGCAGCAGGCAGAGACACGATGGACAGATTCGTGACGAGCTTCTTCCGGGTCGAGCGATCCTGGAAATCGCAAAGTCCGGCCGTCGAGGCTCCGTTCGCCGCAAAAGGATGAATACTCATAGAACGAAAAAAAGCCCGGCGGTCAGCCGGGCTCTTCGTATGCCATATTTCAACCAGTGCTTAAAGTTTCTCGTAGAAGTCGCACGCAGAGCACGAGATGTAGACGCCGCCAGGAACACCGCGCTCGCGGTCCTTTACGCGCTTGACGATGCGCGTCGGCTTGCTGCACTTCGGACAGTCGGTCGACTTCGTCGTGTCCATTACCTTTTCGCGGTGACCCATTTTCTTTAAGATCTTGGCCATTGGTCGGGTGTTTCTCCTTAGGGGGTTGTCTCTGCACACATCCGCCGTGGCGGACGGCTTCAACGGCGCGGTCCTCGACTCGTCTACTGGCCTGCCTCTTGCGCAAAAAGGTTGCCGGGCAACGGACTTGCCCCGGAGGAAATGCTTGCAGGGAGCCGGACTCGCTGCTTCCAGTTTACATGAAGGCCGCCGGCATGGCTTCAGTTTGGCTGACTGGACCCGTCGGGCGGAGGCGGCTGCGGTTTGGCCGAGGCCGGCGGCGAAGCGTCTGCCGGCGCGGGCTGCGCATTGGCCGGCGGCGAAGCGTCCGGCTCCCCGTCCGGATTCGCTCCCGGCTGCGGGTCGGTCTTCGGCTTGGGGAACTGCACCGGCTTCATGACCCCGGTCTTGTCGGGGCCGTTGTCGCTGGGCAGCTTCTCGCCCGGATTGCGCAGGCTGGGCGGCGGCGCCGGCGCTTCCTTATCCGGGTCGCGCTCCACGTCGCCCACCTTGGCGACGCGCGTGTTGGGCGCGGCGGCCTCCAGCGGCGTGCCATCGGTGCGCATCAGACCTTCCACCTCGTCCTTGGTGAAGATCACCGGTGTCTCGCCCATCTTGGCAACTTCCACGCGAATCACGCGATTCCCATTGATGCGAACGAACTCCACATCCTTGGGCGGTTTGCCGTAGATCCACTCCTCAAACGGCATTTGCCCGTCCATCTCCCGCGACTTGCCGTCCGGCTGCCCTTTCGCAAAAAGCACCATGTCCGTGCTCATCCCTACCAGCACATGATGGTCGAGAATCGCCTCTTTGAGCTTGGTTGGGAGCGTGTCTGTAAAGGCTTGGATGGGCGTCTTCACGTCGAACGAGATAAGCGGCGCCAGCAGCGCCTTCACCTCGGCCCCGGTCAGCTCGGGAACATGGTTCTGGAAGGTGAGAGAGAGCCGCGCACCCACGGGGTCCGGGTCGTCTCCCTGCACCACCGGAGCGGTCACATCCGGCCCCATGCCGATTTGGACGTGGCGCAGAAAACGGTGCTTTCGATCCGGACCGCCGTTCAGCTCGAAAACGATCCTGGAGTGCTCGATCTTGATGTCGGACAGCACCACCCTGTCACCGGGCTTGGCCGAAAGCCCCTCGCTGGTAACCATGGCCACGTAGCCTTCCCCCGCCGGCTCCAGCTTACCGTTGGCCGCCAGCGTCAGGCCCTTGTGGCCACGCGGAAACGGGCGCATGGCAAACCCCTGCTCCGATTCGAGCACCCGGATCAGTTCCAGGCGAGTCTTGGCGTCGAGTTCCGACTTGGTAAGGGGAACGTGGGTTGGCGTGATCTGCTGATAGCGCCGGTCCACCGTGTTCACAGTGCTGCCCTCAGAACCGTTGGTCACCGTGCCGGTTTTCGTATTGACGGTGATCTGGGCAGCGGCTGAGCCGACAATCAACACGGCCGCAACGGCGCACGGCATCGCGAGGCGCCGGAAATCGCTCTTGTGGTTGGCGCTTGCGGCCACTGGCTGGGTTGGCCGTTTCTCCTGGGACAGGCATAGCCAAATCATGGGAACCTCCCATGGCTGCTTGCATTCAAGCAAACGATAGTCCCGTTTAAGCACAAATGGCAAATCACGCGGGTGAAACGGTCCTTATGGGACAACCAGGCCAGAGCGACTGCTGATGGGGGAGCTCTGACCGCTTACGATCTTGATGAACTCGTCGCGGATGGTCTCATAGGGCGGCTGGCCATCAAAGAATTTATACGTGAAGTGAGTTTGAGTGCGCTGCCCGTTGGCGTTCAGTCCAGTCTCGCGATAGGCATCCAGAGAGAATTGCCGAATTCCCTTGGCGGCCTCGTCGGGATGCTGTTTGGCAAACACGGGTTGGTCGGTATCGTTGCTCTCCAGCGAGATGCTCAGGAACAACTTGCCGGCACTGTCGGTCACTTTTCCATAGGCATACACCTTGTAGAAGCCCCACGGCACCAGGGAAGTGGTGATCAACAAAGTACTTTCACCGATTTTCACACTCTCCACCGGGTAATCCTGCATGCGTGGCGGCGTCACGCCCCGCTGGTGCAGATCGAGCATGTGGGCTATCCCCTGGTCGCGGCAGGCCTTGTCGCCGGATTCGGCGCATGCGCGCGTAAGCATAGAAGCTGCCTGCCAATCATCAGGATCGGCTTGTGCGATCGGCCTGAGAGTACTCAACGCAAAGGCGGTGTCTCCGGTATGGAGAGCGGCCTCACTGGCGAACTTGGAGAGAATCGGATCGCCCGCGAGTTCTTTGAGCAATTGCTTTTGGATCGCGAAAGCGTCCCCGTAGCGCTGCTCGCGGTAGGCCTTGATCGAATCGTCGAATTGCTGTTTCTGCTGTGGATTCAGCTTGGCAACCATGTCCTGCGTGGACTCTCTCGAGTTGGCGGGAGGGGCTGAATTGGACTGCGCAAGGCCGCCTGCAGGCAGGAGGAGCAATGCAACGGCGAGCAGGGCCACCAACGCGGAGGACTTGAGATACATAGTCACCTCATGGGCCGAACATTGCACTGTGCGCGGGAGGGGAATCCTGTGCCACGATCTTTGTCATCAATATAGCTGAATCGTGTTCGATCGAACACCTTCCCCAGGCTGCGCCCGGCGGCTGCGGGAGGCGGCCGCCAGAGCCATGCGGGCCGATTGGATCAGGGCAGCGTCAACTGCTGGTGCAGGGTGAGATCTTGCGAGGACCCTCCAGCCATCACCGTATAGTTGCCGGGAACCAGCTTCCAACCGTCGGAGGCTTCATCGAAGACGGTCAGACGGTCGTGATCCACGGGAATGGAAACCTGCTTCGATTCGCCCGGAGCAAGCTCGACGCGGGCCCAGCCGATAAGCCGTTTGGGGGGCTCTTTAGCTGACTCCGGCAGCGATGCGTAGACCTCGGCGATCTCCGTTCCGTCACGCTTGCCCGTATTGCGAATCGTGAAGGAAACGTTAACCGTGTCCCCGCTCTTCACGGTCAGCCCGGAGTAGGCATAGCTGGTGTAGGAGAGGCCAAAACCGAAGGGGAACAGCACCGGCTTCTTCTCCGCGTCGTACCACTTGTAGCCTACCTTCAGCTTCTCGTCGTAGTAGATCTGGAAGGGCGGGAGACCTTTGGCCATCGTGGCCGTGAAGCTGGAGATGTCCGTGCCCGGCGCCGGCCGGCCGGGTTGAGACGTGGGAGGAGGCGTGACCAGCGTGGGATGCGGCAGATCCGCATCGCTTTTTGGGAAGGTAATGGCGAGTTTGCCGGTGGGATTTACCTGGCCGGTCAGGATGCCGGCCAGCGCCTCTGCGCCGCGGATGCCGGGATACCAGGCCTCGACGACCCCGGCGACCTTATCGATCCAGGGCATGGTGGCCGGGCTGCCGGTTTCGAGCACCACAATCGTCTTGGGATTTGCGGCAGCGACGGTCTCAATCAGCTTGTCCTGATCCGTTCCAAGGTCGAGCGACTGCAGGTCCATGCCCTCCGACTCCCCCTGATACGCAAAGACGATGGCGACATCGGCCTGCTTGGCCGCGGCAGCGGCGGCATCAAGGTCTTCGCCGGAGACGAAGGAAACCTTGGCGGAAGGCAGTTTAGCCGTCAACGCACGCAGCGGCGAGCTGGGCAACCATATCTGACGCCTTAAGCCAGCCATGGGATTCGCCCCCGGCGCAAGCGGAGGAACCGCCGAGCCTCCCGGAGCGTCCACCTGCGCCGAACCGCCGCCGGTAAGCACGCCCACATCGGCATGGCCGCCAATCAGCACAACGGAGTGCAGGTTTGCCCCCTCGAGGGGAAGCACATTGTGCTCGTTCTTCAACAGAACAATGCTCTTCTCTGCAATGCTCTGCGCCAGCGCGTAGCCCTTCTCCACGTCAGGCACCTGCTTCACCACCGGGTGGTCAAACAGACCGGTGGCAAAAATGGTGCGCAGGATCCGATGTACGTGCTCGTTCAGTTCATCCTGGGAGACTTCCCCGCTCTCCACCGCTTTTTGCAGTGTGTCGCCGAAGAAGTACTTACCCGGCTGTTCCTGGTCCAGCCCGGCGTGCGAGGCTTTGGCCGCGGAGTGCGTGCCGCCCCAGTCGGAGAGAACAAAGCCCTGGAAGTGGAAGTCCTTCTTGAGGACATCGGTGAGCAGGTAGCTGTTTTCGCAGGCAAAGTCGCCGTTTACGTGGTTGTAAGAGCACATGACGCCGCCGGCATCCGAGATGCCGAGAGCGATCTCAAAAGCCCGCAAATCGGTTTCGCGCATGGAGCGCTTATCGATGTTGGCGTTCACGGAGTTGCGGCCGCTCTCCTGGTCGTTGATCGCATAGTGTTTCAGGTCGCCGATGATGTGCTCGGATTGCACTCCCTTGACGAAGTTGCCCACCAGAGTGCCGGCCAGCAGCGGATCTTCGCCTTGGTACTCGAAGGTGCGGCCGTTGCGCGGCTCGCGCGGCAGGTTGACGCCTCCGCCGAGCGACATGCTGTAGCCTTCGGCCCGCAACTCACGACCAATCAGGGCACCGTACTCATAGGCAGCCTGCGGATCCCAGGCCGAGGCCGCGCCCAGGTTGTTGGGCAGCGCCGTGGAGTAACGTCCTGAGGCTGCGCCCCGCGTGACGCCATAGGCCGAATCCGCCATCTGAATCGCGGGAATCCCCAGGCGCGGAATGCCGACCGACCAGCCGGCACCGCCGTTGGACTCGGACGGCCCGGCGGGGGCAGATCCGAAAGGCGCGCCCTGACCGTGCAGCAGGGATATCTTCTCTTCCAGTGTCAGTTCCTTGATGACCAGGTCGGCGCGCGCATCGGGCGACAGGCTGGTTTCTGACCACGGATAGTGCTTGGGTGGTTGCGGCCCCCGGGGAAACTGCGCAACCGCAAGTGGGACCGTTACAACAACAGCGGCCAGAACAAACGCGCAAGCAGCGCGGTTCCGGCCATTCGATAACGTCATCACAGTAGTCCGCCTCTCTCAATGAGCCAAGACGGGTTGACCGCGCGGGCGGGCCTTCTTTTGCAGGACGCTTGCGCCAGTGTGCACCCGTCGCTAGATAGAAGACGGGCAACCTGAGCGCAAAGTCTTTACGGTTTCAGCAAAACAAGCTTCAGTTGGATTGCTGAGTGGGATCAGCCTGGGATTGCTCCGGCCTGGCCGGTGGCGTGGCGGCCGGAAAAATCTGCACCAGCGTGGGAGCCGCTGGCTCGGCCGGCCCCATCGCCGCCTCATGCTGACGGCGGGCGGCCGCATCCAAATCCACCGGGATACCTCCCGGCACGATCACCGGTGCGTTGTACCGGAAGTCCAGATCCTGCGTGACCAGGTAGACCACAGGCAGCGCCGCCAGAAGAACCACAAACGCTACCCAACTGCCGTCCAGTCCGTACCCTCCGCCGGTAAGCCAGAAGGACCCCATGGGATCGCCCTGCACCGCCGGCGAGTGGCTGTTGACACCGCTCACGGCGAGTCCAAAAAGCAGCGCCCGGCTTGCCTTCCAGCCGAAGTTAAGGCCCCAGCTCAGCCACAGGGCACGCGTGCGCAGATACGCCGTGGAGAGCGCCAGGCTCAGGGCTATTGAAACGGCGAAACTGGCGTGGTTCGAACCCGGCACCAGCGCCTGCACAATGGCATAGAACGCCGCAAACCCCAGCACCGCCCCCATCGGCCCCACCGCGTAGGCAAACCGTTGAAATCCATAACCACGAAAGGCAATCTCCTCAGCCAGCGCAGCCAGTGCAAAGAATGCCGCATCGGCCACCAGCCAGCCCCAGGCTGAAGGCTGGAGGACGAGAACGATCGCAATCCCCCCAGACACCACCATTGGGAGCACGCAAACCACCGCTATCGACCATCCAACGGCTAGGCCCAGGCCCGCTTCGCCCACCCACCCCTGCCGTGGCGGCAATCCCTGTTCGCTCACCGGGTGAATCTGGCGGTCCAGCCAGGACCCGAATGCGGCGTAGCCCAGCAGCAGCAGGAAAACCAGCATGGCCTGCTCCATCAACGGAGACCACTGCTCGCTTGCCAGTCCCTGCGCCCCGCGATGGGCCAGCGACCGCGCCAGGAAAAAGTACAGAACCGCGGCGATGAACTGGACGTAGGCCCGAAACCGGCCGCCAACCGTCTCCGGTGTGCTCATGCGCCTCTCCCAGCCGAGGCTCGGCTTCCGCCCAGCGAGTATCCCGGGCCGCTCAACTTCTTCCCCTCACCGAATGCCTCAAGCCTTTTTGAGAGCCGACGCGCCACCAGAGCTAACCTTCCGTGTAAAACTGCGCGATCTGTTGAGATGTTGAAAACAAGCGACATACTAACGTATCACCACTATCGTATCCATAAGTAGAGGGTGACCTGCTGCCGACCACCGATTCCACCTGAGAGAGAGGAAGGGCATGGAGAACATAAAAGTTGGACTCCTCCGGCAGATCAAAGTGAGATCAGTTTATACCCCGGACCACCCGATAGAGTTTCGGACCCAGTGTAACCCTACCGAATGGGAGCGCGGTGCGCATGTCGAATACAACGATCCGTTTTTTGCCTCCGTCGGCCGCGGGCGCAGATACGCGCTCAATATGATCTGCGCGCCGCTGGAACGATTCCCTGAATTCGACTGCGTGGTGATCGTCACCGACCACTCCCAGTACGACTATGCCGGCATCGTGCATATGACGAAACAGGTCGTAGACACTCGCAATGCCAGCAAGGGCATTGCCGCCGTTTATATCGTGAGGTGCCGATCAATCGACGTTGGTGCCCTTGCCGGGACGGACCTCATGTACTTGCGCTTCTTTACACTCCCGCCGGTCACCGTACGGTTGTTGTGAGCTGGCCTTAAGGTCCGGCTTCAGCGGCCTGCCGGAAGTGCACCGACCTTCGATTCCTGCAGCTTATAGAGTAGCGATCTGTAGCTGATCTTGAGCCATTTGGCGGTCTTCCGGCGACTCCAGCCATTCGCGTGCAGCACCTTCAGAATGATCTCTCTCTCCAAATCTCGCGTTGCTGCCTTGGTAATCTCCTTCAAAGAGATGGGGTTGGCCAGATCGATCTTGGGGATTATCCCTGCCGGGGCAGCCGGAGCCAGGTCCGCCACCAGGGTCTCTTCGCTGCCGATCAGGACGTAGCTGCGAATCATGTTTCCCAGTTGACGGATGTTTCCTGGCCAGTTGTATCGCTGCATCATGCTCGTAATTTCGCGCGAAAGGGGCTTCGGATTGAGACGATATGCTTTCGAATGCAGATCAAGAAAGTAGTCGATCAGGATAGGCAAATCCGCAGCCCTTTGACGCAACGGCGCCAGATCGATGGTCACAGCGTTGATGCGGTAGAAAAAGTCCAGCCGGAAGCTTCCATCCTCGGTCTGTTGTCGGAGGTTTCCATTCGCTGCGCAGACAATCCGTGTATTGACTCTCCTGGACTCTTGCGCTCCTACGCGCATAAAGCCGCCATCCTGCAGCACTTGCAGCAACTTAGCCTGAACAGAAACATCCAGGCTGCCGACTTCATCGAGAAACAGGGTTCCCAGATGAGCGAGTTCCACGCGGCCGCGCTTGGTTGCATACGCCCCGGTGAACGCTCCCTTTTCATAGCCAAACAGCTCCGACTCGATCAGAGAGTTTGGAATCGCCGGGCACGTGACCTTGACCCAGGGACAGTTCGACCGATTGGAGCGCGCATGCAACAACTTCGCAACGATATCTTTGCCTGTCCCGCTCTCGCCCTGCAACAGAACCGGGACGGTCGTATCCGCAATCCGTTCCAGCTTCTCGCGAGCAACGGCCATCATGGATGATTGCCCGAAGATCAGATCCACCGGAGGCAGATTTCGAATATCGATAAATTCGGTTGCGCGTGCAAGAGGCATTCTGATCCAATCCAGAGGTAATGGTTTAGGTTGTCGCTGCAACTTTATAGCCATAATTAACGCTTAGTAGACGATGGAAATCACACAAAAGTAACTTATTTTTCGGTTATGAGGTAATCGCGAGCGGCTCGTACGCGAGTTACGTAGGATAAATTACTTTGGACTATGTAAAATTTTGCACAAATGGAGAATTTTTTCCACTAGTGGTGCTAAGATCATATTCAAACGGCATCAGGCTTACATTCCCGCCGACCCCCCCAGGTCAGATGCCCCCAGTCTTTGTCGACAGTCCGCCGCAATTCACCAAGCGGATTGTTTAAGCTTCTCTGTCCTGTTGCCAAGCGCAAGGGACGGAACTCGTAATGGGTTGTTTTGGAAAGAGCAGGAGTAACAGGGATGGCAAGCACGCAAAGGGGAGGTTCAATGAAGACTCAGGGCAAGCGCAGCCCGCATATCGTCGTTCTTGACGCTGATCCGGCAATCCTGGATTACGTTCACCGTATTCTCGCGGACCGCTTCAGCGTGGGGCTGTTTACCGAGGCCGCGGAACTCAATCGGAGCTTGAGAGAATCTCCTACGCCTGACCTGCTCCTGATGGACTGGCACATTGCCGAAAACGAAACCGAGGAGAACGCGCTCGGCCTGCTCGCCAAAATTCGCGCCTCCAAGCCGTCGCTTCCGATTATCATGCTCGCTTGTTCAGCCGAGTTGAAGGAAGTCGTGGTGGCCACGCGCATGGGCGCCGCCGACGTGATCCTCAAGCCTTTTAGAAAGAGCGACATCGACCTCGCCGTGCAGCAGTGCCTCAAAGAATCGGGTAAGCCTCCGGCCGACCCCGACATCCAGGGAATCCCCCTTGATGAGAACACATCCTTTGTCAGATCCAGCAAGCGCATGCGGGAGATTGAGTCCCAATGTGCGCTTGTTGCGCGCGCCGACATCCCTGTCCTTATCCTCGGAGAGAGCGGCACCGGCAAGGAAGTCGCGGCCATGTTGATCCACAAGATGTCGGCTCGCAGCCAGCGCTGCTTCTTGAAGGTAAATTGCGCAGCGATGCCTGCCGATCTGCTCGAAAGCGAACTCTTCGGTTATGAGCAAGGCGCCTTTACCGGTGCGGTTAAATCCAAGCCCGGGAAGTTTGAGATTTGCAATAACGGCACAATCTTATTGGACGAGATTGGCGAGATGCCGTCTGCTTTGCAGGCCAAGCTCTTACAGGTTCTTCAGGATGGCAGCTTTTCACGCCTGGGCGGCAGGTCCAGCGTCAAAGTCGATGTACGCGTGATTGCCGCAACAAACATCGATATCAAAGCGGCCATTGCGCAAAGGACATTCCGAGAGGACCTCTACTACCGTCTGAATGGATTTACCCTGAGGATGCCTCCGTTGCGCGAGCGCACTGAGGAGATCCCGATCCTGTCCCAGCACTTCATGTGCAAGGCGGTTGCGCAGTACGAGTGCGATCCCTTGCCGATTTCTCCTGCGCTCATGCAGGCTCTGACCAGTCACCTGTGGCCTGGCAATCTTCGTGAATTGGAGAATACGATCAAGCGTTACCTCGTCTTGGGCGACGAACAGGCCATCATCGACGAGCTGAGTCCTCTGCAAAGTACGGCATCGTTCGCATTGAGCGCGGAAGACTTTGGCGGCAGCGCAAGTCTGAAGCATCTGGTACGAAATCTGAAGGGTAGCGCGGAATCTGCCGCAATCGCACGGTCGTTGGAGGGTACTGGATGGAACCGCAAGGCGGCGGCAAACGACCTGCAGATCAGCTACAAGGCCCTGTTGTACAAGATCAAACAGTACAATCTCAGTCCGCCACAAAATCGGCAAGTTTCGATGGGGCAAGCAGCCGGTTTCGATCAGGCTCAAAGTGCATGACCCTGCTTGCCGATGGCCGTTATTCCTCCAGGTTGTGACCGGGAGGATCAAGGGTTACCTGAAATCCCCGGCCCGGGCCACAACGGAAGAGCTGACGGGCAACGCTCCCGACAATTCACCTTAGGTGGACCTCCTTGGTCTGCATTTGGGAAGCTCACGCCCCATCCGCCTCTTTCTTTTGTCCCTGACGTCTGCATACTTGGTACTACGAGGGTTGTTACCAACTTGGTACTGATCTAGCACGAAACTGGGATCGCCCTCATTTGGAACCACCCTGTATCATGAGGTCCGTAGCCGCTTCTCCATCAAGGCCCCTTGCCTGCACACAGGGAGAGTTCACCCAGTCATGATCGAGACTATTTCGCCCAGGCCGGAAAAGGTTGTGATCCAGTTCGGAACCAAGACGATCAAGGGTTACTTGGAATCCCCGGCTTGGAACACAATAGAAGAGCTGCTCAGCAACGCTCCCCCCAGCTCCCCTGAGGCCTTCCGTGTTCGCCATCTCGAATCGGATCTTGTCGAGGAGATCTCAGTCAAGGACGTCAAGGCCGTCTTCTATGTAAACAGCTTCGATGGGGACTCGGATCACAATCATCTGAATTTTCATACCCGGGCGCCCATCGTCCTTGGCATATGGATGCGTTTCCAATTCCTCGATGGCGAAGTCATGGAGGGAATCGTGTACAACTCCATTCGCTATCTGGTTGACCCGGGATTCTTCCTTCTGCCGACCGACCCCAGCAGCAACAACAAGCTCGTTTACGTGGTGAAGAGCTGGCTCGTTGACCATCGGGTCCTCGGTTTACGCAAACTCTAAGCCCTGGTCACAGCTTCCCTGAGAATCGAATAATCTAGAATCTCCGCGGCTACCGCTGTCAAATTGTTCGCGGTTTTCTCCGTGCGGGCCGTCCGCCCTCGGCATCGAATCTGGCACCAGGTTGAGAGTGTAATCTCCGGTGGCAATTCGACCACAAACTCAAAATCCCGGTCGATCAGAGTGGGGTCGTCCAGAACCAGATAGAGATACACTCCCCGGTTGCTCAGGTCCCGGGTATAGGCCGGAATCTCACGGTCTCCGATGAATAAGGTGACGGGCGCATTGATGCGAAAGCGTTGGCTAACCCGCCGCTCGCTCGCCATTGCCGGGTTTTGACTTATGCACGCCATTTCAAAATGCCATCGTCTGCCCTGGAGAGTGATCCGTGGCACACTTGCTCAATCTGCGAAGTCTGGGCGGCCTTCCGAGTCGTTGCGCGGCGTACCGTCGATGCTTACCAGCACAGCTTCGGCTGTTTGATACTTAATAACTATTGCAATCTCATTGCCGAACGATTTTCACAAAAACCTTGAGACAATGGGCTCCCCAGGATGCGAACGTGCAGTTTTATGCACAGTATGTGGGTAGAAATTGGCCACTCCGGTCTGCATGGCTTCATTGCAACCTATTCCCTTCCCGCATGTCGCGATCGAACTGTGGACCGAGATGAAGCCCGATTGGTTGCGGCGGCATCTGCCCCTGGCCCACTGCGCCCCCTCGTAGGACGCCATTGGGCGAATTGTCGGGTTTATGGATTCCGAGCCGGTTCGAAGCCGTTTGCGCCGGTAGCGTGAGAGGCCGGAACAAAAACGGGGTCACGGTAAGGGTAGATAGCAAGAAACGCTTCCCACTTTTCCATGACCCCGGATGCGGCGGAGCCCATCAATTGCCCGCTGCGCTACTCGAACAAATCAACTGATCCAAAATCCCGGGTAGGCCCCTTCGCGAAGGAGCAAAATGAATACGCGTTCAAGACCGGGCGGGCGGTCCGCTTGGCGGCCCTCCGAAAGACGACCAATCCCCGGCAAAGAAGTCCGGTGCCGGGCAATTGGAGGCGACCAGGCTCTGGGATCAAAGATGCGGTACCGTCAGGGGAGTCGGGAGGTGGGATAATGGGCAAACTCTTGCTTTGAAAGGTCCCACTGTCGGCTGAATAGAAGTAGCTGGCACCACTGGGAGCGTTGGTGGCGCTGGAATTGCCGGAGAAGAGATTGAGCTCGTAGCCCTTGATATCCACTGTGCAATTTCCAAAGCCGGCAGGGCCGACAACATTTACTGCTCGATTGAGGTTGGCAAAGACGAGATTGGCGCTGAGGTTTCCGTGCCTCTTTACCGGGTAGAAAACATACGCTTTAGCGACATCTACATAGCCAGGGGCCTGCGGATGGCTCTGGTCCGCCCTTCTCCAACGCGGTTGCTTTGCTGGAAGTCGAACAATCTGGATTGAATAGGCATTTCAACTGCGGAGCAACCGCTTTGGCACAGGGATTGGATTCTTTCCGGGAAAGCTTCCATTTGAAAGCGCCAACACTGCAACAGCCCCCACGGCCAAAGGACTGCAGTAGTGAGTTATGGTCCGCATCTCGGCCGAAGGGACAAGCTCAAGACCGGGACCAGATCGCACGAGTGTGATTTAGACCCGTTGCGGGAGGAATATCCCAGAAATGATCCGCATTTGTGCTGGCCATCACAGCGCTGCTCAAAGGTAACCTATATGGTGATTACCAGTGTTGCAGAAAATTTGCAGGAAAGGGCGGTTTGTTGCTTTCTCAAGGGTAATCCGGCATTGCTGATTTCGCGTTTCACCTCTCTAAGTAGCGGATTCATTTATGTTTACATCAGGTAACACAAAAGTGGGACGCGCGTAACTCTAAACGGTTACCTAGAATCCGAAGGGCTATGCTAGACTTTCAGCAAATTTCTCCCCAAAAAGAGAATTTGGGCCCTCAAAAGCCTCAATCGTGGATGCGCACGCCAAGGTGAAGTAATGAACACGGTTCTGGTTCACTCTCAATCGGGCTACGAATTTGCAAGAAATGATGCATCTTCATGCAACGGCCGCTCGCGACCAGATCAACCTCGCGCCCACGGTTACGCCCAAATCTGCTGGCGCAAGTGCATTCTCATCAAGTGCATTCTCTTACTGTTGTTCTGCTGCTTACCCGTCGCCCTAATCGGCCAAGGCACGCTCACGTCTCCCACACAGGGAAGCGTGCTTGCAGGCTCCAGCGCGACCTTTATGTGGACGCCCGGCACCGGCGTCACGGATTACCAACTGTGGCTGGGCACCACCGGAGTGGGCTCGCAGAACCTCTATGACTCGGGTGCAACCAAGGCTACCACTGTGATTGTGAGCGGTCTGCCGACCAACGGGGTAACCGTGTACGCCCGGCTCTGGTCGGAAATCAGCGGAGCCTGGCAGTCTGCCGACTTGACTTACAGAGAAGCGGGCACACCCGTGCTTCCGGTGCTCACCACTCCCGCACCGGCCAGTGTGCTGTCAGGTTCCAGCGTGGCCTTCACGTGGTCGGCCGGGGCCGGGCCCGTGGCGTATCAACTCTATCTAGGCACCACCGGAGTGGGCTCGCACAACCTCTATGAATCGGGTTCAACGAAGGCTACCACTGTGACCGTGAGCGGTCTGCCAACCTGCGGGGCGACCATGTACGCCCGGCTCTGGTGGGAAATCGACGCTGCCTGGAAGTTTGCCGACTACACCTATACCGAATCGGGCGTGCCGGTGCCTCCGGTGCTCACCACTCCCGCGCCGCGCAGTGTGCTGTCAGGTTCCAGCGTGGCCTTCACGTGGTCGGCCGGGGCCGGGCCCGCGGCGTATCAGCTCTACCTGGGCACCACCGGAGTGGGCTCGTCCAACCTGTATGACTCGCGTTCAACGACGGGTACTGCTGAGACCGTGAGCGGTCTGCCGGCCAACGGGGTGACGGTGTTCGCGCGGCTCTGGTGGGAAATCGGCGGGGCCTGGAAGTCTGCCGACTACACCTACACCGAATCGGGCACGCCGGTGCTTCCGGTGCTCACGACTCCCGCACCGGGCAGTGTTCTGTCGGGTTCCAGCGTGACCCTCACGTGGTCGGCCGGGGCCGGGCCCGCAGCGTACCAACTGTGGCTGGGCACCACCGGAGTAGGCTCGCAAAACCTCTATGACTCGGGTTCAACGAAGGCCACCACTGTGACCGTGAGCGGTCTGCCGACCAACGGGGTAAAAGTGTACGCCCGGCTCTGGTGGGAAATCGACGCAGCCTGGCACTCTGCCGACTACACCTACACCGAATCGGGCCCACCGGCGGCGCTGAGCGCGCTCTCCTGCAGCACCGGGTCCATGATGGGCTCGGGGACGGATTCCTGCACGGTGACGCTGAGCGCGGCAGCACCGAGCGGCGGCCTGAGCGTCAGCGTGTCGAGCGGCAACGCGGCGGTCGCGGTCCCGGCCACGGTGACGGTGCCGGCGAATGCCACCAGCGCCGGATTCACGGCGACGGTGTCGTCGGTGGCGACGGCGCAAACGGTGACCCTGACGGCAAGCACGGGCAGCGTTTCCGAGACCTTTGTCCTGCAGTTGAATGTAGAGGCGCCAGCGATCTCGAGCGCAGCTTCGGCAAGCGGGATGGTGGGAAGCGGTTTCTCGTATCAGACCACGGCGACGAATACGCCGACCAGTTATGGAGCGACGGGATTGCCGGCAGGCATGAAGGTGAGCAGCGGGACGGGTTTGATCTCGGGGACGCCTACGGCGGCGGGAACGTCGACCGCGACGCTGAGCGCAACCAACAGCGCTGGAACCGGCAACGCAACGCTGACGCTCACCATCGCAGCGGCAACGCCGACAATTACCTGGGCGGCTCCGGCGGCCATCACCTACGGAACCGCTCTGAGCACCACTCAGCTCGACGCTTCTTCGACGGTGGCCGGTACCTTCAGTTACTCGCCGGCAGCAGGCACTGTGTTGACGGCAGGCAGTCATGCGATCACGGCTACCTTCACTCCGACCGATTCGACCGATTAC
>Ga0224554_1001118_pt1 | contig 18230 bp, 16 predicted proteins | sample 714S22024metaG_FD_180666 | JGI IMG/M metagenome (GOLD analysis project Ga0224554, IMG submission 180666) | Peat soil microbial communities from Stordalen Mire, Sweden - 717 S2 20-24 | ecosystem: Environmental > Terrestrial > Soil > Wetlands > Peat | place: Sweden: Norrbotten County, Stordalen...
AAGGATCGGGAATCCAACCATCTTGATCTGTCCCTCGCCGACAAGCTCGCCCCATACAAGCGTGAGGTGGTGGATGTTGGGATGAGCCTGCATGTCGGGACTTTTATATGCGATCTCGCCGACCACTTGTTCGGGCGATTTGCCTTTTCTCACCTCCTTCTCAAGATCTGCGAGCGTCTCGATATAGAAGAGGGGTGTGATGTTGGACATAAAGAAGTTGTCCAACCAGTGGGCCTCGTCAGGATTGAGGGCCTGAAGCGTGGATTTGTCGAAAATCAGGATAGGCCCCTGGGCCATGAGTCGTCTCCCATCGCTGATTCAAACCTATAGAACCAGTTTCGCGAATTGCAAGCAAATTTTATCAGCGCCCATAAGTCGGCCAGTGTTCACCGATTTGGGTACATATGAATCTCAGTTGTTGCCAACAGCCCATCCCTTTATGAGAACTGGAGGACTTTGAGGTCCAGGAGCCAGAGTGGTTTCCAACTTTGTTTCAAAATCCATCCGTCAACCCGGTCACTCGAAAAGCACTGACTGCGCGCGCGCGTTTTCAGGTTCGTGGAAGTTGCTCAGGCCGACGCCAACCAGGCGGAATCTTTGTCGCGGACCAAGGCTTATACGCTCTCTAAGCGAAAGAGCGATGCTTGTCAGCTCATCGCACGACGAAGGCGGATGAGGCGACGTGTGACTGCGAGTGAGGATTTTGAACTCGCTGGTTTTGAGCTTTAGAACCACTGTGCGCGCTATTCGCGACTCCTTGCGAGAAGCAGCCCACGTTTTCTCCGCAAGCCGGCGGATCATCGGCTCCGTTTCCGAAAGCGGCACATCGCGTTCAAAGGTATCTTCAGCGGATACCGATTGCGTGGGCCTGTCGGGAACGACGGGATTCTCATCAATTCCGCGAGCCAACTGATAGAGACGCAGGCCATGACTGCCGAACGCGCTTTCGAGGGTCGGCAATTCCATACCCTGCAAATCCCCAACAGTCAGTATTCCGAGCTTTGCGAGCCGCGACTCCGTCACCTTGCCTACACCGGGCAAACGCCCCACAGAGAGAGGGGGCAGAAAGCTATCCACTTCATCCGGTTGGATGACGAATAGACCGTCCGGCTTGCGCCAATCGGAGGCGATCTTTGCCAGGAACTTGTTGGGCGCTACTCCGGCAGAAGCGGTCAGATGCAGCTCCTCGCGAATTTGCTTCCGGATTGCGCTGGCGACTCGCGTGGCGGTTGGCAGTCCGGTCTTGTTCTCGGTCACGTCGAGATAGGCTTCGTCCAGTGATAGCGGCTCGACAAGATCGGTATGGCTCTTGAATATCTCCAGCACAAGACGAGATACAGCTCGATAGCGCGTAAAATCCGGCGGAACGAATACTGCATCGGGACACAAGCGTTCAGCATGAACCGCTGGCATTGCCGAGCGTATCCCGAAACGTCTGGCCTCATACGAAGCGGCACAGACAACAGAACGCTTCCCGCGCCATGCGACAACAACAGGCTTGCCGCGTAGTTGCGCGTCATCCCGTTGTTCAACGGACGCATAAAACGCGTCCATGTCCACATGTACGATTTTCCGCATAGCCTCCTGACAAGAATTGTAGCCCTGGTTTGGAAACGTGCGCGAGTGCTATTTACTTGGTTTGGGAGCACTACTGCTCAGTGAAAGTCATGGGAGAGAATATCGGCGCTTGTGATGTCGAGGGGGATAATTCGCTGGGCTTTGACGTGGACAACTCCATCCTGATTTTGGAACGGTCCTTCGATCAAGAGAAATCGGTTGCGAGTAACGATAATGCGGTTCTGCTCGAATACATCGGGTGCGAGGATGATGTTGGCGATGCCTGTTTCATCTTCCAAGGAGAGAAACACAAAGCCCTTGGCTGTGCCGGGGCGCTGACGTGCGATTACGCAACCGGCGATGCGGACAGGTTGATTACTGCGTCTCTGCATGAGTTCTTCTGCTGACAGGATGCCTTCCTGTCGGAGAGCTTTGCGGTGATAGGCCATCGGGTGCGGGCCTGTGGTGAGGCCGGTTCCCATGTAATCCGCTGCGAGGCGCTCTTCGGTTGTCATCTTCTGTAACGGGGTTGGATCTTTATCGCTTGTATGCGTGTGGTCGGCACCGCGCAGCAGAGGGCCAACGGGACGGCCAGCTTGTTCGACCTGCCAGAGAGCATCGCGTCGATGCTCGACTTTGCCGAGAGAGTTGAGCGCGCCTATTTGCGCGAGCGCAACGAGTTCACTGCGGTTGAGAGCTGGCACTCGTAGCGCCAGTTCATCGACGGATTGAAAGATTCCGTGCTGGCTCCGCGTAGCGAGTAATTCAATCGCCGATGATTGCCGTAGTCCCTTGGCATAGTTGAAGCCGATGCGCAGCGAAAGTGAACCATCGTGTTCCGTCTCAAGTGTGCAGAGCCAATCGGAACGCTGCACGTCCATCGAGCGAACGCGCAAGCCGTGGCGCTGCGCGTCTTTGATAAGTACGGCGGGCGAGTAGAAACCCATCGGCTGATTGTTGAGCAGGCCGCAAGTGAACGCGGCAAGATAGTGGACCTTGAGGTAAGCCGAGGCATAGGCGATCAGCGCAAAGCTCGCCGCGTGCGACTCTGGGAAGCCGTACATGGCGAAGGAAGAGATGCCTTGTACGATGTTGTCTTGGGCCTCCGGGCCAATGCCGTTGCGGGCCATCCCTGCGCGGAGCCTGCCTTCAAGATCCTTCATGCGCTGCATCGACCGGCGCATTCCGACGGCGCGGCGCAGTTCTTCTGCCTCCGCTCCTGTGAAGCTGGCAACTGTCATTGCCATGCGTAGAAGCTGTTCCTGAAAGAGCGGCACTCCAAGTGTGCGCTTGAGCACTGGCTCCAGTGATGGATGCGGGTAGGTGACTTCTTCCTTGCCCTGACGACGGCGCATATATGGGTGCATCATTTTTCCGACAATGGGACCGGGGCGAATGATCGCGACCTGCACAACAAGATCGTAAAAACGCGTGGGCGCATTGTGCGGAATCGACGCCATCTGCGCGCGGCTCTCGACTTGAAACATTCCGATAGTGTCCGCCTTGCACAGCGTCTCGTAGACAAGCGGGTCTTCAGGGAGCGCGGCAAGGTCAACCTCTTTGCTGTAATGACGCGGGATCAGCTCAATAGAATCTTTGAGCACGGCCATCATGCCGAGGCCGAGCAAGTCCACTTTGATGAGGCCGAGGTCTGCGCAATCTTCCTTGTCCCACTGGATCACGGTGCGGCACGGCATGGAGGCGCGCTCGATGGGGACAACGCGATTGAGCATCCCTGCGCAGATGACCATGCCGCCTGAATGTTGGCCGAGATGACGCGGCAAGTCCTGCATCCGCTGGCAGAGGTCGAGATAACGAGCGATGCGCGGATGCCGAATATCGAAGCCCGACTGGGCGAAGTGATGAGCCATCGTATCGTACTCGCCGCGCCACTCCCAGTGGCCGACAAGGCTTGCGAGGCGCGCGAGTTGGTCCGGCTCGAAGCCAAGCGCATTGCCCACTTCACGCGCCGCTGAACGGCCGCGATAGGTGATGACGTTGGCGGTCATCGCCGCGCCGAGCGAGCCGTAACGTTCATATATGTGTTGAATGACTTGCTCGCGTTGGTCGCCGGATGGTAGATCGAGGTCGATGTCTGGCCACTCGCCGCGGTTCTCACTGAGAAACCGCTCGAAGAGCAGTTCCATGCCGACGGGATCGACGGCTGTGATTTCGAGCGCGTAGCAGACGGCGGAGTTCGCTGCCGATCCGCGGCCCTGGACAAGAATGCCGTGCTGCTGACAGTAGCGGATGATGTCCCAGACAATCAGAAAGTATCCTGCGAACCCGAGCTTTGCTATCAGCTTCAATTCGTGCTGAACTTGTACGCGGGCCTTATCGAGCAAAGACCGCTTGGCGCCTGCGCCGTAACGTTTACGAACCCCCTCTTCGACGCGCTTATCGAGAAAGCTGTCCATCGTGTCGCCGTCTGGAACAGGATACTGCGGAAATTCATAACCGAGATTGTTTAGCGTGAAGCCGAGCCGCTCGCTCACGATGCGCGTGTTGGCGATGGCTTCGGGAATGTCACGGAAGAGCGCGGCCATCTCACGAGGCGAGCGTAGCGAACGCGATTCATTCGCTGTGAGCAAGCGGCCCGCTTGATCGAGCGATGTATGATGACGGATCGTGGTGAATACATCAAGAAGCTCGCTGTCCTTCTCGGTTGCATAGCGAACTCCGTTGGTCGCGATCACTGGAAGTCGGTGAGCGGCTGCAAGTCGCAGCAATGATTGATTGCGACATTCCTCGTCCCGCTGCTGGTGGCGCTGAAGTTCAAGATAAAGATTGCCGTAACCGAAGATGCAGGAAAGCCGGTCAATCAAGTTGCTTGCGCCCTTGTGTCCGCCGTGTGCAACCGCCGCCGCAATTGGTCCCTCGTCGCCTCCGGTAAGACAGATCAATCCGGCAGAGAACTCTTCGATGTCTTCGAGTGTGGCTGCTCCTTCGGTCTTTTTAGCCTCGTGCATCTTGAAACGTGTGATGAGCTGGCAAAGATTCTGGTAGCCAGTTTGCGATGCACAGAGCAGGAGTAAGCGCGGCGGCTCGCTCGGGTATTGATGCGGCAACCAAGCTGGCGGCGTGAGTTTGTTGCCAATGGAGCGAACGGCGATCTCCGCGCCGATGTGCGCTTTGATGCCATGCTTCTGCGCCATTGTATGAAATCGCGCAACACCATAGAGGCCGTTGCGGTCGGCAAGCGCGACGGCGGGCATGTCAAGTTCCGCCGCGCGTTCAACAAGCGCCTCGGGCTGCGATGCCCCGGCAAGAAAGCTGAAGGCGCTGGCCGCGTGCAACTCGACGTATTCGCAGCCATCAGTCATAGTAGGCTTCCAGTCGCCACTCGCGCTTGCGGCGATCTTGTACAAGCAAGCAGGCGACAGCGCCGCCATTGCCCGCCTGCGCCAACACATCCCACTCTTCTTCGTCCCAACCAACGGTGGACCACCAGCAGCCTCTGCTGCGCCACGGGCCATAGGACGCGGTAATCTCGTGGTTGCCATCTGCATCACGAAAGGCCGCAGGCTTTGTTGTATGCAGTTGGACTCGCACCGGCACGGGTGGCCGCATTCTCCGCAGTGCCATGCGCGGCCTGCTGGCCTTCGATCCAGCGGTTGCGCCGGAGACAGAAAAGGCGTCCATGCGGAAGCTGCCGGACCGGTGCGTGTCTTCGAGCACAGGCGAGCCGACGCGATCCTCGCCGGCAATGGCTTTCAAGCGCGCAATTGTTACATCCAATCGCGATGGCTCAGGTGTCTGTGGAGCAAAGAGTCCGAGTTGCACCTTGCTCGATTGCCCGCCCTCTGCCGTGAGCGTGAAAGACAGCACGGCGGCCTGTGGTGGATGTGCGGCGATCTCCAGTTGCAACAGCTTGAGCAGGAACTTGCGGTCAATCGAAGGCAATGCAGGTCGGATCACTCGCTTGTGTTGCCGCTCTCCTGGAAGAGCCAGATCAACGGTCAGAGTCGCCAGCGACAATGCCCGCGTCGATGCTCGCGCAACCAGGCAATCAATCATGCGCGCGCCGATGAAGAGCAGCGAGTCCATCTCTTCGACCGGCGTGTCGAAGTCGAAAAATTCCTTCAGCATGAACTCTGCTTCGATGGGTTGAAATGTGTGAGCTGCTACTCCACGAGCAAGATCTCGCCAGTGCTTCGCTTTCTGACCAAGCCGTGCAATCAGATCTTCCTCCGGCAGCGCGGCCAGTTCTTCCAGCGTGCGAATCCCCCAGATAGCAAAGGTCTCCGCGAAGTTCTCTTCGAGATTCAGCGCAGCAAGCGGGAGCTTTGCAAGCGCAGTCGCTTCCTGCCCTTCGGGAATTGCCGTAATTCCGCGTGAAGTTGCAGCCTTCACCCCGGCCGCATGAAAGTTCGTACTCACAGCAATCGAAGCACGAAAGCCCGCTGCGATCAGAGCCGCGCGCAGCCTCTGGGCCAGTATTTCGGGCGGCCCGAAGAGCAGGCCCGTACCCGCGATGTCGAGAACAAAACCGCAAGTCGTAGGTCCGCTCGCTTCTTCAATGCGCGGCGAGAACTGCGAGACACATTCCAATAACACGGCACGCGCCGCAGACTCGACCTCCACGGAGCGCGCCAGCAACCGCAAGTCGGCAATACCTTCGGCCTCCAGTCGCGTCATTCCCAGGACTGCGCCTTTCAGGGTTGCTGCCCGATTCAATGAGTAAACAGTCTCCAATGGCGCTCGGCCTTCGAGCACGACCACCGGCTCCGATTGCAACTCGGTCCGCAAGCGCAACAATGCCTGGGCGGGAAACTCCGCCGCACAAATGCAGGCATACAGTTCATCGCTCATGCGCGTTCCTCCGCTTCCCATGCGCTTGTTGCGGACCATGTTGATGCAGGCGGCTTTCTTGCGCTTTGCATAGCCGGAGTGAAACGCTGCCGTCCACGACGCACCTCAAACGAAAAGCCGTTAAGTACGGTGCCGCCCGCAATGTGCAGTTTGCACGGCGCACATTCCAAAACGACTGCCGCGCTCGATTGTGCATAGGCCGCTTGGCCCAACACTACCAAGCAACAGCGTGTGCGATCCGCTGCGTGACGAAACCGGAACCAGGTCGCCAGCGGAATCCGGCACCCGTGTTCTGGCGCCATGTCTCCCAAGTCCAACACAATAGCCGAAAACCCGCCCGCTTGAAGCAACAAATCAGTCGCCCGCAACGCTTGATCGAGCCGTGTCCAAACTGGCGCTTGGGTCTTAGCCTTCCAACCTGAAGAGATTCTTGACCCGCTCTCCGCGCTTGGTGCCGCAGCAGCGCGGCTGCGCACCCAAAGCAACTGCTTCAAATTCACTCCGCTGGCCGCCGCTGACTCCGGATCGAACGCGTCCCCCGCATCCACCCAAGCACAGACGCGCTCATCCCGCGTCTGTTGGGCAAGAAACGAGAGCGCCAGCCCCGTCCGGCCGGACGATTGAGGTCCGGCCACTTCGCTGATAGCCCCCACCGGCAATCCGCCGTCCAGCAGTGCATCTACTTCAGGAACCCCTGTTGTCGCAGTCTCGCTTATCGTCTGCGGAACAGGTGTAAGAGCCGCCGGAAATCGGCGTTCGAGGGCGCGCTCGATTTCGATACGAAGAGCAGCGGCAGACGGCATAGCAGGACCAAAGGCGTATTCGCCATATGTTCGCTTTATAATCCTGCAAAGCGGTGCTCCACGTCAAATAGATTTCAACAATCTGAACATAATGTCCTTTGTATCTATGACTTGTGGTACATGAACAATTTTCGTATATGGCCTCTAGGACATTCAAGTTCGTATTCCAATCAAGAGCCGCTGTCCGAATTACTACCCAGCCAATCCCCGTTCATTCTCGGAACCTGGTTGAAAAGAACCATGATTTCCACAAATACGACACAATATGCTGGGCTAGGCTGATGTGATAATCTATAAGTGGTGTAGTGTTGCCAGAACGGCGGTAAATATGGGCTGGGACATCGAGGTAAGTAGAGAACGACTTAAAAAGGAATGGGAGCGGCTGCAGGGGGCTGGGGTCACGGTTTCAAAATTGACCCGTGAGATGGACCTGGCGAACCTAAGCCCAACTGAGGTTCGGACAGTCCACGGCTGTCATCTTTATTGTCATGCGGTCAACTTCGTAGATGCCCTGGACGACGCTCTCCTGTCGCGTGACAATTTCAAGAGACTTCATCGCTACCTGCATGTGCTTCGCGTCGAACAGCGCAGGATCATGCAATCGGTATTTGATGGAGACAAGATCCAAGTGCAAGGACCGAAGTTCCACGGTTTGCTTTACAAACCGTATGACGACGATGCAACGCTGGCTTGGCGGGCTGTCTTAGCCGGGATCGCCCTAACGCTCACAACACAGATGGCCCTCGCCAAGGTGTTCCCTGAGTATGTGGTACTCATTCCCAGCGTCGGAATCGCCTTAGGAGATTGTGTCGTTGCCAACATCGGAGCCCGCGGAGAGCGGGAACTCATAAGCGTCGGCGCAGCTGCAAATTACGCCGCGAAGATCCTCGGTGTAAAGTACGGTCTCGCGATCGATTCGGCCCTTTGGAATGCCCTCGAAGAGGACCGGCAAGAACTCTTCATAGCGAAGGACGCTGTCCATTACATCAAATGGTCTGAAATCGGAGACGCCGAGAAATTGTTATCGGAAAGTGGCTTTGTTTGGACTATTGAGGATTCGGTTCGTCGCATGGAGGAGGTCAGAGACGGGCTCCCACTGGACGATATCAGCAGTAGCGAGGCCCAGGTTCAGATTGACTTCGCGGCATTGGGGCCGAAAACCATGAAGGTATGCGAAGGCGCATCGCTGTTCGTCGATGTAGACGGCTACACAAACGCGATAGACAGTCTTCTCGGCGACGAAGAGCGGCTTTGCGGTGCGGTTCAATGGCTGCACCTTTTTCGTTATGAGATGCGCCATCTAACAACTGATCGTTCCGCAGTTCCTGTACAGCATCAAGGAGACCGCTTGCAGGCCTTAGCGCATCTGCCAAGCGACGATGACGCCAAAGCCAGGCGTCGAGCGGTCGAGCTTTGCATCGACTACAACTCCTCGATGGAAGATGTTTTGAACGTGGATTACCCATCACTCGGCAAGCTTCATGTCGCAATAGGCGCATCTTCTGGGAAGTCCGTCGCTGTCCGCTCCGGAGTGCGCGGCGACCTTGATGCTAGCTGCCTCTCAAAGTGCGTCTCCCAAGCAGAGCATTGGCAGATAAATGGCGCGGGCTGCGAGATTTGCATCAGTACCAAGATGTTCGACTCGCTCGACGATGAGATCGTTCGAGGCGAATTCAAGTTTGACCGTAATAGAGGGTGCTTCGCTGCGAAGGGCTTAACATGGACGCGCGTCGCCGACCTCCGTCGCGCAAAGGAATACGAGTCGGGGAAATCCGTAGGATTCAACACCGCAACATCCGGGATCGTATTTGGCATAAAAACGGAGGCAGACAAAGGTACTTTACCACTCCGGCAGACCCGGCCATGGGCCGTCGATGAACGCTAGGAACAAATCGCCGTTTGAATATCAAGAGCGGGGCATAAACTGGTGCCCCGCTCAGGTTGATCGGGAACTCCTTCGTCTACGTTCGCTCCCGTATCTCGCCCTTGAACGTTGGTCCATCACCAATCGACAGCTTCATGTCACTGGGACTCTGAGGCACACTCAGCAAGAAACGGGTCGCAAAGAATGTCTCCGTGTACGTATGGAATACCCGCGCGATTATCCTTGGGAAATTCCTTCAGTCTTCGACGAGGACAGACGATTTGCGCCATCGGCAGACGGCCATCAATACCCCGATCACAAATTGTGCCTATCATTTCCGCTGAGGTTTGAATTTCCTGTCGGCTCCGACAACCTGGCCACTGAAGTCTTGCAGTCAAGTCTCGTTTGGTTTGATAAGCGATGCATATTTGAACGCCTCGGAGTTTGGCCAGGCGCGGCAGAGGAACACGGTTATGTCCGCCCATTAAAACTTCTTTTGTGTGAGGAGGCCAGACGCTCTCGGAGCCTCTCTGTTAGCGCCTGGTGCGAGTGGGTCATCGCAGAGTTAGTCGCCCCGTACCCAGACAAGGGCTGCCCATGCCTCTCTGGCAGGCCATTTGCGCATTGCCACACTCAACTACTTTGGCTGGCGATTCTCTACCAGTGCAGTTCACAGGCAATGAGGGATTATGAACATAGAGCAGCTCTCAAGGCAGCTTGACTCAGTGCAAGGACACATTCGCGCGTTCGACAGCAAGGCGCAGGTTGTCTTGGGCATCGATGGTGTGCTCGCGGGATTTATCGCAGCACAGTTTTCTGCGGGGCTCGATATGGCCTCATGGCATTTGTATCCGCTATCCATTTGCTTCATCGTTTTTTGCGGCATGGCCCTTGTGTCATTACTGATTTCAGTGTATTGGGCTGTTGCTGCGGTATTCCCAAGATTGAAGATCGGCCAACCGAAGTCGCATTTCTTCTTTTTGCACTTGGTGGAACTCTATAAGGACGATTTCAACAAAGCTGGCAAGGCTCTTATCGATCTCAGTGAAGAGGACCAGCTACACCAATTGGCAACACAGGTTCATGCGAATGCAATTATTGCATCTGCTAAAGCTAGTAGATCTAACAAAGCCATTCTTTTTATGACCACCGCGTTGCTCATCTTCATAGTTAATCTAGCTTCCCTCGGCGCGCTCGCCTACCAAGCAAAGAACCACAGCGGAGGCGTGAGCAACTCGGCGCCCTGCGTCGCAAGATAGCGGCCAGACGTCTCAGGTATTGGTTGTGAGCATTGGGTTCTGACGGTTCGGCTAGATTCTAATGGAGATGTTGAACTGCGTTAGGGATTGACGGCCGGCGTTTTCAGCACTATGCTCCGTGTTGCGTTTAGCCATGAGAGCAGAGGAGTAAAGAATGAAAGATCGCTTCGAGGGGAGTGCCGGGCGTCGGATACTTCTGGAGACGCTTAAAGAGCAAAAGTTGATCGCCGGGAACACTGAGTTGGCGGATCAGGTTGCCTCAATCGGCGAACTGGTTGATGTCGAGGCCGGGGCAACAATCATCGAACAGGGAAACGACGACAACGATGTCTACCTGATAGTTGCAGGCTCTTTTGACATTGTTGTGAACAACCGGCTGGTTGCAAAGAGATTTTGCAATGACCATGTTGGCGAAATGGTCGCCATCCAGCCGACACAAAGGCGATCTGCCACTGTTGTTGCCAGGGAAAATGCAGTAGTGGTTAAACTTCCGGAGCCCCAGTTTGCAGACCTTATCAATAAGTACCCTCAGATAGTTCGCTATATAGCCAAAGAGCTTGCGCGCAGACTAGAACAACGCAATGCTCTTGTAACCGCTGTTAGCGAGAAAATCCGTGTATTCATCATCTCATCAGCAGAGGCTCTGGAGATTGCCCGAACTATTCAGAATGCCTTTGACCACGATCCTTTCAACGTAGCAGTTTGGACGGATGGAGTATTCCGGGCTTCCCACTACTCAATTGAGAGCCTCGAACGTGCTCTCGATCAATCGGATGTCGCAATCGCAGTAGCTCAGCCTGATGATATTACGGAGAGCCGAGGACAGCGCCTAGCCACACCGCGCGACAATGTCATCTTTGAGCTCGGCTTCTTTATGGGGCGGCTGGGACGGCATCGCGCGCTACTGGTTGAGCCGCGTGGGGAGGAGATCAAACTTCCAACTGACCTCGCTGGCATCAACACGATTACCTATCGGTACGACGCGGCAGATTTGACACGTTCCCTTGCTACCGCTTGCAATCGCCTTCGGGATATCATCCGGGATCTCGGACCAAATCGATGAGGGGGAGAAGTAGTGGGCTTGAAAGATGAACTGGAACAACAGATTTCGGCAATTTACAGGGCGAAATGGGATGAGCGTGATGGCAATGTTGTCCCCGGCGATAACTCGCTGACCCTCGGTAATGACGCCGTGAAACTCAAGGCAACGGTCCTCTATGCCGATCTCGCGGATTCGACGAAACTGGTCGATAGTTATACCGCATTTTTCTCGGCTGAAATGTATAAGACGTTTCTGCACTGCGCGGCAAAAATAATCCGAAGTGAAGACGGAGTTATTACCGCATACGATGGCGACAGAGTAATGGCTGTTTATTTGGGGGATATGAAGAACTCGCGAGCCGTGCGATCCGCGATGAAGATACACTTTGCTGTTTTGAGCATAATCAACCCTGCACAACAAGCAATTTACAATAAATCGCCGTTCACGATGAAGCATGTTGTGGGAGTGGATACTAGTGAGCTGTTTGTGGCTAAGACCGGCGTGCGAGGAGCAAACGACCTGGTATGGGTAGGCAGAGCAGCGAATTATGCTGCAAAACTATCCAGCCTTCCTGATGCGTATCCGACGTATATCACCAAAGAAGTCTATGACGTTATCATCGACGAACTCAAGACTTCAAATGATTCACGCTCGATGTGGGAAGCCGTCCGGTGGAACAATTTTGATGACAGGATCATCTATCGTTCGAATTGGTGGTACCGTGTTTCGTGAATAATCCGAAAGGAGAAAGGATTACCACCTGTGCGCTAAGGTGAGACCCAACAACGTCAGATGTTAGACCCAAAAACAATCAGTAAGCAGCATTCGTTTGAATGTGTGGCATTGGTCGTCGATATCAATGCATCTGAGAAGTTGATTGCCGCGGACGATTGCGGAATTATCGGCCAGTTCTTTCGAGATCTCTTATATGGTTCCATTCGTGCCGTAGAGGAGTCTCACGGGTCCGTCATTAGCTTCACAGGCGATGGCCTCATTGCAGTGCTTCCATCGGAAGAGGATGCTGGACTTGCGTGCATGGCAATCGCCCATGATCTGAGAAAGACGAGAGACTATCTTGAATCCAGTGGTCCGGATGCGTTTCCGCAACTCCGAATTGGCGTCGGATTGAAGATCGCCGTGGAGCGAGGCTGTTTGGAGGTCAGCAGCATCTCGTCGAACTTTCTCGGAGAGCAGCCCTTTCTGGTGGGACCGCCTACTGTCTATGCAACAAGAATCTCTTGTTTTGGCAAGGGAGATCGTTGTATTGTTGGCCCGAAAGCCGCTGCCAACTGGCCTTATGGCAGGCTAGAAGGCCCCTACAAAGGGAAAGGCAAACACCGAGAATTCACGTATGAGTACTACCTCTTCGACCTCAGTGACCTGTGGGTTGATTAGGGCAAATGCAGCGAATGGGAGGACTCTACGCGCTCCAGTCGCGACCAGAACTCTTTTCAATAAGCGCCGAAGTATATGCGCGATTCAAAGAGTGGAGTTCGAAGAGGTGATGAATTGAAATCTTGTATGCTGATTGCAGTATGTGCGGCCGTTTTGCCAGGAAATCTACGCAGAAAGTTCTCGCCGACTGGTTTGGTGTCGAGCTTGAGGATATGCCGTGCTTTGCACCTAGCTTTAACGTTGCGCCACAAAGCGTTCAGCCTGTTGTGCGCTTGAGTCGTGATACTGGCAGCCGAGAGTTTGCGCTAATGCGCTGGGGATTGGTGCCGGCCTGGGCGAAGGATGCCAAGACCGGGTACAGCACAATCAATGCGCGTTCTGAAGAGGTGGCGTCGAAACCCGCCTTTAGGGAAGCATTCAGGAAGCGGCATTGTCTGATACCTGCCGACAGTTTTTATGAGTGGATGCGTCTGGATGCCAAGTCAAAGCGGCCGTTTGCAATCGCGCTCAAGAGCGGCGAGCCGCTTGCCTTTGCTGGATTGTGGGAGAGCTGGCGGCCAAAGGATGGCGCGCCTCTGGAGACCTTCACAATTCTCACCACTGCCGAGAACGAGTTGATGCGGCCAATTCACGACAGGATGCCGGTCATTCTCGAACCAAAGGATTATGCCCGCTGGCTGGATGCCGGAGACCCTGCGAGACCGCCAGTGGATTTGCTCCGTCCGTATTCTTCCGAACTGATGAACGCGTGGCCTGTGAGTGACCGAGTCGGCAATGTGCGGAATAATGATGCTGCGCTCCTCGAACCATTGAGCTAGCTGAACAGATGTCGGGTTCAACTCCAACTGCCGCTACTTAGAATACGCGTTAATCCAAATCCTTGTTTCATGCCTCAGGATTGCCCTGCCCGGCCTGCAACAGAAGATTGGATTTTCAGATTGCTCACGATGAGGACGAGTACAACCCAGTTCAGAATGGCTAGCGCACGAGGATCAGATAAATACACATGCCGATCCCGGCGCCAGCCAACAGCAATCCCAGCATTACGGCATCCCTCGACACCCGTCCCGGTATCCAGGTACCCGATTTCAGCTCGCGAATAAGTTGAAAGTGACGCAGGACGGAACTGAGGATGACGATCACGCCCAGGCCCACCAACGTGACTCCAGACCAGACAGATAGGCCTGTAGTGCGAGTGGGCGAATGGGATTCGCTTGCGCTCAATTGCCGGAAAAACAGACCGAAGCGGCTGACCGCGAATCCGATACCGATCAAGCCTAGCCCCGTACGAATCCAGGCCAAGAAGGTTCTCTCGGCTGCGAAATAAACTCTGGGATCTTGCTCTGCACCTTTATCCATTTAACCATTGTATTGAATTCGTCACTCTATGCCCCGGCGCAAGAACGCCCTGTGGCACCGTGACTTTGGGCGATTCTGCGGTCGGCTATGCGGCCTTGCGCGGAGCCGGCACGCTCTTGCCCAGAGCCGTCGCCAAAGCAATTTGGTGGTCCTGTTCGTCGATCAAGATCTTGCGAATCTGCTCGCCCATGGCATACTCGCCCAACTCCTCGCACTGACGAACACGGTCGCGATAATTTCGAATTGTTTCCGTTTCATTGTCGAGATCGAACTGCAACATCTCAGTAGCCTTTTCCGAGGTTTTGACTGTCTTCGCTTCAACTGCCGGCATCCCGCCAAGATAATCAATCTGCTTGGCAATGATCAGTGCGTGGCTCAGTTCCTGGGCAGCGTGCTTTTCCAGTTCGCCTGCGATACTCATGAACTCCGCCCCCTTTATGACCTGTGAATAGACCACGTACCCAATGATCGCTTGGTATTCACGCGACAGATCCTGATTCAATAGCTCGATGAGTTCAGAGCGGGACGCTTTCTTATGATCTCCAGTGATCGTCTCGTTTTTCAAAGTTTTCCTCCAGGGTAGCGTATCGAGTTTCATGTCAATTTCGGATGGGTCTTTTGGCTTCTGTGTGCCACTACAGCAGGACCCTGACGTTAGCAGGAGCATTTGAGACAGGACCGGTCAAAATTGCACAGTCATGTATAGGACTTGGGGATAACCCTCAAGCTGAGGTGGCCATAAACCTGCCAGCAGCGGAAAATGCCGACACGGTTGAGTTGGCGCATCTTGCGCGGCAATGAGGTTCAGTTGTAGCTCAGCACTCTTGCTTACATGCAATACCGCTCAGGAGCGGCACAATCCAAGCGAATTAGACCCGAAAAGGAGATTCCGGATGAAACGTATCATTTCAGCCATTTGTTGTCTGACTCTTTGCTGCCTGCCCGCGCTGGCACAGAAAGAACACGCCGCCAAGGGCGCTGCCATGACGGATCAAGACTTCTTCAACATGGCCGCGCAAACCGACATGATGGAAGCCCACCTGGGACAAATGGCGGCAGACCAGGCCTCAAGCCAGGATGTCAAGACTTATGCCCAAATGCTGATGACCGATCACACCGCCGATTATCAGCAACTCGGCATTCTGGCCACGAAGGCCGGTCTCACGGTCCCGACGGGGCTTGATGCCGCCCACAACAAGATGATTGCGCCATTTGAAAAGCTGAAGGGCGCGGCCTTCGACTCCCGGTACATTCAAACGATGATTGCGGGACACACGGAGGCGATTGGAGTCTATACCAAGGAATCCTCCGATGCGCAGAGTGCAGACGTGAAGGCCTATGCATCCGCAACGCTGCCCACACTCCAGAAGCACCTGGACGGAGCCAAATCTCTCCCCAAGAAGCCGGCAAAGTAGCAGGCGAACACGGAAGGCAGTAGGCGACTGCGCCGGTGGGATTCACATGGCCGCCGGTGCTTTTCTTGGCGCTGCTTCAACGCACCTTCCCTTTATTATTTAGCCAACCACCGACCCTGACGCGACGCCCACCACCAGTGTCGTCGCCATCGTTGCCAGGGGCTTCGCTTGCCCTATTCCGCCTTATTCGAATTCTGGTCTGGAGTAGATTCCACAGCTAAAAACCATACCGCTCCTCGCCCGTGTCCGCGAGAATTGATGAGACCAAGCCTCTTCAAATGAAGAAGATCGTCGCGCAATGTACGGTCTGCCACTGCGGGATCAATCTGAGCGCGGATATTGGCAAATTAGTGTACAAGCTTTCAGAAAATAGACCGGTGCAAGTGACAGGCCAGAAATTATTCACTCTCTGTGAGACGGTATACTCTGGCGATTTCTGCCAGAATACTGTCACGTGTGCCAGTGCGTAGACCCAGGGATTTGAGGTCAACTTCCTCGACGCGCATGCGGGAGATAAATTCGCCAATGTCCTTCTTGACGGTCTCCGGAGCCGATGGATCAATAGCTGGATCGAGAATCTGGTAAAGCCGGAAGACATCGTTCTTATGTTTCTTGATCGTCTTGCTGTCGATCTGTTCACCACGCTCCGCGCGGTCTGTCAGATCAAGCCATGCCCGCGCCTTCAACGCGATCAGTTGCGCGACGCCCACCCAGGGAAGTCCGTCGATCTCCTGTCTACCGGCGCGGATAAAATCGTAGTAGTCGTTATCCAAGAGAATCGCCGAGAGGCTGGATGCATCCTCGTCAACCGGTAGCGGCGTGAGGTGGCTGCCTTCGGTAATCTGCAGTACATTGGGCTGCCGCGAGAACAACTCCAGCATGAAAGGAAAGTCCGCGTTCGTGGGCTTCTGGAAGCGGTAGAATTGCTTTTCGCCGGTTGACTTTTCTTGAACTTCGTAGCCGCCCGCGCGCACGAATCCCCAGAAAGCCTGAACAAACGCGGTATTCAATGCTTCGACATAGAGAACGATGTCCAGGTCTTTTGTGGCCCTGAATGCGAGTCCGGCTCCGGTCATGGCAATATCGCACGCGGCACCGCCGATGAGTACATAGCGATCAGCATAATTCCTGAAGTGCTCACGGAAGACTTCCAAACCCTTTACCATTCGATTTTCTCCATCATCTCTTCCAGCGCAGTTTCGGTGCGCTCGTCGTGGTCGGCCTTCAGAGAAAGGTAAAGCGACAACCGATCAACCATCCCGTGTTCGGCGAAGCGCGCCGGAGAATACCACCAGACCTCAATCTCGCTGACATCCGGGTCCTGAACTGGCACTTCGATGATCTTGTGTTGTTGCCGAAGCGTTTTCCATTCCTCCCGGCTCAGCGCATAGGTCGTGTACGCAGGCGGCGCCAGCATACTGTAGTGAGCCAAGGCTGTGAGTCCCGCATGAGTAGCGCCTTCTGCGCCATCAATGCGGCGGATAAAGAGTCGTTTGCTCACCGGGTTGCGAAGGAAGGGCTGAGCTTTCTCCCAGATTTCTCTTCGGTCCCCGATGAAACGCAGACAACGCTCCCGTCCGCGAACCGTCACCTCAGCGAGTTTCGCCGTCTCCAACTCGTCAAAAGCGCGGGTCATCGTCATGGCCGAGTATCCCAACAGCGGGGCCATTTCAGATGGAATCAACACTTGACCTGCATCACGGAGCATCGCGTGGAGGACGACCACCTGAGTGGACGGGCTGAAGGTGGAAGCCTCCACGCGGATTCTGCGGAAGTGCTCGCGCAAATCAATTGCCAGCATCGGCAGGTACATCTGGTTGCCTGGAACAATAAACGGAACCTTCTGTTCGATCAACCGCTTCCTGTTGTACGCCGTCACCTGCCCGCGGACATAGATCAGGTCTGCGGACTGCTTGCTTTGAAGCATATCCAGGTGCTTGCGCACCGTCGCCGGCGACAGCTCCTCTGGATTGGCATCGATGACGAGAAGAGCGCGCAGTCCGAGCAGTTCCGCTTTCGCGAATCTGTACCTTTCCCTGAGGACGGGGGGCAGTTGGCCGACTCCGCTCCAAGGCGTGGTTTTCACGGAAACGCCCAGAGCGTCGTGAAGGTAGCGCTCGAGTTCATGGAGTACGGTTTGCACTTGCGACCTCATCACACTATACGCACACTAACATACAAGATGTGATCATGCAATACAAGTGTTATATCAGGAATCGGCACGTTGCGGCACCTGGGAAGTCAGGGCTTTGTTCGCTGATCGATTGCCGGAAGTCGATCGCCAAATCCTCCAAACAGGGTCAGGCCGAATGCTATACACGAAATTCCAAATATTCGACAACTTTGGCGACACACGATCTTTAGGGTCTGCCGTCCTCGGCGAGGCCATCTTGCGAATCGGTTTGAAGAACTCGGAAGTAGATTGAGTCCACAGATTGACACTTGGAGACAGTGCGCGCACCGGTGCCACGCCATCAACTTCCCAACCCCAAACTAACCCCAAATACCAATACGTCAACGCTCTTTACAGCTCTTTAGCACTCTTTGAAACAACCAACCGCGTTCTCCAACTCGTTGATAATACAATAGTTGCATCACTCTCTTCCATAGACCCTCTGCTCTGCCTCTGGTTGACCAATATACAACTTTTCCATATCAATCAACGATCCATACGGAACCTCCAGACGCCGCTTTGCGGATTGCTGCTGCGCGCGACGTTTAATG
>Ga0224554_1001121_pt1 | contig 18182 bp, 9 predicted proteins | sample 714S22024metaG_FD_180666 | JGI IMG/M metagenome (GOLD analysis project Ga0224554, IMG submission 180666) | Peat soil microbial communities from Stordalen Mire, Sweden - 717 S2 20-24 | ecosystem: Environmental > Terrestrial > Soil > Wetlands > Peat | place: Sweden: Norrbotten County, Stordalen...
TGCAGAGCGTGACGTCGATCCTGAGACCGAGCGCACGGCCCTGCGCCTGTGCGTACCTCACCGCGTCGAGCATTGGCGACGACAGGAACGGAAGATTCTTGAGGCCGGCGGCGGGATCGTCAAGAACCATGGGGTAGACGAAGGCCAGCTCGGCTCCGCCGATGCCGTTGCGCTTCATCTGTTGAAGCTCGCGAAGGATTTCAGTTTTCTCGACGGCTGCACCAAACCACCACCAGCGCACCATTGGCCTGGCGCTCGCGGGAGGGTTGAGAAATCCCTCCCGGAGAGCAGAAATACTGGTTGCCGCTGCGCTCGACTTTGGGGCAGGAGCCGCTTGAAGTGCGTGGACGAGCGAAGAGAGCGCCAAGGTTGCGAGGGCGATCACGGTGATGTTCGCGCGAGGCATCCGATTTGACTCCTGGGTCGCCGCTAACCTATCGAGGTCGAAGTTTGAGGTTGAATGCAACGGACCATTCTATGGCACTGAACCTGCGGTGGAGCTGGCTCGTAAATACTCGACTCTCTGAATCCGCGTTTTGACGCTCCTTGCTTCGCCGCTCGAGGAAGGCTCTCACAGTTCGCTCGAGGCTGGATCAACCAAGCAGAATCCGGGTGTCACCGCCGCGGGTGAGATTGATGTCCATGTTGGGCCCGTTATTCTTCCATGAGCCCGCGGTAAAGTCAGGAACGTCGATGGAGTTTGACCGATTCATCACAGACATCTCACTCAACGGCACAATTGAGCTCCACGCGGCCGCGTCGTACACATCCTGCTCAAGCGGCAACCCGTGGCGCAGACAATCGACCAGGCGCCAGCACTCGAGCAGATCGACTCCACCGTGCCCTGTGCCCACCTGCTGCGAGAGCCCGCCCATCCTGGTGGTGATGGCCGGAGTAAACTCCTTGACCAATGCGTCGTACTTGTCCTGCGGGAGCCATCCGTCGAGGCTGGTGGAGATGCGCCCCGGCAGCGGAAACTCCTGCGCCAGGGCCTTGGTTCCCGTAATGGCGTGAATGATGGTATGCGGACCGCGCGGTGATGTGCCATCGTGCTGCACCGTGATGGTTCGGCCCTTCACGGTGCGGATGATGGTGGTGCTCATGTTGCCGCGATAGCTCTTGCCGGCGAAGGGCGCAAAGAAGCTGTCTTTGGCCGCAAGCTCCCTGGCCGTGGGCCCCATCATGAAGTCGTCACTGTCCATCGTTACCAGGTAATCGAACCGGTCACCGCGATTGATATTCATGATCTGGCTTACGCCTCCCAGCCCATGGGTGGGATAGATGTTTCCCTTCTTGGAGCCGTAGAGCTTGAGCCACCACATGTTCCAGTACATGGTCTTGGAGAAGTTGTTGCTCATCTTGCTGGTGTTGTAGGCACACTCGCCGCACACAATGTCTCCAAACACGCCCTGCCGCGCCATGTTGAGCGTAAGCACCTGGAATGGACCGAAGGCGTAGTTTTCAAGCATCATGCAATGACGCCGCGTCCGCTCGGCAGTGTCCACCAGCTTCCAGCATTCCTCAAGGGTGGCCGCCGCCGGGACTTCGCTGGCAACATGCTTGCCCTGCTCCATGGCATAGACGGCGATGGTAGCGTGCAACGGGTAAGGCGTGGTGACAATCACGAGATCGAGATCGTCCTGCTCGCACAGCTTCATCCAGGCGTCAGGACTTCCCGAGTAGAGCCTTGGATTGTGACGGGTGCCCTCGAGAAGCTTTTTGGCGGCGGCGGCGCGGTCGGGCTCGATGTCGCATAGCGCGCGAAACTCGACTCCCTCGATGTGGCGCAGCGTGTCAAGATGCGAGGGCCCGCGATTGCCAAGCCCGACGATGCCGACGCGCACCTTCTCAAGCGGCGGAGCGGCAAATCCTGACATATTGAAGCGTTGCCGGCGCGGTTGCTGACCGGCGGCGCCGGCTGCGTCCTGGTTGCCCGCCAGTCCCCTCACCAACGGGTTCGCTGCGACAGCCAAGCCAGCCAGGCCGGACCACCGAAACCAATCTCTGCGATTCATCTTCACAGCAGTTCACCTCAGCAGCGTGCAAATCAATCGGAAATGATTTGCATGAAATGTATCACTGCCGGGTAGCTCCGTGGAGGACTGCCGCCGGGCAAAATTACTTGCGGGCTAGATCATTTTCGGTCGAGGCGGAAGGCAGCTGCCTGGTAATCTCCGCGGAAGAATTCGTTCGTCTCGAGGCCATGATTCATCCACCAGGCTCCGCTGGCGGTGGTGGGCTCGCGAGCGCTCGGCTTTCCTTCAATCGGGGTGAGCGTGTATTCGGCCGCGGGGTCGAGCCCCTTGAGCTTGAGAACGGGAAAGCCGCGTCCCTCCTGGGTGGAATGGATGAAGGTGAAGACGACGGACTGACTCTTGTCAGCGCTCACGGTTTGCGTGGCGGAGAATTCGCTGCCGTTGCGTGGAGAAATCAATCGGTAAAGGTCGCCCTGCACAATGGTGGGCTGTACCTGTTTGTAGGCGGCGATAAGGCGCTTGGCGGTTGCCGTTTCCTCGGGTGTCCACTTGCCGATGTCGTCGCCAATGCCGAGCGAGCCCTGCATGGAGCTGAGGAGCCGGTATTCAAGTGAGGTGGTGCGCTTGTTGAGCCAGTGCGGCGATGCAGTGACCCAGGCCATCATGACCTGCGGAGTATAGGCGTAGCTGAATCCATCCTGCATGGCCAGGCGATCGAAGGGATCGGTGTTGTCGGAGATCCAGACCTCGTCAGCGTATTTCAGGATGCCGAGATCGACGCGTCCGCCGCCGCCGGAGCAGTCTTCGATTTCGATTTTCGGATGCCGCCGCCTTAGTTCAGCGAGGATCCAGTAGAGATTGCGGGTGTATTCAACGTAGACGCGTTTTTGCTCGGTGGGAGGAAGTTGATCCCAGCCGGGCTCGCTCCAGTTGCGGTTGTAGTCCCACTTGAGAAAGGCGATGTCGTTCTCATTGAGAAGCTTGTCGAGGAAACCGAGGATGTAGGCCTTGACGTCGGGACGCGCGAGATTGAGGACGAGCTGCTGGCGCTGCTCCAAACGGGGGCGATCAGGGAAGTTGAGCACCCAGTCAGGATGCGCGCGATAGAGGTCTGAGTCTGGATTGACCATTTCCGGCTCGACCCAAAGGCCAAAGTCCATGCCGAGCGAATGCACCTTGTCGATAAGCGGCTTGAGGCCGTCTGGGAACTTCTGCTTGTTTGGGTACCAGTCGCCGAGACCGGCGTTGTCGCTCTTGCGCTGACCGAACCAGCCATCGTCCATCACGAAGCGGTCGATTCCGAGAGCGGCGGCCTTTTCAGCGAGCGCCATCTGTCCGGCTGCAGTCACATTGAAGGTTGTGGCCTCCCATGAGTTGTAGACGACGGGCCGGACCTTCGGAGTTGTGGAGGGAGCGGCAGCGCCCTGCCCGCCTGAAGCCTGCAGCGGAAGAATGTGGCGCAGCTCGAAGTGGTGGAGCAGGCGCGAGGCGCCGCCCAGACCGTGGGCCGAGTAGCCGCCGTAGAAGACTGGCGTCTCCAGCGATTCGCCTGGATGAAGGACGTAACCGAAGTCGAAGGGATTGAAGCCGCCGGTCACGCGGATCGCGTCCAGCTGGTCCTGTTCGACGGTGATTCTCCATGAGCCGCTCCAGGCGAGCGCGCCAAACCATACATCGCCGTGGTCTTCGCTTGCGCCTTCGCCCTCGAGCGCAAACCAGGGATTGGCCTGGTGGCCGGTGGATCCCCGGCGGCTCTCCATGACTCTTTCGCCGGGATACATGGGCTCCTGGGTGAGCGTCCACTCGCCAGCCCAGCGGCCGGTGAGGTAGTTGAGTGTGTAGTGCGCGGCGGGCAGGGCCCAGGCTGCGGCAGCGGCCTGTTCCACGGTGACGGAGGCCGCTTCCCGGTTTTCAATGGTCGCCGAGCGCGCGAGGATTCCGGTGTCTGGATCCATGGAGTAGTGGAGCGTGACCAGGATGTTGAGGGAAATGTCTTTGAGAACAATGTCGAATCCCTGCGCCGTTGCTGTGTGGCTTTGGTAGTGAAGCAGCAGTTCGCGATTGCCGTTGGCAAACGAGACTTTCAGCGCCGGCTCGACATCGAGACCGTTGCCCCACCCTGGATATTCCTGAGGAGTGTTGCTGTAGGAGGAGTCAAAGGAGGCCCACTCCGGCATGGGCACGGCGGCGGGATAGGAATCATGTGCTCCGAGCCTGCCACCCCAATAGAGCTGCTGCAGCTCGCCACGCGGATTTACGCCAAAGACGTAGGAGCTGTTGCCGCCGTCGAGGCGGAAGGTTTTGGTCGCCGCGTCGAAATTGCCCTGGGCGGGCTGAGCCGCGGCCACTGCACACGCTGCCATCAAAACCAGGGCTACTTTAAATTGCCTAACCATAACTGGACTTCCTCCTTGTTGCGCCTACCTTGTTTCGAAAGCCGGCCGATCTTTGAGGAGATCGAGCCGGGCCGTGAAGATGATTGCCAAAACGCGCGTGCAGATCTGAGCGAAGCAGCATGACGAGTTCTGCGGTTTTACTCGGTGAGAAGGCCCTCAAAATACTCAAATCCCTGGAAAGCCTGGTCTTCCGGTGACCGTCTTCATCTGCCCAGAGCGCCGGTCGCAGAAAGGCCCGAAATCGATGGGCGTAAACGATTACAGCATCCTGAATTTGATCAACGAGAATGCAGCTAAATGCTAGACAGTCCGGCTTGCCATTGTCGATACAAATTGCAGGAATCATGAGTGTTTTTCGTGGAAGTTATGATTACAACCTTTCAACGGCAATCACATAATCCGCTTTGGTCCGGATCGGACCAGTATCCGCGGAGCAATTGCGCAATACACTGGTGAATGGCAGCGTAGAGCAGGACGGAGTGGAAAGGAAGTCATCAGGTGCAGATCGTAAGCCTCGGCGAAGTCCTGTGGGATGTATTCAAACTGAAGGAATTTCTTGGAGGAGCGCCGCTGAACTTTGCGGCAAATGCACAGCGGTTAGGAAACCATGTTGCGCTGCTGACCGCGGTTGGCGTTGATGAGCGCGGGGCACGTGCGCTTGCGGAGATGAAAGCGCTGGGCCTGACGACTGAGTTCGCGCAATCGGATGCGAACCACGCAACCGGGACCGCCATCGTGGTGATCGACGGCGAGGGAAACGCGAGCTACGTGATTGAGCGGCCGGCGGCGTTCGATTGTTTGCATGTAGACGACGCCCTGCTTGCTCGGCTTGCCGCCCTGAGGCCCGAGTGGATTTATTACGGAACCCTGGCACAGGCTCGAGGAGAAAACGAGGCGATTCTTTGCCGGATCGTGAAGCGGATTCCCGGCGTGAAGTGCTTCTATGATCTGAATCTGCGCAAGGGACACTGGAATCTTCCGCTTGTTCATCGGCTTTCAGCTCATGCAACCGTCCTCAAGCTGAACGAAGACGAGGCCGAGCTTCTGTCAGCGTTGACGCTGGGCGAGGGCAGCTTCAACCTTGAAGCTTTCTGCCGGCACTGGTCGGCAACGCACGGCATGACGACGATCTGCGTGACGCTGGGCAGCAAGGGCTGCGCGGTGTTTTTCGATGACCGGCTGGAGACCTACGAAGGAATCAAGGTAAATGTGGTGGACACCGTGGGTGCAGGGGACGCATTCGCCGCCGCATTCCTGCACGGGTTTGAACTGGGCTGGCCGATGGAGCGCACTGCCCGCTTTGCCAATGCGGTGGGGGCCCTGGTAGCCAGCCGCGCCGGAGCCACCCCGGCCTGGACTCCGGATGAATGCTTGTAGTGGATAGGGCCTCAGGCTGCGCGCCGACGATCAATCGACACGCAGCCCGAAGCGCGAAGTTCTACTGAGCTGACACTTTCAACAGCAGAACGCCGTGGGTGGGAACCGACGCCTTGTACGTGCCGTTGGAGAAGTGAACAGCTTTGTGGCTCCAGAGGTCACGCGCTGACTTCACCGGAGCGTTGAGGCCGAGGTCCTTTGCGTTGACGGTAGCCTCGGCAGCGGCTGTGCCCATGTTGACCACGCCCACGGCGACGGAACCGTCTGCAAGCGGCTTGACCCATGTTTCGAGCGTGCCGTTTTTGACCGGTGATGCCTGTTTGCCGAGCGCATCCTGATCGATGGCGATGAGTTCCTTGTTGAGCAGGATGGATTTTGTGACGGGACTCATGGTGCGTATGTCGTTGCCAGCGAGCAGCGGCGCGGCCACCAGCGCCCACAGGCTCATGTGGGTGCGATACTCATCGTCGGTCATGTGGCCGTTGCCCACCTCGAGCATGTCAGGATCGTTCCAGTGGCCGGGGCCGGCGTAGGGAGCAGTGTAAACCTGCGTTTCGACGTTGCCGATCATGCTCGTCCATTCGTCGCTAATATCGCCGGTTGTGCGCCACAGGTTGCCATCGACATCGGCGCCCCACTTCTCAACGCTGCCCATTCCGTACTCGCACAGGCTGTAGACGATGGGCCGGCCGGTTGCCCGGAGCGCATCGCCCATGCGCTGATAGATGGGCTGCAACTGCTCGTTCTTGTAGATGCTGCCAGCGCTGCACCAGTCGTACTTGAGATAGTCGATGCCCCATTCGGCAATCATTTTCGCGTCCTGCTCCTCGTGACCGTAGCTGGCCGGATAGCCTCCACAGGTACGTGGACCGGGCCCGGAGTAGATACCCAGCTTCAATCCCCTGGAGTGAACGTAGTCGGCAAGCGCCTTCATGTCAGGGAATTTGTGATTCGTATGCAGCACGCCCTGGGCATCGCGCGTGCCTTCCCAGGTGTCGTCGATGTTGACGTAGATGTAGCCGGCGTCGCGCATGCCATTGGAAACCATGGCATCGGCCATGGTGCGTACCGTCTTGTCGTCGATTTTGCTTTCAAATAGGTTCCAGCTATTCCAGCCCATGGGCGGAGTTTTGGCGAGTCCGTTATAGGGCACCTTGTGCAGGGCGGGCGGGTCAATGTAGGGCAGCGGCGGAAATTCATCTGCCGGCGTGGCGGCTTTGGCAACCCAATGATCGCCGTTGTCCTGAACGATGTGCAGCTCGGTGCCTACGAGATCGCCGACAAACCATGGCTTAGCGGCGTCAGAGCCAAAGATCTCAAAGTGGTTTCCCTTTGCAGTTCCTTTGGCCTCGCTTGCATAGCCTGGGGTGCGCACGTTGACTTTGAGTTGTTCGCCGGTCTGCGTGACTTCGAGGATTGCTTTTTGCGCTTCCCCGTTGTCGAGCGTGGGGCCTGAAGCGGCCCAGCGGCCGGCCATGCTCTGTGCATGCACGGCAACTGTTGCGAGCACCAGACAAGACACCAGCCCGCAGACCGCAAGGACGCGAGCCCAAACACCTTTTGTGCGTGATTCAACTTGCATTGCGTTTCTCCTCGTACACTGTTGCGTCAGTTCTGGTTTGATCCGGCGTTGGCTGCGCCGGGACTTGAGTCCGGATCGGGGCGAAATTCAATGGAGCGGTTCCTTTGCCGGCGGAAGAACTTTACCACGCTCTATTAGTCCCTGGCACAAAACATCGGTCACTCCAGGTCCGCAACCAGTACCGATATCAGAACAAGCCTAACCGCGTCACGACTGTATCAATAAATCATCTTGAGCGACAACTGAATCTGGCGCGAAGTACCGGCGGTCTTGCTGATCTCTCCAAAGCCCGAGCCATCGATGATGTTGGCGGGCAGGCCCATGTTCACGATGTTGAAGAGGTTGAAGAACTCGCCGCGAAACTGCATGTCGATGCGCTCCGCGCCGCTTTTGCGCCGGCCAAAGGGCGTGTCCTTGATCAGCGCGAAGTCGAAGTCGTAGTAGGCCGGTCCGCGGAAGGAGTTGCGGCCGAGTGTTCCAAAGCGGCCCTGGTTTGGACCGGTGCCGCCGGCTATGTGGATGGGGATGGAGAAGAACGCAGAACCATTATTGACGCCCTGGCCAAAGTAATCCTCGCGGACCTGGCGCGCGGTGGAAAGATGGGGCACTGCAATCTGGTCCGGACGATCCACGCCGTTCGAGCCAGCGCCGGTTTGCTGGATGCCGGAGAAAACGGTAAAGGGCGAGCCCGAACTGATGCTGGAGATGGAGAGCAACTCCCAGCCGCCGGTCACCTTCCTGGGGACGGGGCGCAGAAGGCCGACGCTGTCGAGATGCAGATCCTGGGCGAGGCTCAGGCTGAAGCCATGCGTCACGTCGAACGTCGACGGTCCCCGCTCGGGATGCGTATCGTAGGGGTTCTGCGGGAACCCTTGCGCAACGGCCCCCGTGGAACCTGTGCCGCCGATCACCATGCTGGTGTCGTCAATGGATTTGCTCCACGTGTAGCTTGCCTGCAGGCCGGGCCCCTGATGACCAACGTTTCCTGACAGCGAGGTTTGCAAGGCGTGATAGTTGGAGTGCGCCGTTGCGGTGATCTCGTTCTCCAAGCCCATTCCGCCCGTCACGTTTCCCGCGTTGTCGAAGGTGGTGAGCGGCGCAAAGGCCGCATCCGCGCCGGAATATGCGTTGGGGAAGGACGTACGGGGCAGCTTCTCAGAGGATGTTCCCACGTAGGCGGCGTCTGCTGTGAGATTGCCGAACTTGCGCTCCAGGCCTACGGTCCATGTTGAGAGCGTGGCGTTGCCGAAGTTGCGGTCAACACCGCTGAGCACCAGGTCGCTGACGACATGACCTGGCGTGAGCGCGGCCACATCCTGTTCGTAACGATTGATGTCCATCACCGTGTTGGGCGCAACCGTGTTGGGAACTCCGTTGGGAAAAATGTCAGCGCCGGCGGGCGTATAGGCTCGCGGCAGTTGCGACGGCGTGATCTTGAACCCATAGTGAATGGGCGCGTTCGACGCGGAGAGCAGGCGCGGCAGGACGGCGAAGGGAGTTGAGCCGGTGAGAAAATTGTCTTGCCAGATGTTGGGAGGGATGACGGTAATGGCGCCGCCAACGTGGGCTTGCCACTTGTCAGAGATCTGCCACGCCGCCTGGATGCGCGGTCCCCAGCCCTTCCATTCCGTCCGATAGCCGGGCTCCGGATTGACCACGTACTCCTGCGTGCCGTTCGCATAGAGGAAGCCGGCAGTTCTGCGTGCGCGCTCGCTGATGGGCGTATAGAGCTCCCAGCGAACACCGTATTCGAGGGTCAGGCGGCTGGTGATTTTCCAGGCATCCTGGAAGTAGGCATTGACGTTGTTGCGGCTGATGGCCGCTGGCCCGATGTGTTCGCCACTGGAAAAGTAGGGCGGCGCTATGGCAACGGTATAAGCGAAGGGGCTGCCCGACAGGAAACTCGACAGCGTATCAGGCAGCGGATCCCCCGGATTGATATCGTGCATTCCGCTTTTTGAAGGGATATATTCGCCGGCAAAGGCAGTGCCACCACCGAAATCGTACTCGCCATTGGGGCTGATGCCGAAGTAGCTGGAGTCGCGATTGGCGCGAATTTCAGCGCCGAACTTGAATGCATGGCGCGCCGTAGTGTACTGGATATTCTGGCGCAGTTGGAAGAGATTTCCGTACGACTGCATCACCGTTCCCGCGGCAGAGTTGAAGGCTTCAAAGAGCGAGTCGTTGAACTTGACCGCGGGGTCAGTGTGATTGGGGGTTGGAAATCCGGGCGTAGAGCGCTCGATGCTGAGCGATGACTCGAAACTGAGCCGCGGCGACGCCGTGCGCGTATATGTGCCCACCACGTTGCGCTGCCTGTCGATATAGACAACGCCGAATGTGGGATCGATCGCGGTCTGGTCGGGGTTGGTGGTGGGGCCGGTGAGATTATCGAGATTGAAGCGCGCAAAGAAATGATCCTTCGCCGAAAATCCGTGGTCGATGCGCAGCGAGAACTGGTCAGCGTCCGTGGCAACCTTGGATGGAGTGGCGAAGGTGTGCGCCTGGAACGAACCGGAGGGATCGTTGGGCAGCGGATAACGCGCAAGGACCGCGGCGATGCCGGGATCAATGGGAACAGTGAGCGTATCGGTTGAACCGTCGGGATAAGTTACGTTGTCGATTCCCGCACGTTCCGAAGCATCCGGAAGGGGCATCACCTGCGTGGTTCCCAGCACCTGGCGGAAGCCCTGAAACTGCGTGAAATAAAACGTCCTGTCGCGGCCGTCGTAGATGTGTGGAATAAAGACCGGGCCGCCATTGGTTAATCCGAACTCGTTGCGGCGGAAGGGCGGAATTCTGTCCGGATAAACGGGTGTGGCGTGATCGAAGTAGTTGCGCGCGTCGAAGGCGGAGTTGCGCACGAACTCAAAGAACGAGCCGTGAAAGCCGCTGGCGCCGGAACGGGTAATGATGTTGGTAAAACCCGCAGCGCCCCGGCCAATCTCTGCCGGCATCCAACCGGAGCTGGACTGAATCCCCTCCACCGCGTCGACGTTGAAGTTTGAAAAAGTTGCGCCGCCCATCTCGGGATCGCTGATGTCGGCGCCGTCCATGGCAAATGTTGCCTCAACACCGCGCTGGCCATTGATGGCGAATTGCGCGGTGAAGTTGGTGGCTCCGTTGGCATCGGTCATGGTTCCGGCCGCCAGCAGCAGCAGCGTGCTGAAGTCGCGCTTGTTTAGCGGCAGTTCGCTCACGGTCTGGCTTGCCAGTTTTTCTCCGCCTGTGGCCGACTGGCCCTCGACCACCGTAACTGCAAGTTCACCGCGATCAGAGAGGGCAAGTACAACCGGAGCCCCTTGCGGCGCCAGCGTAATAGGCTGCGTGTAGGTAACGCGACGGCCTTTTGCGGAGACCGTAAGTCGATATTGGCCGGCTGGAAGTGCAGGAAAATGAAATGCGCCGTCCGCTCCGGTTTTCGCTTCTTCGGTCTTGCCGTCGCCGGCAAGCCGCACCGTGGCGTTGGCGATTGGCGCACCTTCTGCGTTGCGCAACGCTCCCTGCCAGATGCAAAGGGTGGACTGCTGCGCGCGCGCGCCGGTTGCGCAAAGCAGAGAAAGAACCATCAAGAGGAGACAGAGACTTTTGCCGGTAACTCTCGTTTTAGCGTCTTGAAATACGTTGATCTTCAAAGAGATGAGACCTGTAAGAAGCGGTTATTTTGTTCAGGACCGATCGCTCGGATTATAACTCCTATTTTGCGAGCGGATCAGCGCACGGCTTGCCTGCGCACAGCGCGCCCGTAATGCCTTTGTCTTCAGTGATGGTGTAGATGCGGTCGACCGCCGGCAGCTTGACGGTCTGCTTTGCGCCGGAGGGCCAATGGATCTCGACCGAGCCGGGGTCGATGGCATCGCCAAGGCCGAAGTGCAGCCTGCGATCGTTCGATGAGATGTAACTGCCGCTGGCCAGTACGTCCTGACGCTGGCGCATGCCGTTGGCGGTGAGATAGGCCGTTGCGCATGTTGCGTCGCGCGGACCCTTCGGTCCGCCAACGAGCTTGAGCTCAACCCAGTGGTGCTGATCGGGATTCACATTGCGCAGCAGCACAGGCGGGCCGTCCATGCGATTGATGACCACGTCGATTTTTCCGTCGTTGAACAGGTCGCCGAATGCCGCTCCGCGCGCGGGAACAACGACCGCGAGACCGGAGCCTTCGACCGCTGGGACCAGTTCGAACTTGCGCCGCTTCGTGGTTCCATCGGGGACGTTGCGAAACAGCAGGGGCCGCTCGGCGAAGGTGGTTCCCCAGTCGTGCTTGTCCACCTGGGGATAGACGTGGCCGGCCGCCATGAACAGATCGAGCCATCCGTCGTTGTCGAAGTCGATAAAGCCGTCGCCCCAGCCGACAAAGGGGATGGTAGGCTGCGCCAGGCCTGCGCGGTAGCTGACATCGGTAAAGCTGGCGTCGCCGTCGTTGTGGAAGAGCACTTTGTAGTCGTCGCCGAAATCGCTGACGAAGAAGTCCACCTGGCCGTTGTTCTCGTAGTCGCCAACGGCGATGCCCATGGACGCAATCTCTCGGCCGTCGTTGTTGAGCGCGAAACCAGACAGGTAGCTGTCGTCTTCAAAGGTGCCGTTGCCCTTGTTGATGTAGAGATAGTTGGGTGTGGAGTCATTGCCCACCACGAGGTCTGGCTTGCCGTTGCCCTTCAAATCAATAAAGATTGAAGTGAAGCCGTAGTAGCGATCCTTGTCTTCAACGCCGGCCTTGGCAGTGACGTCGCTAAAGGTGCCATCGCCATTGTTGTGAAACAGGTGGTCGGGCTCGCCTTTGAGGCCGCGCGGACCGCAATTCACGATGTCGCCACGATACTGGCAAGACGCACTTCCCATGGCCTTGCTGCCGGAAATGGGAAGATTGTCGCGATCGAAGTGAACATACCCGGCTACATACAGATCGAGGAACCCGTCGCCGTCGTAGTCTCCCCATGCGGAGCCCGAGGACCAGTTGCCGAGCGTGACACCGGCTTTCTCAGCAACATCGGTAAATGTTCCGTTGCGATTATTGTGATACAGACGGTTCTTGCCGTAGTTGCCTATAAAGATGTCGGGCCAGCCGTCGTTGTCGTAGTCGGCCACGCTTACTCCATAGCCCCAACGGTCATTGGTCACGCCTGCCTGCAGAGCAACGTTGGTAAACGTGCCGTCGTGGTTGTTGTGGAACAAGGCGGCATGCGGTGGCTCCTCTTTGCCGTCGAGCGCATCGAAGGTCGAGCCGTTGACGAGATAGATGTCGAGCCAGCCGTCATTGTCGTAGTCGAGCAGGGCAACACCGGAGCCATTGGTCTCGACAATGAAATTCTTTTCCGGAGCTCCCATCTTGTGGCTCCAGCTGGTGAGGCCGGCCTGTTTGGCGATGTCCTCGAAAACCACCGTCCCTTTGCTCACGAATCCACCGGCAGTGATGGGCCGCTTTTGCGCGTCATATTGAGCAGGGGCCGCCACACCTGAAGAGATGCCGCCCATGGCGCCCTGCTGTGCGGTGCACATGGGGGGGAAGACAAGCGCGACGCACAGAGCAGCAAGACCAGGACCGCGAAACGACAAAATCAAACCCTCCGCCTCAGACACTCAAGTTTAACCGGGCGCACTGGAGCGGCGCCAACCAGACGAGGCCAGTCTCCCCTAATCAAATCCAGCCGATGAAAGTTGTGCAAACCGGCGCGCCTTGCTCACTGGCCGCGCAGTTCTCCTGTGGGTAGAAAGGCGATGCCATCAAACTGCGCGCCCGAAGCAAGCACATCTCTCACACGCTCAGGATTGACGCCACCGCGAGCTGCAGCCGTCCTGACCAGGCGCAATGCATCGGCCGGCGTGCTTTCGGCGGGCAGGCGAAAGATCCACGGCACGTTGGCCGAGGTGAGCGACTTGTCGCCGCTGAGCGCAACGACCGGAACGAAGGCCTTGAGGGCCAACTGTTCCGACAGATGCGCCGCGTTGCGATCGAGGGCAACAATGGCGAGCGCGTGCTCGTCCATCAGCGCATGGACCAACTGCGTTGCGGAAGCGCCCCATGACTGGTCGCTGTCGATGGGAATCAGTTTCCACTCCGCCGAGTTCTTTGCTGCGGGCGCAAGCTGCGCCTGCACTTCGGCTGACTGAGCAACGCGGGAAGCTTGCGGTCCGAACAACACGACGGATACGGGGCTACGAGGCACATCGGGTGAGCGTGGGCCGTTGAAATGCTGATCCTCGTCGCCAATGCGCGCGTAAGGAACTTGCGGCGCAGCGGCCGGCGGCGGCTGCGCGGGTCCGGCATTCGCGGCTGCGGCCTGGGTATTCGCAGTTGCGGCCGAGGTATTCGAGGCAGCGACCGGCTTTTCCATCGTGGCCAGCTTGTAGGTGATTGCGCCGTCGTGCACTGTGCCCACGTACATGGGCGCAACGTTCTTCTGGTTAGGGTCGAAGCGCATGGGGCCCGTAATTCCGTCGTACTGCTCAATGTCAGCGAGAGCATCGTGAATGCGGGCGCGATTGAGGCCGGCCTTGCAGATGGAGTCGAGCAGCATGTTCATCGCGTCGTAGGCAAGCGCCGCGAACTGCTCGGGCTGCTCCTTGAAGCGAGCGTTAAAGCGGCGATTGAAATCGAGCCAGCGCGCATCGTTGCGAGAGGGATCGTAGGGGAAGACAGCCTGGAAGCCTTCGGCCGCGGGCCCTGCCTCAGCCAGCATCTCCGGCCCCAATGTGCGATAGGAGCCGAAGACGCGCTGCTTCATTCCGAGAGCACGCATCTGCTTGAGGATTTGCGCGGCGGGAACTTCGTCGCTCCAGATGACGATGGCATCGGTGCGCGACGCCTGAATGATTTTCAGCTCGCGCGTGTAATCGGTATCGCCGGGAAGAAATTTCTGCTCAATGACAACCGGATGGCCAAGGCGCCGCGAGGCATCGCGAAACTTAAGCACGCCAAAACGGCCGTAGCGGCTGTTGACGCGGAGCAGGGCAACACGCTTCAAACCGAGCTCGCTATAAATTCTTCGGGCCAGCGTGAGGCATTGCACGCGATCGTCCTGCAGGTCAGTGAAGTACCAGGGAATGTAGGTTTCAGGAATGGTGGGATCAGTCGAAGCTGAATTGACGATGGGAATCTCAGCCTTGAGCGCAACGCGCAATGCGATGTGGGTGGAGTCGGAACTGATGGAGCCAAAGATTGCCCAGTCCTGATCGTCGTAGACCATCTTGACGACCTCGTTCGAAGCCGAGCCCCAGATGGTGGGATCGGTGGAACGGTCTTCGCCGTACATTGCCTTGGCCTGCCAGTTGTCGTAGTCGTTGTGCAGCATCAGGCGGAAGGGTTTGCCGCCATAGCCACCGTTGGCGTTGGCCTCTTCGACGGCCAGTTGCGCGCCATGAAGCATGCGCATGCCGAATACCTGCTCGGGACTGTGTTCGATGGGACCGAAGAAGCCGATGCGTACTTCGGTCAGATTCTTCGGCTCGGGCAGATCGCGTCCCGCGCCCGTGTAGATATCGGGATGGGTGTAGTTGACGTCGTAAGGACTCGCGAATTTCGCATAGGGACTGAGATCCGCCGGCTCGCCTGCGTAGGGCGTCACATCGCGATCGCGGGGCGGAGCGGGCGGATGCGCCCCACACTCACATACGTGCCCCGTCTTGCGCTCAGGCACGCTCGCGCCTTGACCCTGTCCCCGCGCAGCGGTCGCCAGTGCAATGACCGCGGCGCAGAGAAACATCGACGCCACTAACAATCCCTTGCGCATAGCAACTACTCCTGGCCGGCTTGTTCCTTGCTGGTGCGGAACATGGCGATCGCCTCAATCTCGACGAGCAACTCAGGCCGGCAGAGCTTTGCCTGAATGCCAGTGGAGGCCGGCAGCGGATCCAGTCCCTGCGCCTTGAAGAACGCCGTGCGCTCCTCGTTGAAGGCCTCATAGTCGCGATCGATATCGCGCAGGTAGCACGAAGTGCGCACGATGTCGTGCCATGTGCAGCCTTCGCTTTCGAGCAAACCGGTGATGTTCTCGAGCGTGCGCTTCATCTGCGCGCGAAAGTCGCCTATATGGACGCTCTTTCCCTCTTCGTCGATCGAGGCGGTGCCCGAGATGAGCAGGATGGTCAGCCCGTTGAGGTCGATGCGCATGCCGCGCGAGAACGAGCTGGGCTTGGCATAGGCGTAGGCTTCGTTCAGAACGCCATGATTGGTCATCGCGCGCTTTTTGATGGGCGTGTGCGCGATGTTTTGAAGAAGTTCAGTGATTGAGTTCATGATGATGGCTCCTTATCGTGGTTGAAGAATTCCGTGGCTCAGGCCTTTGGCCGTAGCGACCCAAATGTCGCTTTTCTGAAAGTCGATTCCGAGAATGTAATTGTGGGCCGGCGCGGTCAGGACGTTCACATTTGAAACGTGGCCCTGAGCGTCCCGGACGAACATCTCGGGCTTGCCGGTGGTAAGCGATGGGCGATAGACAGCCCAGTTCGCCCCGTCGTAATAGGCCAGGCCCTTGTCCGTGCAAAACCATGCGCGATTCGCATCCACTCCTTTGACGAAGTTGGTAAAGTTCGAGGGAAGCCCGCTGTCTTTAGTGAGGAAGTTGTGCCAGTAGCGGCCGTCGTAACGGCTGTCTCCAAAGTATGTTGATGCCCATACAATATTGTCGACATAACTGACCGACGAGACGATTTCGTGGATCAGTCCCTGATCTTTAAAGAGTACCATTTCGTTCTCGCCATCGGGGTCTTCGTACTTGTCCCAGCGGCCGGTCTTCTGGTCGTACTCCAGCAGGCCGCTGCCCCACACTGCGAAGTAGACTTTGCCAGGAGTGGCCGAGACGCCATAGACCCAAATTTCAACCATGGGCGTATTGCGCTCGTTGTAGAGCGACCACTGGCCGGTGTGCAGGTCAAGACGGCACGCGCCGGCAGCGGTGGCCACCCAAACATTTTCGCCTTCGACTGAAACCCCGTAGACAACGTCGTTGCTCAACCCGGAGTTCAATTGCGTGTAAGTGTCAATGCGTCCCGCGGAGATGCGGCTGAGCCCGCCCATGGTGCCGGCCCACACGTCGCCTGTGCGCTTGTCGAGCGCGAGCGAAAGCACGGCGCGATGCGCCAATCCGTCCTTGGTGGTGTAGGTCTTCCAGGTGCGGTTCTCATACACGGCGAGGCCGTTCTCGGTACCGGCCCAGACGCGGTCCCCATCCACCAGCACGGCGTAGACGTGATTGTCGGGCAGGCCGTTGGCGGTAGTGAAGTTTTCAAACCGGAAATGCGGCATGGCCGGCTGCGCCAGGGGCGCATGCAGGGCGCGAGGAGAGGTCTGCGCGACGGCGACGCCAGCCGTCGAAAACACGGCAAGAGCCACGAGCGCCAGGAGTGCATGGATTGCGAGTTGGTTGCAAGCGCGGAATTTCATCGCGTCCTCAAATACTCGATCAGGTCGTTCAGTTCGTCTTTGCTTAGGTCGTTGGTGCGGCCGTGTTTGTCATTGGGGTTATAGACGGTCCAGATCTCCTCAAGCGTGCGTGCGGAGCCGTCGTGAAGATACGGTGCGGTAAGGGCGATGTTGATGAGTTGAGGTGTGTCGAGCAATCCCGAGTCGTCCGTGTCTTTTTTCGTGCCCACATCGAATGATTTCTGGCTTGTTCCCTTGGGGCCGCTATGGCAATACGAGCAGCGGTTGACAAGCGGAACCGGGTTGCCGAATTTGTCGGTATCCCGCTCAAAGATCTGCTTGCCGCGCGCCTCGGCTGGCCTGAGTTCGTAGCCCGGCAGCTTGTAGCGATTCGGCTTGGCGGGCAGGCTGAGCATGTAGGTTGCGAGGTCGGCCAGGGTCAGGTCGTCGTAGTTCTCAGAGCGCCAAAAGTATTTTTCCGTTCTGGGCCCGCACTCCGTGGGAATGTCAGGATTTCCGCCGTTCCATTTGAAGGGCTCGGTGCCTTTGAGCGATTCGATCAGGCGATTATCCACGACGTTGCGCCCCATGCCGTCCGGTTCCAGGTCCCAGGTGAGACCGTCGAACGTTGAATCGATGTGACAGTTTGCGCAGCCAATCTGGCCCTGGAAGGAGTACTTTGCCGTGTAAAAGGTTTGCTCCCCGTGGCGCAGGACCGACATCTGTTTTGGGCCTTCGAGCGGAACGGAGGAGGTAACCTGGTTGCTGTGCGTGTCGATCACGCTCAGCGTATCTTCAAGCCGGTTGGCGACAATCAGCCTGCGGCCGTCGTGCGTAAGAGCCGTGCCGCGCGGGTCGTGCCCCACAGCGATGCGCGCAGTGACATAGTTGCCGCTTGCGGATAGGTCGGAAGCAAAGGGCCCATGGTGAGTGCGGACAAACGTGAGCAGCCGCGGCACGTCAATGGCTGTAACGATCTCAGAGCCCTCGCAGGTGATAAACATGCGCGACTTGTCAGGCGTGATGGCGATCGAAAACGGGCGCACTGCGTAGCGCTCCAATTCATCGAGCGGAATCTCCACCGTCTTGTTGCCTACGTCCGCGCCAAACAGCGTGAGCGTGTCGGCGAAGGCTCCGCCGTGCTCAAGGTGCGCCAGCGGAACAAGGTTCTTTGGATTCAGCTCGGCGGCCACGCCCAGGCGGCCATCCGCGGAGAAAGCAACGTGAAAGACGCCGGCAATGCCGTGGAGCGGAATGCGATCGACAACGACAGCGCGCGCCGCGTCGATCACTGTGATCTCTGACGCCGGCACCGTACGCGTCGCCGCTGGGTTGGGATAGACGTGCGTGACATAGAGCCGTTTTCCATCCGGTGAGGGAGTGATGTAGCTGGCGCCTCGTCCTGCCGCCAGGCGCTTGATCTCCGCTCCTGTTGCCGCGTCGAGCACCGCTACATCGTTGGAGATGCGATTGGCCACAAAAAGATATTTGCC
>Ga0224554_1001122_pt1:0-2500 | contig 18180 bp, 8 predicted proteins | sample 714S22024metaG_FD_180666 | JGI IMG/M metagenome (GOLD analysis project Ga0224554, IMG submission 180666) | Peat soil microbial communities from Stordalen Mire, Sweden - 717 S2 20-24 | ecosystem: Environmental > Terrestrial > Soil > Wetlands > Peat | place: Sweden: Norrbotten County...
AGTGGAGCATCTCCTTGGCAATGGTGATTTCCAGAGGGACTAAGGGCATGACAAGCAGATGCTCCACTGTCCCACGCTCCTTTTCTTTAATGAGGGCCGCAGCGGGAAGGATAATGGAAAGGAGCGTGATCATGTGGTTAAGTAATACAATGCTCATGAACCAGGAGTTTTCGTTGTTTGGGTTATACATTACGCGGGTGTTCACCTGAATGGGAGGATCGGCAGGCTTATGGGATCCCAACAAAAATGTGTTTATCTCCTGGTTTATGATCTTGCTCAGGTAGGTCACCCCGAGTTTGGCGTGGCCAATGGCCGTGGCATCGACGTCGATGCTGATTTCAGGAGCCTTCCTGGCAAGCAGGTCTTTCTGGAAACCCGATGGTATGTGAATAACAAATATATATTCACCCCTATCAAGGACCTGATTGATGTCGTGGTATATGATGGCCTTGGGTTTTTGGAAAAAGGGCTGTTGAACAGAGTCGATTATCCTTTGAGACAACAAGGACTGGTCTTCATCGACGTATGCTACGGATGAATTGCGCACCTGCACGCCAGTACCTTTTGATGGTACTATGATCATGACCGTGAAGGAATAGATGACCATAATCACCAGAACATAGTCATAACGGAAGCTGATGAGTTCTTTCAAACCAAGCCGGTAGATGTGCCAGAGTTTCCTGATCATACTATTTCTCCTGTTTTTTCAGCAAGAAGACTGTCATGATCTGAATGGTCATATAGATCATGATCAGGAAGACAAAGTTCCACACCAACTCCGGGAAACCGATTCCCTTGGTGAAGGTGCCGACACTGATGTTCAGAAAATAGCGGGCGGGAAAGACCAATGACATGAACTTTGCCCCGCCGGTAAGGGTAGAGGCTGGGGTGGTAAGACCTGAAAAATCAAAACAAGGTACCATGGTAATGACGAAGGCAGCCACTAGGGAGGCAATCTGGGTCTTGGTAAAGGTGGAAATTAAGAGACCAATACCGGTGCTTATAATAATATAAAGCATCGCCCCGGTAACCAGGGCCGGGAAACTGCCCTTAAAGGGGATGTTGAACAGGAATCTGATCACTCCGAGAAGGATAATGAAGGTTATAGTCGTAATCACAATGTATGGTATCTGTTTGCCCCACAGAAATTCAAGCCTGGTCATGGGGCTTGAGTAGAAATTGGTAATAGAACCCAGTTCTTTTTCCCTCACCACACCGATGGCCGTGAGCATGGCGGGAACAAGCATGAGCACAGTGGCCAGCAGGCCAGGCACAATGGAATATTTGCTTTTTATCAGTGGGTTATACCAGTACCGGGGCTGAACATGGGTGGATGAAGAAGCCACAGGTATGGGGGAGCGATCGACGAGGTCTGCAAGATAGGACAGGTGCACGGCCTCTGCATAGTTCTTGGTGGTCTCGGCCCTGAATGGCATGGTGCCATCTATCCAGAGCCCGACTGAAGGGCTCTTGCCTCTCTTGATGTCTTTTTCGAAACCAGGAGGGATCTCGACGACCATATTAAACTTGCCGCTCTGAAAGCCCTTGTCAAGCTCGGCGTGGGAGTGTATGGATTTCTGTTCGCTGAAGTACCGTGAACTGGAGAAATTCCCCAGGTATTCGCGGCTATAAAGCTTCTGATCGTTGTCGATGGTACTGTATTTGATGTTTTCGATATCTGTTGATATGCCGAAGCCGAAGACAATGAGGAGGAATGGCGAGATGATGAATGCGGTGATTAGTCTGATTGGGTCTCGGAACAATTCGATGGACTCTCTTCTAGCCAGGGCTGCCAGCCGGTAAATGTCAAAGAGGCGGACATGTTTTATGACACGTTCAGATTTAAGCATAAACGGAACGGTCTGTTTTTTATCATCCGTCTCGGCAATGGTATGTCTGGCAATATCATCCTTCATATAGGCAATAAAGGCCTCTTCTAGGGTGCGGCAGCCACGTATACGGACAAGCTCTTCAGGTGCGTCGCAGGCAAGGACGCGGCCCATACTCATCAGGGCGACCCTGTCGCAGCGGTAGGCCTCATTCATATAATGGGTGGTCACGAATATGGTGACGCCATCTTCCCTGGAGAGGTTTATGAGGAGTTCCCAGAAGTGGTCCCTGGCCACAGGATCAACGCCTGATGTAGGTTCATCGAGAATCAAGATTTCGGGCTTATGAATGGCGGCGACGGCCAGGGAGAGACGCTGGCGGATGCCCATGGGAAGGCTTTCAGTCTGGTCGTCCATGACGTCGTTCAGTCCGAACTTCTCAGCCATTTCCTTCACCCTTGAAGGGACATCCTCTTTCGGCAAATCGAAGAGATGTGCATGCATATCCAGGTTCTGTCGCACGGTAAGCTCACCATACAGCGAAAAGCTCTGCGACATGTATCCGATACGCTTTTTCAGCTTGATGCTCCCGGTTTCCACAGACCTGCCGAAGATGTAGGCCTGGCCGTGAGTAGGATGCAAAAGCCCGGTGAGCATCTTCATGGTGGTGG
>Ga0224554_1001122_pt1:12500-18180 | contig 18180 bp, 8 predicted proteins | sample 714S22024metaG_FD_180666 | JGI IMG/M metagenome (GOLD analysis project Ga0224554, IMG submission 180666) | Peat soil microbial communities from Stordalen Mire, Sweden - 717 S2 20-24 | ecosystem: Environmental > Terrestrial > Soil > Wetlands > Peat | place: Sweden: Norrbotten County...
GGCTCTTTGATTTAGAATTGGGATAAAATAGCATGATTAAAACTGATGTTATTATTATAGGTGGTGGAGCCACCGGCTGCGGTATTGCCAGAGATCTGGCGCTGCGCGGTATTCCTCACTGTCTCGTCGAAAAAGGTGATTTCGCTGCAGGAGCCACTGGCGCCTGCCATGGCCTGCTGCATAGCGGCGGCAGGTATGTCGTTACCGACCCGACATCCGCCCAAGAGTGTTACAATGAAAACTTGATCCTAAGAAGAATCGGCGAAAAATGCGTCGAGCAAACGGGAGGATTGTTCGTCCGCCTGCCTGGTGATTCCAAACGTTTCCGGGAATTATTTCTCAGGGGCTGTGAAGAAGCAGCCATCCCTGCTGAAGTCATTTCCTCGACCAAGGCCATTGATCTGGTTCCCAACCTGAATCCCGAAATCGAAGAAGCGGTCAAAGTTCCCGATTGTTCCATTGATCCGTTCCGTCTGTGCATGCTTAATATTCGGACTTCGCAGTTGCGGGAAGGACTTATCTTCACACGGCACAAAGTTACGGAAATTGTCAAATCACACGGCCGCTGTATCGGTATTAAAGCCACCGATCAGGCAACCGGCGAAGTGAGGGAAATTCGCGGTAACATTATTGTTAACGCTACCGGCGCATGGGCAAATATGATCGCCTCACTTGCCGATTCTGAAGTACCCATGACCCTGGCCAAGGGCTCTTTGGTCATTACCAATCACCGCCTGACCAATATGGTAATCAACAGATTGAGACCGCCATCCGATGGTGACATAATAGTACCCAATGAGGCCGTATGTTTGGCCGGAACAACATCGCTGGCGGTGGAAAACCCAGATAAGATAAACATTGAATCCACAGAGGTGGATACCATTATCAGCGAGGCGGGACGGATGCTTCCTCATTTTAACAACACCCGCATTATTCGCGCTTTTTCGGGTGTACGGCCGCTGCTCAAATCCAAGAAAATGGACAGCCATGAAATTTCCCGTGGTTTTCAGATTATCGACCACCAAAACGGTATGTACAGTATCGTGGGAGGTAAACTTACAACATTCCGTTTGATGGCGGAAAAGATGGTCGATACCATAATGGCTTCTTTTAAACTCAAAAAGTCCTGTGAAACAGCGGAAATCCCGCTGGACGGGCAGGAAGAATTGAGTGGTTATCCACTTTCTAAGCGGCTGGCGGATATGAAAAATATCGTCTGCGAATGTGAACTGGTCAGCAGAAATGAAGTTCAGCGGATTATCAACCAGACCGGCACACGAAACGTCGGCGATATCCAGCATCGGACACGCTTGGGCATGGGGCCATGCCAAGGCGGCTTCTGCACCTTTCGCGCACTCGGGATAATGAACGATATGAGTGTCATATCGCCCGAACAGTCCATGGAGATGTTGCGAGGATTTCTCCAGCGCCGGTTCAGAGGAATAAAGTACGCTCTCTGGGGTGATCAACTCCGGGAAGAACAACTCGTGGAATATATCTATCTGGGCATCCTGGCCATGGAGAAACCAGAATGAGCGTTACCGAATACGACGTCATTATCATCGGAGCGGGAGTAGCGGGCCTGACAGCGGGATCTTTTCTTGCCGGACGCGGTTTTAAAGTCGCCCTCGTCACCACCGGGGAACCGACTGCTTGTCTTTCCACCGGCTGTATTGATGTTTGTTCTCGCGATCATAATCCTCTTACCGGCATTAAGGAACTGCCACCTGCGCACCCCTATCATCTTGTTCCCGAGAAAACGATCACTGAGGCGTTTAATAATTTCCAGGCGGCCATGTTGGATATGGGAATTCCGTATGTCGGAGTTCCCGAAGAAAATCGCCTTGTTCTTTCCGCTCTGGGCACATTTAAGACTTCCTGCCTAGTTCCTTCAACAATGGAAGCAGCGCCGCAGGATGCTAAAGACAGTATCCATATTATCTCCTTTGCCGGACTCAAAGATTTTTATCCCAGCTATATTATCTCCCGGCGCAAGAATACTAAAGTTTCAGTATATAATGCTGGTGTTTCCAGCACCATGGGCATCGCGTCACATTTCGAGGGAAAAGAATTTCTCGAAAAATTTATCATCTGGTTGGAGAAGATAGACATTCAAGAAGATAAGATCGCCTTTCCTGCCGTTCTCGGTCTGGAATCGGCAGCTGAAATTGTTAATACTATATCAATCCTTATGGGAAAGCCCATATTCGAAATCCCGACTATTCCGCCATCCATGCCCGGCAGAAGATTGTTCAACGCGCTGAAAGACTATTTCCGGAAAAAGGGCGGTGATATCTACTGGAGCTGGCCGGTTATCGGCGTGGAAAAATCGGGAAAGATCATTGAAGCTGTCATAACGACATCCATAGGAAGGCCAAACAGTCTTAATGGAAAGGCCTTCATTCTGGCTACCGGATCATTCGTCGGCGGCGGCCTTACCGCCACACGCGAAGCCATTATTGAAAATGTATTCAATCTGCCGGTACACGTTCCCGGCACGCGCGAAAATTGGTTCGATGATGATTATTTTTCTTTCAACCACGGCATTGGCCGAGCTGGAATCATGGCGGATTCATCCCTGCGGCCATCGGGAACGCCTCTGGAAAATATTTTTGTGTGCGGCGGCATCCTGGCGGACACAGAAATATTAAAAAATGGCTGCGGTCACGGATTGGCACTGGCAACAGCCCATGTGGCGGCGAAATCCTGCATGGAGTATATTCGATGAATTTCGAACACTGCATCCGCTGTACAATTTGTGTGGAAAACTGTCCCGTATTCCGGGTCAACCCGGATTTTCCCGGGCCCAAGCAGGCGGGACCTGACGCCCAGAGATTCCGGTCGGACAGAGAAAAAGCAGAGGACGAGTGGGTACTTCTATGCAGCCAGTGCAAACGCTGTGAAATGTCCTGCCCCTGCGGCGTAGAGCCAGCCCAGATCATACTCAGGGCGCAGCAGAGATATGGATTGGAACATCCTCACTCCCTCGCGCACCTGCTGTTTGCCAATAACTATTATTTGAGCACACTGGGCTCTTTAACCGCCCCCATCGCCAACATGATTGCCGCAACTGAAATGGGAAAGAAAGCGTTTCGGGCAATGGGAATATCAACTCACATTCCCTTCCCGAAGTTTCGTTTCCGAAAACTGCACAACGAAAAGAAAAACCTGAACAGAGGAAGAAGGAAAGTTGCCTTTTTCTACGGATGTTTCATCAATTTTTACCGCCCTGATATCGGTAGAAAAATTATTCGTTTATTATCATCATTGAACGTGGACGTTGTCCTGCCAACCCAGTGGTGCTGTGGACTTCCCGCACTGGGTAATGGTAATCTGGAACTGGCCAGATCTTTCGCAAAAAAAAATACTACTTCTTTATCCAACTACATCGACGCGGGGTATGAAGTTATATATACGTGCACATCCTGCGGCCTGTGCCTTTTGCATGATTATCCGGGCATTCTGGAAATCCCGCAGGGGAAAAAAATCGCCGAGAACAGTTACGATATCCATGAGTATATCATTAAGCTAATCAACGAAGGATACATCAAACCGGTCTTCGGCGAGGTGCGGCGCAAGATTGCCTATCACATCCCTTGTCACCTCAGGGCGCTGGATATCGGTTACCCGGCGGCAAAGCTTATGTCTTTGATACCCGGTCTGGAATATGAAATTCTTGATGACGCCTGCTGCGGGCTCAACGGCAGTTATGGTTTCAAGAAGAGCAACGAGTCCACGGCAGTCCAGTTGGGCAATCGGGCTGTCTCGCTCATCAGAAAAACCGGAGCTGAACATATTGTCGCGGATTGTGGCTCCTGCCGTATGCAGTTGGGCGGGCTTTCCGGCATGACCGCTCTGGATCCAGCGGAAATACTCTGTGAATCACTGGGAATTACCGGTAAAAAATCACGAATATGAACAGACACCACTAAAGCAAGCTTTGGAAAAAGATCCAGCAGCAAGCTGCGGGGTATAATTCGTCAAACGCTTCAAACTTCACTTCGTTCGTTTTACCAAGGCGCTACGCGCCTGGCATAATTCGTCCAGCAAGCTTCCGTTCACTTTGTTTCTGAAGCTTGGGTCTCATGATCAGCTAGTCTCATTAAATTGGAGTTTCAACAATAAGCCGCACGATAAAATGCTGTTTAAGCTCTGCCAGCGCTATTCCTTTATCAGACTCCCGAATACTTCCGGAATGCATATGCGCAGTAATAAGTCTTCAAGAATTTGAAGGTATGCAGGAACAGAAGAAGACTACCTTAATTACGGTAGAAATGGCCTTGTTTTGGTGAAAATCACCATTTTCTGGCATACAAGGCTATCTATTTCTATAGCTCAGTAGGTGTTTAATAAATATTTATTTTTTATTTTACATGCTGATTTCAATTTCCTTTGACTATTAAAGGGATATCCGATATATATTTAATCGTATGGGGCATATAAATTGCTTAAAATTAAGTTGTTAGACTAAGAATGTCTATGCAAGATAATACAAAAATTAGTGGAGCCCCCTCCGGCAGAAGCCGGATGCTCCATATAATAATGAGTCCCAAATTTCAGAAGCGTAGCGCACTGAAATTTTCTGGACGAATTATCCCACAAAGCAGAGGATAATGAGACCCAAGCTTCAGAAATAAAGTGCATAACCTGTGAAGGTCATCTGCGACTGAAGCTTACAGGTCGAATGAAACTCAGATATTACAAACGCAGTGCAGTAATATCCGTCAGTTGAATTGATCCCGTGAAGCAGAGGATAACGCGACCTCCCGCGGATTACACCGCATTCCTCCCCGGCTGAAGCCGGGGGATTCCAAATCGCGGGATTGAATTGGGTTGACTAAACGAAATTTGAGCGCATTCATCATAAAGTTTAGCGGAGGCTGAATGAAAATGGCAGTCAAACCGGAATCAGTAAGCAAACCTGAAAAGAAGAAGAAAAACAAGCAGGACGATTTATCCCATCTGGCAAAAGCCATTATATCAAATGCCGGAGTAGGAATATATATAGTACAGGATGGTAAATTTGTCTATGTCAGTGAGTTATATCAGAAACTATCCGGCTATACAGACGCAGAGCTTATCGGCACATATTCCCTCGGCAATATTTATCCTGATGATAGAGAAATGGTCAGGGAAGAAGCGATAAAGTGTTTGAAAGGGAAAAGCTTTGAGCCTTATGAATACAGGTTCGTCAAGAAAAATGATGAGGTAATGTGGGCATTGGAAACGATCACCCCCATCGCGTATAAAGGGGAACGAGCCACACTGGGAAGTTTTATGGATATTACCGAGCGCAAACAGGCTGAAGAAGCGCTTCGCCAAAGTGAAGAAAAATATCGAACCATTCTTGAATCCATCCAGGAGGCCTATTTTGAAGTTGATCTTGACGGTAAATTTACTTTTTTCAATGATTCAATGGCCCGGCTCACCGGACACTCCAAAGAGGAATTGCTGGGTATGAATCATAAGCAGTTTACAAATGAAGAAACCGCAAAAGAAGTTTTTCAAGCGTTTGATAACGTTTACACAACAGGAGAACCCTCCAAAGGATTCGATTGGCAGATTATAAGAAAAGATGGGGGTGAAGGATTCGTTGAAGCGTCCGTAACGTTACAAAAAGATTTATCAGGTAAACCAACAGGATTTAAAGGAATGATCCGTGACATTACCGAACGCAAAC
>Ga0224554_1001123_pt1 | contig 18175 bp, 19 predicted proteins | sample 714S22024metaG_FD_180666 | JGI IMG/M metagenome (GOLD analysis project Ga0224554, IMG submission 180666) | Peat soil microbial communities from Stordalen Mire, Sweden - 717 S2 20-24 | ecosystem: Environmental > Terrestrial > Soil > Wetlands > Peat | place: Sweden: Norrbotten County, Stordalen...
TGTTTCGCATCCACAGTGTAATTACACATTGGCTAAATTTGTACAAGGCAAATCTTGCCTAGTAAGAGCTTGTCCATCATAGTCTTGCATCCAAAATGCCTAATCGAATTCCTATACGGCATTGGGCTTAAGCGAGTGGGCTGTGCCAAGTGGAGTCAGTCGGCTCCCCTCCGCTGCATCGACGCGGTGAGTTCAACCTCTTCGAAGGCTTGGGGAATTGCGACTCCCCCCTTGGGGTGAACACCCCATAGCCACGGGAATACTCTCAGGATTATTTTTTGGCGTATGGAAACGAAACATAGAAAAGAGATGACGCTCGGAGACTTGATCGCGGCGGCAATCCAAGTGTGGGGTTCGGGCCACGCCAAACAAATGGTCCGCTTGGCGATTAACTCCCACTGGGTTGTGGTGCGAGATCTCTCGCGTCTTTTTACGTCTGCCGCGAAGGGAAGGTTTGGCTGAACAGCGCCAATGGTCCGGTCCGGGGAGGGTTGAATGCGCTGTCCGAGAAATGATGCCGGCTGGCAGTTTATGTGTGGCTTCGCATTGACCGCAAGATACCGGCCTAACACCGCATGACAAATCACTGCGCGTGCAGTTTGAGGCGTCAATCAAGGCATTTAGGTAATGGCAAGCTCACGGAACATCTCATCTCCAAATCATATGGGCCGCCAGACTCTGGCCTTGGCGGAAATCATCTCGCTCTGGTTCGCGCTGACGGCGACGATAGCGTCGTTCTGGAGGGCGAAGAAGCCGGCCGGCGTGTTGCTGGCACCATATCTGGCACGGGTGAGCTTCGCGACAGCGCTGAATCCGCGCCATCTGGCAGATGAATTCCTGAGGGGTCGCTATGGTTGACCTAGTTGCTCCATCCCCTGTTGTTCCCCCCGCCGCTAATGCTCCGGCCAACGAGTCGCCTGACGGCCTCACCAGCGAAGAGTCCCGCCGCAGGTTGGACCAGGTCGGTCCTAATTCCATGCCTGATACATCATCGCATCCGGCTCGAAGTGCCATTGAGAAACTGTGGGCGCCGATTCCTTGGATGCTGGAAGCGGCGATTGTGCTGGAGTTGGTGCTTGGCAAGTACGTCGAAGGTGGGATCATCGCCGTGCTCCTTGTGTTCAACGCCGCGCTTGGCTTCTTTCAGGAGGCGCGTGCTCAAGCAACGCTGGCCGCCCTGAAGAAGAGGCTGGCGATGATCGCCTCGGTCCGCCGCGATGGCGGATGGAAGAACATTCCGGCCGCCGACTTGGTGCCGGGCGACATCGTGAAGCTATCGCTCGGAGGCGTCGTTGCCGCAGACGTGCAGTTGATCGAGGGGAACGTCCTGCTTGATCAATCCATGCTGACCGGTGAATCAATCGGCACCGAAGCAGGTCCGGGGTTCCAAACTTTTGCCGGGGCGCTGGTGCGTCGCGGCGAGGCCGTTGCCAGGGTCACGGCGACGGGAACCCGCACCAAGTTCGGACGCACGGCCGAGTTGATTCGCAATGCCCATGTCGTCAGCACACAGCAAAAGGCCGTGTTGCGCGTAGTGCGCAATCTCGCGATGTTCAACGGCACGCTGATCATCATTCTGGTGGCATATGCCCTTGCCCATGCGATGCCGGCGAAGGAAATCATCCCCCTGGTTTTAACGGCGGTTCTGGCCTCCATACCTGTGGCGCTGCCAGCCACCTTTACGCTGGCGAGCGCCCTGGGGGCGCGAGCCTTGGCACGCCAGGGTGTCTTGCCAACCCGGCTCTCGGCTGTGGACGAAGCGGCCTCCATCGACGTGTTGTGCGCGGACAAAACCGGGACGCTTACGCGCAACCAGCTTACCGTCACGGTGGTCCACCCGATGCCGGGATCTGACGAGCCCCATGTCTTAACGATGGCAGCGCTGGCCAGCTCCGACGGTGGAGAGGATCCCGTGGACGGGGCCATTCGTTCCGCTGCCTCACAGAAGGTCGCTGCCAATGCGCCCAAACTCACTCGCTTCGTGCCCTTCGATCCCGCCACCAAGATGTCTGAGGCGACTGCGGCAGATCCGAGCCTGGGAACGCTGCGAATTATCAAGGGAGCCTTCGCCGTCGTCAGCGTTCTGGCCGCCCCTTCACCCACAGCGTCTGCGGCGGCGAACGAATTGGAGGCGAAAGGCTTTCGAGTGCTGGCGGTCGCGGCGGGACCGCCTGCGGCGATGCAACTTCTGGGATTGATCGCCCTCAGCGACCCGGCCCGCGAGGATTCTGGCGCCCTGATCACGGAACTGAAGACGCTCGGCGTGCGCACGGTGATGGTGACCGGCGACGCCCCCGCCACGGCGGCGATTGTCGCCCAAGCCGTCGGTCTGGACGAAGGTCTGTGCCCACCAGGTCCGATCCCGACCGAAGTTCGACCTGAGAATTTCGCCATCTTTGCCGGCGTCCTTCCCGAGGACAAATACAAATTGGTGAAGGCGTTCCAGAAAGCCGGTCATATCGTCGGCATGTGCGGCGACGGCGCCAACGACGCGCCCGCCCTGCGTCAAGCGCAGATGGGAATTGCAGTTTCAACCGCGACCGATGTCGCCAAGTCCGCCGCCGGGGTAGTGCTCACTAATCCAGGATTGGTCGGCATCGTCGCCGCAGTCAAAGAAGGGCGCATCACCTTCCAGCGAATCCTGACCTACACGCTGAACTCCGTGACCAAGAAAATCGTGCAGGTGCTGTTGTTGGGCGTCGGCCTCCTCATGACCGGACACGCGATCCTCACCCCCCTGCTTATGATCATCGTGATGATGGCGGGTGACTTTCTGGGCATGTCGCTGACCACCGATAACGTCCGGCCCTCCTTGCTGCCAAATAGCTGGCGCATCAGCAAGCTGACGATCGCCGGCATCTTTATGGGCGTTTCCGAACTAGTGTTCTGCGTCGGCGTTCTCGTCATCGGACACTTCCGCCTGGGGCTGGCTCTGGCAACCTTGCAGACTATGACGTTCGTTGCTCTGGTGTGCGGAAACCAGGCCACCATGTACGCTGTGCGCGCCCGTGGGCGAATTTGGTCGTCCCCGCCTCCCAGCCGCTGGCTCGTCTTATCGTCCGTCGCCGATCTGGTGATCGCCTTGGCCCTGGCCGGATGCGGCTGGCTGATGGCGCCATTGCCGTTCCCGGTATTGGGCTGCGTGCTTGCCGGTGCCATCGCATTTGCCTTCGTTTTGGATCTGGTGAAGCTCTCGGTATTCAATCGCTTAAAGATCATATAAACCGCAACGCATGTCCCCGCAGGAACATAATTGAGTAATGCAGCTTATTCCACAAATTGCCCTGATGAGCAAGCAAGCTGAACAGTTTGCGGGCCAACAAGTTCGAAATAATTAGAGATCAAAACGACTTTGGGGCTTAAGGAGCGACGGCTGGGGCCAGGAAAGTCATCGGTTGGGGTGAACACCCCATAGCGGCCGCATCGTTGGGCAGCATATTCTCGCAGCATGAGACACAAAACCCTCTCCCAGTACCAGGACCAAAAGCCTCCCGGCGCAGCACGGATGGCGAGATCACTGGAATTGACACTAACCCAATCAGAAAAATAACAGAATCATGAAACCATCCTTTACCCAATTCGCCGAAGCGGCCCAAACTCCTGTCTTTCCCAAGACACTCCATCATGCGCGGACCAGCACCACGGAAGCCAGTACAACTCCAAAGACCGAAAAGCGGGACAATATTTTTTCAAAATCCCGCGACACTCGGGAGGATCGCGGTGAGCGCCAGCTGAAAACGTCGCATAACGCCCAAACATTCACGCACGGACGGTGATGACGAACCCATGAAAGCAAATCCATTAAAGGAAGGGGTTTTGACCGAAAACTCCGCCGGCATCGGCACAGTGACCCGCAAGATGGTGCGGGAGCGCGCAGTTGAACTATCGGTCATCAACGGCCGCTCCGCGCAGGAGGTGTCGAAATCCGATTGGGAACAGGCCCAACGGGAGTTGACGGGGGAACCGGACACGGACCCAAAACAGGTGGCGCTTGAATCGGCGCCCGAATCCGAACGCTGGGACCCGGTGCCCGGCTCGACCGGACACAAAGCGCCAGCGGCCCCCAGTGCCGATGAGGACGAGGAGGGACGGAGCGACAATGAGAGACTGGTCGAAGAAGGCATAGCCGGAGCGGAGCACGACCAAATGCGTCAAGCCAGTCTGAAGATAGACAGCTAAAACCGCGCTGATTTTCATGCCAAAAATTGCGAGTCGCGAAATTCGGCTGGTTTCCCGCCCCACGGGAATCCCAACCGCGGCCAACTTCACCCTGGCACGGGTCGAACTGGCGCCGCTGCAAGACCATCAGGTGCTTGTGCGCAATCTCTACATGTCGGTGGACCCATACATGCGCGGACGCATGAACGAAGGGGCATCGTATGTTCCGCCGTTTGATTTGGGCAAACCGCTCGACGGCGGCGCCGTCGGCGAGGTCATTGAGTCGCGCGCCAGGGAATTCAAGCCGGGCGATGCCGTCACCTCCAACTTGGGCTGGCGGGAGTGCTTCATTGCTTCGCCGAAAGAGTTGCGTCCGGTCAGCCGCGAGATTCAGCCACTTTCGGTTTACCTTGGCGCCTTGGGTATGACGGGCATGACCGCCTGGGTGGGGTTGAATTTGGTGGAGGTGAAAGCCGGCGACGTCATTTTTATTTCGGGAGCCGCCGGCGCCGTTGGCAGCGTGGCCGGGCAACTGGCGAAATTGCGCGGGTGTCGGGTGATCGGATCAGCCGGCTCAATGGAGAAGGTCATGTTTCTGCGGGAAGAATGTGGATTCGACATCGCCTTCGATTACAAGATTGGTCCGGTCTTGGAACAACTGAATGTGGAGGCGCCGGACGGAATTGATGTCTATTTTGATAATGTCGGTGGTGAAACGCTCGAAGCGGCGCTCTCGGCCTTGCGTGTGCATGGCCGCATCATCGCCTGTGGAGGCATCTCCAACTACAACGCCGAAAAGCCGCGGCCCGGCCCTTCCAATCTTTTTAACATGATTACCAAGCGGTTGACGATGAAAGGGCTGCTGGTTCGCGATTGGCTGGATCGCCAGGGCGAATTTGAAAGAGAAGTCGGGGGCTATTTCAAAACTGGCAAACTGAAGAGCAAGGAGACGGTCGTGAAAGGAATCGATCAAGCGGTGGACGCATTTCTTGGCCTTTTCGAGGGAAGAAATGTTGGCAAGATGGTGGTTGAGCTGGCTTTATCTCGGGCCGTCTCATGAGCGACATCGTTAGGGTTACACCCCATAGGACAGCGCGAGCCTTGGGCGTATCCTTCTCTGACCGGACAAGTGCAAGAGCACTTTCGCCGTCATGTTGGCGGCGGATTGAGACGAAAAATGACAAATCAGGAATTATTATGACGACGACACTTGAAATCAAAGGTGACTGGAACATCACCAAAGGCAAGTTGAAGCAGAAGTGGGCCAAACTCACGGATGACGATCTCCAATATGCTGATGGCAAGTGCGATGAATTGCTTGGCCGGATCCAGAAGCGCACCGGCGAAACCCGTGAAGCAGTCGAAAAAGCGATCAAGGAATCCTCCTCCTGCTGCTGCCATTAAACAGGCCTCTCAACGCGTGGCCAATTCTTACGGCGGCTTCAATTCTGTTCTCAAACTGTCACTGGCAGTCAGAACCTCTAATTTGTGACCACGAAGCCCATCCTCCCGCTGTTCGTGGCCATGCTGTCGGTTGCTTGCGTTTTGACTGGCTGTAAACCGCCCAAGACCGGGGCTCCGTCCGGGAACATCGCTGCGCAAGCGACCCGAAACAATTGCTACAGTTTGCTCCACCAACTCCTGGATGAACAAAAGGACGTCAGCCTTCTGCGCTTCATCAAGTCGGAACACTCTGATGTTAAGAATCTGGTCAAGAAAATTGCCGCCACTTCTGGTGCCGGATCACAGATGTTGGAGGAATTTGCCAAACATGATCCCTCCCTCCATCTGAACGACATCCAGCTTCCACCCGGAGAGGAAAGCACGCGCGATGCGATTGCGTCCACGAAGAAGAAAGAATTATTGGGTCAAACCGGCGACGAATTTGAGCTGACGTTGCTTTTGACCCAGACCGAGGCGTTGAGCTATGCCTGGCATTTGGCAAAGGTTGCCGGCGAAAACGATTCTCAACTCGATCGCGCCCGTGCGCTTGCCGGCGTCGGCACAGATATGGAGAACCTCTACCACGAAGTGTTCGTCATGTTGCTTTCGAAAACAAATGATCTGCGCCGAAACGAATCAGGACTCAAAACCATTACAAAGGGCCTTGTTGCACCGCCCGGCAACGCATCAAAGAAGTGAATCCCTAAAATACCCAATTTCACCTATGAGAACAGACACAAACACACTCGCCCCGGACCTGCTTCAGAAGATGAACGCCTATTGGCGCGCCGCCAATTACCTGTCGGTCGGCCAGATTTATCTCTACGACAATCCTCTGCTGAAAGTGCCGTTGGAACTGGCGCACGTGAAGCCGCTGGTGGTCGGACACTGGGGAACTACGCCGGGCCAGAACTTCATCTATGTGCATTTGAACCGGGTCATCAAGAAGTATGACCTGGACATGTTTTACATCGCCGGTCCCGGCCACGGCGGCCCGGCGATTGTGGGCAACGTTTACCTCGAAGGCACCTGGAGTGAAGTTTATCCAAACGTCACCCAGGACGAGGCCGGTCTGAAGAAGCTGTTCACGCAATTCTCGTTTCCCGGTGGGATTTCCAGCCATGTCGCGCCAACGACCCCGGGTTCGATTCACGAGGGTGGCGAGTTGGGTTATTCACTCAGCCATGCTTTCGGAGCTGCGTTCGATAATCCCGACCTAATTGTCGCCTGCGTTGTCGGCGACGGTGAATCAGAAACGGGTCCCTTGGCGACCGCCTGGCAGTCCAACAAGTTTCTCGATCCAATCACCGATGGAGCCGTGCTGCCCATCCTGCACTTGAATGGCTATAAAATCAGCAACCCGACTGTCCTGGCCCGCATCGAGCATGAGGAATTGGAGCAATTCTTCCGTGGCTGCGGCTGGACGCCATACTTTGTCGAAGGGGATGAGCCGGAAAAGATGCATGAGCTCATGGCCACCACCTTGGAAAAGGCAATCGAGGAGATCCGGCGAATCAAGGAAAATGCGCGGAACAAGAACGACACCATGCGACCGCGCTGGCCCATGATCGTCCTCAGGTCCCCCAAAGGTTGGACCGGGCCGAAGGAAGTGGATGGCCTGCCAGTCGAGGGCACCTTCCGGGCGCATCAAGTACCGCTCCTGGTGGATGCCGAGCATCCAAATCATGTCAAACAGCTCGAAAGCTGGATGAAAAGCTACAAGGCCGAGGAACTATTCGATGCCAATGGCCGCCTCAAATCGGAGTTGGCTGATCTGGCGCCCAAGGGCGACCGACGGATGGGCGCCAACCCGCACGCTAATGGCGGACTTCTGCTGCGCGACCTAAAGATGCCGGATTTCCGCCTTCACGCGGTCAGCGTGCCTTCTCCTGGCGCGGTGGACGGCCAAGATACGATGGTGCTGGGCAAGTTTCTACGCGACGTGGCCAAGCTAAATCAGGACAATTTCCGTGTATTTGGCCCCGATGAGACGCTGTCGAATCTCCTGGGCGCGGTTTTCGAAGTCACCAACCGTCAGTGGGATGCGCGGGAAGTAAAAAATGATGAATTCCTCGCCCCCGCCGGACGGGTGCTGGATTCCATGCTCAGTGAGCACCAGTGCGAAGGTTGGTTGGAGGGCTATCTGCTAACTGGACGGCACGGGCTGTTCAACAGTTATGAGGCCTTCATTCGCATTGTTGACTCAATGTTCAGCCAGCATGCCAAATGGCTCAAGGTGACGTTGGAACTGCCCTGGCGCCGGAAGATCGCGTCGCTGAATTATCTGCTGGCCTCCCACGTCTGGCAGCAGGATCACAATGGCTTTACCCACCAGGATCCCGGTTTCCTCGACCATGTCATCAACAAGAAGGCCGATATTGTGCGCGTTTATCTGCCTCCTGATGCCAATTGCCTGCTCTCGGTCTTTGATCACTGTCTGCGCAGCCGACACTACGTCAACGTCGTGGTGGCGGGCAAACACGCCCTCCCGCAATGGCTCGATATGAAAGCCGCCGTGGTGCATTGCACCGAAGGGATCGGCATCTGGCAATGGGCCAGCAACGACCAGGACGCCGCCGAACCGGATGTCGTCATGGCTTGCTGTGGAGACACGCCCACGCTGGAGATTCTGGCCGCCGTGTCCATTCTGCGCCAGCATCTGCCCGACCTGAAAATCCGTGTTGTCAACGTCGTCGATTTGATGAAGTTGCAGCCGCAGAGCGAGCATCCTCATGGATTGAGCGAAACGGATTACGATGCGCTCTTCACGCGGGACAAGCCCATCATCTTTGGCTTTCATGGATACCCGTGGCTGGTTCACCGGTTGACGTATGCCCGGACCAATCGCAATCTGCATGTCCGGGGCTACAAAGAGGAGGGCACCATCACGACAGCGTTCGACATTCGGGTGCAGAACGACCTGGACCGATTCCACCTGGTGCAAGACGTGGTGGACCGCCTGCCAAACTTGGGCGCCAAGGGGGCCTACCTGAAACAGCAGATGCAGGACAAGCTTATCGAGCACAAGCAGTACATTGATAAGCATGGCCAAGACCTGCCGGAAATTCGGAACTGGAAGTGGAGATTGGGTGAAACCCCGGCAGGAAAACCGCCAATCAACAAGACGCCGGAGCAAAAGACGCCGGCGCCCAAACAGAAACGAATCAAAGGAGACCAATATGCCCATTCAACTCGATGAACAAAACGGCGGGAAGACCCTCGTCGTTCACGTCAGCGGAAAGCTGGCGAAAGAAGATTACCAACATTTTGTGCCTGAGTTCGAGCGACTCGTCCGGCAGCACGGAAAACTGCGGGTGCTGTTCGACATGACCGGTTTTCACGGCTGGGAAGCAGGCGCACTGTGGGAAGACATCAAGTTCGACGTCAAACACTTCGCGGACATTGAACGACTCACGATGGTTGGGGAAAAGAAGTGGCAGCAAGGGATGGCGACGTTCTGCAAACCGTTCACAAAAGCGACGATCCAATACTTTGATCACGCGAAAGCTGCCAATGCCCGGCTGTGGTTGGACGAGGGGGCTGGCGTCGAGAATGCAGGGAAGCAATGAGTGAGATGAAGCACAGTGAACACCAGCACGGAGATCCAAATGGCGGCAGTGTTGATCGGGGCCGTCCTTACTGGACACGGGCCCATCGTGATTGGCGTGTCTGGACCGGAGTGGTTTTGATGCTTGCGGCCATGATGGTTTATTTGATGACCAATGATTTGGCGTGGGGACCTCATATCCAATCACAGCAGCCGCTTTTAGACGCCACTGGAAAATAGCCGTGAATGAGCAAGCACTTATAGATATTGCGATAAAACTGGTAGCCGACAATAAAGGGCTGCTGGCGATGGATGAAAGTAATTCCACTTGCAACAAACGCTTCGCCAAACTGGGCATTCCGCAAACGTTGGAGGCTCGGCGGGCGTATCGGGAATTGATCATCACGACGCCCAGCCTCGGTGGGAGCATCAGCGGCGTGATCCTCTATGACGAGACCATCCGCCAGCAAAAGAGGGACGGCACGCCCTTTCTTAAAGTCCTCGGCGAGGCGGGAATCATTCCCGGCATCAAAGTAGATATCGGAGCCAAGGACCTGGCGGCTCATCCCGGCGAAAAAATCACCGAAGGTCTGGATGGATTGCGGGTCCGCCTCCAGGAGTATTTTCAAATGGGGGCCCGTTTTGCCAAATGGCGCGCAGTGATTTCGATCGGCGAGGGCATTCCCAGCCGGAGTTGCATCGAGGCCAACGCACAGGCCTTGGCCCGCTACGCCGCGTTGTGCCAGGAAGCCGGACTGGTTCCGATTGTCGAACCCGAGGTGCTCATGGACGGTGAACACACTCTGGAGCGATGCCACAAAGTGACGGAAGAGGTTCTGCGCAACGTTTTCATCCAGCTAAATTGCCAGCGCGTTCTGCTGGAAGGCATGATTTTGAAACCCAACATGGTGCTTCCTGGATTGAGCTGCCCCAAGCAAGCGTCCGTGGACGAGGTAACGAACATAACGGTGAATAGTCTGTTGCGAACCGTCCCCGCCGCGGTTCCGGGAATTGCTTTCTTATCGGGTGGCCAATCTGGCGAACTGGCCTCGGCCCGTTTGAACGCCATGAATATTCGATTCAAGTCGCGACTGCCTTGGGCGCTGGCGTTTTCGTTTGCTCGCGCCATCCAGCAGCCGGCTTTGGAAATCTGGCTGGGCCAAGAGACAAACGTAAAAGCAGCGCAGCAAGCTCTCCTTCATCGCGCCCGATGCAACCTCGCCGCGCGCGGTGGCGAATACACTGCCAAAATGGAACGAACATAGGCGGAAACCATCATGGAAACCACAACCACTTCATCCAATCTCGGCATGGTCGCGTCAGTGCGCGGCAGCGTCGTGGATATGCGGTTCGACGGGCCTTTGCCGCCGATCAACTCGGTGCTGCGCGCGGGGGCGGATACACAGATCGTCATTGAAGTGCTGGCGCAGCGGGATGCGCGTCATGTGCGCGGGATTGCCTTGACGCCCACGCAAGGTCTGGCCCGTGGCATGGCGGTCACGGACACGGGCGGGCCGTTGAAAGCCCCGGTGGGCAAAGCCATTCTCTCGCGGATGTTCGATGTGTTTGGCAACGCGATTGACCGTCAGCCGGCGCCGGCGGATGTCCAATGGCGTTCCGTGCATCGTGATCCACCGCCATTGGCGCGGCGTTCCACCAAGTCGGAGATTTTTGAAACAGGCATCAAGGTCATTGACGTGCTGATGCCGCTGGAACGCGGCGGCAAGGCGGGACTCTTCGGCGGGGCGGGCGTGGGCAAGACGGTATTGCTCACGGAAATGATTCACAACGAGATCGGCCATCAAAAAGGGGTGAGCATTTTTTGTGGCATCGGCGAGCGATGCCGTGAAGGCGAGGAGCTTTACCGCGAGATGAAAGAAGCCGGCGTGCTGCCAAACATGGTCATGGTTTATGGCCAGATGAACGAGCCTCCAGGCAGCCGATTCCGCGTGGGGCTCGCCGCGCTGACGATGGCTGAATATTTCCGGGACGACGAACATCGCGACGTGTTGCTGCTCGTTGATAATATTTTCCGCTTTATCCAAGCTGGAATGGAAGTGTCCGGCTTGATGGGGCAGATGCCCTCACGTCTTGGTTATCAGCCCACGATGGGCACGGAACTGTCAGGTTTAGAGGAGCGTATCGCCAACACGGATACCGGGGCCATCACCTCGATTCAGGCGGTCTATGTGCCGGCGGATGACTTCACCGATCCGGCGGCGGTGCATACATTCTCCCATCTTTCCGCGTCCATCGTGCTGTCCCGCAAACGGGCGAGCGAAGGGCTTTTCCCAGCCATTGATCCGCTACAATCCAATTCCAAGATGGCCACGCCGGGAATTGTCGGCGAACGGCATTACGCCCTGGCGCAGGAAATCCGGCGCACGCTCGCACAATACAGCGAACTCAAGGACATCATCGCCATGCTCGGTCTGGAACAACTGTCGCCCGAGGACCGCAAAGTGGTCGTGCGCGCCCGCTTGCTGGAGCGTTTTCTCACGCAGCCGTTTTTCACGACCGAACAGTTCACCGGCCTGACCGGAAAGCTCGTCAGTCTAAAGGACTCGCTGGACGGATGCGAACGAATCCTGCACGACGAATTCAAGGACTACCCGGAGAGCGGTCTCTACATGATCGGGCCAATCAGCGAAGCGAAAGGAAAACCGAAACCCGTTTTGCCCGCAGGTCCACCAACGCCGGAGTCAAAGCCTGAAAGCAAGGCCAAGCCGGATCACCCTGAAGAGGCCAAACCTGCGGTCAAAGTGGAGACAAAAGCAGAGCCCAAACCGAACTTAGTCCCCGAAGCCAAACCCAGGGCTGACCCAAAGCCGACTGCGGTGTCCCCGGCCAAGCCCGCGCCAGAACCATCGAAGCCGCCCGAGGCGAAACCTGAACCAAAGGTCGAACATGCCGACGTCGCTTATGCATCTTAAAGTTCTCCTGCCGTTCCAAGTTTTCGCCGAGAACACCGGCGTGACGCGCATCGTCGCGGAGACGCGCGAAGGCTCGTTCGGACTCTTGCCCCGCCGGCTCGATTGTGTGGCGGCGCTCGTGCCGGGAATTTTGATTTATCAGACCGAAGCAGGCCCGGAGGTTTTGGTGGCTGTGGATAAAGGCATATTGGTCAAGACCGGCCTGGACGTGCTTGTTTCAGTGCGCCGCGCCATCGGCGGAACGGACATCGGCCAATTGCACGCCGCGGTGGAAAAGGAATTCCTGACTCTGGACGAGAACGAGCAAAGCGTGCGAATCGCGGTGGCAAAATTGGAAACCGGATTTCTGCGTCGCTTCGCGACCCTGCAACATGAATGACGAGCCAAAGAAAATTCTGCGGAACGAACCATCCTTCGCCGAGGAAATCGGTGCGAAGGCCACGCGGAAGATCAAAGCGCGCAAATCCACGCAGGGTGTCTGGTTCGGGCTGGGCATGATGGGGCTGGTCGGCTGGTCGGTGGTCGTGCCGACGCTGCTCGGCGCGGCGCTCGGCATCTGGTTGGATAAACACCATCCCGGCAACCATCCGTGGACCCTGGCGCTCTTGGTGGTCGGGTTGGCGGTCGGCTGTTTGAATGCGTGGTATTGGGTCGCGAAGGAAGCAAAAGCAATGCAGGACGAAACGGAGGACGACGATGAATGAATTCCTAATTCTGGCAGTGGCTTTGGCGGCTGGACTTTTGCTCGGCGCAGTTTTCTTCGGCGGTCTTTGGTGGACCGTGCGCAAGGGTGTTTCTTCCAAGCATCCGGCGCTGTGGTTTCTCGGAAGCATGCTGCTGCGGATGGGCATTGTTCTGCTTGGATTTTATTTTGTCGGACGCGGAAATTGGCAGCGGCTGGTGGCGTGTCTCCTGGGGTTTATCATCGCGCGATTCTGCGTGATGCGGCTGACGCGCACGCCAGTCGAACATCCCTGCCTTACGGTGAGGGAGGCCCCGCATGCGCCTTAGCCCCGACCAGTTGATCTTCTGGCAGCACAGTTTTCTCAAGCTTAACGGCACGATTGTGTTCACATGGGGGCTGATGATTGTGCTGGCCGTCGGTTCAATAATCATCACGCGCAAACTTTCCACCGACTTGAAGCGTTCACGCTGGCAGAATCTTCTGGAAATTGTCGTCACTGGCATCGAGAAACAAATCGAGGATGTCGGACTGAAGCACCCGGAAAAATATATCGGCTTTCTGGGCACCCTCTTCTTGTTCGTTGCGCTCGCCGCGCTCTGCACGATCATCCCCGGTTATGAGCCGCCGACTGGCTCACTTTCGACCACGGCGGCGCTCGCGCTGTGCGTGTTTGTGGCCGTGCCATTGTTTGGCATCGAGGAGCAGGGGTTGAGGGGTTATCTCGCCTCCTACACCAAGCCGACATTCATCATGCTGCCGTTTAACATCATTAGTGAACTTTCACGCACGCTGGCCCTGGCCGTCCGCCTGTTCGGCAATATGATGAGCGGGGCGATGATCATTGCGATTCTGCTGACCATCACGCCTTTCCTTTTTCCGATCGTGATGACCGCGCTCGGTCTGCTGACTGGCATGGTGCAAGCTTACATTTTCAGCATCCTGGCAGCGGTTTACATCGTAGCGGCCACGCGCACTCGCAAACCCAAGCCTGCGCTGGCACCCAAAACTTAAAAACACTCACAAAGCAACCCAAGGACAAAATTATGGATAGCATGACAATCATCGCAGTGGCCTCAATCGCCACCGCTGGCCTCACTACTGGCATCGGCTGCATGTGCCCCGCGCTGGGAGAAGGGCGCTCCGTCGCGACGGCGCTCACCTCGCTGGCGCAGCAACCCGACGCCTCCGCCACCATCACGCGGACTCTGTTTGTTGGCCTGGCCATGATCGAATCCACCGCCATTTATTGTTTCGTGGTCTCGATGATTCTGATCTTCGCCAATCCGTTCTGGAACCACGTCATAGCCGGGGCGGCAACCGCAGCAGGAAAGTAAGCCTATGTTGATAGACTGGTTTACTGTCGCGGCGCAGGCGCTGAACTTCCTCATCCTCGTGTGGTTGATGAAGCGCTTTCTTTACAAACCCATCCTCAATGCCATTGACGCGCGGGAAAAACTGATTGCCAAAGAACTCGCGGATGCTGATGCGAAAAAGGCGGAAGCCCAAAAGGAGCACGAAGAGTTTCAAAAGAAAAACGAGGAGTTTGACCAGCAGCGCGCCGCGCTTCTGACCAAAGCCACGGACGAGGCGAAAACCGAACGTGAGCGACTCCTCGACGACGCGCGGAAAGCAGCCGATGCTCTGAGCGCCAAGCGACAGGAGTCCCTGAGCCATGACGCTCAAAACTTAAATCAAGCCATCAGTCGCCTTACGCAGAAGGAAGTATTCGCCATCACGCGCAAGGCGCTAACGGATCTGGCCACGACAAGTTTGGAAGAACGGATGGGAGAGGTGTTTGACCGGCGCTTGCGTGAACTGGACGGCAAGTCGAAATCTGTGCTTGGCGATGCTCTCCGGAAAAATTCCGAACCCGCCCTGATTCGCAGCACTTTTGATCTGCCTGCGGCGCAACGGGCGGCGATCCAAAATGCCCTCAACGAAACCTTTTCGGCTGAAATTCATATTCGGTTCGAAACCGCGCCGGATTTGGTCAGCGGCATCGAACTAACAACGAATGGCCAAAAAGTGGGGTGGACCATCGCGGATTACTTGGCGTCACTGGAAAAGGGTGTCGGCGATCTGCTGAAAGAAAAGGACAAGCCTGAAGCCAAAGCGGAGCCGAAACCCGAAATTAAGGCCACGCCGAAACCTCAATCAATCCCCGAACCAAAGCCCGAAGTCAAAGTTGAGCCTAATACTCCTGCCAAAGCTGAGCCTAAGGCTAAGCCTGACATTAATGCTAAAATCGAGGCTAAACCCAAGCCTACAGCGGATAAGGACCTCAAACCTAAAGCCAGGGCCGAGGCCAAGGTTGAAGAACTTGAACCAGTATTGAACGCCTGATGAACGCCGCTCCTGAAAGCTTGCAGAGCGTCTTCGACCGCACCTTTTCTGGAATCAGCCAGGGGTTGGCAGCCTTCACACCGCAGTTGACGCTGCGGGAGGTGGGCACGGTCATCAGTGTCGCCACCGGCATCGCCAAGGTCTCCGGTCTTCCCGGCGTGGGTTTTGAGGAGTTGGTGAGGTTTCCCGGCGATGTGCTTGGCATCGCCTTCAATTTGGACGAGGACGAAATCGGTGTGGTGTTGCTTGGCGCGTACCAAGACCTGCACGCAGGCGATGAAGTCGAACGCACCAGGCGGGTGATGGACGTGGCCGTGGGCGATGAATTGCTTGGGCGCGTCATTGACCCGCTCGGCCGGCCACTCGATGGCAAAGGGCCGGTGGCTTCCAGCCAGCGCCTCCCCATCGAACGCCCTGCCGTGGCTATCATGGACCGCGCGCCGGTCACGGTGCCGCTCCAGACTGGACTGATGGTCATTGACGCTCTCATACCCATCGGGCGGGGCCAGCGCGAATTGATTCTGGGTGATCGCCAGACGGGCAAGACGGCCATTGCCCTGGACAGCATTTTGAACCAGCGCGGAAAAAATGTGATCTGCGTTTATTGTGCCATTGGCCAGCGTGCTTCCGCTGTGGCCAAGGTCATAGCAAATCTCCGCGAAATGGGGGCCATGGATTACACCGTAGTGGTGGTAGCCGAAGGCAACGACGCGCCTGGCCTCACCTATGTTACGCCCTACGCCGCCACCAGCATCGCGGAATATTTCATGGAAAAGGGCCGTGACGTGTTGATCGTTTACGACAATCTCACGCAGCACGCTGAAGCCTATCGCGAGTTATCCCTCCTGTTGCGACGTCCGCCCGGGCGCGAAGCGTTTCCCGGCGACATATTCTATATTCATTCCCGGATGCTGGAACGGGCGACGCATCTGAGCAAAGAGCGCGGGGGTGGATCGCTCACCGCGCTGCCCATTATCGAGACCGAAGCGCAGGACATTTCCGCTTACATTCCGACAAACCTTATCTCAATCACCGACGGACAGATTTATCTCTCGCCGTCGTTGTTTGAATTGGGCGTGCTGCCGGCGGTGGATGTGGGCAAATCCGTTTCGCGCGTGGGTGGCGAGGCCCAATGGGCGGCTTACCGCGCGGTCGCGGGCGACCTCAAGCTCGCTTACGCCCAATTCGAGGAACTCGAAACCTTCGCGCGCTTCGGCGCCCGTCTGGATGACGACACGCGCAAGATCATTGAGCATGGACGGCGAATCCGCGCATGTCTCAAACAGCCCGAATCCGCCCCGCTGGCGGTGCCCGCACAGATCACCGTCCTGCTGGCCTTGACCGCGAACCTGTTCGACCCAGTGCCGCTTGACCGGATGACGGAGGCCGGGAGCGCCGTGAGCGAGGCTGCGGCTAACATCCCGGCGGAGGTGAGCGCGCGATTTGAAACCGCTGCAAAATTGAGTGACGAGGATAAAAGGGCGATAATTGAAATCGCCCGACAAGCGCTCGCGCCTTTCCAACCCAAGCCGGATCCCAAGCCCGAAGTTAAGCCTGAAACTAAACCTGATGTTAAGGTCGAGCCGAAAGCTGAGCCGAAAGGCGATATTAAAGACAAAGCCGATGTCAAACCCAAGGAGGAGGTTAAACCCAAACCCGGTCCTGAAGTTAAGGCAGAGGCTAAACCTGGAATCGAATCCAAGCCGGAACCGCCCGGGGAAGTTAAACCTGCGGAGACTGGCCCCAAGGAGAAGCCATGAGCGAAAATACGGCGAGCCTGACCCGCAAGATCAGCAGTGCAGGCGATCTCCAATCCGTCGTTCGCACGATGAAAGCATTGGCTGCTTCGAGCATCGGCCAATACGATAAATCAGTGCGCGCATTAGGCGACTATTATCGCACCGTGGAACTGGGACTGGGCGCGTGTTTTCGGGAAAGCGGGCCAGCGGCTCCGATTGTAAAACGAAAAGGACAAACCGACGCCGGCGTCATTGGCGCGGTCGTGTTCGGTTCTGACCAGGGATTGGTGGGTCAATTTAATGACGTGGTGGCCGATTATGCCGTCAAGACCCTCGCTGCTTTGCCCGGCAAACCCGAAGTCTGGGCTGTCGGTGAGCGCGTTCACGCACGTTTAGCGGATGCAGGCCTGCCGGTGATTGGAATCTTTGCCGTGCCGAATTCCGTCCAAGCCATCACCCCGCTGGTCGGACAGATTCAAATCGAAAGCGAAGCGCGCCGGGCCAAAGGCGAGTATGCGCGACTCTATGTCTTCCACAACCGCCCGAAGTCCGGGGCGCTCTACGAGCCAGCCAGCCAACGGTTGTTGCCGCTCGACGCGCAATGGCAAGAGGGTCTGGCCAAACTTGCGTGGCCGACAAAGATGCTGCCCGAAGTCATGTACGGCGGCGCCGTGACTCTGCGTGCGCTCATTCGCGAATATCTTTTCATCTCAATCTTCCGCGCCTGTGCCGAATCCCTTGCCAGTGAAAACGCGAGCCGTCTGGCCGCGATGGAACGCGCCGATAAAAACATTGATGATTTGCTGGAGACTCTCCACACCACCTTCCACCGAATACGTCAGGCAGGCATTGACGAGGAACTTTTCGACGTGATCGCCGGCTTCGAGGCGTTGTCAAAAGGAAAGAGCTTAGGAGTGTGAAGTGAGCGAACAAAGTAAAACAGTGAAGATGAAGATCAATTCAAAGGATTTCCGGGTGAGGCTCGGTGAAAAGGTCAAACTCCGAGGGTGGCCGACGGTGGTGCAGCCCTTCTGCAAGTCGAAAAAAGCGTATCGAAAACTTTTGGAAGAACATGTTGAGAAATTGAGTTTGCTGCAAAACCTTCATTACGCCTCCAGCCACTATGCGTTGCTGCTGATTTTTCAGGGGATGGATGCGGGCGGCAAGGACGGGGCGATCCGGCACGTCATGTCCGGGGTCTGAGGTGGACCCCAAAAACTGGACCACAGGTTAAGATGGACTTTTGCCGGTCTGCTGGAGAAGAGAAAGCAGACTATGAAAGCAAAACGGAAACGGCATAGTGCGGCCTTCAAGGCCAAGGTGGGAT
>Ga0224554_1001124_pt1 | contig 18170 bp, 21 predicted proteins | sample 714S22024metaG_FD_180666 | JGI IMG/M metagenome (GOLD analysis project Ga0224554, IMG submission 180666) | Peat soil microbial communities from Stordalen Mire, Sweden - 717 S2 20-24 | ecosystem: Environmental > Terrestrial > Soil > Wetlands > Peat | place: Sweden: Norrbotten County, Stordalen...
ACAGAATCGAAATTGTGCGCCGCACCGAGCAGTTCAACCAGCTTGTTGAACTGCACAACCAGGAAACTGAGCGGCTATTAACGGCTTCGCCGAAGGCATCAGAGCAGGAACAGGAAACCGCCGGAAGTATCTCGAAGAGCATCAGTCAAATCGGGCAATCAGGTTCACCGGCTGCAGGTTCAACAGCAAAGAGTAAATCCCCAAACCAGCGCACAATCGAATCGGCGGCGGTGGAGAACACGGATAGCGGAACGTCGCGCTTGCAACAGAGCAACCTGTTACTGCAACGCAGAGCCGAGGCGCTCGAAAACAGCGAGAATAACCTCAAACAAAGATTGAACCAGACGATGCTCCTGCTGGACGAGGAGCGCCGCCGCAACGCAACGCTCAAGGGCGCATAGAGAGGGCAAGATGCAAAAGAAATCCAGAGCCTGCTTTGCCAGCCATGATGAATGGTTGGCCTATGTGCGCAGCGAATTCGAACGTGATGAGCAACTATATGCGCTCGCCTACGGTCGCACGGAACTCTTTCAGCGCTTCTTGGAATTGCGCGGTCAGTCGCTTCCGGCAGAGCTAAAGGCGGAGTTGGAGTGCCTCCTTGGGCTCTCCGATCCGGATCGTGCAGGCCAACTTGAAGCACTCAACGAGCGGATCATGGCGCATCTGATCGAGACACTGTTTGCCGAAACACAGCCGACTCTGGAGCAGGACAACCATACAAGCCAACTTTCCCCGCGGCAGCAGATGCAGGAATTGCTCGACCATCTGGCAAGCAGAAATCCGTACTTCCGCCTCTGGATCGACTACAAAGGACGCGCAGGCGGCGAATTCAACGAGCGCGCCTGGGACGCATATCTCCGCCGTCAGTTGAACGAGGATTACGTAGACAGCCTCGACTTCGCCAAGGCAATGGTGGAGTTGGAAAGGCTTCTCGTCTGGTTTCATGACCAGGATATTCCGTTGCCTCGCTTCTTCTTTGAACGCGCTTGGTTCCTTCATTTCCTGCGTGAGCCGCAAAGAATGGCCCAGACGCGCGCCCTTCTGACCACTCTCGTAGCGGAGATTCCGCCATGCATGTCCGTGTAATCAGCTTCGGATCGAACTGGTGGGAGATGCACTCGCGCGCTCTGGACGATTCGTTGTGCTTCAGGCGGAATGCGGCTTGGTTCAACTCAGCAGCCCTTCGGTGTGGCCGTCGCATTCGTTATTTCGCTGCCTACTCCGGCCAGATCCGTTTCAACCTAACCAGCGGCTTCAATCCAGAATTCCCTGCTCGCGCTTTGGGCAGGACATACTTTTGCTCGGGACCGAACCAATATGGAGGAAAGGCGCACCTGCTCTTCGTTCGATTGGTAGCGGAAACGGCGCCGGATGCCTGGCTTGTGACGCTGAGTTCTGGCGTTCACGGCGCGATCGAGTTCACAAAACCCGGTTGGCGATCGGCCGGAGTGCAGCCGATCTCGATCAGTATGCGCGGCGGAAGGTATGAGGCGATGCTGCTCTTTGGCTCTTCAGACTGGGTCCAGAGCGGCCTGGGACGATGGATAATCGGCAGCGATGGGCGGCGTCTCGTGCTCGCTGAAAGCACGAATTGAGGACGGCAATGAGATACTCCCGAGGCTATATTGCGCTTTCCGATGCAAGCGACGTGCCGGTTCTCCTGCACATTCGCAACGCCCGCGCCATCTGTTTCGACCAACTCCGCGACCTGATTCTCTTCGATTGTGCTGGCGTGGCCGTCAATTCTCTCCGCTGGCGCGTCGCACGAATGGAGAAGGCTGGTGTCATTCAGCGGTTTGAGGAAGTTCGTCATCTGGGCAAACCGGTGTATGGAATTACACTGGCTGGTGTGGCTTTCCTCGAATCCCGCGGCCACATGCTGTTTTCTCTGCCCAACACAACAGAGAAGAAGATAATCCATTCTCTGCAGATTCCTCATGCGCTTGAACTTGTCAATATCCGGCTTGCCCTGTTGCGCGCCGGCATCCTACTTGCGTGGAAATGCGAACTGGAAATCGCCTCCCGGAATCTAATTCTCGACGGCCCCCCGGCCAAGGATTACGACGCAATCGCAGAAATTGAGGTCGATGGCGTGGCTCATTCGATCGCTATTGAATACGAACGAAGCTTGAAGATGATCGCCCGCTATCGCGAAATCCGTGAGATTCTCAACCAGGATCAAACCGTCGGCACGATTCTATACCTTGCGGTCAACAACCAACTCCTTTACGCGCTGGCATGCGAACTGAGCACGGCGCATAAGCGCATCGGATTCGCGATCAGCAGTTCCTTCCGCCAATCGCCCCTCAACACGCTCATGGTTATGAACAACGCAAAAAGCGATCATGTTTTGCTGAGAGAGCTTCTTGCAGGGGAAAAGGTTCGTTCTGCTGGCGCGCTTTGACCTTTTATTGAAATCGTTGCGGCTGCCGATTGCCCCTCCATTGACCTTCTTTGCCTGATATTTGACCGCAATCTGCCCTGCCCAACCAGAGAGCCATCTGCAACTTGTAACTGACTACCCCCTTGTTTTTGAGGTTTTGGATGGTGGTTGGAATGAGGTGTTGGAAGAAGGGAGAAGATGGTCAGCCGAAGCGGATGTGAGTAGGTGACTGGCTAGGATTTCCTTCCCCCTTTCCACGGCAACTCTTAACTGCGTCTGAGCCTCGCCGAAGGCCAACTTAGACTCGTCTGTAGTCACAACCCAAGTGCCGATTCATCCCGTCCAGGTTTCCAGAATCCAGCCCACAATTAATTCCACCCATCGAAGGCAAGTTCCTTCGGAAAGGATCACTATGCCCGAATCCCTGTCGATTGCATCTCCGTCCCCCGTAGCCGAACCCATGTTGATCTCACGCAACACGGCGCGCGTGGCGATCAGCATCCTGCTCACCGTGCTCGATTCATGGGCCATTGTCGCCTTCGGTGGCACGCTCTATCACGTCTCCGCCCATCACCCAGTTTGGCTTATGGGGATCGTCCTGCTCTTCGTATCCCTGTTCGCTTCACTGGCAAGAACCTGGTATCTGGCGCTGGCTGTCAGGCCGCGCTAACCACCAACCCATCCAACCCAATTCTCAAAGAGAGGAGAGTTCCAATGTCCCGCAGCCTAGGAAAGATGTCCGTCTATAAGCTGTTCAACTGGCGCGACAGCGCCGCCAACACAATCCTTGAGACCGTCCAAGCCTTTCTCGAACTCGGCGAGGCGGTCGCCACTCGCTGGATTCAGACCCGCAAGGGCGTCATGCTCCTACAGATGGTTCCCGATAACAACGCATCCGGCGCGATCTACGTCTTCGACCGGCAGCGCGACGACTGGTACATGCTCTCCTTCGAGGGCTGCGAAGACCGGTTCACCTCCGAACTCTTCGACCTCGTCTTCTCCGAATACAAGTTGTTCAGCTACGTCGAGCAACCCGGCCTGCTGCTCTCCCAGTTGCAGTTGGCAGTCGCCTAACCGCCTCACCCTGCCGTACACCACCCACCCAACAAATCCCAATCACAACTTGGAGGAATCTCATGCGCCTATCCGCTGGCCGTATTCGCTCGCTCGCAACCCGTTACGCACTGGCCGAGGCCGCCGCCTTTCCCGGCCTCCGCACCGAACCCAACGGCTCTGCCACCAACCGCAAACCCGAGCCTGTCGTTAAGCACAGCCGGCTGCGCTTCGCCCACCAGTTCTGAAGGGCCCCAACCTCGTCGCTGCTTTGAGGGCCCGACGTCTCCCACCGGGCCTTCATTTTCCCTCACCCAAACAGCCCTCCAGCGGCACACCACCGATTTGACCGAGTTCTGGAACCGGGGTACAAACACAGAACTTCTGGAAGGAGCGAGATCCATGTATACGACCTTCTGTGTAAGCCGCGAGACGGCCGACCGGTTCATCAAGCTCTTCGTCAACCGGCGCGCCTACGGAATGCAGGCTGCCCGTCCCTTGCCCAACGGTTCGGTTCCGTACTACCTGGCGCGGGACTGGCGGACCAAGAAGCCAAAGACTCTCGACGCCGACGTGGTGCGCATGCACCTGAACGGCGACATCACCATCAATCTCTACGCCATCAACCCCGAAACGCAACGTTCGAAGTGGGTCGCTATCGACGCCGACTTCGACGGCGCCGTAGAGGCGCTCTTCCAGTTGCAGTGGGAACTGAAGCAGGATGGCGCCGAAGCCGCGCTCGAACAATCCCGCCGCGGCGGCCATCTTTGGATCTTCGCCGATGCGCCGCTCTTGGCGTCGGAGTGCCGTATCTATATTTACAACCTCGCCCTGCGGCTCGGCGTTCCGGTCAAAGGCGGCGGCCTCAATGACGGCATCGAGGTTTTCCCTCGCCAGGACCAGATCGAGGACGGCGAATACGGCAACGCCATCCGCGCGCCGCTCGGTGTGCATCGCAAGACGAACCAGCGGTACTGGTTCTACGAGGCCGCCCTTACACCTGAGGCTCAACTCGATTATCTTGACGGTCTGAAGAAGCTCACCGAGACAGAACTCAGAACCTTCATCCACGGCATGACGCTGCCCGAAGCCTACCGGCCGGTCGTGGCCCCTCCATATATACCACCGGCTACACCGTCGCTTCGCACTGAGTTTCGGATTCTCGACTACGTCCGCGCGACGCGCAAGGACAGCCGCAACTGGTGGGCGCGCTGCCCATCGTGCGCCCAGGCCGGGCATGACCGCTCCGGCGACAACCTCGCCATCCAGATCAAGAACCCGCGCCTCTACAAGTGCTGGGCTGGATGCACGAAGGAAGAGATTCGCACGGCGCTCGGCCAGCCGATCCGCAGCAAGGTTGCGGTTTAAGGAGGCGACGCGATGACGAGTTCAGCAACATCCAACGCCAACCGCTATGCACGATACGGCCTGTCGCTGCCGCAGCAAACGCTTCACGCCCTGGAGAAGCGCGGCATCTACTGCCAGTCAAGCGTCTCGATCGAGCACCAGCATCTGGCGCAGCGCTATGTGCTGCGCGGCGTCGAGTCCGGCGGCGCGGTCTCCGACATGGGCCGTTACTGCGCTTATCTCGATGCCGATGGGAACCCGGCGCCGTGGCTGCAACAGATCGATTCGATCTCCGGCAACGGCCGCCACGCCATCGTGATCGCGCCGAAGTTGGTGCGGATCGAGATGCTGCGCATCGGCCATACATATGAACTAGCCATCACGCGGCTTTGGCTGAAGTCTGAAGAAGGCCACACGCGCCCGGCCATCGCCTCGGCGCCCGTCTTCCGCGGCCATCAGGGAACGCTCGCCGTCGAACTGTGGAATGCAGAGAACAAGTCCCTGCGTGGAACGGCTGCACCGGCTTTCTACACCGCAGCCGGCGAGGTGCTCGATCTACCTGATCGATTCAACGAGGCGATTCGCAAGATCACCTGCGCAGTCGCCTGTTTGGGGTGCAAGCACACGCACATCGCCGTGGCTGCGGTCGCGAACAAAGGCGGTGAGCTATGACATGCGATATCGAAGTGAGTAGACCCGACTGGCGGCCTCTTGAGAACGCGATGCCGTCCGAGTTCTGCGAAGACTTTATGTTCATGGGCAAGGCTGGCGACATCGTCCTCTACAAGCACCGCTTGACGCGGCGCTATCTGAACATTGACGCGGTGACTGGGAAGTTCTACCGCTATTCCAATGACGAGTACGTCGAGATCGACCGGCGACAGGCGTTCGATTCTGTCTACGGCCACGATCAATAAAGGAGAGAAGCATGGGACGGAGTGTAAACAAGGTCATTCTTTTGGGCCGGGCCGGTAAGGACCCGACGGTCCATATCCTGCGCACAGGCACGGTCGTCAATCTGTCGCTCGCCACCAGCGAACGTTACCGGGACATACACGGCGATTGGCAGGAACACACGGAGTGGCACAACCTGGTCGGCTTCCAGCGGGTCGGCGAGATCCTGCGCGATTACGTTCGCAAGGGCTCGCGTCTGTATATCGAGGGCGCGCTGCGGACGCGCTCCTGGGACGACCGGCAGACCGGCCAGCGTCGGTATCGCTCAGAGATCGTCGTCACCGAGATCAGCCTCCTGTCGCCTCCGCCCGATGGCGGCAGTGACGAAGTAGAGCACTACGTCAGCGGGCAGGCATTCGCTCCGGCCGAGTTCAGCGAAGAACCGGAGATCACCCAGGAAGAGGTGCCTTACTGAACTTGTGAAGGGGTTGATGCGGTTCAAAATGCAGAGATGGTACTGAGTAATGTTATGGAGTGTCATGTTGAGGAGCGCAGGCAACAGCTACTCGACGAGTGACCTAAGGTCTTGGCAGGAGTGATTGCGCACAGATTGCCTATGGAGATTCCTCCATGGCCGCTTCAATGTGACCATAAACGCTCTGCAGCATGTCGTAGATCGGTGCAGGTTTAGGATCGAGCCAGCAGGCTTCTGTGCATTCAGTTTCAGTTGCGATGGTGACCCCTAATGCATTTCGGATGAGGTGGTGAAAAGCGCTCGGGTCTTCTGGGTTAAGAGCCTTGCGGGTGTGGAAAAAGTCCAAGTCAATATCGAGAATGTAAGGTTCTCCGAGCAGGTCCGGGATCCCTACCGAACTTGCCATCTTTTGAGCCCAATCAAGCTGTCGCATTAGGTATGATGGCTCAAGAATCTCACTGCTTACCGCGTAATGGCAAGTGTCATCGTGCGGGTTTGCTGTACACCCGGTCCTGCATCCATGGGGCAGAATGAAGAATCTACCCACCGGAAGGGAATATCGACGCGGCCCGTCCGGAAGTGTTGCAACGCACGTACTCAATCTCCGCGTCCAGTAGGGGTGTTTGGCTTCGAATTCTTTTTCTTCATCTGACTCGGTGGCGGTTCCCTCGAACGCCACAACAAAGGCAACATTTATGATGCCGGACCTGGTAGCCGCTTGTATATGTTCATCATTGTGAAGAAGCCCGACAGCGGCCTTCACCGTCGCCCCGTCCATGAAATCAATCTTGGCTACAAGCGCTATCCTGGCAGAGTTTTCGTCTTCGTCGCTATTGTCGGAGACATCGTACTTAGCTCGAACGTAGCGAAGAAACGGCTCAAGGGTATCTGTGTGTTGGTCAAGCGTAATGAGGTTTGGAGGAGCAACTGAGCGTCGGCGAATCTCTGCCCACGCCTCGAAGGCCCGGTGGTGTGATTCCACAGTGTATACGTCTTTTCCGCCGATGTTTTTCTTCGTATACACTCCTCCTCCTCAAGCTACTTCCACAACGCCATATATTTCATTTGTCATTTCACGATTTGCAACGAATGAAAATAATTTAGGGTGGCATTTCTTAAGCTTTTGATTCTTTCCTTAAGATCATCTGCCTTGAGTTGTGAGTTCTTAGCGACCGGTACCCCAAGCTGTCCTTCCAGGAACGATCTTTGTTCCCACACTTTAGGTAGCCACGGGACAGCAAGGCAGGCGCGCTTCGAAATCGCGTAGGCCGTATTTAGATCGGATTCAGTCCAGTGCAACCACGCCAAATCGAAGAGCACCTCCCATTTGTCGCCATATATCGATTGATCTTTCAAAAGCGTATCCCTCGCCTCATCGGGTCTTCCCCACCAATGTAGTAGACGTGCGAGATGCCCAAAATCTGAGGGCTTACGGTTTTCGGTGTTCTTAACAATCTTTGTGAAAAAATCCACGCACTCCGGAACGATGATCCTGGCACCATCTTTAGTTTCATAGCCAATTGATCGAAAATCAGCAATGATCTCTGCTTGCGCTCGTTGCAGTTCAACTTCTTCCGGAAACTGCTTAATCCACTTGGCACAAAACTCTAGGCATTCATCTACAGCGGCAGTGCGGTTCAAGCATTTTGCATGGAGCACAACCTTTCTTCTCGACCAAAACCGGTCAGATGGCAGGGAAGCGGCAGTATCGAGCGCTTCAGTGAGGAGATCAAGATCGAAGAGTGTTATGGCAAGATTATTCCGGGAATTGTGATAAAGAGGATTTAGATGAAGAGCCTCGTCGCACAGGCTGGCCGATTGCCTGAGGTATTCGAAGCCTTTGGGGGCGTTGGAAGCCAAGAGATCTCTGCCCAGACCACTAAGAACGTTCGCCGCTTCCTCGAGGGAATGAACATCGCGCCCAAGTTCTAATCTCTTGAGCGCGAATGGAAGAGCCTCTGTTCTTCGATCCTGGCAATTGAGAGAGATTGTAAGGTTGCCAATGATGCCTTGATCGTTTGAGAAGGCTTTCAGACCCTGCCTACTTACTTCCTCGGACTCCTTGAACCGTTTCGCGTGGAGAAACGCGTCTCCAAGATTCAGGTAGTATTCTGCAGACAATTCTTGGCTTGAAGGGATCGCCCTCATGACTTCAATAGCCTCGTTGGCGCGTCCCAGGCTTACGAGACAATGCCCCATGTTTATTGCGAAATACGCCCCGAGATTTGTTCGGGAAAGCTCAGGGTGCCAGAATCGGCTAAGAATGTCGTATGCCTTCTGCCATTCGCCAGCTGCGCAAAGTACCTCCGCCTCTGCTATATGGGGCTTAATGTCTTCAAGCTCGAAAAGGCCCCACCCCCTGGTTCCGGTAACAGCAGGTTTTAGACGCGCAAACTGATCATGTCCAACCAGCGGCATTGGCCTGCGAGGTTTGGCTTCGAATATGGGCAGATCGATCTTACGCTTAAGTGCAAAATTCCTTAGTGCTTTTCGGAACTCTTGGTATGATCCGTATCTGTCCTCAGGTTTCTTTTCAAGACTCCTATAGATCGCCTCATCCGCTCCAAGGCGCGAGCGTGTGAAGATTCCACCAATCTTCGGAACTGGAGAATCGAGATGTTTGCGAGCAACTTCTTGCCAAGTACTCCCAGAGAAGGGGACGACTCCCGTTTCCCATTGGTAGATTAGGCAGCCAAGGCTATAGATGTCTGAGCGAAAGTCGATTGTGCGTGAACCTAGAACCTGCTCCGGTGAGCAGTATGGGATGGTGCCGAGCAATCGTCCCGTTTGCGTTAGCTGCTCAGAAACGGAGGATGGTTTCATCCTGGCCGCGGCGTTGTCCTTGACTGGAGTGGCATCGTCTTCGAATGCGACCTTGCCGATTCCCCAATCTGTGATAAAGGGCCTGCCCGCACTGTCCAGCAAAATGTTTGCAGGTTTTATATCTCGGTGAATGATGTTGTATTTCTGATATACCCATTCCAGCCCGGCTATGATGCGGTCAAGCGTAACGTAGAATATTTTAGGGTCCGCGGAAGACATAAGTCTGGATAGATCCCCACCCTCCATCCACGATGAGCAGACGGCTGGAATCTCGTTAATTCGGATTACTCCGTAAACATCTACTACAACTTCACAGCTGGCGGCCGTGGCCCAGATCTCAACCTCACGACGAAACCGGTCGTATGCTTCTTGATTGGCGTCCTCCAATTCCAAGCATTTGAGCGCGAAAATCGCGCCTGATTCACCTTGGACTTTCGCGCAGGTTCCCATTCCTCCCCTAATGACCTGGAGCACGCGAAATTCGTTTGAATCTTGTCCTGTGACGTCGGCCAGTTGCTGATTTCGAATTGACTGCTTTGTTGTTAACATTTGATCCTGCTCGCAATGCAAATAGAATACATCTCGCCAAAAAGGCAGCTTGGGCCTCAGCCAGCGGAATTAAGGGCATCGATGAAGTGAGTCTGAGCGTCGCCGAGCGTAAGCAAGGTCTTCAAATCTGAATTCAATATTCCATTGGCGCAAGCGCCCCAGGGGCGCTTTCAGTTCTTCTGTGGCTGGAACCACAGGTCCCAGCTCAAGGAGGTGAGGTATGGCTGCAACGAAGTTTACAGAAGCTGAGCGCGAGAAGCTCTTCGCGCAGCTCGAAGCGCCGTTCGATCCGGCGCTGATCAAGTGGCGCGTGATGCGCACCTTCGACTATGGCCGGAGTGGCGTCATTCTGCCCTTCGCCGATCCGCGCGCCTACACGGACCGGCTCAACGAACTCTTCACGCCCTCGGGCTGGACGCGCGAGTACACAATCTCGACCGTGCCGTCGCTCTGCCGCATGGAGCGGGGCAAGGCGATCGTGACAAGCAAGGTGCTGGTGGCGACCGCCGTAACGATCACGCGGCTGGGCAGCCACACAGGCACCGGCGAGGAGTGGGCCGACCGGGAAAACGCCGTCACGGCGGCGGACGCCCAGGCCTTCAAGCGGGCCTGTAGCTGTTTCGGGCTGGGCCGCTACCTCTACCGCTTCGGGGAGACCCGTGTTCGGCTGAATTCCCGTGGTGAGCCGGTTGCGATTCCCATCCTGCCCGAGTGGGCGCTGCCGCCGGGCATGACCATGGCTCAGGCGAACCGGTTGGTCGGCGATACGCGCGGACCTGTCGATCAACGGCTGACTGCCGAGATCGAGGGTTTTCGCGGGACGCTGGGCGAGTCGATCTACGCGGAGATCCTGCGCCGAACCGGGCACAGCGCCGACGCGCGGACGATTCCCAACGCGGAGAGGCAGAAGCAGGCCATCGAAAAGATGCAGGCTGCAGCGCGCGGTTTTGAGCGGCTGCGCCAACTGGCCGAGTTGGCGGGCGACGCACAGTTCTTCGCCGTGGCGGAGCGCTTCAAGATCGCGTCGGTCACCGAACTGCCGAGCCTGGCGGCGTTGAAGCAACTGGTCGAGGATCTCGAATCCCTGGCCAACCAGCAGGTGGCCTAGCGAGCGGTTCAGCACTGGGAGGAAATCATGGGAGAGATCAGCATTCTGCGTCCGCGGCGCAGCCTCGTCAGTATCCCGGTTGTCGAAGCCGTCTACTGCGAGAGTTGCGCCTCTGTCTCGAACTCAAGCGGGGGATGTTGCGCCCTTTGTGGCAATATCTCCGTTTGGCCGCTGGCCGAGTTGGTGCCGCAACCGCCGATGGGGCCACACTCAGGATCGGTATCGGCTCGGCGCTTCGCACCCACTATGCGAATCGAATTGGCCAAAGCGGCGTAGTGGACCCGATAGGATACGCAGCCTATCGCCATTTATGGAGACTCAATCAGGAGGTCCGCCATGGATACACCTTTGATTCCCAGGCCCGACCTGTTCGCCCACCGGGAGGCGCTTCGGCTTCCCGCATCGAAGGTAGTCGAAAGGCTGGTTGAGATAGTTGGGCGTAAATTGACTGCGTATATTAGCGGCGTCAAGGACGCGCGCGCGGTCGATCGCTGGATCGCCGGCGGCGAGATCTACGGCGACGCAGAGAGCCGGTTGCGGTTCGCCTTTCAGGTAGCTCGTACCTTGCGCGAGCACGATTCGCCTGCCGTCGTCCAGGCCTGGCTGACGGGCGTGAATCCGGAACTGGGAGACAGAGTGCCGCTGCGCCTGATGCGCGAGAATGAGATTGACGCGGTGGCGTCAGCCATCCTGAGCGCTGCCCGCGCATTTCTCGCCGGAGGATAGGCCCGCATGGCTTGAGACCCGCCGCAAGGCTGATGCCCGACTGGTCTCAGCGCAGAATGCGATCAAAGGCGAGCTTGTTAACCAGGTAGTAATCTTTCCATAGCCATAGCCGGTCATCCAGCCAGGGATTTCCGTGAGTGCCTCGGCGGATTTTTCACTCGTTGAACGCAGGCGTAATCTCAGCGCCCGTATGGAGGCAAGCCTTCTACGGTGTTCTTCGGAAGGCGGCGAAGCGTATGAGCAGCCTCTTCGCGCCCGTCGGCGATGGTGACATGGTCACGCTGTCTTTGGATGTTTCAACATGGGCAAGACCATCTGAGGATGCGGGGCTGATCAGATTTTGCAGACGAACCGAAGCGAATGGAAGTGTTCCGATAGGTGACCCGCGGCGAGCAGGTAGAATTCTTGGAACATGGAAACGACAATCAAGCAGGTCGGCCAATATCTGGAAGGTCAAGCCAAGGCGGCCAAGCCTGTCACCTACTCAGAGGTGATCAGGACATTCCCCGATTTGCCGCCGCTCGGGCCGCATTGGAAAAGCCACCCGCTTTGCGCGATATTCGGCGACTTAGACAATGAGGATCGCATCAAGCAGCGACCGTTTCGCACGGCACTCGTCTTCGCGAAGGAGACAGGCCGCCCAGGTCAAGGGTTCTTCGACACCATGACGAACCTTCGCCATATGACGATCCTAAAGTCGGAACAGGACAGTGTCTGGACCACCGAGTTGAAGGCTGTAATCGCCTTTTATGAATAGTTACGAAGCAATCACAGCGTTCGACGGAGATAAAGAGCATGAAAAATCTCGCGCTATTCATAGACGGAACAGATAATGATGGCGAACGTGATTTGCCCCGTGGCGAAGCGACGAATGTATACAAGCTCTATAAGATGTGCGGTGAGCCCAACCCGTTCTATTTCCGAGGCGTTGGCAGTGGAAGGCTTGGCGCCCTCGGGGGTAGCACGGGCTTCGGCACCAAAAGACGTTTGAGACTTGCGTACAAGTACCTAGTAGAAAACTATGAACCCGGAGATAGTATCTATCTTTTTGGCTTCAGCCGTGGGGCCTTTGCCGTCCGGCTCTTGGCCGGATTTCTGGGATATGTAGGGACTTTGTTCGGGCGGCCTCCATTCGAAGACTACCTTCCCCACGTCTATCAGATCTACGAGAGCAGCGTTGCACTCGACGTTGTTGATAGCTTCAGACACTACCTTGAAGCCCTCACCGAAAATAGGCCGGAGCCGCTCCCCATCCATTTCATTGGAGTGTGGGATACCGTTGAGAGATATTTTCCTGTTCGAGACTTGCCCGAGATCAAGAAGCTACCGTCTCACATCACGCACGCGCGGCATGCTCTTGCGATCCATGAACGCCGCAATGAGATGACTCCAACGCTTTGGACCGGTTGGGAAGAGACCTCGACCGTGGAGCAGGTTTGGTTTCCCGGCGCACATGCGGACGTTGGGGGCGGCTATAAGCAAGACAAACTATCCATGGCCCCTTTGGAATGGATGTGCGGAGAGGCATCGTCGAAAGGGCTGAATCTTTCCGGGCTGTCGGGGAACCAGAAGGACCGGATTCCCCACCAGCAACGTACAGATTTTCCCGGCAGCGGCAAAATCCTTCCCCGTCTTGAGGGGGAGTTTATCCGTGATGCACTGAAAACGACCACTTCACCCGTTATTGATTCTATGGGCGTCCATCAAACGGCCCGCGATCATCTAGGCCCTAATCCGATTCCGACCACGAACATCACATTTTCGAAACATTTCTCGGCCATCGATAAGCAAAACGCCATAAAGGAATTGGCGAATGTCGACAAAGAGGCTCGTGGCTTGATGGGGCGGGTCAAATAACCACTGGCTTCTGGAGTTCCTATGGACAAAGACGTAGTCAAAAACGCAATTGGCGGCATCGATGGACTCCTCAGCAAAGCCAAGCGTGCGCTTCGCGAGGTGATCTACGAGAAATTTGGAGGCGGCGACGATCTAGGCGGCTATGAGAGCCCTATTGATGCAATGGCCTATCACTTCGATCAGCTTTACGACCACCTGCTCATTGTTCTTGAGGCAGCAGAGATGCCCGAGGCGCGGGCGGACCTAATTGCCAAATGGGCGGAATTCAAGAAACTCAAGAGCGGCCTCCGGCACACCGACCAGTTCGGCGACTTTGACCACTTGACCAGTCCGGTTGTTGAATATCTTGACCACCTCGTATCCGCGTTACGCATGACGGTCAGCAACGAAATCACAAGCGAGGAAGCTTGGACGCTCGCGCGGCTTGAAGCACTTCTCGATGACGGAAGCGCGCTCGTTCATCGTCGCAAGAAGGCCCCCGCAACAGAAAAGGAGTTCCAGGAGATCATGCAGGACTACCTCAGAGCATGCTTTTCTGATTTCGATCCCAGCCCAAAAATCCCGGGGACCATCAAGAACTTCAAGCCGGATTGCGGAATCATCGGCATTCGGGCGGCAATTGAATTCAAATTAGCCCATACCGAAGAAGAGGCCAAGGTCGCACTCAGCGGCATTATTGAAGACACCGCGGGATACAAAGGGTCACTAGAGTGGACTCGTTTCTACGCCGTCATCTATCAGGCACATCCTTTTCTGCCCAAAAGCCACATGAAGAGCGATATGAAACGCATCGGAGCTTTGACGTGGACTCCGGTTCTTCTAAATGGAAAAACTACCCGTAAGAGAAGAAAATCAAAATCCACTCGCTCAACTGCAAGGGCCACAAAAGCAGCCAAGCAAAGGTCAGCTTCTTAACTGTCGCTCATTGACGTGGTCCGACGTTGAGACTCACGGGGGCGGAGACTGGATCTGGAATCCGCGTGCCGCCTAGGCCCATGTTCGGTAAACCTTATCGCTCGAGTGCGCGGCGAAGCCGTGAAGCTTCCTTGTCTTGTCCCACCTTCTGAAGGGCGTAAATGGCGTCCCAGACCAACCGCTCCAACATCTGTATTTCTTGTTCTCTCTGTGCAATGGCGGGGTCGTGACCAGTCCACTGCCGAATCAAAGCCGCGGACGCTTGAAACTCGTTTAGTAGGGAGACTATGTGCTCCTTTCCGGGGGTACGGGTCTCTCGTCCCCACTTGCGTTCGGTCGCTTCGACGCCGTTTAGTACCGTGCCCGGCTCAGAGGCACAGAAACTCTTAGCAATCGCCAGAGCGTCTTCAAAAGGCAAATGAATGACTCCCTGCCGATCAGTGTATGCATAGGGAGAATGCTCACCAACCTTCATCTTTGCCCGAATGTGAACGCGTTCAATAGCCTCGGGCGTGCAGAGCACGACGCCTTTATAAAACGACACATCTTTCTCTCCAAGGCTCTCGAATACGTCATACAACGCGCCCGTGAGCGGGGACTTCTCCGAATATCCCTGCTCCTCATTCCTCTCTTTCAGCCTTTGGCGTCTCTCCTCTTCATCGAGGAACACTCGGCGATCTTTCCAGTTGCATACGAGCTGACCTGACTCTGCGTAGTGCAAGAGGCCAGGGTTTGGATCAATCCACTCCACCTTCCATTTGTTTCCCCGGATGTGCTCTAGCACTCTTACATGTTCGAGATGCGAACCCTGTACGGGTTTGTCGCGAAAACCGTATTCGGCACGCGTCCGGATTTCTGCCTTTAGCATTGCATAAAAGCATAAATGAGACCGCTCCTACGAGCGAACTGCGACCGTTGCGCTCAATAAAGTCCCCTCGAAACATATAAAGACCTGACCACAAGCCCGAGAATTTATCGCCCAAGGAGGAGCCATGGCGCGGAACGCGGCACGGTTGAAGATGGGCTATTACCCGCTTCCCGAAAGTGAGGCTGTTCGGCTTCGTGAATTGCTCAGCTTTTCAGGCCCGGCGTCAGTCGTCGATCCCTGCGTCGGGCAAGGAACGGCGCTCGAAATCATCACCCAAGGCGCCGATGTGAGCCGTTACGGCATTGAGCTCGATGCCGAACGGGCGCTCGTCGCTCAATCGAAGGGCATCGAGATCGTTCAGGGCAATGCGTTCGATGCCGTCGCCAAGGCGGAGTCCTTTTCGCTGCTCTATTTGAATCCACCCTATGACTCCGAGATTGGTTTGGTGGCGAACAACCGTATGGAACGGCTGTTTCTCGATCACACCTATCGCTGGCTTGCGATTGATGGCGTGCTGGCGATGGTCATTCCCTTCGAGCGGCTGATGGACTGCGCCGGCCTGCTGAGTTCGCACTTCACTGCGCTCAATGTCTTCCGCATGACCGACGAGGAATCGGTGCGCTTCCGGCAGATCGCCGCACTCGGCGTGCGTTCGAACGTACGCGGCTCGGCCATTGACGCGAATAAGCGCCTGTTGCAGCGCATTGGCCTATACGGCAGCTATCAGGAGTTGCCTAAGCTGGCGCCCGATGCCTGCAAGCCATATCGGGTTCCGCCAACAGGTGATACATCGCTCAGCTATCGCGGTCTCCCCTACGACCTGCTTGAAGACCTATTGCCGCACTCCGGTGCGTGGAAGCAGGTAATGCCGTTTCTCGCTCCACACGAGGACGTAGCCACCGGGCGGCCGATCACGCCTCTGCATGGAGGCCATGTCGGGCTGCTCTGCACCGCGGGCCTGCTGAATGGCGTCTTTGGCCAGGGTGACGAGCGGCACCTTGCGCGCTGGCGGTCGGTCAAGCACGTCACCACCTTCGTTGAGCACGACGAGGAAAACGAGATTGTCCATCACCGCGAGCGATGGGCCAACGAACTGCGGCTGGTTTACGCCGATGGAAGAACGCTGAAGTTGACCGAAACGCCGATCCGGCAGGAGGAAGATGCCGATGCAGAATGCGCACCTGCGGCTCGGGCTGCTTGAGTATCACCGCATCACAGAAAAGACTTCAGCCAGGATCCGGGTAAGGGTTGCCTCCTATATAGGAGAGGATGAGCAGGCGCATCTCGTCGGCGTCTTCGGAAACGACTCCGACATTGGCGCCATCACTGCGGCTGTTCACGAAAAGGCGTACTTCACGCTGACCTTTCCCGATGGCGCAATCAAGGAGATCACGCTCGGCGAACACGCCTCGTGCTATCGGAGTTCGGTGATCCTGCCTGGGCGGAAACACCCCGTGCGGCATCTGGTGGCCATCTCTGAGCAGTTGCACGCAAATGGCAGCGCGGGCCGGACAATCCTTTCTCGTAACAGTCCCAACGAAGCCTGGGCGTGGTTATCGACCTTTCTTGGCCTTCCCGCTGTGCCCGAGTGGGCAAAGCACATCTGCGAGACTCTCGAAGCCGAAGGCCGCTTCCAGCCACTTCATGGCATCGGTTGTGAGCCTGTGTTGGTTATGGCCACAGCCGATGAGATGCTCACCTGGATCTCGTCGGCGCTGAAGTCCTGTGAGATCGTCTTCCCCGAAGAGAATGGGCCGATCAAGTGGCCGAAGCACACGTTGTTCGAAGCGTTGCGCCAGATTCCGGAGAAGGACATACAATAGCTCCCCGCAGATTCGTCTTCTGAACAATTCCTGGCTTGATCCCACCCACAAGACCCGCCGTGAGGTTCCATGCATGAGCCAAGAGAGCATCATCGATATTGCTTCGTACTTGCGTGCACACGCCTCGGAGCTTTCAGATCGTATTCTCAATACCTTCCCGCCTCTGCAAAGCACAAAGGACCCTGTAGCACCGCGCATTTCGACCATGCTGCGCAAGGCGCTTCCGGCGCAGGCTCTGGCGATTACGGGGACGGCAAAGTACCTGCGCAAAGCCAAAGCGGCGCGGATCGTAGCCGAGTGCGGCGCGGGCAAGACTTACATGGCGTTGGGAGCGATCCACGTACTCGCCGACGGGCGGCCCTCGACGACGCTGGTGATGTGCCCCTCGCACATTACCCACAAGTGGGCGCGGGAGGTACTGGTGACCATACCGCGCGCCCGCGCCTTTCTGATCGAGGATCTGCGCAACGGAGGCGACCCGAGAAAGGCGCACGGCGTCTGCGAGGTCAAGCTGCGCAAGGGTCGTGTTGTCTATGAGGGGATGCGTCTGTCTCTGTCCGATCTGCGGCGGATGGGCCGCCGGGAGTGGCGCAAGAAGTGCCCGGCGCCGGCCTTCTTCATCACCGGCAAGGATAAGGGCAAGCTCGGCTACTTTTGGGAGCACGTCTTTCTCAAGGCAAAGTCCGGACCGAACCTGGGAGGTGTCGTCAATCCCGACACTGGTGCTGCCATCCTCGATTCCGAGCGGCAGAAGCTGACCTATCTCGATTTCGGAGACAAGGTGAAGCTCTCGGAGATACTGACCCGGCCACAGGACGGAACGACGCGGTACTCGGCTTTGTGGCAGGCCGACCGCAGCCGAATTCAGCGTATGGCTCCAATCGAATTCGCGGGCCGCTATATGCGCCGCTGGTTCGATTTCGCCATCGCCGACGAGTTGCACCAGTTGGCCGGCGACACCGCGCAGGGCAACGGCTTGGGCGTGCTGGAACGCGCCGCCCGTAAATTGATCGCGCTGACCGGCACGCTGATGGGCGGCTACGCCGACGATCTCTTCAACATCTTCTACCGCATGGAACCGCACGCGATGGCGAGCGAGGGCTTTGCCTACGGCGGACAGGGGCGGCGTGACTTCCAGGAGCAGTACGGCGTGCTCGAAACCATCGAGAAAGTGCGCAAGGAGGACAACGCCTGCTCGCGGTCCACGAAGAAGACAATTCAAGTGGTACGGAAGCCGGGAGCATCGCCACTTCTGTTCGGCAAGTTCCTGATGAATACGACGGCCTTTCTCTCGCTCGAAGACATCGCGGACAACCTGCCGCGCTACGACGAGAGCGTCGTCTCGGTCG
>Ga0224554_1001125_pt1 | contig 18150 bp, 21 predicted proteins | sample 714S22024metaG_FD_180666 | JGI IMG/M metagenome (GOLD analysis project Ga0224554, IMG submission 180666) | Peat soil microbial communities from Stordalen Mire, Sweden - 717 S2 20-24 | ecosystem: Environmental > Terrestrial > Soil > Wetlands > Peat | place: Sweden: Norrbotten County, Stordalen...
GGCCTCAAGAGACCAAAAAGACAAGCAGAAACCCGCCTCTTTCGACAGAAAACCGATTCAAAATCAAGAAATTATCTGAAGTCCCATCGTCGTTGCAAAATCAAGCACCTGCGCAGAGGTTCCTTAGCGCATCCAAGATGTGGAAGGTGGTACATTTTTATGTGGTCTAATTACCCTTCGGTCCTTCTTATCCATGTAGGTAGTCTTACACGACGGGCAGTCCCAACGAGTTGCGTCTTCGCGGTTAAAAACGAATACAACATGAATTGCGAAACTCTGGGTCTCCCAACATGACGGGCAATACGGTGTTTCGTCACCATCCTGAAAATAGAACGGCTCCTTAAATGCCATCTTCTTGCGGAGCTGGAGCTTTTTGTTTAGCTCTCCATTTTCTGCGCGGAGCCGACTGTTATCCTCCACAAGCTGAATTATGTCGGAATGAAGGTTCAGGACTCTCGCATAGAGTTCCAGGTTCTTGATCTCGTGGACGGAATTCGCTATTTCTTTTGCATTGTCGAGGATTCCCATGGCGACGATTATCGCATCACAAGGGCGGAAGATGTACAAACGTCAGAAACGCATGGGTGAAACCGGCGGGTGGCCCAGTTCTGACCATGCCGGGTGCCCCAGGTCTCGCCTTTGAGACCTGGGATCCTCCAAAATGCCGCCCATGCTCGCAGTCTTTCCGTCATGCCGCTGCAGAAGCCTTCGTGGTCAATTGAACTCCCAAAGCCTTCATCACCGCCAGCGTAGTCTTCAGCGTCGGATTTCCCTTTGCGCTGAACGAGCGATAGAGCTGCTCGCGCGACAGGCCGGTCTGGCTGGCAATCTGCGCCATCCCCTTCGCCCGCGCCACCACCCCCAGCGCATGCGATATGTAGGCCACATCGTTGGTCTGAAACGCCTCCGCCATGAAGACCGCAATTGCCTCGTCGGACCCGAGGTCCTCGGCAGGATCGTAGTTGGTCAGTTTCTCAGCCATTCTCTACCTCCGTTCCTCCGCCAGCCGCTTCGCCGTCCTGATGTCGTTCTCCTGCGTGCCCTTGTCGCCGCCGCACAGCAGGATGATGATCTCGCTGCCCCGCCTGAGAAAGTACACCCGGTAGCCCGGCCCGTAGTCGATTCGCAGCTCGCTGATTCCCTGCCCCACCGGCTTCACATCCCCAGCGTTCCCAAACGCCAGGCGATCAAGCCGGGATGCGATCATAGCCCGCGCCCGTTCATCTTTCAGGCGCGTTCGCCATTTCCGGAAAGTCTCTGTTTGTTTGAATTCGATCATTGCGGAGACTGTAGTTTATAAACTACCATAAAATCTTCCGAAGTGATAGCGTCTTCAGACGCGAGTGGCTGCCCCATCCTTCCAGCGCCCTCCGAAGAGAACTTCGCGGCAAGGTTGGTCGGCCGGGAGCGGCAGGCCGGGGTTTCAACCCCTGCAATACGACGCCATTCCGAGAGCGGGGTTTTAACCCCTGAGGGTTGCTTTTCCTTCGCCAAGGTTAGCCCCACCGCAGGCGGCTGGCAGACCACCAACCCCATCCCGCACGCCCGGCCCGAAACCTTCCGCACGACTCCCCTGACCACTGACCACTGACCACCGACCACTGTTTTGCAGATTATTTCCCCTCTTCGTCGCACAATGATCTTCAGAAGCTCTCCCTCAAATTGTCCCGGCACGTCCTCTTCGCGCCGCCTTCCAGCCGGAAGCGGCCAACAGAGGCTGAAACGTCCCGTAACTCCTTTGCCAGGAATATTTTGTAGGGAACTTCATTGTTTTCAAGATTTTACAGCGCAACCCTGCCTGTAAACTCAAGAAAACAAGGAATTTGTTTACAAAATATGGGTGGGGGTACCCGATGTTCCAGCTTTGCCGTCATATCAAGACCAACGGTCAGCGATGCCAATCTCCGGCTCTCAGCGGGTCGGCTTATTGTTATTTCCACTCCCGTGTGCATACCATGGCCAAAGCGAAAAGCTCCATCTGGGATGACATCAAGCTCCCCCTGCTGGAGGATACCGCCTCCATCCAGGTAGCCATCTCCCAGATCACAGCTGCCTTCCTCAGTTCCCGCATCGATGCGCGCCGCACCGGCCTGCTCCTTTACGCCCTCCAAATCGCCTCGCACAATATCGATCGCGCTTCCTCCCGTGAGGATTCCGAAACTGTCCACTCCATGACCGTCACCGGCGAAGGCGATGAGCTGGCCCCGGAAAAGGAAATCTGTGAACCCGGCGATTGCGCAAGCTGCAATCGTTGTGATACATGCGACGAATACGATCCCGAAGAAAAGGGCGAGGAGCTGACTAAAGAAGAAGTGGCCAAAATGTAGGCGGGTGGCCCAGGCCTGGATTTTCAGACCTGGGAATCCTCGAACCCCAATCCGCCGGGCGCCCCATCCTCGGCGCAGGTTTATCGCTACTGGGGCCGAAGACCGCGAACAGAACCTCCGTCAAAATGGCGAAAATCCCGTCCGCATCATCCCGGCGACTGTACCCGTGCAAAGGACGCAGGAACCAGGTCACTGTTGATCAGGAGGCTACGGTCCACGCCCTGTAAAATCGCCCTCATCAAGTTGTAACAAACGGTCTCGCCCAGAGCGAAGTACTCGCTGTGAATCTCGATACCACCAATCGCGGGATTGAGAATCGTTGAGCAATCGATGTCCCAAACATTGTCAGGAACTGGATAGGTACGATCAAGACCGGCTCGCCCCAACCGGCGCTTCCCGAAATGCTTTAGACCCGCGGATGCGCCAAGGACATTGTCACGCCCTGTAAAGAGCGCAGTGATGCGGTAGGAAAGATTGGCAAGTCCCTCGCCGTCGCCATGACTCACACTTTCGCCGGCGCGAAACAGATCGTTGTCCACATCCGCCGCCACCATCAGAACCTCTTGGAGGAGGCTGACAAGCAAGGGCATATTCTTGCGCGTCCAGACGGCGTTCATCGCGTACTCCAAGGCGTAATTACCCATGCTATGGGCAATAATGGATGTTTTGGCCTTGCAGGCGTCGTCTGTGTTCTTCGCAGTCTGTTGCTGCTTGAACGACATCCAGTCGTAAAGCTCAGAGAGAACCTCAGTTAGATCGTCGCCCGTCTTTCGTGCTTCGGCACGGTCGGGAAGGTAACCGAGGAGTGCGCCCTTCGATGGCCAATCAAAAGAGACTAGTTCGCCGAGGGAACCTGGCCCGTCAAAGAGTTCTGATGCCACATTGCCATAGGTATTCATAGCTCCAGTCCAAGAAACGTTGAAGCCGTGAATAAAGAGGCAGACGTGCTTCTGGTTTTCAGGAGCAACGCCGAACGGGCTTGGGAACTGGTCGGCGGCTTGAATCAGAAGTTGCTTGAACTCGTCCGCACTTCGTTGCTGCCAGGAAGCCAGCACATCGAGATGGAGATCGGGAGCAATCAGAGTCCAATAAGTCAGGTCTGCTTGGGAAGTACCGAATCCGTCTCCCTCAATGTTCCTGTTGGTGATAAGCCAGCGCATATGCACCTCCTGATCTAACGAATATCACGAAAAGTGCCACATCAATGAGCTATTTGCGGAAATTCCAATGCAATGACGCAAGACGCATCCGCCATGCGCTTCCCCGTCAATCATCCCAAAAGTCAGGCCGTCGGGTCGCCCAGGTCTTGGGACAATCCGGCAGCGACAGGCCGGGGTTTCAACCCCGGCAATCCGCCGCCATTCCGGGAACGGGGTTTTAATCCCTGAGGGTTGCTTTTCGTTCGCATCCATACTCGCCAACAGCCCAAGGCACTTGTCGGGCCCATCGGAGAGCGCCGTGCTGCTGTAGATTCAGCTTCTGAGATGATCTGTCGGTAAAATGAGCAATTCTGAACATCCACGACGCCGAGAAATGTCTTAGATTCGCCCATGGATTTCTCGCAGGCGGCCACTGAAATCGTTTTCTGCATCCTCGTCAAGTCCCTGGCGAAGATAGAAGCCGCAACCCTGCCTAAGCTTTAAGAACTGGAGCAATGATGAAGATCGCCGGAATACTATTGATCATTTTCGGGGTTGCAGCGCTTATCTACGGGGATTCACTTATACGAGCCAAAAGAAAGTTGTGGATATTGGCGCAATGCAAATCAACAGAACAGAAAACCATACGCTCCCTGTTCCTCCTATTCTGGGCATGGTTGCGATAGCAGGCGGCGCCGGACTGATCTATTTTGGGGTCAAAAAGGGCCGTTGAGCACCTGTGACTTTTCGGCGGGTAGCCCACGCCTGACAAACCCTAAAGTTGGGTGGCCCAGGACTGGATTCTCAGACCCGGGAATCCCCGAACCCCAACCCGCCGGGTACCCCATTCTTGACGCAGTTTTCGAGGGAAGACATCGCGGCAAAGGCAGGAGTTCGGGAGCGGCAGGCCACCTCACAGCCCCGTCGTTCCGGTTTCCGGGCCCAGAACCGGCGGGGCATGGACGGCCAAGCGCATTTCAGCAGAGGCAGCTTCGATTTCACTGTTGATCTCAGCGCCCAGAAGAAGCATCAGACCGGTGATATAGAACCAGGTCAGCAGAATAATCACTGCGCCAAGAGACCCGTAGGTAAGAGAATAGTTATTAAAGTAATGAAGGTAGACACGGAGGCTGAGGGAGGCCAGGAGCCATCCGAGGAGGCCCAGGGCGCCACCGGGCGTGAGCCAGTGCCAGCGGCGTTTCTTCGAATCCGGAGCCCAATAGTAGATGACCGCGAAGGATAAGTCGAGAAGAGCCGCTGCCATGGTCCAGCCCATAACTCTCGCCGCGACAGTTGCGGCCATGGCCAGAAGACGATCATGGAGGCCGAGCTGGGCCAGTGCGCCAATAAAGTCTCCACCCAAAAGACAGGCAAGGCCTAAGCTGATGATGATCGTCAGAACGACAGTCAGGCCAATGGCGTGAAGTCGTGCTATGAAATAAGAGCGCGAGTCCTCGATCTTGTAAACGATATTGAGAGTGTCCTGGATAGCCGAAATGCCGACGGATGCAGACCAGATGGCGGCAACGAGTCCAAGAGTCGCCTTGCCCGAGGAGGCGGCAGCCGTCGTCTCGTTAAAGGTATTGAGGACGGCGCCGAGGGCTGAAGTTGGGATTACGAGCGCGAGATAATCCAGCAGCCTATCGTAAACCTGGTGCGCCGATCGAGCGGCCAGGCCGAGAATCGAACTGGCGCAAAACAGAGTGGGAAACAGGGCGAACAGGAAGTAAAAGCCCAGTTCTGCGGCATGCCCGAAGAGACGATCGGCGTTCACAGCTTTCCAGGTGCGCGAGGCCACCACGCGGACGGGAACACCTTGCAGGTTCCAAAGCGACTCAAGAGGAGAGTGGGACACAATCTCCCAGATACGCCGCTGACGGCGATCCAATCGCTGGTCCACGTTGGAACTCGCGCCCGTCATGAGGGCTCCCTGACTCCTGCAGCCGCCTGCGACGCGATTGTAGACGGATGGCCCACCCTTAAACCAGCCACAAACGTGGAGTGTGCCCCATCCTTGCGCTTTTCTCTAGCGCACGGGTGGGTCAGGACACACCTCCCCAGTCTGTCTTTCGTTCTGACGGAATCATGCTACTCTGGCACTGTCCGCAGCCCCTTCCCAACAGAAACCGGAGCCATGTAACCATGCGGAACCGCAGCCTCGCATCCAATCTCGGCTTTTACGCCTACGCCACAGGCGCCATCTTCCTCGGCCTTCTCGGCCTGGCCTCGGGCGACTTCGCCACCACATGGCAGCGCGTCGGCCCGAACGTACCCTTCCGCGAGCCGCTTGCCTACCTCACCGCCTTCATCGAGCTCGCCGCCGGGCTCGCCCTCCTGTGGCGACGAACTGCTCGCGCCGGCGCCCTGACGCTCACCGTCGTCTACTCCGTTTTCACACTCTTGTGGGTGCCCAAAATCCTCGAAGGCCTGAGCGGCTACGACCCCACGGGCAACTTCTTCGAGGAGTTTTCGCTCGTCGCCGCCGGAGCTGTCCTTTTCGCACGGTTCTCACCGGCCAGCTCGCCCATCTCGCGCCGCGAGTCCCTCTTCGCCCGCCTCCCCGGCCTTTCCGCAATCTCTTTCGGCATCGTCCACATTTACGATATGCCCGGCCTGTTGACTTGGATCCCCAATTGGATTCCGCCTTCGCAGATGTTCTGGGCCTACACTACGACCATTGGCTTTTTTCTCGCCGCCGCAGCCATCCTTTCGGGCATTATGGCTCCGCTCGCCTCGCGTCTGCTCACCGCTGAGATCGTCGGCTTCGAGCTATTCGTCTGGATTCCTAAGCTCCTGGCCGGCCCTCATGATCATTTCAACTGGTCGGGCAACGCCATCTCCGTCGCCATCGGCGGCGCAATATGGGCCGTCTCCGACTCCATCTGCCGGGCTGCCAAACGAGCGCCGGTCGCCCTCCCTCAACAACCACAACCCGCAAATGAGGGTGGGTAAGCACAAACCTCCACCGTCCGTCCCCGGTTCCACCAAAACGGCGGTCAGTCCACCCCTAAACCATCCACAAGCGCGTGCCTGCCCATCCCTGACGCGCCCTTCGAGGGAAATATCGCGTCAAGGGTGGGAGACCGGGAGCGGTAGGCCGGGGTTTCTGCCCCGCCAATCCGCCGGCCCCACCGGAACGGGGTTTTAGCCCCTGAGGTATGCTCTTCGTTCGCCTCCGTACTCGAGTCCGAGGTATGATGAGATGAATATCGCAGGGGGTTCAAACAGCATGAATGAGCTCGTCTTTGAAATCGCGCAGGAGGCCGACGGAGGCTATACCGCCGAAGCCCTCGGCGAGAGCATCTTCACCCAGGCCGATAGCTGGGAAGAGCTGAAAGCCAACGTCAGGGAGGCCGTGCAAGCCTTCTACTTCGACTCTGTTGCGCCTACTTCCATCCGTCTTCATCTGATTCGCGATGAGGTTCTGGCCGTCGCATGAAACTCCCACGCGATCTGAGCGGAGAAGCCCTGGTCAAGCACTTCTGCAAGCATTGGGAATATCTGAAAATCCATCAGGTCGGCAGTCACATCATCCTTCAAACCCAGCAGCCAACACCCCAACGCATCGCAGTTCCCGAGCACAACCCCCTCAGAATCGGTACTCTGAACGCTATTCTTTCCGCAGTCGCCGCCCACAAAAGCGTACCCAAAGAGACCATTCTCAAGGACATCTAGAATAGATGTTGGCAGGACCCGGAGCAGTGGGCCGGGGTTTCAACCCCGGCAATCCGCCGCCATTCCGGGTACGGGGTTTTAACACTGAGGTATGCCTTTCGCTCGGCAGGTCTCCCACCCCTGAACTAACCACAAAAACTTCGTTGGGACAGCAAGAATCCCAATCGCGAGGCCCTTCCCCGTTCCCTGTTCCCTGATCTCTTAGCCCTGCTCCTCCGCAAGCCTGCCTACCCCCAAATCCCACGCCCACCATAACTTAGCTTTGCAGGAGATTATCCTCTCTTCATGCACACTGGAAATGAGAGGCGAATGCAACTCCCAGCGCCATTGGGAATGTGAGACCATGCGAACCGTCAGAAACATCACCGTAGCCGTCACCCCCGAACTCTACCGCCAGACGCGAATGTTCGCGGTCGAGTACGACACCACAGTAACCGCCTTGGTGGCATATCTTCTCCAGGCAATGCCCAGGGCCCTGAAAGCCGCGCGCTTCCCGGTCGGTGGCCCGCAATCCGCCGCCTCCGCCCGGCCAGCTCAGTCCGCCAGCCCCCCCGCATCCTCCGCGAACCCACCCACCCCCTCCCCCGAAAAAATCGCAATTTCCGGCTGTGAAGCTTTAAGCCCCAACCTAAACCATGCCCTTTCAAACACTTGCGATGGTAAACCTCAGGGAAATACAGCGCCAATACAGCAGTACGCCGACGCTAAAAAACACATTTAAAAAGACTTACATACAAACCCCAAAACCGCGTACAGCCGCTGTAAACCTGTAAAACAGGGAGCGGTAGGGGCGGACGGCCCACCCCAAAACCAGCCAAAAACCTGCGGGCGCCCAATCCTGGACGCAGTTTTATCGCGGCAAGGGTGGGAAACCACGGACCCACTGCCGTTCGGTGCTTCGCCGGGCACCGTGCGCGCCGGCTCCGCCCTGCCAGCTACGGCGCCGACGTGAACGGCGAAGCCGGCAGTCCCTCCCCATTGAACAGGTTGCACTGCGGGCTGTTGGCCCACCCGTAACGCACAAACACCGGCTCGGCCACCGATTCGCTCGTCACTACCACGGTAGCGCTCTCAATCCTGGCCGTGGCGGCGACGAACTTGCCGTCCGCCCCTGCAACCTCGAAGCCGGTTACCGCGCCGCCTTTCGCCGTCAGCCCCTTGGCATGGTCGAACCACGCGCGAATCGCACTCCCCTCCGGCGTCGCCTGGCGGAAGATCGGCCCCGCGTACTCGATGGCCTCGCCATAGCTGAGGGCGCGCGCCGCCCGGGCCAGCCGCAAACCCACATCCACCTTGTCGGTAGGGTGCACATTGTCCGGGTTGCCGATATCGATCGTCACCGCCATCGCCGTATTGCGCAGTTCCAGGGTCTTCAACTGCTGCTCGCGCAGTGTCGCCCAATCCTCGGCCGGGGTGGACGTGAAGTTCGAAATCTGCACAAAAAGAAATGGAAAATCGCCCACGCCCCACTGCCGCCGCCAATCCTCAATCAGCGTGCTGAACACGCGCTGGTAAAGCGGCGCCCTCGCCAGCACGCTGTTGCTCTCGCCCTGGTACCAGATCACCCCCCGAATGGGAAACGGCGTCAGCGGCGCGATCATCCCGTTGTACAGCATCCCCGGACCCCAGCTCAACAACTGCGGATGCCACGGAAACTGCGGCTCCGGCTGGCCCTGCGCCTTGGCCTCCTCGCGCTGCCGTTGTTCGTCTTTGCCTGCCAGTACCGCGTCCGGTTCGTGCTCCGTCATCTTGCCCCAGGAAACAAACAACGGCGCCAGCGCCGCATCCTCGCCAAGAGCAGCCAACCGCGTCCAGGCCTCGGCCACGGTCCCCCCCCAGGTTGCGTCGATGACGCCCACAGGCACCCTCTCGCGCTGTTCGATCTCCCTGGCAAAATACCACGCGACGGCGGAAAACTCGCGCGCGGTTTCGGGAGTTGAAGCTGCCCAGCCCTCCGTATCGGCGTCGTCCTGCGGATACTCGACGGCCCGCTGCTTGACGATCAGCAGCCGGATGCGCGGATTGGCCGCGTGAGGCAAGTCCTCGTCCGCTGTGGCTGCGTCGCGCATCTCGAATTCCATGTTCGACTGCCCGGAAGCCACCCACACATCGCCCACCAGAACATCGTCCAGCGTGATGGTCTGCGCCGCGGCCCTATCGGCTCCGCCAGCCGCCGGCCTGCCTTGTACCGTCATCTGAAACGGGCCGCCCGCCGCCCCCGGCGAGAGATAAACGCTCCACCTGCCCAGTTGTCCGGCTTTCGTCGAGCGCGTCTCCCCGCGAAAACTCACGGTCACCTCTTCTCCCGCTGCCGCCATTCCCCACACGTGCACCGGCAGGCCTCGCTGCACCACCATGTGGCTGGCCAGGATCTTGGGCAAAGTCACCTCCGCGGAGACGGTCGCGCCCGGAAGCAGGGCAAGCAAAAGCAGAAATCGCAGGTTCATGAGCAGCCTCGCTGAAAACAGGATGCCGGCAGACAGTCCGCTCTGCATGGTCGTGGAAGTCTCCCGGAAAGAGAACGTTAGCACAACGAGCCGCTACGCGTCAGTCCTTCAATGTCGCCGCATGACTCGCGCTTTTTTGTGCATCGCGGCGCAGCATTTCCCGGCAATCCGTGTCCAGGCAGGGACAAGGGATGCATCCCCGGGGACATTTTTGAGGTCGAGAACCTTCAGCCACGAAAGCTGGGCTCTCCTCGCCTGCATCCGCACAAAGATGCTGCACTTTCACAGGATTTTCGCCATACTGAAGGCAACCAAATAGACCTGACCAGGTGGGACCGGTGCTTTCCATGCGCAACGGACGCACAATTACTCTTGCCCTCTTGGCCTTGGCGGTTCTGGCCCTTTATTCCCCGCGCAGCCACGCGCAGGCAGCCTTGCTGATGGAGGAATCCTACGGCTTCTTCGGCGCCCTGAATCGGACCGGGCACAATGCCCTCTACTTTGAACGTATTTGCGCCGAGACCCCCCGTACGGCTGCGCCGCTGCAAACCCGGCGAACCGGGCATCGTCATCGCCCGCTACCAGGGCATCTCCGGATACGATTGGGTGGCGATCCCGCTGCTTCCCTACCTCTATTCGGTCGAGAGCGCTGCACAAGTCCCGGCCCGCGTGAACCGCGAGACCGTCACCCAGATCCGCGACCGGTATCACGAAGCCCATCTGCTCGCTCTGGGAGAAAGCCTGCGTGCGGGCAGTCTGTTCCGGGGCGGCTGCAACCAACTGCTGGGCGTGGCCTATGAGCGCCGCATCTACGTCCTCCGCTTCGCGACCACCGAGGAGCAGGACAATGCCTTGATTGCGCGTTTGAACTCCAGCGAAAATTGCTCCCACTTCGAACTGCTCTACAGCAATTGCGCCGATTTTGCGCGTGTCGTCCTCAACTCCTACTTCCCCCGCGCCTTCCGCCGCAGCCTCTTTCCCGACGCCGGCATGACCACCCCCAAACAGCTCGCCTGGAAGCTCGATCGCTACGCCCGCAAACACCCTGAGATGCAACTGTCCGTCTTTGAGATTCCCCAGGTGCCCGGTTATCGCCACCTGAGCCACTCCAACAAGAGCGTTGCCGAGTCGCTCTCCACCACCCTCTATGCCGTCCCCATCGCGCTGGTCAACCCGTACATCGCCGGGGCGCTGTTTGTGGACTACCTGGCGCGCGGCCGTTTTCATCTCATCCCCAGGCATCCTCAGGTCCTGGCGCCCGGCGATCTCGCCGCATTGACAGCTTCAGCCCGCCCCGCGCAAAATCCGGATAGCGCGGGCATTCAGGCGCCCGCCGCCGCCCACGACCTTGGGGAAACGCAGGTCGATGAGACAGCCAACAGCGGCCTGAAAGAAATGTAGGCTACGCATGAGTGATTCCGCCCCGCAGAGTCTCAAGAACCATGGACGCTACGACCCGCCGTACCACTTCGTTTTCCTCACCGTACTTGTCGTCAACCTGGTCTTCGCTGTCGTCCACCTGATCCATCATTTCGGTTACTCCTCCGAATGGCTGCTCGTGATCTCGATAGCCGTGTTCATCCCTTACGCCAAGCTGCGCACTTATCCCCTCAAAGTGCAGGACCGCATCATCCGTCTCGAAGAACGACTTCGCCTGCAGGCGCTGGCTCCGGCCGAGTGGCACACGCAGATCTATCGCCTCACTGAGGACCAGTTGATCGGCCTGCGCTTTGCCGCGGATGACGAGGTTGTCGAGCTGGCCAAGCAGGCGCTTGAGCAGAATCTGAACCGCAAGCAGATCAAGGAGCGCATCAAGAACTGGCGTCCTGATAACTGGCGGGTCTGAGCCTTCTTTCACTGCGGCGGCCCCGCCCATCGGAGCCGCCGCGGATCGTTCTCTCGCGCCCTTACTCCCGCGGCGGCTCCGCGGCCGGTTTGGCCCCATGCTCTTCGGCCGAACCTTTCCGCTCCAGGGCTTCAGCCTCCGCCAATGCCTCCGTGTCCAGCCCGTGTTCATGGCGGTAATGCTCCACCGGCATCTTCCCGTCCCACCACGCCCAGTTCATCGGATACACATCGGGATCGAAGAATACCTGGTAGAAGTGCCACACCAGGATAGCCAGCGTGGCCAGTATCGCCTCGTAGAAGTGGATCGCGGTCGCCACATCGATCCACCAGCGCGCGATCAGGTCGCCGACCCAGACCTTGGCCCATAGCATGATGCCGGTAACGCCCATCAGGGCCGTGCCCCACACCAGCGCCCAGTACTCCGCCTTTTCCCCGTAACTGAAGCGGCCGAATTTAGGCCTTTCTTTCCTCAGACCCAGGTAATAGCACATCGTTCCCCAAGCATCGAAAGCATCCCTCGGCACAGGCGCGAAATCCAGGATCAACCGCCGCCCTTCCTTTGTAACTGCCAGGTACAGGACGTGATAGATTCCGGCGCCGATCAGGATAACTCCTGCAACCCGATGAACAACGCTGCGCAGCCTCTCGCCCATGCCCAGCACGTCGGCAATCCAGGAGTTCGGGAATTTGAGTGCAAATCCGGTGATCACCAGCACGATGAAGCTGGCCAGCAGCACCAGGTGCTGCCAGCGCTGGTTCTCGGTCATCCGAACCATGAACGGATTCTGCATCCTCCGTCGCGCCACGGCCTTGCTCCGCCAGATGATGGCGTTATGCAGGAACATCGCGCCGATCACCACCACGATCAACACCAGATAGAGCCATCTCACCCAGCGAAGCGCAATCGTACCAATATCCTTTGACTGGCCCCGATCCATATGCACTTTGTTGAGAGTAAACTTCTGGGTAACTCCCCGATGGCACTTTCCGCAGGTTGCGTCGAGATTGGCGCGATTTATGGTAGACCGTGGATCGCTCGATGGCAGAATGTCATGCACGCCGTGGCAACTGGCGCAGTTGGCCACCACCACCGAGCCGCCTTCCGAGGCCAGTCCGTGATAACTGTCCAGGTAAGTCGAGACCCTGCCGCCGGCCACTCCAAACTCCTGAGAAAGCCGCACTCCCTCGTGGCACCGCGCGCAGGTGGTCCGCGCCAGGTTTTGTTCCGACACTGAAGAATTCGGGTCGATATGCGCCTTGATCGAGTGGATCCCGTGGCAGTCCGTGCATACCGGAGCCAGTTGGTTGCCCCGCGCAATTGCCTGCCCGTGAATGCTCTGCATGAACGTGTTTGCGATTTCCGTGTGGCACTTGCCGCAAGTCGCCGGAACATTGGCCTTGTATATCGGGGACTTGGCATCGTTGGCGGGAAGAATCTCGTGCACGCCGTGGCAATCCGTGCATACCGCGGCCTTCTGCGAGCCCTTCTCGATGGCGCGCCCATGCACGCTTTCCTGGTAGGAGATGAAAGCCTGTGCGCTTTCGCCGTTCGACTCCATCAGAAACTTCTGCCCATGGCACCTTCCGCAGGTGGCGGGAATATTGCCGTGATTTACCGGCGACTTGGCGTCGTCGGCAGCCAGAATCTCGTGCGTGCCTCCGTGGCAGTCCCGGCAATTGGCCGCCGCTGCTCCACCGGTCTTGGTCGCCTTGGCGTGCAGGCTGTGCTCGTACGCCACCTGCTCGTCGGCGTGGCAATCGGCGCAGGCCGCATTCCGCCGGGCGTTCTTGTTGGCCGGATCGTTTCCCGCCTTGTGGCAATCCACGCAGGTGAACAGGGAACCGTGGATCGAATGCTTCAGCTTGTCTTCATCCACGTACAGGCTGACCTGCTTGCCGTTCACGTGTTTGGCCATGGAGGGGTTGGAGTGGCAGGCAAGACAGTCTTTGTCCGTCGCCTTATGCTCGGCATTGGCCGCACAGGCCCAGACAAGCAGGGATAAAGCGAGCGCTGGCGTGAGGATTCTTCTGGCAGAGGTCACGCCATTGAGGAGATGCTTTGGCGAAAAAAACCGCAGTGACTGGAGTCACAACCCCAAATCCAACCCACAGCGGCTTCCCTTTTCAGCGCATCGGCCTGGGCCCGATTCATCCCGGCGCCTTCCTCGAGGCGCGGCCTTAAAGCCGCATCCTTTCAAAACATCGACTCATTCGGAGATTTCTCAGGGAATGCGCAAGGGAAGATTGCGGCGGCGATTTTGAGGTCATTTTCCGGAACTTTCTGGCGGGTTTGCGCGTAGAGTTTAGGGTGGAGCCCACCATGATCCAGCGAATGCTTGCCGTTAGCCTGCTCGGCGCCGCTTTTGTGGCTGCCGCTACTCCTGCGCGTGCCGACAACGACGCGGTCCATTTCTTCTCCAACATCCACGTGTCCCCGAATGCCACCGTGCACGACGCTGTCTGCTTTTTTTGCAGCGTGAACGCGGAGGGCGAGGTAAGAGGGGACATCGTCGTCTTCTTCGGGGACATCCACATCGCCGGCAAAGCCAAACACGACGTGGTGAACTTCTTCGGCTCGGTTTCGGCGGACGACAACGCCCAAATCGGCAATGACCTGGTGAGCTTTTTCGGCATGATCCGGCTGGGAGAAAACGTCTCGGTGGGCAAGGACATGGTGGCGATGTTTGGAGTCGTGCGCGCGCCCGAATCCGTCACCGTGGGCCGCGACCGCGTCGGAATGCCGGCCTGGGTCGTTTTCGGTCCCCTGATCTTTTTGGCACTGGTGGTGATCCTGATCGTGCACGAATTCCGCGCCTATCGTCGGCGGCAGTATCTGCGGGGCTATCCCTTTCCACCCCGGCCGTAGCGAGCGGGCAAAGCCACGGCAGACGCTGTAGGCTGAATTCATGAGCAACCTGGGCGCGGGACCGGTCGGCGTGGGTGTGCGGCCGCTGCGCATTGTGCTGCCCGGCGGTAGTGGACAGGTGGGCCATGCGCTGGCAGGCTATTTTCAGGCGCGAGGCCATCATGTAACCGTGCTGACGCGCGGGCCGTATACCGCGCCCTGGCTCACGGTTCACTGGGACGGCGAGCACGAGGGCGACTGGACCGAAACGCTGGAAGGCGCCGACGTCTGCATCAACCTGGCCGGGCGTAGCGTGAACTGCCGCTTCACCCCGGATAACTGCGCCGCCATCTACAACTCGCGCATCGGAACAACGAGGCTGCTCAACCGCGTGATTGCCGGGCTAGCCCGTCCGCCGTGGGTGTGGCTGAACGCGTCGACGGCGACGATCTATCGTCACGCGCTCTTGAGGCCGATGGACGAAGCAACCGGCGAGCTGGGCGGTAACGAGCTTGTCTCAAAAAGGCGGCACGCGCCGGATACGTGGAACTTCTCCGTCCGCGTGGCGAAAGACTGGGAGGCCGCGTTTTTCGGGACGGAGACGCCGCGCACGCGCAAGGTGGCGCTGCGCAGCGCCATCACCTTCAGCCCCACGCCAGGCAATGCGTTTCAAGTGTTTCTCAATCTTGTGCGGCTGGGGCTGGGCGGCAAGCAGGGCAACGGACGGCAGTTCGTTTCGTGGATTCACGAGGACGACTTTGCCCGCGCCGTCGAGTTTTTGATTGGCCATGAAGAACTGGACGGGGCGGTCAACATCGCCGCGCCCAATCCCCTTCCCAATCGCGAATTCATGGAGGCGCTGAGGGATGCGTGGGGCGTCCCGAACGGTTTTCCCGCGCCGGCGCCGCTCATCGAGATCGCCGCGTTCTTTCTGCGCACCGAGTCGGAGTTGGTGCTCAAGAGCAGGCGCGTGGTTCCGGGTCGCCTGCTGGACGCCGGGTTCGAATTCGAGTTCCCTGAGTGGCCCAAAGCCGCAGAAGACCTGGTGCTGCAATGGCGGCACCGGCACGATTGACGGCAGATGACAGATGACAGCTTTGTTTCACTTGTTCGGCGGCGTAATATCCGTCACCGGCAGATCGATGTGCCCCAGCAGAATCTCAAATCTCCGCTGCTCTTCCTTCTGATAAGTCGCCTGGTCCGGCCATAACTCCTTGATGAATCCCTCTTCGTCTGGGTTCGCCGTCGTAGCCACCGTCGAGTTCTTATACCGGATGGTCACGCGATAATCCCAGCGCAGTTCTTCCGACGTGTGATATGCAGGCGTCTCAATCTTCACTGAGAGAATCCGCCCCGTCGACTGAATCTTCTTGAGCAGCGGGTAGTGATTCTTCAGGAAGAGCTGCAGAAACTCCTGCTGATGCCCCCACTGCAGCTTGTAGTAGTACTCGACGGTGTAGGGCTGGTCGGCGCCTCCCTGCGGCGGAGCGCCCTGGGCCAGGAGCGGGGCGGTGAACGAAGCGGCAAAGACGAGGGCAAGAACGGCGAGAAGGATTTTGCGCATGGAGCCTCCAAGGAACGAATGAAAGCAATTGTACCCTGCAGATGTTTTTGGGAGTGGCGTTTTTTTGGGCAGAGGGATTTACGGCGCTGCGGGAGCCGGTGCGGCGCGCAGGTGAAGCAGGCGCTTGAACTCCGGGGAGAACTCCTGAAATAGGTGCTCAGCGCCGATGAACCCAACCTCGATGTGGCCGGTCTGCACCCCCTGCGCCAGCGCCGTGTAGTGGTGCGGCCACCACGTCGCTTCGATCATCGAGCTGCCATATGCGCCGGCGAGCTGGGGCAGGTCCAGCGTCTCGCGGCCGTTGCGGGTATAGGTGAGGAAGGTCATCTTCAGGGCGTGGCCGGAGCGGCGGAAAAAGCCGCGGCAGCCGCAGGCGAAGTAGCGCGGGTCGGTGCCCGCGGCGGCGGCCAGGGTCTCGTGCATCGAGTTCTGAATCAGGTTGCTGCCGTAGCTGCTGCCCGCGCGGCGGATAAAGCCGCCCGCGGTCCTGCGCCACACGGTTGGGTCGTCGATGATCTGCAGGTAGGCCCCGGTGGCGACGGACTCGACATGAAGTACGGCGGATCCGCCGTCTTCGCTCCACCAGCGCTGCCAGCGCTCCCGCCCATCGAGCGGCCTGTACCTGGCGGGGTCGAAAGGGCCGTTGACCGTGAAGGACTGGGCAGCGGCCACGCAGGGCGTCAGGAGCACCACCAGCGCCGCTATTCTGAAAATTTGGGTCACCTGTCCATTTTTACGCATGAACCTGAAAAAGAATCGAGGAAAAAACGCGCAATGAGAGGACCTGCCGCAAATGGGACCGGAAAAACTCCCTGCACCCCAGCGACCCGCGCAAGAATCCAAACCAGCACAGGAGAAACTTCCCCCATGTCTCAGAAAATCGCATTCATTACCGGCGGAAACCGCGGACTCGGCTTTCAAACAGCACTGGAACTGAAGGATGCCGGCGTAAAAGTCGTCATCGGTTCCCGCGACCTGGCGCAGGGAGAATTGGCCGTCGCCAAGCTCCGCGCCGCGGGCGTGGACGCCGATGTGCTCCAGTTCGACATCACCAGGGCAGCCGATGCGCAGGCCGCCTATGACTACTTCGAGTCGCGCTACGGACGGCTCGACATCCTGGTGAACAACGCGGGCATCGCTGGCGGCAGCTTCCCCGGCGCCGGTCCGGAACACTCGGCCGGCGAGGTTCCGCCCGCGCTGCTGCACAAGGTCTTTGAAACCAACTTCTTTGCGCAGGTGGCGCTGACCGGCGCGCTGTTGCCGCTGCTCAAAAAGAGCCCCGCCGGACGCATCGTGAACCTATCCAGCATCCTCGCCTCGCTCACGCTGCACGCCGACCCCAACTCGCCCATCTATAACTCGAAGTCGTTTGCCTACGACGCATCGAAGACAGCGCTCAACGCGTTCACTGTGCATCTGGCGTGGGAGTTGCGCGACACCAACATCAAGGTCAACTCCGCGCATCCCGGCTGGGTGAAGACCGCCATGGGCGGCGAGCAAGCGCCCATGGAACTTAGTGAGGGCGCCAGGACCAGTGTGGCGCTTGCCACGCTGCCCGACGACGGGCCGACGGGCGGGTTCTTCCACGTGGGAGAGCCCCTGCCGTGGTGAGCTGGAGGGCCAGGTCTGACGATCCACCCGCATTTGTGGTGAATCGTCAGGTCTGAACCGACCGCCCGAAATTCCGTCCTATTCCCTGGTCGTGGAACCGTAGTTAGTGGGTTGCGGGGCCGTGCCGCGAATCTGCTGGATGAAAAGAGGCACCTCTTTCTTGATAAGGTCCGCGCGGTCCAGCTGAACGTAATGCGTGCTGTCTTTGGCGACGATTCTCCGGCTGTGCGTGGAAAGGTTCTTCAGATCTTCCTGCACCTGGTTCCAATCGCTCGCCATAAGCGCCGTCATTCCAACTTGGGTTTTGGCCGGGTCCTGCGAGAAGATCAGAATCGGAAGCGCGCCATACGGACCAGTGCGAATGGTTTCCTGGCCGGAGCGGTCGAAGCTGTCCATTTCGGCGGACCAGGCACTGACCTGAAAATGACAAATATCCTCCGCCTGCAACCTGGCAGCGTGAGCATCGAACCCCGGAAAAGGCTGCGAACACTGCCCAGTAAGACGCGGAATGCCCAAGATCAACGTGGACTTCATGAGCAGGTTGCCAAGCAATTGATGCTTTCTCTTAAAAACTGGACAGTGCCAGGTTCTCTGATCGCTCTACGCGGCGGTCTCCATGCTGGATTTGTTGATCTGTGTGGCGTTGCGGGGCTCCCTGTAGTAGCGGAGAATAATTCTCAGTTTGTGCGGGAGC
>Ga0224554_1001126_pt1 | contig 18138 bp, 15 predicted proteins | sample 714S22024metaG_FD_180666 | JGI IMG/M metagenome (GOLD analysis project Ga0224554, IMG submission 180666) | Peat soil microbial communities from Stordalen Mire, Sweden - 717 S2 20-24 | ecosystem: Environmental > Terrestrial > Soil > Wetlands > Peat | place: Sweden: Norrbotten County, Stordalen...
CGTCGCGCAGGCCCGGCAACAGCCAGCATCTTTGCGGAAACACGGTATTTTTTCATTGAGGGTTTTGTGATTCGTACGATAGACTCCCCCAATGAATCTGGGAAACATGCTCCGCCGTTCTGCTGAAAAGAACCCGCACAAGCCGGCCATCATCTGCGGCGAGCGTGTTGTCAGCTACCAAACGCTAGACCGCCAGACCGATGCTCTTGCGCGCTGGCTGCTCAATGAGGAGCTCGAACCCGGTGATCGCGTCGCCATCCACTGGAACAACTCGGTGGAAGTGGTCGAGCTCTACTTTGCCTGTTTCAAGGCGGCCCTGATCGCAGTTCCGGTGAACAATCGTCTCAAGGCGCCTGAAATCGCCTACGTGCTTTCTCACTCCAAGGCGAAGCTCTGCTTCAGCCAGCCTGCGCTGGTGCACCTTTGCGTTGAGGTGGTAGCAGACTGCCCCGATTTGCGCGCTCTCTACAACGAGCTTCCAGCCCTCGACGAAGCGGCGCTCGCACCCATCGCCCTGCCTGAAGTCTCGCCTGAAAAAGTGGCCGCAGTTCTGTACACCTCTGGCACTACGGCGCGGCCCAAGGGCGTGATGCACACACACATTTCGCTCACCGGCGGAACAGAACTGATGTACCGTCTTGGCGTCAACGAAGACCACGTCCTGCTTGCGGTGACGCAGATGATGCACATTGCCGCGTTCGGCTGCGTGCTGATGCCGGGCATTCGCTGCGGAGCCACCGTGGTCGTCATGCCAGCCTTCGATCCCGGCCAATCGCTCGAACTCATCGAGCGCTGGGGTTGTTCCTGCTCTCTGATGCTGCCCGCCATGCTCCGCTTCATGGTGGAAGAGCAGGGAATCCATCCGCGCAAGGTGGATTCCATGCGCGTGTGCATTGTGGGCGGAGACACCGTGCCCATCACCCTGCAGGATCGCTTTCAGGCTTTGTTCGGCGCGCCCGTGCGCGAGATCTTTGGCATGACAGAGACGGTTCCTGTCACCTGCATCCGCGAGGGCCAAAAACGCGCCGGCTCCATGGGACCCGCAATGGACCTGGTGGAAACCCGCGTCGCCCGGCTCACCGGCGGACTCGCGGACGTGGACGAAGTGGGCGAGTTGCAGGTGATGAGTGCGGCCAACACGGTCGGCTATTGGGACGACCCCGCGGCCACAACGGCCACCTTTGCCGATGGATGGCTGCGCACCGGCGACCTGGTTCGTTGCGATGCCGACGGCTACTACTGGTTTGAAGGCCGCGCCAAGCAGATCATCGTGCGCGGCGGGTCCAACATTTCGCCGCAGGAAGTGGAAGATGCTCTCTACCACCCCCCGGCCGTGCTTGAAGCAGGGGTCATCGGCATGCCCGATCCCGAGTTTGGAGAAAAGGTGATGGCCTATGTGGCCCTGCGCCCAGGGCTGGACGCCACCGAGGTTGAGTTGCGCGCCTTGGTCAAAAGCCGCATCGCCGACTACAAAACGCCTGAGCGCATCTTCTTCCTGCCTTCCCTGCCCAAGGGACTCACGGGAAAAGTGCAGCGGCGAGAACTCAAGGATTGGTCGATGGCCGCCCACGATATGGCCTGAACGTCAATATCACTTCATCACTCAATCAGGAGAACCAAATGAAGCGTCGTTCTTTCCTCAAGTCTGCAGCCGCATTGCTCCCTGCCGCCGGCATGGCTGACTTCGTCCTTGCCCAGGCCGCCACTCCGTCCTCCGCTGAGGTTCACGTGGTCGGCGCCGATCAGGATCGCTTTGGCGAGCATCACTCGCTGGGCTTCAGCACTATTCGCTTCAAGGTCGCAACCGGTGACTCCGGCGGTAGCCTCTTCGTCATTGAGCACGAACACTTGCTCAAAGGCGGTCCGCCTCTGCATGTTCACCTTCACCAGGATGAGTGGTTCTACGTTATGGAAGGGGAAGTTCTGTTTCAGGTGGGCAGCGAGCGCAAACGTGTCGGACCCGGCGAATCAGTGCTCGGCCCTCGCGGCATTCCCCATTGCTTTTCTGGAGCCGGAGAAAAACCAGGGCGCATGGTCATCGCGTTCACGCCCGCAGGGATGATGGAAAAGTTCTTCCGTGATACAGCCGTTCCGAATGGGCCTGTGCTCGATGCGGCCGTCTTCAGCCGGTACGAAATGAAATATGTGGGCCCGTCGCCCTTCGCGAGCTAGCTGCGCAGTCGGCTGAGCAGATCCTGCGGGTGCACCGGCTTGGCAAGGATCTCAAACTCGTATCCCTGCGCCCGCGCTTTCTCGAGCAGGTCCGCCGTGGCTGCCTGCCCTGAGAAGAGCAGCACCTTGATCCCGGGCAGCAGCGCCTTGATCCGGATGGCCGCGTCAATGCCGTTCAAATCCGCCATGATCACGTCGGAAATCAGCATGTCCGGCGCAAAGGTCGGGACCAACTCCAGTGCTCCCTCGCCGGAATAAACCGGGCGCGCTTCAAATCCGCTCTGATTCAAAATCATCGCAAGCGTGTCAGCAATCACGCGTTCGTCGTCAACAACCAGAACTTTGGGTCGAGCCTTCGTATCCGGCATACGCTCCTGAGTGCTTCAATCGTGCGGTTCTTTAAACGATCTTGAAGGGCAGCGCCTTGACGGCAATCGGGGAAAGGCGCCATCCCTTTGTGGACTCTTTACCTAATGATACTCTCGCCTTGGGAATTCTTGCCCAATTGCCTCTCTCCCGGCTGCTTCGGCCCGTTTGCCCCTTGTTCCACCGGCATGGCAGCCTCAACCGTCTTCGTGTTCATGCGTAAGTAATACGCGAAACATATACTTGTACTTGCATCAGTCCCCGGCCATGAACCTCGGCCAGCGTCCCAAAGCGGAGAAACCCATGCAGCAGGTAGACTTCCCCAACCAGGCCCCGCCCGCCGTCGCCTCGGCCGAGCCAATCATCCGCGCGGAAAAAATTGAGAAGTACTACGCGCAGCCCAGCCAGAACCGCATCCAGGTGATCTCGGCCACCGACCTGAGCATTCTTCCCGGCGAAATTCTCGCCCTCCTTGGGCCCTCCGGTTCAGGCAAATCGACCATGCTGCGCATGTTGAGCGGGCTCTCCACGCCGACGGCCGGCCAGGTCTACTGGCATCAGAAGCCCATCGCCGGAGCCGAGATCAATGTCTCCATCGTCTTCCAGAGCTTCGCGCTCTTCCCATGGCTCACCGTTCTTGAAAACGTCGAAGCGCCCCTGCAGGCGCGCGGCGTCGAACCCGATGAGCGCCGCGCGCGCAGCATGAAGATGCTCGATACGGTGGGCCTTGACGGTTTTGAGGCAGCCTATCCCAAGGAGCTCTCGGGGGGCATGAAGCAGCGCGTCGGCTTTGCCCGTGCCCTGGTCGTCGAGCCTGAAGTTCTCTTCATGGACGAGCCCTTCTCGGCACTCGACGTGCTCACCGCTGAAAACCTGCGCAGCGAACTGCTCGAGCTCTGGGCCAACAAGACCATGCCCACCAAGGCTGTCTTCCTCGTCACCCACAACATTGAGGAGGCCGTCTTGCTCGCCGATCGCATCGTGGTGCTCGGCCGCAATCCCGGACACATTCGCACCGACTTCCGCGTGCAGCTTCCGCAGCCCCGGGACCGCAAGTCGGAGCCCTTCACCCAGCTTGTCGACTACATCTACAAGGTCCTCACCCGGCCCGATGTGGTGCCTGCTCAAGCGCCCGACCAGCTCGCCGTGCCCGCAGTCCGCGACCAGCGCCAGATGCACTACCAGATGCTGCCTCACGCGCGGCCCGGCGGCGTCGCCGGATTGCTTGAGCTGCTCCTCGACAAGGGCGGACGGGACGACATCTACCACCTCGCCGATGATCTCGCCTTTGAAATCGACGACTTGCTCCCCATCGTCGACGCGGCCCAACTCCTCGGTTTCCTAACCGTGGAAGAAGGCGACGCCGCCATCACGCCCAGCGGCACAGAATTCGCAAACTCCGAGATTCTCCGTCAGAAGGAGCTCTTCCGCGACGCTGCCGTTGAGCACGTCCTGCTCCTGCGCCAGATTAGCCGCGCCCTTGAGGCCAAAAGCGACCACACCGTTCCCGAGGACTTCTTCCTCGACATGCTCGACGAGCAGTTCAGTGAAGAGGAGTGCCTGCACCAGATGGAAACCGCCGTTACCTGGGGCCGCTACGCAGAGCTCTTTGACTTCGATGCCGGACGCCGCCGCTTCGTCCTGCCCGACGCCTCGGAGGAGGACGCCGTCGCCAACACGCCGCCCGTCGCACCGTCCGCCCCGCCCGGCCAAGAGGATAGCAAGTGAACGTTCAGCATCCTCTCGCCCGATCTCTCGTTACCGCGCGCACCTGGCCCTTCTTCATGGACCTGGTGGTGGGCGCCCTCGCACTCGCGGCCTTTCTCGGCCTGGTCAGCACCGGTGTCTACTGGCTCGGCAAGCCTGTCCCGGTGGTTCCCATCTCCAACTCCATCGGGGCGCTTCCGCTCTACGCCTTTTACTCAATTGTGCGTATGAGCATCGCTTATTTCCTGTCGCTGGCCTTCGCCATCGGCTACGGATACACCGCTGCCTACAACAAGCGCGTCGAGCCCTGGATGGTCGCGGTCCTTGACATCCTCCAGTCCATCCCCGTCCTCAGCTTTCTTCCTCCCGTCGTGCTCGCGATGGTCGCCCTGGTGCCCGGCCACCAGATGGGCATTGAGATGGGCGTGATCCTGCTCATCTTTACCGGCCAGGTTTGGAACCTCGCCTTCAGCTTCTACTCCTCACTCAAAAGCATCCCGCGCGAGATGGTTGAAGCCACGCGCATCTATCGCTACTCCGCATGGCAGCGCTTCTGGCAGCTCGAAATGCCTTACGCGGCCATCGGCCTTGTTTGGAACTCGATCGTCTCGGTCGCGGGTGGATGGTTCGCGCTCATCGCCTGCGAAATGTTTACCATGGGCGATCGCAGCTTCCAGCTCCCCGGCCTCGGCAGCTACCTGCAAACCGCGACCGCCAATGGCGACATCAAGGCCCTCATCTCCGGCTTCGCTGCCGTCATACTCATCGTCGTCGCCACCGATCAACTCATCTGGCGACCTCTCATTGCCTGGAGCGACAAGTTCAAATTCGAGCAGGTCGAGTCCGCCGACCGCGTTACCTCGCCCGTCCTCGAAATGCTGCGGCGTTCCAACCTCTTCAGCTCACTGCCCGACCGCATCTTCGCCAGAGTCGAGGAGCCCATCTTCCGCCGCCTGGCCCGCAGCCGCGAGTGCCAGGTGGTTCAGCCACTCGATCAGGAAGAGCCAAAGCCTTCGCCGCTTTTGTGGGTCCTCGCGGTTGCAGCCATCGCCGCAGCCTGCTGGGGCGCGGTCAGAGCCGCATTCATGCTCAGCTCCATCACATGGCCCGAGCTCCGCCTTTTGCTTGAAGGCGCCGCCGCCACCTTCCTACGCGTCAATGCAGCGTTGCTCATCTCCGCCGCTTGGACCATCCCTGTAGGTGTCGCCATCGGGCTCAACCCCAAACTCGCACGCATCGTTCAGCCAGTCGCGCAGGTGCTCGCCTCGGTCCCTGCCACTGCATTTTTTCCCATCCTACTTATCGGCCTCGTCAAGATCGGCGGCGGCCTCGGCATCGGCTCCATCGCCCTCATGCTGCTCGGCACGCAGTGGTACATCCTCTTCAACGTCATCGCCGGAGCCATGTCCATCCCTTCTGACCTGCGCGAAGTCTCTGAGCTGTTCCATTTCACCCGCTGGCAGCGATGGACCAAACTCATTCTCCCCGGCATCTTTCCCTACCTCATCACCGGCATGGTCACGGCTTCAGGCGGCGCCTGGAACGCATCAGTGTTTGCGGAGTACTCCCACGTAGCCGACCGCACCCTGCAGACTATCGGCCTCGGCGCGCAAATCGACGCGGCCACCGACAGCGGCCGTTTCCCGCTCCTGTTGCTGGCTACCATCATGATTTCCCTCATGGTCGTCACGATGAATCGGCTGGTCTGGCGCCGCCTCTATCGCCTCGCGGAGACAAGATACAAGCTCGAAGCCTGAGCCGGACCTCCGTTCCATGCGGTGCGCAGGTGGCGAAGACTCGGTGCATGCTGGCGCGGGTATCGTTGCCGACTTCGTGCCCTGGCTTGAGTGTCAGGAGTCACTCACCAAGGCCAAGGCCGTGATGGGTGCGACTGACCGAGCGAGGGAGATGTAGACTGGATTGCCGAGGTGAGAAGATGCGGAAATTCATACTCCTGATCATGTCGTTGGCAATGATAGCTCCCTGCGATGCGGCCACGCATAGTTTTACCGTGGAGCAGTTGAAACAGAAACTGGCCGCGCAGCAAACGGCTGGCAAAAACGATGACAGCTGCGCGCAGCAGCTCAACTCCCTGAAAATGACCGAACAATTGACTCAGCCTACTCTGGACCGCATTACGGCGGAGTTCAAGCCCGGCCCGAAGACCGCCCTCTCGTTGAAGATGCTCGCGGATTTCTCAGCATTTCTTGAGCCGCCAGCAGGCGAATTACTCGATAAAGCTCCGCCGGAGATCGCCGTGCAGCAGGCCATGTTGAAATCCGCCATCGATTTTGTCGGAGTCACTTTACACCAGATGCCGGATTTTTTGGCGACGCGCCTCACCGACAGCTACGATGACATCCCCGAGTTGGTGACGCATAGCGGCTGGGCTCCGCAAACGGATCTGCATCTGGCGGCGAGCTTCAGCAACCACATCACCTATCGCAACGGAAAGGAGGTCCTGGATCTTCAGCCGGGTTCCTCTGGCGCCAAGCCAGGGAACGATCCCTCGCCTGTGGGGCTGGTCTCGTTCGGCGAGTTTGGCCCGGTGCTGGGGACTACCCTCACCGACGCATCCAAGGGCACGCTGAAGTGGAGCCACTGGGAACAGTCTGCTACAGGCCCGGTCGCCGTCTTTCACTACGAGGTTCCGCCTGTTGCTTCCCACTATTGGGTGAATTACTGCTGTGTGAGGGGCTCACAAGATACCGGTGCCGCTGTCGCCTTCGGTATCGACCCCCAAGCCGCCAGTTTAGAGTCCGACTCCTACCACGGAACGCCCGGCTACCACGGGAACCTGTATCTCGAGCCAGCCACCGGCGCCGTTTTGCGTGTCACTATCGAGTCGGAACTTAAACGCTCCGACCCGATCATGCGCGCCGCCGTCTCGGTGCAATACGGGCCCGTCGAGATCGACGGCAAGAGCTACATCTGCCCGGTGCGCAGCCTCGCGATCTCCCTGGTGAAATCTCACGCCAGAGGAGATATGAGCGATAGGGAAATTCAGCGCATCAATGAGGTCAGCTTCAGCAGCTATCACCGCTTCGGCTCGACCTCGCGAATCATCGTGGACGGGCCAGCTCAGTAATTGAACAAGCATGATGCTGGCTAGTAGGGAACTATGCCGACCATGAAGCCGTCCGGCCCGCCAGTTACTTCCGGCAACCCCAAAGTCGTACCATCGCACGAGCAGAAGTTTTTGGGCCGTTGACCTTGGGGACAATTTCTCTCCGCGGAGGAGGAATCATGATTCGTGCAGGACTCATCGGTTTCGGCCTGGGTGGCCGCGTCTTTCACGCCCCTCTGCTTTCTTCCGTCGAAGGCATCGAACTGGCCGCCATTGTCGAACGCACCACCAATAAAGCGGCCGAGCGCTATCCGGGCATCACCACTTACCGCGCGCTTGACGCGATGCTGGCCGACGCCTCGCTCTCGCTCATCGTCGTGACAACGCCCAACGACAGCCACTTCGAATTCGCCCGCCAGTCCCTCGAAGCCGGCAAGCACGTTGTCGTCGACAAGCCCATGTGCGTCACCTCAGCTGAAGTAGCCGAGCTCATCACGCTCGCCGCAGCCAAAGGCCTCCTGCTCGCACCCTTTCACAGCCGCCGTTTCGACAGCGACTTCCTCACGCTCAAAGAGCTGCTTCACGATGCACCGCTCGGTCGCCTCGTCTCCTTCGAGTCCACCATGGACCGCTGGCGTCCCGCGCCCACCGCACGCATGCCCTGGAAAAACGATCCCGCGCAAGGCGGGCTTCTGCTCGATCTCGGCACGCATCTTGCCGACCAGCCTCTGGCCCTCTTCGGCCTCCCTGAAGGCGTCGATGCCGAAATCAAGCGCGAGCGCGATGGCAAAGGCGCCAACGATTCCTTCGCCATTCGCCTCCGCTATCCCGGCCTCACAGTCGTGGTCTCGGCCAACACCCTCTCCACCATCGAGCGTCCCCGCTACCATGTCCGCGGCACCCGCGGAAACTACGTCAAGACCGGCGTCGACCCGCAGGAAGCGGCGCTCAGCAAAATCACTCGCATCGCCGATGGCCCATGGGGCACCGAGCCCACCTCCGCCTGGGGGACACTCTGCGTCGATGTCGACGGCGGCACGGTGACTCGCCCCATCCAGCCCATCCCCGGCGACTATCGCCTCTTCTACGCGGCCGTCCGCGACGCCATCCTCGGCAAAGGCCCAGCCCCCGTCGCCGCGGTCGACGCGTGGCGCGTGGCTCGCCTGCTTGAATACGCTGCTGAAAGCTCAGAAAAGCGATGCGAAATTGTCTGCGACTGGTCAGACGAGCCGGTTTGACCGGATTAATTTGACGGAAAATCCGCGCAGGGAAGGGAACTGCGGCTCAGGCCTTGACTTCCGGTTCCTTCTCCACCAGCGGCACCCAGAAGCGGAAGCGCGCTCCGCCTTTTGCGCAATTTGTTGCTTCAATCCCGCCGCCATGGGTGGTCAGAATCGCGCGCGTAATCGCCAGTCCCATGCCGGAGCCTTTCTTCATGCTGATTCTGCGTTGCCCCCGGTAAAACTTCTCAAAAATCAGGCCCAGGTCGGCGGCGTCGATCCCCGGGCCGTCGTCTTCCACCGCGAACTCGAGCCGGTCTTTCACGCGCCGGCTGCTCAGCTTCACGTGGCTTCCGGCCGGGGAGTACGCCGCCGCGTTCTCCAGCAGGTGGCGCAGCACCCGGCCCAGCAGGTGCTTGTCGTACCACACCGGATCCTCGCTTTCCTCCGTCTTCTGCGCAATTGTCACGCGGTGTTTGGCCAGCGCCTTGCGCGACTCCTCCACGGCCTCGTCCAGCAGCGCCCGCGGATGGTGCGGACCTAGCCGCACCTTCACCACATGCGCATCAATCTCGGCCATCTCCACCGCATCGCCCACCAGAGTATCGAGGCGCGTGGCCTCTTCATCTATAATCGCGGCCATATCGCGCCGCCCTTCCTCATCCATCTCCGCCGTCTGCAGCAGCGTGGTAGCCGCAGCGCGGATTGAGGTCAGCGGCGTGCGCAGCTCGTGCGTCAGAGAGTCAATCAGCGCCGTTCTCAGCCGCTCGCCCTCCCGCGCAGCTTCAGAGCGCGCCGTGGCCTCCAGGGCCATCGAGCGCGCGATCACAATCGACACCTGCGCGCACACTGCCGTCGATACCTCAAGCGAGAGCTCCGCCGGCCTCCACCCCATTGCGCCAATCGGCCGCATCCCCACCATCAGAGGCCTCGCCGTCATGTCTCCCGGAATTGCCAGGGTTGGGTTCCGGCTTTGCGCCATGGCGCGCAGGCTCGCCTGAATGCTGATCGGCAGCTCCGACGTCGACGCGTAAAACTGGTCCCGTTCGTAGACGTACAACACCACGCCGTCCAGCGAGAAGATCCGGTCGATCAACCGGGGAAGGTCGCGGATCAGGGCGTCCGCGTCGTCATAGAGCATCAGCTCCTGGCTCAACTCGTAAAGCCGCTCCACGTCCATGCGCCGCTGCTCGGCCTGTTCGGTCTGCTTGCGCGCCCGCTCCGCCACCCGGCTGACCAGCACGCAGCACGCCAGAAACGTCAGCATCTCCACCCATTGACCGGCAGTTGCCAGTCGAAGCGTGTGGTACGGAGGCAGAAAGTAATAATCAAATGCCAGTGCGCAAAGCAGGGCAAGGTAGAGCGACAGAATGATCCCGGCCTGCGTCGCCGACCACACCACCAGCGCCAGGTACACCATGCCTGCCGTCGCGGAGTTGGCGTTCAGACTCGTGAGCACGAATGTGGTCGCGCCCGCCAGTGCAGTCGCCACTGCCCAATGAAGCGCTCCCCGCGAATCGGGCAGGCCTTCCATTAATCTGTTCGCAGGACTCATCACGGAAATCATACGCCCCTTCCGGATGATGTAATCTTCCGTTGAGTGAGTTGAGAAAGAAGAACGCCATGCCAGGCAGAATCCTTGTTATCGACGACGAGCCGAACATCACCCGCGTGCTGCGCGGTTCGCTCTCAGCACAGGGCTACGACGTGCGCACGGCCAACGATCCCGAGGAGGGTCTGCGCACCTTCAAAGACTGGACGCCCGATCTCGTCATCACTGACCTCATGATGCCCGGTATGAGCGGCGTGGAGGTCTGCCGCGCCATCCGAGCCTCTTCAGCGATCCCCGTGCTGGTTCTCTCCGTTCGCGAGCACGAGCGTTCCAAGGTTGAAGCCCTCGACGCTGGCGCCGATGACTACGTGACCAAGCCCTTCGGCATCCAGGAACTGCTGGCCCGCGTGCGCGCACATCTTCGTCGTGCTCCGGAGCGCGCGGCCACGGCCATCGAGGCCGGGGATTTTGTTGTCGACGTCACCAACCACAGCGTCGCCGTGCTCGGCAAAGCAATCCATCTAACGCCGAAGGAATTCGATCTGCTTGCGCACCTGGCCCGCCATGCCGGCAAGGTCATCACCCACCGCGCCCTGCTCACCGCGGTCTGGGGCGCGCAATCGGCTCACCAGCCCGAATATCTCCGCGTCTTCGTAGGCCAGTTGCGCAAGAAGCTCGAGGCCGAAACCGATAGACAGTACATTCAAACCGAGCCATGGGTCGGCTACCGCTTCATCCCTGAGGGCTGGTCCGGAATCGAAGAATAGCCCGCGGCGCGCCAGTAAAGTCCGCGCCAAATAGCCCAAATCTCGCCACTGCGATCGCCAAATCCGCGATCCCAAACTCTCTGTCTGCAATCCGATCCCTTCTCACTATGTGGGCTTTCCCGCTTGATCTTTACGGTTCCTTTACGAAATCCTTCTCCCACCCAAATTCTGCTCACCCCACAATCAATCCTGTGCCGGGCTCCGAAAGCCGGCGGGAGATCTGCGATGCAAGATGTCGTCATGCTGCTGTTTACCGTTGTTTTCTTCGCCATGGCGTTTCTCTACGTCGTGGCCTGCCAGAAGTTGAGGTAACCCATGCAAATCGACCTCGTCACCGGTATTGCCCTCGTTCTTTCCGTCCTTCTGCTCGGGTACCTCACCCTCACCCTGCTTTTCCCGGAGAAATTTTGACATGTCCGCCAATGGCTGGTTGCAGTTTGCGTTCTACTGCCTCGTTCTGCTGTTGACCGTTCGTCCGGTGGGCATCTACCTGGCGCGCGTCCTTGAGGGCGAGCGCACCTGGCTCGATCCCGTCCTGCGTCCCTTCGAACGGCTCATCTACAAGCTCTGCGCGATCAATGCAGCACAGGAAATGAACTGGCGTCAGTATGCGTTCGCCACGTTGGGCTTTTCCGCGGCATCCCTGCTCCTCACTTATGGCATTGAGCGCCTGCAGGCGTGGCTGCCTCTGAATCCGCAGGGACTGGCCGCCGTCGGCCCCGATCTGGCTTGGAACACCGCAGCCAGCTTTACGACCAATACCAACTGGCAGTCCTATACGCCCGAAGCCACCATGAGCTATCTCACTGAGATGCTCGCCCTCGCCACTCATAACTTCTGGTCTGCAGCGGTCGGCATCGTGGTGGCCGTCGCGCTCATTCGCGGCATCAAGCGCACCCAGTCTGCCACCATCGGCAACTTCTGGGTGGATATGACCCGCACTCTCCTCTACGTGCTTTTGCCGGGAGCGTTCATTTACGCGCTGCTGCTCGTTGCCCAGGGCGTGCCCCAGAACTTCAGCAAGTACACCGTCGCACACCCTCTCGAGCAGCCTGCCCAGACGCAGACCATCGGCCAAGGCCCGGTTGCCTCGCAGGAAGCCATCAAAATGCTCGGCACCAACGGCGGCGGATTCTTCAACGCGAACAGCGCTCATCCCTATGAGAACCCCACGCCGTTCTCCAACTTCCTCCAGATTCTTTCCATCTTCATCATTCCCGCCGGGCTCACCTACACGCTCGGGCGCATGACCGGTTCTCCGGGCCACGGTTGGGCAGTTTTCGCCGCCATGTTTGTCCTCTTCGCCGCTGGATTCACCGCCGTCTACTGGGCCGAGTCGCAACCGCACCCCCTGATCCACGGAGCCGCGCAAACCTACACCACCGGGCAAGCGGGCGGCAACATGGAAGGCAAGGAGGTTCGCAATGGCATTGCCGAATCCGCGCTCTTCGCCACCATTACCACTGACGCCAGTTGCGGTGCCGTCAACGGCATGCACGACAGCTTTACGCCCCTGGGCGGCATGGTCGTGCTCACCAACATCATGCTTGGCGAACTCGTCTTTGGTGGTGTCGGCTCCGGCCTCTACGCCATCCTCATCATGGTGGTCCTCTCCGTCTTTATCGCCGGCCTCATGGTCGGCCGCACACCCGAGTACCTTGGTAAAAAGATCGAGTCTTACGACGTAAAGATGTCCATGCTCTACGTCCTCATCTTTCCGCTCATCATCCTCACCCTCACCGGCATCTTCGTGCTATCCCCGAATATGGGATTGCTGGCTCTGAGCAACGGCGGCCCACATGGACTTACGGAGATCCTGTATGCCTTCACCTCGGGCGCGGGCAACAATGGTTCGGCCTTTGCCGGCCTCAACATTCCCGTCAATCCCACCACACAATGGTGGTACAACGTCACGCTCGGTTTCGACATGCTTTGCGGGCGCCTCCTCATGATGATTCCTGTCATTGCGCTGGCCGGCAATCTGGCAAGCAAGAAGAGCGTACCCCCTTCGCCTGGAACCTTCCCTGTAAACACGGCGTTGTTTACCGCGTTGCTCATCGGCATCATTCTGCTGCTCGGCGCACTCACTTTCTTCCCAGCGTTGACCCTGGGACCGATTCTCGAACATCTGCAGCTGCATGCAGGCCAGCTTTACTAACGCTTACCGCACAAGGAAAAGGCGAGACAGACTCTCATGGCTGACAAGAAAAGTCTTTGGAACACCGAAATCATGGCCGAGGCGCTGCTGCAATCGGTGCTCAAGCTCGATCCCCGCGGCATGGTCAAGAACCCGGTGATGTTCGTGGTTGAAGTGGGCAGCGTGCTGACCACCGCGCTGCTGATCGACAACTATATGCACAACCGCCCCGGCTTCGGCTTCAATCTCCAGATCACCCTCTGGCTGTGGTTCACGGTCCTGTTCGCGAATTTTGCCGAGGCCATGGCCGAGGGCCGCGGCAAGGCCCAGGCCGACACCCTGCGCAAGGCAAAAGGCGAGACCATCGCCCGGCGCTACACAGCCGACGGCGGCCTTGAAGAGGTCGCAAGCGGCCTGCTGCGCGCCGGCGACGTCATCTTCGTTGAGGCCATGCAATACATCGCCGGAGACGGCGAAGTCATTGAAGGGGTCGCATCGGTCGATGAGTCCGCCATCACCGGCGAGTCGGCGCCCGTCATCCGCGAGGCGGGTGGCGATCGCTCTGCCGTCACCGGTGGCACCCGCGTGCTTTCTGACTTCATCAAGGTTCGCATCACCTCCAACCCCGGCGAGACCTTCCTCGACCGCATGATCGCCCTGGTTGAAGGCGCATCCCGCCAGAAAACGCCTAACGAGATTGCGCTCAGCATTCTGCTCTCCGGTCTCACCATCGTCTTCCTGCTGGCGGTCGTCACGCTGCAGCCTTTCGCCATTTACTCGAAAGCGCCCCAGACTGTCTTTGTACTTGTGTCGCTGCTGGTCTGTCTTATTCCTACGACGATCGGCGGGTTGCTTTCGGCCATCGGCATCGCGGGCATGGATCGCCTGGTGCAGTACAACGTGCTCGCGATGAGCGGCCGCGCCGTTGAAGCTGCGGGCGATGTGAACACCCTGCTCCTCGACAAGACCGGTACCATCACGCTCGGCAACCGCCAGGCCACTGAGTTCATGACCGCGCCCGACGTCACGCCCGAACGCCTGGCCAATGCCGCACAGCTCGCCTCGCTCTCCGACGAAACCCCTGAGGGCCGCTCCATCGTGGTGCTCGCCAAGGAAAAATACAACCTGCGCGGTCGCGACCTCAGCGAAATGCACGTCGAGTTCGTCCCCTTCACCGCGCAAACCCGCATGAGCGGTGTCAACCTGCCCGGAACCCGCATTCGCAAGGGGTCCGTGGATGCGATCTCCCGCTTCCTTGAGGAGCAGGGAAGCATGCTGCCCCAGAAAGTGCGCGACCATGTTGAAGAGATCGCCCGCGCCGGCGGAACGCCTCTCGTCGTTGCTGAAAACTCGACAGCCCTCGGCGTCATTTACCTCAAGGACATTGTCAAAGGCGGCCTCAAGGACCGTCTCGCCCGTCTTCGAGCGATGGGCATCCGCACCATCATGATCACCGGCGACAATCCGCTGACCGCCGCCGTCATCGCCCGCGAAGCTGGTGTCGACGACTTCCTCGCCGAAGCCAAGCCCAAGGACAAAATGGATTTGATCAAGCGCGAGCAGGCCAAGGGCAAGCTCGTCGCCATGACCGGCGACGGCACCAATGACGCGCCCGCTCTTGCCCAGGCCGACGTGGGCGTTGCGATGAACTCCGGCACCCAGGCTGCGAAAGAAGCCGGCAACATGGTCGATCTCGACTCCAATCCCACCAAGCTCATTGAGATTGTCGAAATCGGAAAACAATTATTGATGACGCGCGGCGCTCTAACCACCTTCTCCATCGCCAACGACGTGGCCAAGTACTTCGCCATCATCCCCGCCATGTTCGCCGGAGTCTTTCCCGTCCTTGGCGTGCTCAACATCATGTATCTGCATTCGCCGCAGTCCGCCATTCTCTCTGCGGTCATCTTCAACGCCATTATTATTGTGGCGCTCATCCCGCTGGCCCTCAAAGGCGTGAAGTACGAGCCCAAGGCCGCTGAAATACTTTTGCGCAACAACCTGCTCATCTACGGAGTTGGAGGCATCATCGTGCCCTTCATCGGCATCAAGGCCATTGACCTTTGCCTCGTAGCGCTGCACATGGCGTAGGAACGTGCGGCTGAAGGGTACGGGCCTTAGCCTGTGCATCACAGGCTCAAAAGATTCGGGGCTTTAGCCCCTGCAAGAAAAAGGAGATTCACATGCACTCCATGTCGGGATCAACTCTGATCGACAAAGAATCGGAACACCTCAGCGGCCAGCAAACCGCGCCCGCCCGTCACTCCATCGTCCGCACTTCCATTCTCTTCACTCTCGTCACGGCCGTTCTGCTCGGCATTATCTATCCCCTCATCGTCACCGGATTCGCCATGGCGCTGTTTCCTCACAAGGCCGCCGGAAGCCTCATCCTCAAGGACGGCCAGATCATCGGCTCCGAACTCCTGGCGCAGAGCTTTACCTCCGACCGCTACTTCCATCCCCGCCCCTCCGCCGCCGGCAATGGATACGACGCCACCTCCTCCGGTGGAACCAACCTCGCGCAATCCAATGCCAAGCTCGTCGCGCGCATCCAGGGCGATATCGACGCCGCGGCCGCCAAGAATCCCGGCAAGCCCGTCCCCATCGACATGGTCACCTACTCCGGGTCTGGCCTCGACCCCGACATCACTCCTGACAACGCCTACTACCAGGCCCCGCGCGTCGCCCAGGCTCGCAACCTCCCGGTCGATCAGGTCCGCGCTCTCATTGCCACGCACATCTCTCCGCGCGACCTCGGCCTCTTCGGCGAGCCAAGAGTCAACGTCCTCTCGCTCAACCTCTCCCTCGACCAGTTATCGAAATAGAGGCGGCTGCCCAAGTGATTGCCTCCTGATCGGGATGGTCTCAACCAAGACCATCCCGCTTTTTTTGCGCAAGAAGCAGATTCTTTGTGCAGGAATTCGATTGATTGGGAAAGAGCGGGCCTAGCGCTACGGCTGGAGCACCTTCGGGTTGGCGTAGTAGCCGTCGGTTGTGTGCGCAGTCAAGGTGCGCTGGTCGAGCCGGACCTCGATGTGGTGGTACTCATTGGGCCTGTCGGCGGGGAGGGGATCGAATTCGATCTCATACCACGATCGAAATTCATTGAGACATGTTTCAATGTTGCCCGCCACGTCACTGTTGGATTCGATGGCGAGTCCACCGGAGTGGACGGCCAGAACCTGGAGGCCCAGGGCTCCGGGTTCAACGTTGTTGGCATTGGCGGGGGCTTTAAGGAAGGATTGATAGTAGTCTGCGCGTGCAAGCGACTCATTAGCGCCCCACGGGTTCACGTTATAGAGCGTGAGGTTGTCCTGCCGGAGTTGATTCGAGATTGAGACGACGTCGTTGAAAATTTGCTTCGCGTCCCGCGTGCTGAGGTCGACATTCGGACCTGAGATCAGGGGCCAGCCGGGCGAGATCCAGATGACAACTTTTCTGCCGGGGTTCTTGGCGGCAAAGGCGGCAAGCTGGTGGAAGGCTTCAAGGGAGATCTGCAGGCGCTCGATTCCGCCCCACTCGGAAGTGCGAGTGATTTGTCGCAAGCCGATCTGCTGGCTGTGGAAGATGTCATTGAGCGCATTGCCATCGCTGGAGAAATCCTGGACGATTTTCGCTCCTTGATCCGTGAGGACGGCGAGGGTGGTTGGATAAGCGAGCTTGCCTTCGTTGGCTTTCAAGAATTCTTCGATGCCCTGCCGAGTGTAAGCGAGCGCCTGGTAAGGCATGTTGACGGCGTCGACCAGCAGGATCACGTGGACGGGTTCGCTGGCAGCGTTGACGACTCTGAACGACGTAATGGGCCGCGGGGTTTTGTTATCCAGAACGGTAAAGTCCTGCTGCATGAGGCCGGCAACCGGTTGGCCCGACTTTGCGTCGACCACGACGGCGATACGGATGCCCTGCGAGGGCGCAGAGTTTTGCGAGGGCATCGAATCCTGGGCAGGGGCGCAGGCTCGAGCAGCCAGCACGAGGGCGAAGAGTAAGCAGACGAATCGTTCCATGGTCATATAAGTCTCCGATGGCCGTTCTGCGGCCAGAGATGCCTGGAGCCTGGGGCAGAGCAATGATAAAAGAGCCGGGGGCAAGACCGAGTGGCAACGCGGCCCACGCCAAATCCCGTGTGGGAAAGGACCAATTTTCCTTCGTGCTTTTCCGGTCCCCCAGTTCCCAACCCCTAGAACCCGCTTTTTTCGTGTAACGTAAATCAAGCTCGTTCCCCATCCCCACACCGGGCCCACTTCAATCCATAGCTTTCGCAGCACCACCCAGGAGGTCTGGATGCCGGGTCCCTTGTTTCCGCCAAAATCCTCGCGCGAGCGCGCCTGGATCTTCGCCCTCATCGGCGTGCCTATGGCGGTCATTGCCAGCGGCCTCATCAATGGCGGCCTTTCCTTCCTTCTCACGCGACAGGGCGTGGGCATGGCGCAGAGCTCCGGCATCATTTCGCTCCTCACGCTGCCCACCGCGATCTACTTCCTCTGGAGTCCACTTACCGACTTCTTTGTCGAGCGCAAAACCTGGGTGATGGTTGGCGCTACCGCCGCTGCCGCGGCCATGGTGGTCACGTTTTATCGGCCCAGCCTAGCCTCGCCCACTGCAGTAGCTCTTCTCTTCCTCAGCGCGTGCCTGGGCCAGTTGGTCATCTCCGCGGGCGGCGGCATGATGGGCACTCTGCGCACTGAGGCGGCGCGGCGGCGCGCCGCCAGTTTCTGGCAGGGCGGATCGATGGGCTTCGGCGCTGTTGCCTTGTTCGTCGTCGTCTCGCTTGGCAAGCGCATTCCGCAGGGCTCGCTCGGCTGGGTGATCGCCGCCATGATCGCGCTGCCCGCCGTGTTCGCCTTCGCGGCACCACGCCAGGAAAAAATCACCGCCGATGGCGCCGGCCAGATCTTTGCCCGCATTGGCCGCGAGTTCAAGGGCACCTTCTTCCACTGGAAGGCCGTGCCCTATATTGCATGCATGGTTTTTCCCATGGGCAGCGGTGCGGCCATCGGCCTGTTGCCCGGCCTGGCTTCCGACTACGGCGTCAGCGGCGCCCATGTTGCCTGGCTCAACGGTCTCGGTGGAGCAGCTCTGGCTGCCGCAGGAGCCTTTTCTGCCGGACTCCTTCCGGCCACCAAGCGCGCGTCTATTACTTATCTGTCGGT
>Ga0224554_1001128_pt1 | contig 18118 bp, 18 predicted proteins | sample 714S22024metaG_FD_180666 | JGI IMG/M metagenome (GOLD analysis project Ga0224554, IMG submission 180666) | Peat soil microbial communities from Stordalen Mire, Sweden - 717 S2 20-24 | ecosystem: Environmental > Terrestrial > Soil > Wetlands > Peat | place: Sweden: Norrbotten County, Stordalen...
AAAGTGGCGTGCCGGGGAACAAGGAGCGGACATTGGTCTGAATCGCCTGATTCAGCGGCTGTTCGATTGAGTGCCCCATATCGAGGAACGATCCGGCAGGCCGTGCGAACAAGCCGTGCTGGTTGACCGGATTCGTGTTCCATGTCGCGCGCAATCCGGCCATCAGCGTCCATCTTTGGCCAGCCTTGAATGTATCCATCGCATACAGGTCAAGGTTGCCAAGGGCGATGCGCTCCTTTTGGGTGACCGGATAGCCCGCCGTCGCTGTCGAGGCCGTGCCGTGTGTAAACTGCGCGAGATCGTTATAGACCACGGTGGGCACAACGCCTTCACCCAGATCGTAATCGCTCACGTCGAGTCTGCGCGAATTCTCGCCGAACTTGAAGGTATGGCGTTCATGTATCCATACGAGGTTGTCGTTGATCTGCCACTGCGTAACTTTGCGGCCCTGGGTATACGTCTGGTCGTTGCCGCCAACCGTGGTGAAGGGTGCGTTGGAACTGCCCCCGGACAACACGATGGGGAAGGTATTGAGCACCTGCGCGTAGTTGTTGGGCAGAAACAGGCTCGAATACCAGCTCACGCCAGGGTTGAACTGATTGACCACATTCGGCGTGAGAACACGCGTGTACCCGAGCACCAACGTCCGTTGCGGTTGCGGCGAATACGCGTTGAAGATCGGATTGATCGGATCGGTGTATGCCGCCTGCAAGCCGGTATCCTGCTGGAAGCGGTACCAGACGCTATTGTTTGCATTGATGGTGTGGTCGATCTTGACGACGACCAGATTTTCGCTGTCGCTGTTGTTCATCGACTGGGTTCGAATGTTCGCGCAACCCGTGCCGTTGAGGAGACTGGTTTCGGTTTGGGTACCCGGCAGTAGAGCGCCGCTCTCATCCAACGGACAGGTCAGCACAGGAGTCGGCGTACCTGCCGTATTGCGATAGAGAGCGAACATCTTTTGGTAGAACGCAACTTCTTGAGGCTGCGCGGGCAGTGCGGTTCCGTTGATCGGATCGGTTCCGCCCAGTGGAAGTTGCTGCAATACATATTGTTGAAATGCGTACGTAGGCACTGTGGTGCGAGCTACAAGCGGAAGTGCGATGCGGATGCCTTCGTAGTGGGTAAAGAAGAAGAGCTTGTCCTTCAGAATCGGTCCACCCACACTGACTCCGAATTCGTTCACGGTCGAGCGCGGCTTCTTGGCAATGTTTCCCGGTGTGTCGTTGGCATGAAGAAAATAATCCGTTCCGTTCAACAGCGATCCGTTCCAAACCTCGTACAAATCACCGTGAAACCGGTTCGATCCAGACTTGGTGAAGTAGTTGACCTGTGAGGCTCCGTAGCGCCCCAGATCGACCGCATAAGAGTTGGTATTCACGGTCGCTTCCTGCAAGGCGTCCAGACCAATGACCAGATTCGTGGAAAGCCCGATATTCAGCCCAAGAAAGGGATCGTTGGCATCGAATCCATCCAAAATGTATCCATTCGAGGTTGCGGGCAGTCCGTTGAACTCGACGTTGCCATAGCCGCCTGCGGCCTTTGCGTCATTCGACGACCCGGCCGTATTCATCAATGCGCCGGGAGCAAACTGGGCGACATAAGTCAGATCCTGGCCTGGGTTGGGAAGACTCTTGATCGTTTCGGCTTCAATCGTCGTGGAAGTGTTTGGATTCTCCAGGCTCATGAGAGCCGATTGCCCCGTAACTTCGACAGTTTGTTCACTTGCAGCGGGAGACAGCGTGAAGTTCACCGTGATGGTCTGGCCCACGGCAACACTCGTGGGTTGTGATTGTCCAGGACCGAATCCCTGGGCTTGAACCTCGATCCGGTAGGTTCCTGGGTTCACTTGGCTGAAGAGGAAGCGGCCGTCTGGATTGCTCTGAACAGCTCGTACCGCCCCTGTGTTTACATCGGTCGCCTTGATTTGTGCATTGAAGATCACGGCCCCACTCTTGTCCGCAACCGTCCCCGCCAAGGCGCTGCTTGTGCCGCTTTGCGCCAACAAACGAAAAGAGTTAACCATAGTTAAGAATAAGGCCAAGACGAGAATTTTCGCGGTTCGGTTGCGTGTCACATGGACCTCCGGTTATCTGTTGGGGCTTGCCGGCGAACCATCGCGGCTTTGGCACGGAAAGAGGGAAGAATGACAGGTAAACCTCATTTTTAGGCTTGCCTAATTATTAGGTTCGCCTAAAATCGAAATGGTGTCAAGTTTTTGGAGGATAGACCCGATCATGCCAGCACGCCGCCAACCCAACCCTCATTCCGAATCGGTAGACGACTATCTGAAGGCCATCCTCGTCCTGAGCGGGCCGGGGGAGTTGCGCGCTATGAGCACGGCGCTAGCTAACCGGCTCGGCGTGGCGCCAGCTTCAGTGACCAACATGCTGCAAAAGCTCGCGGTTTTACCCACGCCGTTGGTAGAGTACGAGCGCCATCACGGTGTGCGGCTGTCAGAGGCGGGAAAGCGGCGTGCCCTCGAAGTTCTACGTCATCATCGCCTGATCGAGACCTTTCTCTACGAAGTACTTGACTACCCGCTTGAAGAAGTCCATGAAGAGGCGGAGCGGCTGGAACACTTCATTTCGGAGCGGTTCGAGGAACGAATCGCCGCCAAGCTCGGAAACCCAACGATCGATCCGCATGGGCATAGCATTCCTGCAATGGACGGGAAAATGGCCAAGAAGAATTCCGTGCCGCTGACGCAAGTGATTGGAGAAGGACCTTTTGAGGTGGACAGCATCTCGGACCACGATGCTGCCACTGTGAAGTTGCTCAATACGAGCGGCATCACGCATGGCGTCCAACTGCGGCTGAGAAAGCGGCACGCCGATGATGACTACGCTGTGAGTATTGGAAACTCTGCTCAGGTTCTGCATCTCTCCCGCGAGGCCGGTGATGCCATCAGAATCCGTCTCTCACATTGAGTAGGCCCGGTTTACGAACTACCCGGACGTTGGGCGATCAATTGGGGGTAACAACCCCAATTCGCGTTCCCAGAATCACGTCCTACACCCTACTACTTGATTTGGAGCGGATAGTAGTACGATGCTTGATCCTGCTCATGGGTCGTTGCAAGGAAATAGAACCCCGGCTTAGATTTCCGCAGATCAAGATCAACGGAGACCTCTTCTCGGTCTCCACCACCGTTTGCGGCGGCGGCGCCGTGAGCCAGCGGGTCATTGGCCGACTGATCGTGCGTGACGGCGACCGTGTATTGACCTGGTCTGCTGTAGCGGGGCAGGATGATCGTCACCTTGACCAATGCTGCCGGCAACGACACCGATTGCAACGGACTGGGTTCGGCTGAGTTGGACGGAAGGCCCCGAAGCGTCCTGGCATTCGATAGGTTTATGGTCTCAGGAATTGCAGCCATATTGTCGCCCAAGTGCTGCGTGTTCGATCCGCGCCATGACACTACGACGAATGCGGCGACAATCAAGAGACAACAACCAACGGCGGCCGTGAACACCAGTCTTCGCCGGCGCGACTGATGTTGGGACCGCAGTTCAAGCAACTGTCTCATGCAGGCAGGACAGTTTGCTGCATGATCCACTCTCGGGTCCGACAAGGCGATCTGCTTGGATTGTCTGGCAACGCCTTCCAAGAATGCTTCATCAGGACAGGGGCCGACAGGCGCAGTTTTCCCGTCAAGGACACGTTCCTGATGTTGCCTTGTGACCCAATCATCAAGGCGATCTTCCGCACGAGAGAACCAAAGCAATTTCATCAACATTGAGACAATTCTCCAGGCTGGGAGAGATTACGGAGCAACAACTCCATCTCCCGGATATAGGCTCGCCGAACGGCGGTGTGGTCCATTTCGAGATCCTCAGCAATCTTCCGCCACGAATACCCCAAGGCGCGCCATTTTACAATCGATTGGGCAAGGGGTGAAAGGCGCTCCAATAGCTCTCTTCCATAGACCCTCTGCTCTGCCTCTGGTTGACCAATATACAACTTTTCCATATCAATCAACGATCCATACGGAACCTCCAGACGCCGCTTTGCGGATTGCTGCTGCGCGCGACGTTTAATGACGCTCTTGATGCGCGCCGCCAACTTCATCTCCGGGCACTCCGCATGGCGGAGGACGTAACTAGACGCATTTTCTACCGCGTGATCCATGAGGTCATAAGCGGCAGTGTGATCGTAGAGATACGTCCAGGCGCAGCGAATCGCATAAGGCCAAGCTGCTTTTGCAGCGGCCTCCAGTTTTTCATTTGAAACCGGGCTTCCAGTCGAATGTGCCCAACTCCATGTTGGCTCTTTCCAGTTGCTGCCTTGTGGCTGCATATGAGAGCGTCCGTCACTTTGATGGATAACCACTACACATCTTGAGATGTTTGGACCGGCGCCAGATTGTTACGGTAGCAATAAAACTCCACCTGCCTGCCCCAAACACCCGACGAAAGTGCCTTTAGTAGTTACAGGGAAAGATGCGACAGAACGTCCCGCAGCAATCAAGACGTCGCTTCGCTGTTGAGCCACGGTGAAGCATGATCCAGATTCTGCCACAACAGGAGGCGCATTTCAAGTAGCAATCGATGAAGTTCGTCGCAGTACGTATGCGAACACGAGACGATTGCTGTCCGTTGGAGATAGAGACTTGCCAAGCTAACTGCGACTGCGGTAGCGCGGCGTAACTGTGTAAAAGTTGCCTGCAATAAGTCTGACTCAAGGAGAATAAGAATAGGCGGATCACGACTCCGCATCTCGCTGTTCGATTCAGGAAATATCAATAGGGATAGGGGTTTCTCTGCATCTCCCCACTGCCGAGGTGTCCCCATGACTGCTGAACATAGACCGAGGTCGTCAGATGTTTGGGGCCCAGATGCCACAGCTTTGGCAATCAAGGCCCGTGTGCTTTCAGGCCATAAACTCGACGAACTGGTTCGCCGTTTGCAAAGGCAAACCGGCCGGACGAGAGAGGCGTGTTGGCGATTTGTGCTCCAGGCTGGCTTGAACAGCCGGGACGAACACCGGCGCTGGACCGAGGAAGAAATCGAGTCCCTACGCGAGCAACTGGCCTCGCATTCTGTCGAGGAGACCGCAAGCATCCTTGGCCGCAGCGCGAATGCCATTCGCTGCAAATTGCGCAGGCATGATTTGAAGGTCAAGGAGATCCGTTGCGACTGCTTTTCGGTCGAGGCGCTGGCGCGGACCCTTCACGTGAGAAAGTCCGAAATCCTCGCATGGATCAAGGATGGCTGGCTAGAGGCAACCGCGAAACTCGCCGGCAAGCGGTTGACGCACATCATCACACCAGAGGCGTTCCGCGCCCTTTACACGCATCATCTGCGCGATCTCTTGGAGCAAAAAAGGGTTCCGAACGTCGCACTGTTCGAGGCGTTCTACAACTACTGCTTCGTGCCGAAGCACACTATCGGAACACAACTGCTGAATGTTCGCAGGGACAAACGAGAGCGGGAAGCATTCGCGGCGACGCAGGGGGACGGCGAAGTCGATGACGAAGACGATGAGAACGAAGGAGGATACTGCATCAGTCTTGGTGGTGATATAGACTGAACCTCAGTGCAATCGCTTGGCCGGAACGATTGACTTCCTCGCAGGCTCCAGTTCGATCTCGAAGAGCTTCGGCCAGAGTTTGCCGGTGACAAGCAGGTGGTTGCTTTTGGGGTCATAGGCAATACCGTTCAGTACGGCTTCGGGATCAGTTCGTTCTCCGGCGGGTAGCAGGCTGCTGAGGTCCAAGCACCTGCCCGGTCCTCGGAGAGATGTGCGCGATACGATCAGTATGCCAGATATTGGCGTAAACCTCGCCGTGGACGTACTCCAACTCATTCAGATTATCTACGGGACTGCCGCTCTCGGTGACTTTGACCGGCGTATCTCCTGAAAGGTGAGGGTCGATAAAGCGAAGTGTCGAACTCCAGTCGCTGAGAATGAGGTCATGTCCATCCTGGGTAAGACCCCAACCCTCGCCATCGAAATGAAAGGTCCGAAGGAGCCGAAGGCTAAACTGATCGTAGATGAAACCGATATGGGATCTCCAGGTAAGCTGAACCAGATTACTCTGCCAATTAGTGAGTCCTTCAGCGAAATACTTTGAGGCACGGCTGTCCGGCAAAAGGAGTACTCTGATCTCGCAACCTATCTAAATAAAACACGTTATTGGAATTTTTTTCTTGCCGCGATTTGAAATTCGCGCCAGCTTTCCCCTGGTCGCGAAACATGGTGGTATGAACGACGGCAAAAGCATCTTCTCCCAGTTGATAGGTTTTCTTCCTGATCGCGAGTTCCGCCGCTGCGTGGCCCGCTACGAAGGCGACCGGTACACCAAAAAGCTTTCCTGCTGGGAGCAGTTCCTCGCCATGGCCTTCGCTCAACTGGTCTACCGGGAGAGCCTGCGCGATATTGAAGCCTGTCTGGGAGCGATTGGCCCCAAGCTGTATCACATGGACCTTGGCTCCGCCGTGGCGCGTTCCACTTGGTCGACGCCAACGAGAACCGCGATTGGCGCATCTTTGCTGACTTTGCGCAGGTGGAAACGCGCGAAGGGCTGTTACCCGTCAGGCCACTCTGCCAAGTACCTTGCTTGAGGCCGGATCTGCGCCGCCAACACCGACCTCGACCTACTAGAGTTGCGGGTAATTGAAAGCGCTTCGGCGTGGGGTGGGCGCAACCAAGAATCGATCCGGAGTCCCATGGGAACGGCGCATGATAATCCCATGAATCCCAAAGCTTTCATTTTTTTCGCAACACACCACGAAATCCCCGCTCTCTTGCTCTCTCCTCAATGCGCCAGATGGACGAAGTCTCTGGGGCGCATCAGATTTTCCAGGTAGCGGGATTTCATTTGCTTGCTGGCCATGATTTGCTTGACCGGCGGGAGTTTGAGAATCACGCCCAGAATGGCGGCCATGGCGCGATGATTCCAGTGAGCTTGATTGTAGAAGATCAGGTTCTGCAGCTTGCCCCGCTCGATGGCCATCAGCACGGCGCGGTGAGCAGTGGTGACGGGGGTGAGCACGCGCTGGGGGCGCGCGTGGAGCTTGATTGATGCGCTTAGGCAGGCGCGGACGCAGACGCCGCAGCCGAGGCAGAGGGATTCGTCGAGACGGGCCTTCTTGCGCTTGGGCTTGTGCGGGTCGCCGGCTGAGACGAGGGCCATGGCCTCGACCGGACAGACCTCAGCGCATTTGCCGCAGCCGTTGCAGGAGTCGGCGCTGAGCGCGGGGATGAAGTTGGTGGTGGCGATGGGGTTGAGGACGGCGAATCGCTTGGCGGCGAGCATGGCCTCGCAGCAGCAGCCGCAGCAGTTGCAGATGAAGGCAACCTGATTTTGGACGTTTTCGCCGCACTGGACTAAATTGTGCGCGATGGCCTGATCGAGCAGGGCAAGGCATTCGCTGGCATCAACGGAGCGGGCAATGCCGTGCTTGATGAGCGACTGGGCAGTACCGCTGAAGGTCATGCAGATGTCCATGGGCGCGGCGCAGGCTTTGCCGAGATGCTGCATCTTGTGGCGGCAGTAGCAGGTGCCGATGCCGCGATGTGAGGCGGTGCGGATGACTTCGCTGGCGCGTTCGTAGTCGAGGACAGAGAGCGTGCTGTCGCCGGCCAGGGCGTTCTCGTTGACAAAGACGCGGCCGAGTTGGGTTTCGCCGTCGGCGAAGAGGTTACGCACAAAATCCTCCTCGACGTTGAGGTATTGGTAAAAGAGCTCGGCCAGCAGCTTCTGATCGTATCCGTTGCCGATACGCATCATGGAGAACTCGAAGAAGCCGGCCATGGGCGGAGGCAGGACAAATATCTGTTCGCCGTGGATTTCCATGTCGAGCAACATTCCTTTGGAGGCCAGGGCTTCGAGGATATTTTGTGATTCCGCTGCGGGCTTTTTCCAGATTTTGGCGGCGGCGGCGATGTTGAAGGGCTTGATGGGAAGCAGAGCCACGAGGGCTGCTTCGTCACGAGTAAAGAGCACCTCCAGGATGCGGAAGAGCAACTCGGAGGGCGGCGCGCCCTGCGGAAATAGGTTGAGCCGGTCGGTGAGCGATTGGTAGCTATTTCTCAGGGTTGCGTGAGACATGGAAGGCCTCTGGAGCGGAGGATGATTTCGCCATTATAGGCGTATACAGGCGGGATGCTCTGATCGGATTTGCACACACACAGGATTTCTATCTCTGCTCAGGATGGCGACGGAAAGCGTTAGTAAGTATCCTCTGTCAGAGCCGGAGGCTTTATGGCTGGTGGTCCCTCAAAGTAATCTGGATAGAAGTGCTCCATGCCGGCATCAGCCCGTCGCTCACGCCGTAGGCGCAAGTGAGCTCCTACGTGGAGAAGGCAAAGTGCAGCCTGTGGATCAATTCGGCAGTCATCGAAGTTTTCCCGTTGCAGCCTGTTGCACTTCAAGAGTTCGGTTCCCGGCATCACTCGGAGCCGCGGCCGTGATTCTATCTCGCGCCCGCTATTCCAGATGTGTTTAATATTGCTCACATCCAGGAAGGCCACAAGTATACAAATTGATGTGATTACCTTCAAATCTGCGATCAGGCTTCTATTCTTATCACCAAATGGAGAGGAACAAATGAAGAGTGTTGTTGAAATTGCATCTCCGTACGTTCTGCCGTCCCTGCCTTATGCAGAGGGCGCGTTGGCTCCCGTAATCTCAGCACACACCATTGGCTTCCACTACGGCAAGCATCACAAGGGATATGTCGATAACCTGAACAAACTGGTAGCTGGAACGGAGTTTGCGGACCTGCCGTTGGAGAGTATTATCACCGCGACAGCCGGCAAAGCCGATAAGACCGCGATCTTCAATAATGCGGCGCAAACATGGAACCACACGTTTTACTGGCACAGTCTGAAGCCGAAGGGCGGTGGTGAACCACCCGCGGTATTGAAGCAAGAAATCGAGACTTCCTTCGGCAACTTGGATGCGTGCAAGAAGGAGTTGGCAACTGCAGCGACGGCCCAGTTTGGCAGCGGCTGGGCATGGCTGGTTCTGGATGGAGGCAAGCTCAAGGTGGTCAAGACCGGCAACGCAGGTGCGCCGATAAACACTGGCATGAAACCGCTATTGACCATCGACGTGTGGGAACACGCCTATTACCTGGATTACCAAAACCGGCGCGCGGACTACATCGACGCAGTGCTGGAAAAACTGATTAATTGGGATTTCGCGGCAGAGAATCTTGACCGATAAAGGCCTGAACGGTTGCATACTCTGTCAGAAGCCATGCTTGACAAGGCGCTCACACGGTGCGCAGTTCGCGCCGGGTGAGCTTTGTCGTCAGGCAGAAGCACAAAGAGCGAGAAAGGGCTTCCGCAGCCAGTTGAAGAAGTATCTTGATTTCCTTCCTTCTGAGTTGACAGAAGAATCTGAACGAAATGGCGAAGAAAGTAGCAGAGTTATTTGTGGAAGTTCTGGCCGCAGCCGGTGTGGAGCGCATTTATGGCGTGGCGAGCGATTCTCTCAATGGCATCACGGATTCAGTGCGTGCTCGCAAGGGGATCGAGTGGGTTGGAGTGCGGAATGAAAAGACAGCCGCCTTCGCTTCCGGAACTGAAGCGCCCCGACGGGCAAGCTGGCGGTCTGTACGGGCAGTTGCGGACCGGGCAATCTGCACCTTATCAATGGCCTCGATCTGTGGAAAGTAAAGCTCGGTTAAGGAGACTGTGCAATGGCGAAAAATAATATCCCCCGTCACATCGGTTTCATTCCCGATGGGAATCGACGCTGGGCTGTGGATCATGGCCTGCCAAAGGAAACCGGATATGCTCATGGTATCAACCCGGGGTTGCTGCTCTTCGAGAAATGTAAAGAATGCGGAATCGAGGAAACTTCCATCTATTGCTTTACTCAGGACAACACCAAGCGGCCTTCCATTCAGAAACAAGCATTCAGCGAGGCCTGCGTTGCGTTCGCTTTTGAGATTGCACGCCGTGGAGCGGCTCTGCTTGTCGTCGGGGATGAAACCTCGAAGCAATTCCCCAAGGCGTTAAACGAATTCCGGCATCGCCAGGGTGTCGGAATGAAAGTGAATTTACTGGTCAACTATGGCTGGAAATGGGATCTGGCCGGTCTTAAAAATGGCGGCCTGCGTTCAGGTGAGGTTTCGCGTCTGGATTTGATCGTGCGCTGGGGAGGAAGACGCCGATTAAGCGGTTTTCTTCCGGTGCAATCGATTTATGCGGATTTCTATATCCGGGATGAATATTGGCCAGATTTCGATCTACAGCATTTTGAGCACGCACTCACCTGGTTTAGAAACCAGGACCCGACACTCGGCGGGTAATAGAGTGGATGCCTTATCGCGACGGGTACATGTCCAGTGCGATTCGATTTCGATGCGGCCCGGCTCGCCGGTAGACCAGTGGAGGAAACTGCTCCATGGCTAGTTCTCGGGCTTTTCGACGAGGCGACCAGTCACGGCAATATACACCTGGTTCTCAATCGCACGGGCTGAGACCTCGAAATGGCGAGTGAAGAGGAACCAATGTTTCGCCCCTCTTCACTCATATTGTCTGTCCCTGGCTAGCATTGCCTTCGCTTCATCATCCAGCGGATCACCGATCCAGCCATAATGCCTGCTGCAAATACTGCCGCAACTGTTTCAATAGGATGCCGCTGTACTCGCTTTTTTGTTTCAGCAAGAAGCTCTGCTGCTGCATGGCTGCCCTGTTTTGTCACACGCCGTGCTGCTTCGCCGCCATCCTCGAGGGCATCCGCAAGTACGGACGCCGCTCGCGAAGCCTTGCGCGCTGTCTCGTCAATCTGTACGCCCACTTGTTCCAACACTGATTGCGTCATGCTCTCTTGACCTTTCTCGTCTCTGAGTTCGATGGTGATGTGCTTACTCTCCAACAGCCTTTTCAACCTTGCCGACGGTGTGTTGAACTTTTCCTGCGTTCTTTTCAGCAATGCCATCAGCTTCCAGGTTGGGGTGCTTCGTGATCTCGCCGGCCTTCTGCTTGATTGCGCCTTTGACTTCGTGAAGGTTGCCTCTTGTCTTATCTTCTGTGCTCGGTTTCATCGTGATTCTCTCCACTTTTTGGTGATTGTTGTCGATTCGTTAAAGTCCATGCGCGGTTAATCGCATCTTGACTGTGTGCGACTAGGTAAGAACCTCTTGGGGAAGTATCCTTGCCCGATTCACAACCTTGTATTGACCAGTATCGGACTATAGGATCGCTGATAGCTGGTCATTATTGCTCGCAGGGGAGTGCATGGCAGGGTGGACAGACCCAGGCTACGCTTGGGAAACGCCTGCCTGAAACGCACCACCCTATGGCATTGAGGCACGCCTGACTTGGTAGATCTGCGGATACCAGTTGCCGATGTGATGTCTCAGGCACTTTGCAGCCGGATGGAGTCTTGGGGAGACAAAACTTCCCAGAGATCAATTCTTGTTGTCGGCGTTGGGCCGCTCTCCACCCTTCACAGCTTCAGTGCCGGACCGGATCTGATTGCGCACATCATTCTCATTCACGTTCAGCGAGTTGCCAACGACATCCGCACTGCCCTCGTGAGACTGCTGTACACCCTTCGATTGATTGTCTTGCTGGGGATGATTGCGACTTTGAGTGCTTTTAGTTCAAAAGTCCTGGTTAGCTATGTTGACGGGGGCTGCGAGGATTGATAAGGCGACGCAGTAAGCGTCATAGCAAGGACTCTCATGCGCCAACCATCGAGTCTGTCTGTAACTGCTCACGGCGGACCTGCGCTAGTGTAAGTCAATTTGATTCAATGTAGGTTAACGAATTGGAAGTAAACGGCTGGCTACACAATGAACATGGCCACACCTGCGGCAAACATGGCAACTGCCGCGATTGCCACAATTGCCAACCCCAAGTGGGAACTCGGTTGGTCTTGCATCAGTTTCTTGTCGGAAGCAACAACCAGGATGCCGACAAGAAGGAATGGAGCAAGTAAACCATTGACTACGGCGGTCCAATAAAGAGCCTTGACAGGGTTAACTCCAACGAAGTCCAACGCGACGCCCACTCCTGTTGAGATCAGAATCAGAGCATAGAACCAGCGGGCTTGCTTCAATTTCTTGTTCAGGCCTTGGCGCCACCCAAGTGTCTCAGCGAATGCGTATGCGGCTGAACCAGCCAGGGTGGGGATGGCAAGGAACCCTACCCCAATTATGCCTAAGGTGAAAAGGACAGCTGCGAAGTTGCCTGCAAAAGGCCGCAGGGCCTCGGCAGCCTGGCGAGATGTCTCGATTTGTGTAATGCCATGGCGGTTAAGCGTCAGAGCGGTGGTGAGGATAATAAAGAACATAACCATGTTCGAAAAGAACGCCCCTACGCCCACGTCAATGTTCCTCAGCTCAAGCTCCGAAATTGTGGCTCCCTTTCGCAACGCCAACGTGCTTTGTCCGGCCAACTTTTCCTCTTCAACTTCTTCACTTGCCTGCCAGAAGAATAAGTACGGGCTGATTGTGGTACCGAGGATAGCAACCAACGTTGCCCATTCGTCCCTGGTATGCGGCATAGATGGCACGAGGGTATCGTGAAGCACCTGTCCCCAGTTGGGACCCACCACGAACGCGGTGATTGGATATGCGAAGAGTACCAGGACCATCCACTTGAGTACTTTGGCGATTTGGCGATACTCTAGCTTCACCGTTGCCCACGAAATGAGAAGTGCAAACGCCACCACGAACCAGCGTGAGTTGATTCGGCAAAGCATCGATGCAGCATCAGCCATGCCGGCCAGATCCGCCGCGATGTTGATCGTGTTCGCGCCCAAAAGGGCGATGATGAGAGTGAGCAAAAGCCATCGTGGAAATCGCTTGCTCAGATTCCCGGCAAGGCCCTGCCCTGTTACCTTGCCGATTCGGGCGCACATCATTTGCACTGCCGCCATCAGGGGCCACGTGAGAAGTGCGGTCCAGAGCAGTTTGGTGCCGAGTTGCGCGCCGGCAACTGAATATGTGGCAATACCAGATGGATCGTCGTCTGCGGCCCCTGTAATGACCCCGGGGCCGAGCGACCTCAACAATGACCGAATCCATCGATATGGGCTAAGTGTCGACATAGGACGGAAGGAGTGTTCCTTCTTCGAGCAGGTGAAGACCCGCGGATGGATAAGAGGGTCAAGTTAGTTATCTTCGCGCAAAATTGACTTCATTCCAGATTTGGCCGGGTGTTGTTTAGTTCGATGAAGATCAGGCAGGCTTCTTGTTTTGGGACTCAGCTGCAGAACACTCAAGTTCCCCCTTGATGCGGGGGTCGTGTTTAACTTCGGCTTCCAGCGCCCTGGCTGCACCAACCGCGGAGAAGCCTGCGATCCACTCTGCCTGAGCATGAGTCTTGAGCCCACTCAGACTCTAAGTGCCTACTAAACTCAACTCCAATTTGCTCAATTCTTCCCATGCTAGGCGCCTCTGGTAGGCTTCGATCAACTTCGCGCAGTGGTCGAAGCTGGAGGTCTATCGGGGTTGACCTCGGGTAATCGATCAAGCAGGACAGCATTCAACAGCGACTTGTGAACCTTGATGCGCCCGTTATATTCGATAAACCCGAGCTTGCGAAATCGATTCATGAAGAAACTGACGCGGGAGCGGGTGGTGCCGATCATCTCCGCCAGAGTCTCTTGCGAAATCTTTGGAATATATTGTTCCGGCTCGCCCGGCTTGCCAAATTCCGCCATCAACAACAGAATCCTCGCCAAGCGCTTTTCACTGGAGTTGAAAAGCTGATCGACCAAGTCGGCTTGAATGCGCATGCTGCGCTCCAGTATGACCTTCAAGAAGAGGTCTGAGAAACTATGCTCCTCATGCATTACACGGATCATCTCTCCGCGGCTGATTCTGAGAGCGGTGCATGCGGTAAGAGCAGTGGCCGTGGACAAACGCAGCCCAACCATCGCCGCGAGCGCCTCTTCGCCCACAAAGTCACCGACGGCAAGGAGCGCGATGGTAGCTTCCTTCCCAGTTGGGGAAACCACTGTGACCTTTGCGCTGCCCTTCTGAAGATAAAAAACCGAGTCCGCGGAATCTCCTTGAGAAAAGAAGGCATCCTTCGGCGCCAATTGAATGATTCTTCGCCCCAAGCCAGCGTGGGCCAGAAAGGCGGTGGTGTCGAATCCCGGGTTTTCAAATTCAACCATTGAACAGCCTCCTTCCGATTACGGCCCTTGCAGGATGACCACTGGAGGGATGCTCGACCGTACTGCAATCAGGTTAACAAAGCAGGTGTGCAATGTGGAAAGAACCATCGACGGCAAGCGAAACCACGGGATGCCGGGACTTCTTCATTCCACTAGGCATTCGTGGCATTCTCGTCAGCTGCACATTTCACCCGGACTCTAGCATATGGTTGCATCGGCGGGCGGGAGATGCTGTGCAATTTTGCTCACCTTTTCAGAGGCATTTTCCCCTCACCTGGACTGCGTGATGCCAGGATAAATTCCGATGAAGCGCGCCGAGAATCTCACTGCAAGAGAAATCCGTCAAAGCGTATCATTGCAAGAGCTGCTTCACGTTACAAGGCGAAGCGTCGTGTGTTAAGAAAGAACAGAACCGATGCATCCTCCAAACAAGACGCGTGATTTGGCCCGCAGCCTCGTTGCTCGCGAGGCCGATGAAGGCACAGCCTCCCTGCATACCGAACCTGCAACTGTGCGGGTTTATGAGAGGCTGCGCCGACAACTAGGCGCACCCGTGGGAGTTGACGGTTTTCAGGCGCTCGCTTCCCGCGCCTTGGCTTTGGCCAAGTCGCAATCACCGCGGCTCAGTGCCGTGCAGTTAACGGCGAATGGAGGCTTGCGCGGTCTTGGCGAAGTTGAATCCCAGACGGACGCGGATGAGGATGGCGAGGCCGGAATTAATCTAATTGCGCAGCTTCTTGGACTGTTTCTTACCTTCCTGGGCGAGGCAACAACGCTGCGTTTGATCGAAGATTTGCGCCTTCAGGGTGATGTCAGTCCGGTGTCGGCCAGGACCACAGAGGATACGGTCGACTCAGCGGCTGATGGACCGGTAATGGCGGCGGCTTTTGGGGACCTACTACTGGAAATTGATCAGCTGAGGAATGTGAGCGAACGCATTCAAAAACTGGCGGATAACCATCCAGGGATGGAACAGGGCCTTTACAGTGCCGCTGGGAACATTCGCGGTATTGCCACCGTTCTGGAAGTCTTCACACTCATCCGAAGCAAGGCTGGCGGTCCACGGGACGAGGTGCCTGACCTGCAAACGAATCGCTACATGAATTGAGTGCTGCCAGCGCTAAGTCTAACGCGGCACTGGATGTCAAATACCGGAATCGCGAGAGCGCTTGGGATAGGAAAGAGTCGTACTGCTGTTTCTGTTGCGAAGCGTATAACGGCAATTGAATTCTTTTACCTTGAACGATGCTGGTTTGAATATGACGGCTGCCCCAGGAATGCGAGATTTAGTCCATCGACTTCTAGTGTATGAAGCCGGTGCGGCCAAGGCCTCCGAGCCATTGGAGTCCCCGACCCTTCGCGTCTACGAGAAGCTGCGCCAGAGCCTCGGTGAATTTGTAGGAGTTGCGGGTTTTTATTCGCTCGCCTCTCGCGCCTTGGCGTTGGCCAAGCCGGAAGCTCCCAGCTTGAATACGACGGTGGTCTCCGGGGATGGCGCATTACAGGGCCTGGGCGAGATTCAGACTCAAATCGATATGAACAAGGATCCGGCCGGCGAGGGAGGAATCATTCTCATCGCTTGCCTACTCGGTCTGCTTCGCATCTTCCTCGGCGAAGCCTTAACGTTAAGCCTGCTGCGCAATGCATGGCCAGGCGAAGTCTTTGACGATCGCAATTCGGTACACGGGAGAAACGCGTGAGCACTCAAGACAAAGTGAAGATCAACAAACTACCCACCGGAGTTCCGGGCCTTGACGAGATTGTGGGCGGCGGTCTCCCAGAATTCTCTTTCAACATCATTGCGGGCGCACCTGGAAGCGGGAAGACGACGCTGGCACACCAGTTTGTCTTTGCGAATGCCACCCCTGAGCGCCCTGCGCTCTATTTCACCGTCCTTGGCGAATCCGCCGTAAAAATGCTGCGATACCAGCAGCAGTACACGTTCTTCAATCCGGCCATGCTGCCCGGCTCCATTCGCTTTATCAATCTGAGCCAGGTCGTCTTGGAGAAGGACCTGGGTGCGGTCTTGGAGCAGATTACCAAGGAAGTTGAAAAGGCTAACCCCGCTGTCGTCGTTGTCGATTCCTTCCGCACCATGGTTCGGAAGCCGGAAAGCGACATGGACTTGCAATCCTTCATTCAACGGCTGGCCCTATTTCTGGCTAGTTGGCAAGCTACGACGTTCCTGATCGGTGAATATGCGGAGGATGAGTTACGCGACAATCCCATATTTACCGTCGCCGATGGGCTGCTCTGGCTCCGCCAAACGGCGGAGCGAAATTCAATCGTACGAAAGTTGCAAATTATAAAACTGCGCGGTCAGGATTCCGTGCCGGGACTGCATACATTTCGCATTACCGATGCAGGAGTCCAAGCCTTCTCGCGCACGTTTGGGCTGACCGCACGCAAGAGGAATCCGCCAAGCGATCGGCGCCTCTCGTTCGGCATCGCTGAGTTGGATAAGATGCTGGGTGGTGGCGTTCGCGAAGGCGATAGTGCACTCATAGCCGGGCCTTCTGGAACTGGGAAATCAGTTCTGGCAACCCAATTCATTGCGGAAGGTATTCGCCAGGGAGAACCGGGAATTGTGGCAGTGTTTGAGGAGCGCCCGCAAGCATATGCAGAGCGGGCCGCCAGTCTCGGCTTGGATCTGGAAACGCCGCAGAAAGACGGGAAACTCACGATCCTCTATCTCCGTCCTCTTGACCTCTCCGTGGATGAAACCATGCACTCGATTCTCGACGCAGTGCAGAAGATCGGCGCCAAGCGTCTGGTGATCGACTCCCTGGCGGGTTTTGAGATGGCTCTAGCACCAGGCTTCCGCGCCGACTTTCGCGAATCGCTTTACCGCATGATCTTCGCTTTGACGGGAATTGGGGTTACGATTTTAAGTACGGTTGAAGTGGATGAGTCATTCACGGAATTCCCGTTCAGCACCTACTCCATTTCTTTCCTCACCGATGACATCATCCGGCTGCGGTACGTATCCATCGATGGCCAGCTTCGCAAGATCATGGTGGTGATCAAGATGCGGGGCGGAAATCATGCCAAGGATATTCGCGAGTATGAGATCACGTCCGAGGGCGTGGTGATTCTCGGCAAACGCCTCGCCAACTATCAGGGCCTTATCAGCGGAATTCCCGTTCACTCGGACCGGCCCGACCAGACTGAAGAACCCTCGCTGGATACGGGAATCGAGCACACAACCTAACGGAGCATCTACGAACTTGAAGCCGCGGCCAGTATGGCCTCGATTTGCTGCGCTCTGTGTCAGGGCCTTATCATCTCTATCCCTCGTGATAACCTGCCCCTTTGCAATATGCAGCGCAGATATTTGCCCTCAGAGTCCTTCCTTGGAAAGCCGAATGACCTGGGAGGCACACGTGCGCAGCGACAAATTCTGATCAGAACAACGATGCACTCTACGGAGCGTGCATAGATCCCGTTTCGATGATCCGTCTGGTTTTGCTCAGACGACTGCCGGAATCCGGGCCTATCGTGTCTGCATGGGTATCCTTGATGCCCTATATGACCGCCAGGAGGCGCTATGTTAGGTTTGGGTATCGTAGGAACAATCATTGTGATTGTGGTGGTTGTGTGGCTAGTCCGTCGCGCGTGATTCGGCTGGGAGTTCAAAGTAGTTGGTCGGGAGTAGGCCCCGTTGCCGTGCCTTGATCTAGCGTTTACGTGTATGCGCTGAGTAACCAGGATGCCCTTTCTTTCACTTGCAGGGTGGATGAACTGGCGCAGACGCTCCATTCCGGACGTCCCAATGCCCTCGCCTGCAAAGGAGATCCGCTATGTCCAAGTCCAAACAAATCCACGAAAAAGAATCGCAAGCCGCCAGGCTTCTCGTTCCCGACGGTTATTCACCCGAAGATGTGAAGGATATCTCAAGCGTGCTGAATGCGCTTGTTGCCGACGCCTTTGCCCTCTACCTCAAGACCAAGAACTTTCACTGGCACATGAACGGCCAACATTTCCGCGACTACCACCTTCTCCTCGACGAACATGCGACCCAGATAT
>Ga0224554_1001131_pt1 | contig 18069 bp, 10 predicted proteins | sample 714S22024metaG_FD_180666 | JGI IMG/M metagenome (GOLD analysis project Ga0224554, IMG submission 180666) | Peat soil microbial communities from Stordalen Mire, Sweden - 717 S2 20-24 | ecosystem: Environmental > Terrestrial > Soil > Wetlands > Peat | place: Sweden: Norrbotten County, Stordalen...
CCGCTCGCTCAAATTTGATCCCGACCGCGGCCTGTTCGTCAACGGCAAGCCGATCAAACTCAAGGGCGTCTGCGTGCATCAGGACGGCGGCTCCTTTGGCAACGCCGTGCCTGCAGCGGTATGGGCGTTGCGGCTGGCCGAACTGAAGGAGATGGGCTGCAATGCCATCCGCACCAGCCACCACCCGTTCGCGCCGGAATTCTACGATTTGTGCGATCAAATGGGTTTTTACGTTTTCGACGAAGCCTTCGATGAATGGACGCGTGGCTGGCAATACAACGACAACGAGGACCCGCGCGGCAAAGCCCAATACGGCTACCATCTCTACTTCGCGCAGTGGCACGACACCGACCTTCGCGCCATGCTCCGCCGCGACCGCGACCATCCGTGCGTGATCCTCTGGAGCATCGGCAACGAAATCCCCAACCAGTTGGAACCCGAGGGCTACCTCATCGCCCGCGAGTTGGTCAATGTCTGCCACGAGGAAGACCCCACCCGCCCGGCGACCTCGGCGTGCGACCGGTCCGCCATCGCCTCCCGCAACGGCTTCATGGACCAGTTGGACATCGCCGGTTACAATTACATTGACCGTCTCTACGGAACCAACACCTACGTTCCCGAACACGCGCGCTTCCCGCATCGCCTCATGTTCGGCACCGAGACGGGGATGGGAGTCCACTACTGGCTGGGGGTGCGCGACCACGATTATGTCATCGGCGATTTCATCTGGACGGGCATTGATTATCTCGGCGAGGCCGGCCTTCCCCGGCGTGGCAGCAGCGCCGGTCTTATTGACATCGCGGCGGGAAAGAAACCCGGTTTCTATCAGCGCGCCGCCTATTGGCGCGACGATCCGGTGTTGCAGTTGTCGGTTGGCCCCGCGGCGGGGAGCGGGGGAAGCAGCGACGCGACGCGGGCCGGCGGGACGGGCCGGGGCGGCAGGGGAGGCAGGGGTGGTCGGGGCGGCGGACCTTCCCTCCTGGCCTGGAATGGCGTGCCCGGCGCCCAGATGACCGTTCGTGCCGCCGCCAATTGCGACGAAGTCGAACTGTTTTTAAATGACACCTCGCTGGGACGCCATGTCATCCCGGGCGATGCCTGCTTCAGCGACTGGACCGTGCCTTATGCTCCGGGAGCACTTTCCGCCGTTGGTTATCGCGCCGGCAAGCAGGTGGCTGCTCAAAAGCTGTCCCAGACTGGCGCGCCTGAGCGGGTCCAGATCACTCCGGTCAAGTTGCCCTTCGCCAGCGATCTCACTTTTTACGAAACCACAATTGTTGACAATGCTGGCCTGACAGTGCCTTCCGCCACCAACGCCGTCACCGTCAGCGTGCAAGGTCCGGGCCGCTTGATCGGACTGGACACCGGCGAACTCAATTATGGCGGCCTGTTCAAAACCGGCACTCGCGATGCCTATCAGGGCCGGCTCCTGGCCACGGTGCAACGAACCGCGCCGGGCGGCGAGCTTCGCCTCACCGCCGTGGCGCAGGGACTGGCTGCGGCGGCAAGTTATGTGAACCCGTGACTTGCGGACTTCAGTCAAACACTTATTGAAAGGAACTATTTGTCCGAAGCAACCAAGATTAAGGCGCTCGCCAGAGTGCTCAAGTCTCACTGTTTAACCATGGCCATTGTCATAAGGCGGTGCAATCTGGCCCGACCAGACCGGAACGGCGTCGGGGGCTTCTGACACCGCGACACCGGCTGCCACTGTTGCGTTAGCGCCGCAAACCCTTACCAAACCGCCCCTTCGTCCGGCGGACTGGATTGTCGAGCATGACCCGGTGACGCCCAACGCTTCGCCCGAGGCCAAGGCGCTGCTCAAGTATCTTTTAGTGCCATCGGGCCGATGGCAAAAAATCCAAGGCTTCCGTCTGGGACCGAAGTCGGGGCGGAGCGTGCCTGCAAATAGCCGGCAAAGCGGATCGCAGACGAATCAAGCCAACCCTCTGCTGCCAAAACGGTGTGGGGATCAAGAACACCTCTGGCGTGACCGCGTCCCCCCAATTCTCACCGTGAAAAACTGTGCTCCTGAACGATTTTCAAAAAGTCGCCAATCAGGATAAATTTAACTGAATGTTAAGACTGACTTTACAAGCGGCCCTTTGCTGCTACGCTCGCCTCACCATTGAAACTGTCGCCGGCCTGAAAGCCACTTTGCGCGCCGGACAATGAACCGATTACAAACAAATGAAAACGAAAGTGGATCCTGGCTCTCCTCTCCCGATCTTCCGTGGTCTGCTCCTCGCATCCGCCGGCGCGCTGCTGATCTTGTCAACTGGATGCAATTCCCAGCCGCCCGCTCCGCGCGCTGGGGCAGACACTCAAGTGTACGCGAAAATCGAAAAGCTCATGGCCCAGCTCACCATGGAGGAAAAAGTTTCCATGGTCCACGCCAAGTCCACTTTTGCAGCCGCCGGCGTGCCCCGTCTCGGCATCCCCGACCTGTGGATGGACGACGGCCCCATGGGCGTGCGCGCGGAGGTCGGCGACAGTTTCCGCAATCTCAACCTGACCAACGATTTCGCCACCGCCATGCCCGCTACGCTTGGCTTGGCCGCCACTTTCAACCCCGCCCTGGCCGCCGAATACGGCGCGGTCATCGGCCAGGAAGCACGTCAGCGCGGCAAGAACATCATGCTCGGCCCCAGCCTGTGCATCCAGCGCACCCCGCTCTGCGGACGCAATTTTGAGTACATGGGCGAAGACCCCTTCCTCACGGCGCGCATTGCTGTCAATTACATCAAGGGCGAGCAGTCCCAGGGCGTCGCCTCCTGCGCCAAGCATTTTGCCGCCAACAACCAGGAAATTCAGCGCAGCTCCGTCAACGTCCTCATGGACGAGCGCGCGCTGCGCGAGATTTATCTGCCCGCCTTCCGCGCCTCCGTCCAGGAAGGCGGCACGTTGAGCATCATGGGTGCGTACAATCAGTTCCGCGGCCAGCACTGCTGCGAGAATGACTACCTGCTCAACCAGGTCCTCAAGAAGGAATGGGGCTTCAAGGGGTTGGTCATGTCGGACTGGAGCGGCGTCCACAACACCGACGAGGCCGCCACCAACGGCATGGACCTGGAAATGGGTTCGCGCCCGCCCTATGACACCGCCAACTATCTGTCCGCCCCCTATCTGGCAAAGCTCAAGTCCGGCGACCTTCCCGTCTCCTCCCTCGATGACAAAGTGCGCCGCCGCCTTTATGTGATGTTCCAACTGAATATGATTCACGATCCCGCCGCGCCCGCGCCCGCCACCATTGCGTCCAACAACGCCCTGAGCACCCCGGCCCACCAGCAAGTCGCCCGCCGCGTCGCCGAGGAATCTATTGTGCTCTTGAAAAACGACGGCCTTCTCCCGCTCGATAGAACCAAATTCAAATCCGTCGCGATCATTGGCGTCAACGCCACCGCCAAATTCGCCCTTGGAGGCGGTGCGGCCCAAATCAAGGCGCCTTATGAAGTCACCGCCCTGGAGGGAATCAGCAACCGCCTTGGCGCAGGCGTGCAGGTCACTTACTCCCCGGGCTACACCGCTGGTGGGCGGGGAGGCCGCGGCGGCCGGGGTGGCCGGGGCGGCGCGGCTGCCGCCAATCCGGATGCGGCCCCGTCGGCAGCAGCCCCTGCGGCAAATCCGGCGGCGGACGCCGCTGTGGCAGCCGCCAAATCGGCCGACCTCGTCGTTTTCGTGGGCGGCCTCAACCACAATCTCGACCAGGAAGGCAGCGACCGGCCCGACATGAAACTCCCCGGCGGCCAGGATGATTTGCTGGCAAAAATTGTCGAAGCCAATCCCAAAACGGTGGTCGTATTCAACGGAGGCGGCGCAGTGGAAATGGGACCGTGGCTGGCAAAGGCTCCCGCGCTGGTGTACGCCTGGTACGGCGGTCTGGAGGGCGGCAATGCCCTGGCCCGCGTTCTGTTTGGTGACGTGGACGCCTCCGGCAGGCTGCCCTGCACCTTCCCCAAGCGATTGCTTGATTCACCCGCGCATGCCCTCAATGCCGCCGAAACGCCCTCTCACGAGCCAAACGCCATTTATCCAGGCACTGCAGGCCGCAACAGCACTGTGACTTACGCCGAGGGCCTGCTGGTCGGCTACCGTTGGTTTGACGCCAAACAAATCGAACCGCTGTTTCCTTTTGGCTACGGCCTTTCCTACACCAAGTTTTCCTGGTCGGGACTCCAACTCGTCCAGGGCGGCGATCCGGCAAATCCGTCCATCACAGTCCAATTCACCGTGGCCAACACCGGCCGGCGCGAAGGCGCCGCCGTACCGCAGATTTACGTCCAGCAGGAGAACCCGAGCCTTACCCGTCCGCCCAAGGAACTGAAAGGCTTCGCCAAGGTCCTTCTAAAGCCGGGGCAATCGCAGAAAGTGTCCATCCAGCTCGATCGAAACGCTTTCGCCTTTTACGATCTGGACAAAAAAGGATGGGTTGCAGAAAAGGGCAATTTCAAAATCCTGGTCGGCAGTTCCTCGCGGGATATTCTCTTGAATGGCGTCTGTCAGCTCTCGCAAACCGTCTTTGAACCCGACGGAACCCTGGCCGCCAAATAGCCGGGCTTGCGCCATGCAATATCTTGCAGCTGCTCCGGCAGGCACGCCTCGCCGAGGCGGACGGGGCGACCAAAGTCGGCAGCCAGTTGCAGCTTTCGCCGGCCTGATGGTCTGCTGTAGTCCCGGACGTGCAACCGATCGGCGTAGAGGGTGCGGCAGCGGCCCCAAGGGCCTTGCTTCATTCGTTCAATTTTGCGGACATCTATGAATAGCCTGCTCATCTCAGTTTTCTCGGCGCGATTTGGGCGCAGATCTCCGCCGTCCTTGCTGTCGGCCCCGCTTGACATTGCTGCCGCCCGTCTTAGGATTGCGGCCATGAACCCCGGAATTCTGGCGCTCCCGTGCGTCGGCTGCTCCTGCGGATTACCCGGGGAATCAACAAGGCAATTATGAAAATCGTCCCGCTTTCTCCGTCCAAAATTTTTGTCGCCGGCCTCTGCATCGCTTTAATGCCGGTGATTGCTTATGGTCAATCCGCCGGCTTTCCCTCCCAGCCGTACACTTGGAAAAATGTCACCGTCAAGGGCGGCGGCTTCATCTGCGGGATTGTCTTCAACACCACCCAGAAGGACCTGGCCTACATCCGCACGGACATCGGCAGTTCCTACAAGTGGGACAGTCAGGCGAAGAAGTGGATTCCCCTGACCGACTGGTGCGGCGTGGGAAATTTGCACGGCTCGGAAAGCATCGCCACCGATCCCCTCGACCCGCAGCGCGTCTATATCGCCGCCGGCATGGTGCCGGGCCAGGCGGCCATCCTCCGCTCGATGGACCAGGGCAAAACTTTTCAGGTCGTCAATGTGCCGTTCGAGATGGGAGGGAATTCGCCGGGACGGGGCATTGGAGAGCGCCTGGCCATTGATCCGAACGACAACAGCATTCTTTACTTTGGTTCCCGCGCGGCCGGGCTTTGGATCAGCAAAGATGCGGCGCTGACTTGGAACAAGGTCAGTAATTTCCCGCCGGCCGCAACGCCCGCCTCCACCAACGCGCCCGGCCCGCGCGCGGAAGCAGGCTCAACAGCGGCGGTCCCGCCCGATGCGGCAGCAGGCGCGCGGCGCGGTCGTGGCGGCGTTGGCGGCGGCAGGGGAGGCGGCGGCGCGGGGTTGAGCTTCGTGGTCTTCGATCCCGGCACCGGCACTCGCGGCCATGCGACTCAAACGATTTACGTCGGCTCGACCGATCGCGGCGACAGCCACCTGTTCCGCAGTGCCGACGCGGGCCAGACATGGCAGCCCGTTCCCGGCCAGCCCGGAAACTTTCTCGCCATTCATGCCGCTTTCGATACTCAGGGCATGCTTTACGTGGTCTATGGCAATGGCGTCGGTCCTGGTGGCGTGACGGATGGCGCGGTTTGGAAACTGAATCCCAAGGACGGCGCCTGGACGGACATTACCCCGGTGAAGGATGCCAACCGGTTTCCAGGCGGCTACGGCGGCATCGGAATTGACCGCCAGCATCCGGGCACGGTGGTGGTGGCGTCATTGGGCCGGAAGATTCCGGGTGGTGAGGACGATGAACGCATTTTCCGCACCACCAACGGGGGGCAGACCTGGACCGACATGACTTCAAAAACCCACCGCGATTCGTCCGGCACCCCTTATGTGCCGTGGGCAGGAGTGTATGATGCCAACAATCCGAAGCCTGGAGCATCGGTCGGCTGGTGGATTGATGCGCTGGCCATTGATCCCTTTAATTCCAGCCACGTTGCTTATTGCACTGGTACAATCATGTGGAACACGATGGACATGGCCAACGCCGATTCCGGCGGCGACACTCATTGGACGACTTGCGTTGACGGGATTGAGGAATTCTGCGTTGCCAACCTCATCAGCCCCCCCGCGGGCCCGCACTTGATTGGCGCCGTTTCCGACTGTGGGGGCTTCACCCACGACGACCTGGACGTGAGTCCCGCCCAAGGGGCGAATTTGCACCCGCTTTTCGCGAACTCGTCGTGGATGGATTTCGCCTATATGAATCCCAGCGTCGTCATCCGCATGGGAGTCCAGCCGTATCACGGCCCCAGGGAAGGCACCATGGGGTATTCACTAGACGGTGGGCACAATTGGAAGCCCTTCTCGTTCGGCGAAGCGGCTGACGCCGGTGGCAGGCGGGGCGGCGGTGGCGGCGGCGGTGGCGGCGGCGGCGGCGGGCGGGTGATTCTGTCGGCGGACGGGGCGGTTTTCATGAGCACTGGTGGAACTCCGCGAATCTCCACCGACAGGGGCGCGACATGGAAGGATGTGACCGGCCTTCCTGCCGGCCTCAGCCCGGTTGCCGACCGCTCCAACCCTGCGAAGTTTTACGCTTTGGATATGGCCCAGCATCTGATGTACTTGAGCACCGACGGCGGCGCGACGTTTGCCACCACCAATGAAGTCACCGGCCTGCCTGCGGCGGGAGCAGGTGGCGGTGGCGGCGGCGGCCGTGGCGGTCGCGGAGGCGGCGGGGCCGGGCGATTGGTCGCGGTCGGGGGCATCGAGGGAGACCTTTGGGTCGTTGGACGGGCGCTGTACCATTCGAGCGATGGCGGCAAGTCCTTCAAGGAAATCCCCAATCATCCGCCCATTGGTCAGTTGAGCTTTGGCAAGGCCGCGCCCGGCAAAGACTATCCCGCGATTTATGTCGCCAACGGCGGCGGCGGTTCGGAAGCCGGACTCTACCGATCCGACGACGTTGGAGTTACTTGGGTCCGCATCAACGATGCGCAGCACCAATGGGGAAACCGGTTTGAATGCCTCTCGGGCGACCCGCGCATTTATGGGCGCGTGTATGTCGGCACCAATGGTAGTGGAGTTCTTTATGGCGACATCGCCAACTAACTAAATATCAAACCATGTGTAATCAAAATCACCGTTCCCTCCCGGCGCAAACCGCCGTTGTCCCGACTTCCTTTCTGTCGAAACTGGCCTGTGGCGTTGCCCTGCTGGCCGCGCTGGCTTCCGCTTCGCCGGCGCGGGCGGGGGGTTACACCAACTTCAGCGTGTGCGTCTATTTTCGCTATCAGGAAGTCAGTTCCATTCCCCGGAACCTCGCCCAGTTCGCCGCCCAGTGGGCCAATGTCGAAAAGCAGGTCAAGGTGGCCAAGGTGTATCTGGAAACCACCCGCAACAAGCAACTCGCCACCGCCGACGAAGTGGAAGCGATGAAGAAGTTCTTCAACGACCGCGGCATCAAGACTTCCGGCGGCATGGGGCTGACCGTCCAGGAAGGCAACGGCTTTCAATCCTTCGACTACAGCTCGCAGGCGGATCGGGACAGAATCAAGGAAATGTCCGCGTTCACCGCCCAACACTTCGACGAGATCATCCTGGACGACTTCTATTTCTCAAACAACAAGGGCGACGATGCGATTGCGGCCAAGGGGAGCAAGAGTTGGACACAATTCCGCACGGAATTGATGGACGACGTTTCAAAAAACCTCATCATCGCACCCGCCAAGGAGGCCAATCCAAAATGCCGCGTCATCATCAAGTTTCCCAACTGGTATGAGAGCTTCCAGGGCCTGGGTTACGATCTGGCGGTCGAGCCGAAGCTGTTTGACGCCATCTACACCGGGACGGAGACGCGCAACGCCGAGGGCGGCCAGCGCCTGCAGTCGTATCAGAGCTACCTCCAAACCGACTATTTCAACCGCATCAAGCCCGGCGCAAACCAGGGCGGCTGGATTGACGGCGGCGGCGACGCGCGCTACGCCGAGCAATTCTGGGACACCTTGTTTGCCAAGGTGCCGGAAATCATGCTCTTCAACTCACAACAAATCATGGGAGGCTTGGGCGGGCGCGGCGGACGCGGCGGTGGCGGTGCGGCAGTCGAACCGGACACCAATGCCATCCTGGCCAATCTGATGGAACCCATCCCCCAGCCAGACGGGACCACCTACACGCCCAACATGGTCGCCCGCACTGCGGGTTATTCGGCGGAAATCCTGGATCGTTTTCTCGGCAAGCTGGGCAAGCCCGTTGGCGTTCCCACCTACAAACCCTGCAACTCCGTCGGCGAAGCCTATCTGCCCGATTACCTTGGCATGGTGGGCGTCCCCGTTGACTTGGTTCCCGATTTTCCAACCAACGCCACCACCATCCTGCTCACGGCCGCGTCCCAGTACGATCCCGACCTTGTAGTCAAAACTAAGGATTTTGTGCAGAAGGGCGGACAGGTCATCGCCACCACGGGATTGATTGAGGCCCTGGGCAACAAGGGTTTCCAGGACATCGCCGAAATTGAAGTCACCGGCCACCGCGTGATGGCCACCGGCTTTGGCGGCGGTCGGGGCGGCTTCGGAGGAGGCCGCGGACGCGGCGCCGACGCCGCAGGGACAACGCCGCCCCCGAGCCTCAACATGCTCCTTCCGCAAATGCGGCATTTTGAAAACGACACCTGGACCTCGATGGAATTCAGCACCGCCGATTCCGGCTATCCGATGCTGATCCGCGCCGCCTATGGCAAGGGCACCTTCTATGCCCTGGCGTTACCGGATGATTTCGCGGACATCTACCGCCTCCCGCAAAGCGTTCTCACGCAGATCCGCAACCTTCTGGGTGGGGACATTTTCGTGAGTCTTGATGCCCCCGATCACGTCAGCCTGTTCGCCTACGACAACCGCACCTTCATCGTCCAGAACTTCCAGTCGCAACCGGTTACAACGCGAGTCACCATAACCCGCGCCACCACCCTGCACGACCTTCTTAGCGACACAACGATAGCGGCGTTGCAGGGCGGTGGTGGAGGAGGTGGTGGTGGTTTTGGCGGAGGCAGGCGTGGAGGCGGAGGTCGCGGCGGGAATGCCGGCGGCAACCGCACCTCATTCGAGGTCTCCATCCCAGCCCATTCCTTCCGCGTATTCGCCGCGGCGGCCATCACGACAGTCAGTGGCCCGTGAGGGTGGCTCCCACCCCGAACTTTCGCCGCCGTTTGACTCATGCCAGGAAAGGGAACTGCCTTCCGAGACTGCGGGCTCTTAAGAATCTGGCTCTTAAGAATCGTCATTGACTTCGGGCCAGACTCTCCTTAAACAAGCGGAATAGCAAATTGCTGCCGGCCGCTTGTTGATGTTTTCGTCGCGCCCCGGGACCAGCAAAATAGCTTGTGCAATCCATGAGACTTTTCCGCATCAACTGTCGAAAGGCCCGCATCGCGCCACGCTCCTGTCTGGCCCTGCTTGTGCAGCAATCTGTCATTATCACGCGGTTTATCGGAGATTTATTGCGACATATTTCACCGGTTTCGCAGCAAGAGAATTCTATTTCTGTGGCCTTCGTGAAAAGCGTGGTTCACGTTCTTTGGATTGCCTGTGCGTTGATCCTTTGCATCGCGCCCCTTCAAGCCCAAACCAATTACCCGTTCCAAAATCCCAACCTGCCGCTGGAGGAGAGGGTCAGTAATATTGTTTCGTTGATGACGCTCCCGGAGAAAGTCGGCTTTCTGCAACAACGACCGAGGGCGGTGGCGCGGTTGGGCATTCCGACGGTGGGATGGGTCGAAGGACTCCATGGCGTGGCCGCGGGAAGGCCCGGCAATTGGGGCCGGCGATCCGCCGTTCGGACAACGACCTTTCCGCAATCCATCGGCCTGGGTGAGACCTGGGACCCGGCGGTGCTGCGTCTGGCGGGCGGAGTGGAAGGTTACGAAGCGCGTTACCTCGTGCAAAGCCCGAAGTATCGAACGGGCGGATTGGTGGTTCGCGCACCCAACGCGGATTTGGCCCGCGACCCGCGCTGGGGCCGGACGGAGGAATGCTACGGCGAAGACCCGTTCCTGGCAGGCTCGATGGCGATCGCTTACACCGAAGGTTTGCAAGGGGACGACCCGCGCTATTGGCAGGCGGCCTCGCTCTTGAAGCACTTCCTGGCCAATAGCAACGAGGATGGCCGCGTGCATTCATCCTCGGATTTCGACGAACAATTGTTTTATGATTATTACAGCATGGCTTTCCGGATGGATTTTCAGGAGGGTGGAGCAAAATGTTTCATGGCGGCCTACAATGCCTGGAACAAGATTCCTTGCACCGTCCAGCCGGTCATTAACGACGTGCTCATCAAGCAATGGAACGTGGACGGGATTATTTCAACCGACGCCGGCTCGCTGCCCAACTTGGTGCGGCAGCATCATTACTCTCCCAATCTTACCGAGGCGGCGGCATCGGCGGTGAAGGCTGGCATCAACCAATTCCTCGACCCTTACGAGCCGAGCGTCAACGCCGCGCTCGCCACCAATCTCCTCACCGAAGCGGACATAGACCGGGTGCTCAAAGGCGAGTTGCGGGTTTACCTGCGCCTGGGCGTGCTGGATCCGACCAACCTTGTCCCTTACGCGAATATCGGCGCCGGCGGCGAACCGGATCCCTGGACCACTGACAAGAATAAATCCATCGCCAGGCTGGCCACCCGGGAATCCATCGTTCTGCTCAAGAACTCGAAGCAATTGCTGCCGTTGGATAAATCCAAAATCAAGTCCATCGCCGTCGTTGGTCCGTTCGCACAGGAAGTCATTTTTGACTGGTACAGTTCGGAAGCGCCGTACGCCATCACCCCGCTGGACGGCATCAAGGGCAAAGTCGGCGCCAATGTCGCGGTGAAGTGTCCCCCAAATGGCGACGCTGCCGCCGCGGTGGAATCGGCTCGGACCTCGGACGTGGCGATTGTCTGTGTGGGGAACAATCCAAACCTGAACAACACCTGGCAGCGCATCAACGACGCCGGCGAAGGGCGCGAGTCGGTGGATCGGAAGAGCATTACACTTGATTCCGGGGAAACACTGATCAAACAAGTGCTCGCGGCCAATCCCAGGACGGTGGTCGTCTTGTTCTCCAGTTTTCCTTACGCCATCAACTGGACGCAATCCAACGCTCCCGCCATCCTGCACATGGCGCACAGCAGCCAGGAGGAAGGCAACGCGCTGGCCGACGTGTTGTTTGGCGATTACAACCCGGCGGGCCGCCTCGTCCAGACCTGGCCGAAATCACTCAATGAGGTGCCGCCGATGATGGACTACGACATCCGGCACGGCCGAACCTATATGTATTTCAAAGGCCAGCCACTCTACCCGTTTGGCCATGGCCTGAGTTACACGACTTTCAAGTACTCGAGGCTTAAGACCAGCGCGGACACGTTGAAGCCGGGTGGCGCAATCACCGTCAGCTTCGATGTCCAAAACAACGGAAAACTGGCGGGCGACGAGGTGGTGCAGCTTTATGTCAAGCATTTGGGCTCTGCCACGGCGGAACCACGGGAAGAACTGCGGGGATTCCAGCGCATCGCCTTGCAACGCGGCGAACGGAAGACTGTCCAGATTACATTGAAAGACGGTGATCTGGCTCATTGGGACACGAACCAGCACGCCTTTGCGCTGGAACCGGGAAAGGTTCAGCTCCTGGTGGGCGCTTCCTCAGCGGATATTCGACTCACCGGGAATATTGTACTGAAGGACTGACGCAAGAACGACAACCCCAGATTGCCGTCCGATGGCCTGGCCCCGGGGGAGGAGCAACCGGCGATGACGGCGAGAAAAAGCGGGAATGTGACGAGACGGCAGAATTGCCCATTGGAAAAAAATATTCATAAGCCAGGAGTCGTTGCCTATTGAGCCGCGTTCATCAGCGTCGTCACCGTCTGCCCCTGCAAGTTGAACTGCGCCGTTCCATTCTTGACACTCACCGGCTCCAATTTCTCCATGCCCCGCTTCTCATCCGTCACGTAAACGCTCATTTGCGCAACCGACGCAGGCAGTCCGCCAAGAGTCACAGCCCGGCTCGCCCCGTTGTTCACCAAGTGCACCGTGCAAATGTTTCGCGACGCATCCAAACAAGCCGCCGGAAGCACCAGACCGCTGCTGGACCGCGCGGGAATCCACGCCGAACCGGCGGGCGCCAGGTTGAACTGCTTGAGATTGTAAAACCGCTGGGTCGGCTGCAATACCCCGCCGGCATCCGTCTTGAGCACCGAATAATCTTGTGTGAGCTGCCATTCCAAAATGGATTCCGGGTGGCAGATCCGCATGATGCGGACATACTCCGCCGCTTCGTCCAGCGCATACCATCCCTCGCGGAACACGTTCTGATACCCGGACGCCTGCGCGTCATTGCCGCAGTGAACCATGACCGCAAAGATCTGGATGCCAATCGGGACTGCCAGAAAGACGACCGCTGACATCAACATCCGCTACTTGCTTTTCATAGCGTTCTTTAAATGCCCTCGCTCTCAATCCGAGATGCGGCTTTCTGCCGAAAGCCGCTACAGGCCGTCTAAAACGGCAAATAGCTCACGTAAGCCACCGCCCGGCTGTTGGGCGCCCAGGAGGAAACGTTGATGGTTCCCTGCCCGCCAAACATCTTCCCCAGATTCCGGATGTTTCCGCCCGTCGGAGTCATCACGCGCAGAATCACATCTTTGTTCGCCGGATGATCCTGCGCGCCGGGCGGGTAGCTGAGAAACACCACATTGCGCCCGTCCGGCGAAGGGTGCGGGAAGACATTGCCGTACTCGTCCTTGGTAATTTGTTCCTGGTTCGATCCATCCGGGTTCATCCGCCAAACCTGCATGTGGCCGGTGCGGTCGGAGTTGAAGTAAATATATTTTCCGTCGCTGGAATAATCGGGGCCGTCATCCTTTGCCGGATCGGTCGTCAGGCGCGTCTCCGGGCCGCCCTCAACCGGAATGGTGTAAATATCAAAATTGTTCGTGCGTTTACCTTCTATGTCGAAATTGCGCTGGCCGCAAAAAACCAGCGTCTTGGCATCGGGAGACCAACCATGAAAATAAGAGGGCGCGTTGGAGGTCAGCAGCCGCGGCGTGCCGCCGGTGACCGGCAACACGTAGATGCGCGACCCGCCGCCCACGGTTTGGTCGCTGATCGCCAGCAGGGTGCCGTCGGGAGAAATGCCGTGGTCATTGTTGATGTGATTCAACGTGCCGGTGGCGATCAATTCCGGTTCGCCATTGGTCGCCATTTTGTAAAGTTTATTGTTTTGGTTGAAGACGAAAAACTTGCCGTCAGGAGACCAATTGGGCGCTTCCAAATGGCTGGAGGTGAAATAAGCCACCTTCCGGTCCGAAGGCGGAACAGGCACCACCTCAATCGCGCTTCGCACTCCGGCGGGCGTGACCGTCGGCATGCCAAACTCGACCTTGGTGAATTCCGCCGTCTCCGTGATCTTCTTGTCCGTGTCGTCATGCGGACAAACCGCCAGGCCGACATAGAACGGGTCCTTGAGTTCGATGCGGTATTCGCCGCCCATCGGGTGCAACGCCTCGCCTTCCGCCGCCACATTCATGATCGCATAGTCTCCGTGCTTCTCGATTTGAATGCGCGCCGGCGCGGCAGTCCTTCCAAAGTTGGCTTCGATCTCCGCCGTGACCCCGCCATTGGTTTCCCGGAATTGCAGCGAAGTCAATCCGTTGCCATGCACCACCGCGTCCACGTAGGGCGAAGCGGCATCCAGCGACTGGCGGATAATCAGGCAGGCCTTGCGGTGGACATTGGGGGTGCCGTCGGTGCTGACCCACCGGATGTTGGCCGCAAGGGAAACGTCGCCGGACATCTGTTTCCACACAAAATGAAACTCATCGGTCGCGCCCCACATGTTCTTGCCGCCGCCGGTAAGGGTGTAAGCGCCGGTCTTGGCGTCGTACTGCACCGAACCCGGTTTGGAAGGACTGCCGACATCCCCGTGTCCGGTGAACAGGCCGAGATCAGAATTTTGCCCGTAAGTCATGGCCAATCCGGCGAAAAGAATCGCGCAGGCCAGCGTGGGGAATCGTTTGGTTGTCATATAAGTGTTGCCACCTAATTGTTGACGGCACGATCGCCGTAGAGGATGCCCCGGCCGTTCATGCCAATATAAACGCGGCCATAAACCCGGGGGTCCGCGGTCATGACGGTGGGTGAGCCGCCATATTGATGCTGGTCGTCGTTGACGCGAACCCAAGATGAACCACTGTCGTCAGAGCGAAAGATTCCCTGAACGCCGCCCACAGTGCCGGTGGCGAAGATGGCCGGGTTTTCGTGGTTGGGGGCGGCTTTGCCGAGCGCAAAATTGTTGACGTTGATGCCACGGGAGGAAGCGACGAAGGTGTCTCCGGCGTCGATGGAGCGATAGAGACCGCCCCCGGTGGCGAGCCAAAGTTCGCCTTGCTTTGCAAACGAGGCTTTGATGCGCGGCCCCCCGCCGCCGCCACGACCACCGCGCCCACCGCCACCGCCGCGCCAGGCAGGGAAACCGGCCGCCAAGTCACTCCGCCGTCTTCAGAATATCCCGCGAGGCCGGCCACGTTGCCCCCGGTGCGCACGACGACCGGTTTCAGGGAGGCGAACTCGATGCTCCTGGTGTTGTTGTAGCTGGGATTGTTATGAAAAGTCGCGGGCGAGACATCGAAGTCTTGATGAGTAAAACCACCGATATCGCCCACGCCGCTGATAAGGTGCGCGCCCCACGGCGGGCTGACCAACGCCAGCACGGCGGTTTCCTCGATGCCGTCGGCGGCAATCGTCCAGCGGGTGTGTTTGCCGGCGTCGAAGTCGGTCATCACATGCGTGCCCCAAATGGTTCCGCCGGTGCCGTACATCACATGATTGGAATCAAACGGATCAATGGCCAGCGCCGCCAGCCACCAGTCAAAGCGATGCCCGCGCAACAGGTTGGCCATGTAGGGGGAAAAGGATGTGTCGCGGTCGGTGGTGGCCGCAATCGGCTTCCAAGTGGTGCCGCCATCGGTGGAGCGGAAGATTTCGTCGGCGGGTCCCCAGTGGTCAATCGTGGAGACCATCAAGGTTTGAGGATGCTGGCGATCCAGCGCAAGACCCCCGTAGCCGCCATTGCCGGGATTGTCGGGAGTGATGACCGTCCATTTTTCCACGTTAATGTCATATTTGGCAACCGCACCGGCGGTGACGCTATTCGGGCCGGGACCGTTGCCAAAACTGACGTAGAGCGTGTGGAAATTGGGTTCGAGCACCGCACGGTGCGGCATGAAGTTGGGCGAGTTGGCAATCGGCTGCCAGGTCTGGCCCGCATCCGCCGAGTGATACATGGACGACGTGCCGCCTTCCGCCACGCCCGCGAAAATGCTCCGGGTGGGCTGGTTGGGCGCGTCTTCCTTCCGCGTGTCGAAAATGATCCAGGTGATGCCCCCGCCGTTGCCGCCCTTCACCGGCATTGCTTCGACAAGCGCCCAAGTCACCGCGCCATCCGTGCTGCGCCAGAGGCCGTTGCGCCGCGAGCCAAAATAGAGCGCGCTTGTATCGTTGGGATCAACGGCGAGGCGCTCCCCCATGCCGCGGCCGTCTTGATTGCCGCCCATCGGGACGGGAATCGGGGTGACTTGGAATGTCTTCCCGGCGTCGGAGGAGCGGGCGATGGCTCCGTTGCCGCTGTTGTAATAGGTGCCCAGCGCCAGGTACACCTTGTCCGGATTCACCGGGTCCGGCGCGACGCTGTCGCAGCCGCCCAGATTGCTGTTGCGCGGGCCGACCCAATCCGTGAGGGAGAACCACCGCTCGGATTTATTGTCAATGCGGTAAGCGCCGCCGATGTCGGTGCGGCAGTAGGCCAGCCCCGGTTCCTTGGGCGAGAAGACGATTCCGGTGATGAACCCGCCGGCAACGATTTTGACGCTTTTCCAAACATAGGGTTCGGTCTCAGGAGCGACTTGCGCCTGAACGGTGCCGGCACACGCCAGAAACTCAGTCACCACAGGGGCCAGACAAGCCAGACGAATATAATGACGCATAGGCTTTTTCTTGAAGGTAACGAGCGGTCTCCGCGAGGTCAAGAAATCCAAACTGGGATTTCCCATTTGGTTTCTAGCCCACAACCGGCTTGGGTGTTTTTCGTGATTTTCTCGCCTTGCAGCATATTTGCAAGTCGTTTTTCCAGTGCCGGTTTAGGAGTTTAGGAGTCAAATGAGCCAAAAGCCCTCACGAACCGTGAATTGGCGTTCTCTGCTTGCCCTCCACGGGTTCATCGCGGCTAGGGAAAACAACCCGCCCCAGGACAAATAGAACGCACGGTCCCAGCCCTGACCTGTCGGGACTGGAGTCCGCTTTATCCAAATTATGGAACCCGGCCTTGACACCGATGCCGGCCGTGCTGGAGTTATCGCATGAAGGATAAGATCGAAACCCCTTTATCGCTTTTGGCCTGCATATTTGAGCTTGATTTGTGCGCCGTGATTTGGGACTCGTCCATCATATTGAGTGACATCACGCTCGTTCTGAACGCCGTCCAACTTAGCGACCCCGAGGCCGCTGAAGAACTCCTGCCCCTTCATGATGACGAACTGCGCATACTCGCCGCTCGGAAGATGGCCCGCGGAGCGACCGGCCAGGTCTTGCAACCCACCGCATTGGTGTCTGAAGCGTGGCAGCCCCTTTTCGGCGCAGAGGGTAAGACAAGGGCTGTTATTGGTTTCCCCTGACGCTTTAGTTTCATGTTGTGTGATGAATGGAAGATGTCAAATATAACACCCGCAAGGAATAGCGTCTACCCCATTTGATTGCAAAAAATGAAAAACAAACTTCGATTCTCAATCCTCTTGAGTTTAGCTGCCGTCCCAGGAGGGGGGAGCGCGCAAATCCTTACCAATGCCATTTCGGAGACCGCCGTTCCTGCGGTAATTGTCAACACCACGGCCGAGCCAGTTACACCTGGAAAGTTCCAACCAGGGTGGGCGTCGCTCAAGCAGTATCAGGTTCCGGAATGGTTTCGCAATGCGAAGTTCGGCATCTGGGCTTGTTTCGGGCCGCAAAACGTGCCGGAACAGGGCGACTGGTACGCCCGCAACATGTACGTGGAGGGGGGCCAGCAAAATAAGTTCCATGTTGGCCATTATGGCCCGCTTTCGGTATTTGGTTTCAAGGACGTGATCCACACCTGGAAGGCCGAAAACTTCGACCCGCAGAAGCTCGTCGCGCTCTACAAGAAGACTGGCGCACAGTATTTCTTCGCCATGGCCAACCATCACGACAACTTTGATCTCTACGACAGCAAATACCAGCCCTGGAACTCGGTGCAAGTTGGTCCCTGCAAAGATATTGTCGGTGATTTTGCCAAGGCGGCGCACGAACAATGCCTGCCTTTCGGTATGAGCGTCCATGCGGCGCACGCCTGGAGTTTTTACGAGATCGCCCAAAGCGCCGACAAAACCGGCCCGCTCGCCGGCAGGCCCTATGATGGAAAATTGACCCAGGCCGACGGCAAAGGCAAATGGTGGGACGGGCTTGATCCGCAAGACCTCTATGTTCAAAACCACACCCCCGGGCTGAACTTCAGCAACGCCACTGCGATTCATGGCCAGTGGAACTGGGAAAATGGGGCGAGCATACCCGACCAGGCTTATTGCGATAAATTCTACAACCGCACGCTTGACCTGGTTCACAAATACAAACCGGATTTGCTTTATTTGATTCTTCTAGGTTCATAATGGGTAGAGATCCAGCTTTCCGCAGAAGAAAAGGATGCGAATGCGGTAGTTCCGAAAACTGCGGAAGCCTCGGGCGGCGGCTTTGATGCTCTGGATTTTG